>Ga0302116_1000082_pt1 | contig 49181 bp, 30 predicted proteins | sample AG5_SCM_MG_FD_203124 | JGI IMG/M metagenome (GOLD analysis project Ga0302116, IMG submission 203124) | Marine microbial communities from Western Arctic Ocean, Canada - AG5_SCM | ecosystem: Environmental > Aquatic > Marine > Oceanic | place: Canada: Western Arctic Ocean | collected 2017-10-01 | reverse complement strand
GTGGTCACGCTCGATGGCCCGCACGTACGGCGACCTGTCCTCGCTCTGCGTGAAGTGCTCGTTCGCCGCGAGCTCCTCCCGGCTCCACCGACCGACGTCAAACTCACCCGCGAGCTTCACCATCTCGCCGACGTCCCCTTCGTCAAACTCCAAAAACCTGAGAACCGTTCCCATGGTCCGATCGAAGTCCTTGAAGAAGTCCTCGAGTTTGACGTTCATGCCGCGCGGGTCGCGTTCCACGTCGCGGTACGCCAGCGCCAGCATCCGGAGCTCATCGTCCGCCATTGAAATTTCAGCCAACATCGCGTCCCCGGGGCCGGCACCCTCCGCCCGCACCAGCCGCTCCGCGTAGGTTCCCCCGCCGAGCTCCACCGACGGCTCGAACAGCCAAGTCTCGTCCTCCGGCAGCCGTCGGTGGTACAGGTACCCGGAGATCAAAACCTGCGTCGGGTCACGGACCACGTGAACCGCTCGGTAGTCGGGGAATGTGGAGACCAAGCTGGCGCACTCGCGGGGAACCGAGTTATTACCCTCGCCCTCGCCGTCCTCGCCCTCGCCGCCCTCGCCCTCGCCGTTGCCCTCGACGCCATCGCCGCCGTTGTCCTCGGGCCCTCGAACTCCGAGCATGAACTCCGGGAGCTGCTTCCCGAGGTGGTAGTCGAGGACGACGTTTGCCTTTGCCGCGACGTCTCGCGACTTGACCCCGCTCTTCTCTCCCTCCCCCGGGTGGTCCTCCATCTGCCGTATGTCCGCGAACGGGCCGTATTTCGCCGCCCACCTCGGGTCCGACGCGATGTGCGAGAAGACGTCGCGCATGAGCGCGGTGCCCGTCTTGTGGTGCGTGGAGACGACGCGGACGAGTGAGGCGGGGGAGCCGGGCGGGCGGGGGCTCTTGCGCACAGCTGTGTTGGTCGCCGAGTCAGCGCGTTCGTGGTGTTTGCTGTCGCGTCGGTCCTCTGCGGCGCGCCTGGCGATGTCCCGCACGTTGGACGGGGTTCTGTCCGCCATGGCGTCGCGGTAGGCGTACATTGGGAGGCCGAGGACGCCGCGGGTCCCGACCGAGGCGCACTTTCTCGCGTCTCTTCCCAGAAAGTTTCCAGCGGCGGCGTCCTTGAGACTCGACACCGTGTCCCAGATGCCCGCCGTCACGAGCGACAGGCGCTCACGCCAGGCGTCGTCGCGCGATTCGGAGATGATCGCGCGTCGCCTGTCCACGGGAACCGCGGTGAACAGCAGGCACGTGAATGCCCAGAACACCACGATACAGGCCCAGAAGGATAAGTTCCTCGGCAACCCACAGCTGTGGCGCTGCTTGGCCCGCCGGTCGCCGGATGACGCGCGCCGCGTCGGTTTATCGGGGCTCGACGGCGGTGACATCGACGCGGGCAGGCGTATATCGACGTACGTCGGCCGATGCGTCACGCGTTCGCCCGCGCGCTCCATTATTGTCACGCGCGTCTTCTCGGACACAGCTGTGCACGAGCTCGGTTTCAAGTTGTTCAGTCCAAGAGAAAGTCCTCTCGGGTGAACAAACCGTCACTCTTCGGGCGCGCGTTTGGGAGGCGGCGCCGTGACGAGTGACTCGGCCGGCATGTACGACCCGCCCGCGTCACCGCGGTTCCGATACCCCGCGCCCCTCGACGAGGATGACGACCTGCCGACGACGCCCGGCGGCGGCGAGTCCAGCCTCTTCACCACGACGGCGAACCCGCTCACGAAGCCTCCGCTCGCGCCTTTCAGGGGCGCGTGGGCTGAGACCCCGCGCTCGCCGCTGAAGCGCGGCAAGGCTGGGAGCGACGAGCGACGCGGCGCGACGCCGACGAAGCTCGCGAAGAGCCCCGCGCGGAGGAGGGTACTCTCCGACCTTTACGGACGGCTCACCGTGGCCACGGAGCGCGAGCCGTTCGAGGGCGCGCCTTCGGGGGAAACTGAGGCGACTGGAGAGGGGGAAACTGAGGAGGTTGGGTCGCAGAGGGCGGCGGCTCGCGCGCCGCTGCGGGTGGCGTGCAGGCCGCCGAGGAGGCCCGAGGATGGGCCGAAGATCATCCAGCTCCTCACCCCCGTCTCCGCGGCCAGGCTCGCCGAGGACTTCGCCGGGCTTCCCTCCACCCTCTCAGTGCCGTGGTGAACAACTGGTGAGGGAGTTTGCACGACGGGAGAAAAACGAGAAAAAACGAGCGACGTATGAGCTTTTAGGTTGGTCTCCACCTCCCCACGATGAATAAACGCACTGCTTAATGGACAGCTTCCTAACGGCATATGAGTTTCCCGCGTCCTCCGTTGGCCCGTAGCGTGACTCGAAGTTTTCCCGGCGCCGCTCGCCTCTGTTCGGGCGTCGACCCCGACGCACGCGACTTCTCATACGCGACCGCGTCGACGTAATCGGCAGGTCAACTCCACTGACGAGGCGTTGGCGCTCTCGTAGTGGTCTCGGTGTGGTCGAAGGCCGCGCCCCGCGGTGATCACCGGGTCCTTCAACATCTGGAGCGACCGCGATCTCTCATCTCGCAGTGAGGTTTTGTGGGGTGCGACGCTCTGACCTCGCCCAGGGACACCGGGCGGGGGGCGACGGAGGGAGGTCCGATCGCGGGTGCTTTGCTTAATTTTGGGTAACTGGAGTTCAGTCCCGGCGCCATGTACGGTTCCGGCCTGACCGTCGTCCGCGCGACGCTCAACAACGACACGCCAATCTCAGGGTGAGCGCTCGCCCCGCCCAAATTTCTCGGATCCCTTACTAATCTGGCCACGCGCGTCGCGCGCGTCCCGACGCCCCGATCTACGGGCCCCGCTGACCTTCCCGTCTCCTCCCCGTCTCCACTCAATATCAGGGTTGAGCTATCGCCGTATGTCGTCACGCGCAAAGGGGACGGCACGTCGACCACCGCCGACATCTCAGAGTCGGATCCGGCGGACGGCGCGTACCTGCGGTACCGGTGGTACCGCAGCGGATCGCACAGGAAGGCTTCCGTGTGCAGCGTCCACCCCGGCGAGCCCGCGGTGCTGCAGAACGTGCACAGCAAGTCATACCACTGCGATGAGGAGTGCTTCACGCAGTCGTGGATGGAGTGGCATCGCGACCGCATAGCCCAAGGTTTGGACAAGGAGCAGCGTAACCCGCTGTGGAGGCCGCCACACCTGAAGGACCAGGCGAACCACGCAAACTCCCCCCACGGCTCGACCCACAACCTCAACAACAACCAGGACGGCGGCCAGCACAAGCAGCACAGGCCCGCGCGGCACGCGGCGGAGGCGATGCCCTCCAAGGACGAGCCGGAGACGTGGACGGAGGTTGGCAAGGGAAAGAATTACAGCGCGACGACGGAGGACGTCGGGCACTTGCTCAAATTCGAGGTTTGCCCCGTCGAAGTTAACACCGGCGCGGGGTGCGGCAAGCCCGAGGTTTTCACCACCGGCCGCGTCATCCCGGCGCCCACGCCCCCGCGGCGTAACCTGGTGCCGGTGGCGAGGCACGACGGGAGCGAGGGCGGGACGTTCACGGTGCTCACCTACAACGTCCTCGCCGATCTTTACGCCACGACTGAGATGTACGGGTACACGCCGCAGTGGGCGCTGAGCTGGAACTACAGGCGGCAGAACATCTTAAAGGAGATTGTCATGCACGACGCGGACATCTTGTGTTTACAGGAGGTGCAGAGCGACCACTTTGAGGACTTTTTCGCCGGGGAGCTCGCCAAGCACGGGTACACCGCGGTTTACAAGAAGAAGACGGCGCAGGTGTTCAGCCAAGGCACGTACGTCATCGACGGGTGCGCCATCTTCTTCAAGAAGGACAGGTTCACCCTGATCAAGAAGTACGAGGTGGAGTTCAACAAGGCGGCGCTCTCGCTGGTGGAGTCGCTCGGTGGGTCGTCCCAGAAGAAGGATGCGCTCAACCGGCTGATGAAGGACAACGTCGCGCTCATCGTCGTGCTCGAGGCGCTGGAGCAGCCCGGGGTCCAGGCGCCTCAGGGTAAGCGTCAGCTGCTCTGCGTCGCCAACACCCACATCCACGCCAACACCGAGCTCAACGACGTGAAGCTCTGGCAGGTGCACACCTTGCTCAAGGGCCTGGAGAAGATCGCGGCGAGCGCGGAGATTCCCATGGTGGTCTGCGGTGACTTCAACTCGGTGCCGGGGAGCGCCGCGCATAACCTGCTGAGCAACGGCCGAGTCGACGGGGCGCACCCGGAGCTCGCGACGGATCCGTTCGGTATCCTGCGACCGCCCTCGAAGCTGCAGCACCCGCTGCCGCTGGTGTCCGCGTACACGGCGTTGTCCAAGCAGCCGTGCCTGGAGAGCGAGGCGGCGGACCGGCAACGGACGCGTATGGACGCGCAAGGTACGGGGGAACCCATCTTCACCAACTGCACCGACGGATTCTTCGGGACGCTGGACTACATCTTCTACACCGACGATACCCTGGCGCCGCTCTCGCTGCTCGAGCTGCCCTCCGAGAAGGAGTGCAGGAACAAGTACGGGGGACTGCCCAACACCCAGTGCTCGTCCGATCACGTGGCGCTCATGGCGGAGTTCCAGTGGGGCGCGGCGAGGCAGTGGTGAGTGGTGAGACGGACCGCCCCCGCCGCCATCGATTCATGTTTTCTCGCGTTGAACCAGAGGCTTCGTCTCTCTGGACATCCTGCAGATCGCGCTGGATGGCGCGGACAGTGAGCTAGATCACGATTGGCGGCTCCGCCATTCCGAGCTCTTGTCCTTGTAATCACATTCAACGAATTGCATTCAACGAGCGATCATCTCGTACAGTGCCGGTTTTCGCCTCGACTACGCTCGCCACATATATTTCAAACCCGCTTCTAATAACACGCCTATTTGGGCGCCGAGACTCCGTACTTCTTCATGAGCTCCACCATCATCTCGTCGTCCTCGCTGTCCTCGTCGTCCGAGAACGGCTGGTACGAGATCGTGGGCATACCCTCGAGCATCGCGACGGACTCGAGCCGTTCCCGCGTCTCGGCGGTCGCGGTCCCATCCCGCGATGTACCCCCATCCTCCAACGTACCCGGCGATCGAAGCTTTCTCGGCGCGTCGTCGCCGCTCGGGTCGTACATCGCAGCCTCCGACATCCTCTGTAGGCCCCATCGCGTGGGTGGGGTCCAATCGGAGTCCGCGCCCCGCCCCGTCGTGGTGCCAGTCACCGCGGTGCCCGCGTCGTCAAAGTCGGAATCCGAATAATCGTCGTCGAAAACGGTGCTGGCACCGTCGCCGTCTGCGCCGCCCATGCCCCCCCTGAGGCTCAACGACCCCGCCTGGCTCGTGCTCACCATGCTGAGGGTATCGCGTGACGCGCGGAGGACCTCATCGCCGTCCTCGTGGTCCGTCTCGGAAGTCGACGCACGCGGGGCGTGTCCATGTCCTTCCCCGACCTGCGACTCCCTCTCGGCATCCGGGCTGTCCGCCGCCGGGGACACCGGCGCGCTGTCGCCTTCGACGAAGAGCGGGAACCGCTGGAACGCGGGTCCGAGGTTGGAGTGGCTCAGTCTGTGCGTGTGGTTGGGGTTTACGTCGCCATCGACGATCGCGGCCGCCTCCGCGGCGGCTTGCGCGGCGAGCGACGACACCGAATCCCGCGACCCGACGCTCCACCGCATCGAACTGTTCCCCATGGATACCCGCGTGCTGCCCCCGTCGCTCGTGCCGAACCACGCGCCGCCGGACGCGCCGCTGCCACGCATGCCCCCCGCCGCCCACACCGGGCCATCGCCGCCGCCCACCGTCTCGCCGCTCACGCGCATGAACGCGGAGTTGGCGCTGGGGACTAAACCCGGTGAGCCGCCGCGGTCCGCCTGTTCCTCATTGACGTCGATGAGCGCGGGGCTCCCCGACCGTCCGTGAGCGTCCCCATCCGTGCGCTCGACCTGGATGGATACGGGGGATTCCGCGCGTACTGGGGGCACGGTGGTGGGGGTGACGAGCGGCGGGAGCGGCGGGAGCGGGGGCACGTCGCCAGCTCCTTCTTCCCCTCCTTCGCTGTCGCCTTCATCGCCTTCACCGCCCGTCGCTTCGTCCGCCTCCACCACGGGTATCCGCCTGCTCTGCCTGGGTTCCGATGAACCCGCGTTCGATGCCCTGGGCGCTCCGGACCGGCGTATGACGCTCATCCGCGTGGATACCCTCCCGGCGGCGTCGGGTCCCGCCCCCGCGCCCCGGCTCGCGCCCACCCACGGATCCGTCATCATCCCCCGGCTCTTCCGCCCGTCGCCCTCGTATTTCCACGCCCTCGCCTTGTCCTCGTCTGTCATCGTGTCCTGGGATGACCCGATCGGATGACGATGGTGACCTTGGTGGTTGTTGGGCGAGCCTAAGTGGTCGACGCCTGGTTCCGGCGCGGCCCACACGGTGTTGGTGGCTGCGTCCGAAGACTTGGACTTCTTGGACGCTCCCGACGACGCGACTGATGAGAACCGACCGACCGAGTCCCGCGACGTCGCGACCGTGAACGCGGACGCGGTGGACTCGCCCACGCCCCACCTACGCGATGATCCGTTGAGTGTGTGTAGCCGCCCGTCCGTGTCTGTCTCGGGTGCTTCGCCGGGTCCGCTTCGCCTGAGATGTCCGAGTTGCGACTGCAGCGATCGGAGCTGCTCGTTGAGGTCTGAGAGCTGCGCCTGCTGCCTGGCGAGGACGTCCGCGGTCTGCGTGTCCACCTCGCTCCGCCCGCTCTCGGTGCTGGCGCGCATGACGTCCCGCCCTGTGGTGCCGTTGAAGGAGGCGCGTAGGGTGGAGATGCCGAGGGAGACGCGCCCGAGCCCGGCGTCCACGGCGTTGGCGTCGGCGCCGAAGGTTTCGATCGACCGTCGCGCGCCGGCGCCCGGGGCCGGCGCGCCCGATCCTCGCGCGGTCGCGTCGGGGTCGTACCGCAGGAGGTTCGCGGACGACTCGTAGTACGCGGACGCGTGTTCGGACGTCGAGGGAGTCGCGCCACCGTCCCAGTCTCCAATCGTCGTCCCCGGCGTAGACGAGGTCCCGCGCGGGGAACGCGACGAGGTCAGCGAGGAGGTCAGCGAGCGTCTGGCGGCCGCATCGCGCTCCGGACTCGCCCCGATGCCCTTTCCCCTGGGTGAAGGACCGGGAGGCGGTCTCTCCCGAGGGGACGGCGGTAACCGTAGCCCCTCCATGCGTGCCGTTCGGGACCTTCCAATGGCAAAGACGCAAAAGGCCGCCCTGACAACAAAGTTTTTGAACTCCGCAGCCGCACACGCGCGGGTGTTCCAACTCATCAGTCATACAAACCCGCTGAAATGCTTTCCGATCGTTTTCGCGCCTAAATTTGCGTCTCAGGTGGATCACCTGAAACACATACGCTCGGACGTACGCATTTCCAGTTGTATTTCATTATTTCCAGGTTTTTTTATTTTTATTTTTTTGCCAACTCAGCTTTTGTTCGGCCGTCGATTGGGGGTCGACGCGACGACTTTTGCCAAACGTGCGCGAGATCTGGCGCCGGGCGACCACAACGAGAGCCGCGACGCGTTCGCCTCTCCGAGTGACTCACCGCGCGCGAGGAGAACGCGCACGGGCGAGAGAAGGCGAGGGAGCGCGAGACGAACCCCCGCGTTTGGTCGGCCGCGCGCGCGCGCGATCGCGTCGCGCCCGCGAGGTTTTCCGCTCCCCCGAGGTGACGGAAGGGGCGCTTTCCGCGTGGTAATTGTCGGTTCGGGCCATTAGGGTGCCGTAGCCCGCGATGGCGACCGCGCCGACGACCGCGAAGGCCGCCAAGGGCGCGAAGACGACCCCGTGGGCGGCGGCGCTCGAGAAGGGCGTGGAGGGATGGAGCTCCTTCACGGAGACGGGCAGCGGGGAGGACAACAGGACGGAGGATGGAAGCCGGGAGGTTGTGGACAGCGCGAGGGTTCGCGCGGGCCTGGACGCCGCGGCGAGCGCGGGCGCGCCCGTCGCGAGCGGCCCCGCCGCGGCCAAATCCAGCGGCGACGGTAAGTCCGCGGACGCAAAGTCCGGCGGCGGCACCGGCGCGGCGGCCGCGAGCGGCGGCGACGGCAAGGAGGCGAGCGGCGGCGGCGACGCGAACGCGAAGAAATCTGCGGACGCCAAGGGGGGCGACGGCGGCGCAGGCGGCAAGCGCGCCGCGCTGGATCAAGGCTGGAGGCAGTACCGCCGCGACGTCGAGTGGCAGTGCCGATGGCTCGAGCTCCGCATGAAGGAGATCGACGGCCACGTCGACCGCTACCAACGCATGCTCGACGGCATCGAACGAGCCAAGCGAAAGGGCGGCGCCGATGAAAAGGACGCGGAACCCGTGACCACCTCCGGGGAGCCGGAGACCACGCCGCTCGACGGAGTCGCCGCCACGCGCATGAAGCGCAGACGCGAGCACCAAGGCGACACCCCGCCGCCCAACCCCGTCCTCGGCACGCACCCGCTCTTCGTCCCGGATGACGAGGCGTTCATGGCGCGGATGCAATCCGAGATGCAGGCGGGGGCGCGGAAACCCGAGAAGCTCACCGCCGCGCAACGGAAGCGACGGAAGAAGGAGGCGGCGCACAAGGCCGCGCTCGGCGACAGGGGCGAGGGCAACAAGAGCGGGAGCGGCACCGGGAGCGACAGCGACTTGTCCACCGCGGCGCTGTACGAGCAGATTGAGGTGCTGCAGCAGCGGGTCACCGCGCTGCACCAGCGGCTGGGTCAGCCCACGCCGGAGATGCACGGCACGGGATCCGTCGTGGCCATCAGGAAGAACCGCGGCGTACCCGACGCCTTCGGCGGCTTTCCCCAGCCGCACAAGCCCCCGGAGAAGCTCAAGAGCAGGAAGGATGACTTTGACATCAACAACGTCGTGGGCGCCAACGAGGGGGCCAAATTCGTGGAACGCGCGCAGCACATCGACATCTGCACCCCCGGCGTCCGCCCCGCGCCCACCTACGCCATGGCGCCCATCACCGATGAACGCGGCGTCGCGAGGGCTGAGAAGGCCAAGGCACAGGCGGAAGCTGCGGCTGCGGCGGCCATCGTCGCGGGCGAGGGGGGCGACGCCGAGGCTGTCGCCGAGGCCAAAAACGCGGGCATCGTCCGCGGCGACGACTCGGACTGCTCGTCCGAGGATACCAGCGACGAGGCGTACGTGAACCGCCACACGCAACTCGAGGTTGCCGAGCGCAAGGCCAGGACCCTTCCGGATAAGAAGGAAGGACGGCGCGGCAAGGATAAGAACGAACCCAAGGCTGGGAAAGGGGAGAAGGATGGCGACGACGACGAGGAGAGCGGGCGGGTTCACAAGCGCGCCAGGAAGGGCGGCGGGGGTAGCCGATCGGGGACGCCGCCGACGCCGCCGGTGGTTGCGGTGGAGCCCGTGGTGGCGGAGGATGACGGCGAGCCGGAGCTGAACTCCGCGGCGCTCGTGGGATGAGGAGACGTTCCGTACATGTAGCATTGTGATGTGATCGACACGCGTTAATGGTCTTCTCTTTTGCTTTCGTTTGCTTTTCCCGACCGACGGGAGGGGACTGACACCTGGCCCATTTCTAGAATTTGACGTTCCGAGCGCGCTCCATTGCGGACGGCGCTGGTCAGGATGGCAGCCGCGGACCCTTTCGCGCGGTTCGTCCCGTCGTTAACGCCGGCTCCCGCGCCGGAGCCGGACGCCCCGACCATGACCCTGCAGGAGGTGATCGCCCCGCCCCGGGGGGTCCCGGAGATGAACACGACGGTTCCCGAGATTCGCGAGGCGCCCCCGTGCTCGCTGACCGTGACCCTGGACAAGAGCTCGTACAACGCGGGGGAGACGGTGACGGGCACCGTCAAGATCGAAAACGACGTCGCGATGGTCGCCAAGGTGAGCGAACCCGCGCGTACACGCCCCCCCGACGCGCCCCGCCCGTCCCCGCCACGGACGAAAGTCGACGTTCACGTCACCTCGACCAGATCCCCCTGCCTCGGCACCCGCGCCCCAATCTGACGACGTCCACCCCCCATCACCCCCGATTCCTCCCGCAGCGCGTCGAGGTAACGATCCAGGGCCGAGAGCGCGTCACACTCCAGCGCACCCGCGTCATCCCCGAGCAGGAACTCGCCCCGTTCCACCACCTCCAAGGCCGATCACACAAGGAACATCACGCGCGACTCCGACTGGAACCCAAACCGGAGGTTCGCAACCTCGTCGCCGAGCGCGAGTGGCGCGTGCGCAACGGCCACGTCAGCCAAGGTAAAACCGTGACGATCGTCGAGGACGAGACGCAGATCGAGACTGTGTTTTTGGAACGAAGGGTGGTGCTCCAGCTGCCGGGAGTCCGAGGCGGAGATTTATCGGCGGGTTCGCGCGAAGAGGCTTTCAGCGCGGTGGTCCCGAGGACAGCGCCGTCGGCGTTCTACGTCGCGGGCGGTAACTGGAGCCACGGCAAGGGGTACCTGGCCGAGATTGTGTACACCGCGAGTGCCGCCATGGTCGGCCCGGACGGTGCGCCGGTTGGAGGAGGAGCGGCGCACGGGGGGTCGACCATAGGAACCGGTCCCGCGGCTCCCGCGGTGACCCTCGGCGACGGCGAGACTTTGCTCGCGTCCGCTAAGCGGCACTTCCTCGTGTCCCAGGCGCTGGTGAACCCCGCGATGTCCATGATGTCCGGCTCGAGCATGGGCGGTAGCATGCACACGTCGCAACAACAGAGTCACACGAGTTACGACACGGTGAGCTACGCGAACCCGTTGGCGGGCGCGGACGGCGGGGTCGGGTTCGCGGGGCCGACGGTGAGCGGCAGTCGGCAGTTCATGACGGGGGGTAACCTGCGTGCGACGGTCACGTTGGACCGCGGTGCGTACGCTCCCGGGACGGACTCCGCGGTGGCTAAGCTGGAGGTCAACTGTTCCTCCGCGCAGGCGTGCACGATGGTGGGATTTCACGCGGTGTGCTCCATGAATCTGGTGGCCAACGCGCAAAAGTGGTCGCAGACGTTTGAGTTGCAAAAGGAGAGCGCGGGGACCCGGCACCCGGGTTTCTCCCCAGGGTACTACGGCGAGCGTTTCTTACCGTTACGTTTCCCGCCCGGGTGGCCCGCCACGACGCACGGCGCCTTGGTGCGGTGCAACTACGGCGCGCGGTGCGTTTTGTACCTGCCCAAGACGTTCGACACGACGCTCGACGCTCCGGTTGTCGTGTCCCCTTCGGCGTCTATGTATTCGGCGGCGAGGCCCGCGGGGGCGCCCTTCGCGGGCCCCGAGGCGGACCTCCCTCCACCGCCCGAACTCCCGCCGCCGCGCATCTTCCGCCCGTTGTGGGTCGACGACGCCGCGGCGCACGCGTGCCGCGGGTGCTACTCGCAGTTTGGGGTGTTCAACCGGCGGCACCACTGCCGGCAGTGCGGGCACGTGTTTTGCAAAAAGTGCGCCGGGGAGAAGCGCCCTTTGCCCCGGCTCGGGTACCAAACCCCGCAACGTGTGTGCCGCGGGTGCCTCCCCGAGGCGCACAGGACCGGCGGGTCGTTCGTCCCGGTGGAGGAGCGCCTGGACGCCGGGTACTGGGCGGCGAGGATGGCGCACCCGGGCGTCGGGCCCACGCCGCCGGTGCCGACTGCTTTTGAAAGAGGCGCCGGTCACTCCACGGTGAGCACGGGGGGCGACGCGGAGTTTCAGAGGGAGGCGAGGTTCAGCGTGGACGGGGGGGACGCGCGAGCGGTGATCGGGGGTGAGCCGGGTGCGGTGGTGCTGCCTCCGCAGGCGACGCTAACGGCGGAACTGCAATGACGACGACGAGACTAACTCTTTAGCTAACGTGAATGAAAAAAATCACGGGACGTCACGATGTGCGAGTCGAGCGCGGACGAGCTCGAGCAGTCGCCTGCGCACCCCGCCTCCGTCTAAGTCCTCCTCCTCCATCCCACCCGTCCCAGCGGCAGCCGCCACGTGTTTCCTCCACGCCACCACCGCGCTGAACGCTAGGAAACACGCCACGCAACCCCAAAACACGACGCTGCTCCGGTCCACGTCGGCAAAGATTTTTCTATTTCGTAACGACGCGATGGACGCGAACGCTGCGGACACCGATGGATCCCCGCCGTCCCTCCCGCCCAACAAACCGTCGCGTGTGCCCTCCCCTGACGTGTCCACGTCCACGGCGATGGGCGCGGCGGCGTCGCGGGAGGTTCCCGCGCCGCCCCTGGTACCCCTTGCTCCCGCGTCGCCGCCTCCTGATCCTCCCCGCCTGTTAAATCCGCGTCCCTCGTTGAGCCCGCCGGCGACGACGGCTTCGTCCCCGGGGTCTAGGGCTGAGAAGATGGCGTCGAGCTTGCGCGCCGCCTGGCCTCGCTCCCTCGACGCGTCCCTGACGGGCGCGGTCGCCGACGGGGACGGACGCGTCGCGTGCGTGGACGCCCCGGGCTGCCCCCCACCGCCGCTGGACGATGTCAGCGAATCGCCGGTGTCGGGGATGTTCCCGCGGGCGTCCGCTCGAAGCGCGGCCGCGGCGTCCCCCGCCCCCCCGGGGCGGAAGGCGGCCTTCGCGTCGCCCGTGATGTCCTGCACCGCCTCGCTCAGCGGATCTATCCACAGCTGGCGGTTCTGCTCGAGGACAACCTTAGTGCTGGCGCTCGCCTTGGCCAAGAGCCCGGGGGTCGCGTCCGAGATCTGCGCGGCTGTGGTGGCGAGCGAGTTGGTGATGCCCCGCCACACGGCGGTGCTCGTGAGCGGGGCCTGCGTGAACCCGCCGGGTGCGACGGGGCGGCGGTGGACCTTGTCGGCCATCGCGCGCCCCGCGGTGGAGGCGCGTCGTTGGACTGTCGCGGGGGGCCGCGCGGAATTCATCTCGTAACAGAAGTGAGAGGTGCCCACACTCCAAACTTACAGCCACACTCCACGTCGCACACGCAGACGGGTGCCGCATCGATTCTTTCACGGGTTCGGTCTCGAAGATGATCGCGACTCGAGCCACGGTCGGGGTCCCCCCCGCGCGATCGACCCGGCGCACGATCGCCGCGCGCGCGTCCGCATCGACGCCCCGTCCAATCATCGCGTCGTCGCGAATAAGTGGGCATCAGATCTTCACAGTGTCTGGGCCGTCTAGACACGACGTCATCGCCAGGGCTGCCGAGGAGACGCCATCCGAGGGATCATCCGCGAGCGAGTCCAGCGAAGACGCGGTCGATCCCGAGGCGGAGAAGCTGAGGGACGAGCTGCGGCAGGCGCAGACTGAGGAGGAGGACAAGGAACGGAGGACGTACAACGGTGTCGACACCAAGGGTGGGAGGTACGGGTTCGGGGAAGGCGTCGACGACGCGCTGGACGCGACGACGAACCCGGACAGTTTCCTGTTCGGCGGGTTCCTATTCGTCATCGGGGCGGTGGTCCTCTTCGTCTTCGGACCGCGGCCTCCGTCGGAGCTCTACTACTAGGTAGGTACCTTTAGCCAGAGAATGCAATCGGATAATCTTAGATGCTCACAATCGAGAAGTCCGTCAGCCGCCCGCGTCACTCCCCTCACGCGCGGGGCTGGTCGCGCGATGGACGCCGACCCGCCGCGCGCCTCGTCGCACGACTCCGTGAGCTCGGGATGGGTCGCCGAGAAGGCGCGTTGGCGCGATGTTGTCCTCCGGTGTCCGTGGCTCGGGGATCACCGGGTCGTGCCCGCCCGGGACGCCGTCGCCAGCCTGACGTCCGCGATGGCGCTGTACGTCTTCCTCCACCTGATGGTTCGCGACGATGGGATCCCTTACTACTTCATATGGCTCACCAACTGGACCGGGATGGTCACCGCGGTGTACGCGGTGCTCCACGCGTGGGCCACGCGGCGCGCCGCGCGACTCCGAGATGACCAAGACGCCGGCGACTCGACGGACATCCCACGGGGGGTGCACGCGCTGTGGGCGCTCAAATGCATCGCTCCCGTCGCGCAGCTGCTCATAACGACGGTGTACTGGGGCGTGCTGTGGCGCCCGCAGTACGGCCCGGTCAGCGCGTACAACGTCGTGGCGCACGGGGTGCTCTACTCAGTCACCCTCGTCGACTTTGTCGCGCTCAACAGATTCACAATCGACTCGAGGACCGATCTCGCAAACGCGTACGCGTACGGGGGCATCTACGTGTGCTTCAACCTCGTGTACACGTTCATACCGGGCGCCACGAACCACAGGGGCGATCGGTTCATCTACCCAGTCACGGACTGGCGAGACAGGCCGGTCGTCTCGGTGGCGTTCACCGCCGCGGCTTTTCTGATCGTGTTACCTGTTTGTTGGTACGTCATGGTCTGGCTGACGCGGATGCGGGACAGGCGGTGGTTCCCAGTCAAGGACACAGAGGTCACGGCGACTGTGGATAGTGCTAGTGTTGCCAACGGCGGGTGTGCGGATAGTAGTCGCGTGTGAGCGTTAGTAGTCGTAGTGTAGTAGTAATTACGTTTAGAGACGCGTACGCGTGTCGTGACTAAAATGAATTCGTCGATTCGATGCGTCAATTCGTCTCACGGCGCTCGCTTGCGCTTCGCGAACGGGGACGCGCGCATGCCCATCGCGATCGCCCTGCGCCGGAGCTCCGCACCCGGGCTCATCGCCTGCTCCCGCGGCGCCTCACCTCCCACCGAGGCGTCATCATCGTTCGGGTGACCGTGCGTGAGCCTGAGCGAGGTTCTGGCTCGGGTCCGGGGGGTTGGAAGCGACCGGCCGGGCAGAGCCGCGCACCAACCGTCGGACGCGCGCCTCTGCTGCGTGGCCGGGTGGACACCAAAGGACACCGACGTGGACATCGTGGGTGCCTCGGTGTGATCGGCGAACGCGAATTTCATCGTCGCAGCCGCAGCCTCCATCTTGCGAAGTTGCGAAGCGCGCTCGGCGATGGCGGCGTCCAGCGCCGACACTTCCGCGCGTTTCGCCTCCGCCTCGTCGCCGCCCACGACGCCCCTGATGGGACTCGCGGGTAAAGGCGCGCGCGCGGCTCGGAGCGTGGCCACCTCGCGCTCCAGGTTCTCCTTCTCCTCCGCGATCTTCGCGAGGTCGGCGTGGAGCCGCTGCATGGTGGGCGCGAGGGTCAACACGCTCCTCCGCCTGCCGCCCCCGCCCGAGTGCGCTGGCCCGGGCTCCTCGTTGGAACCCTGGTGCGAGATGGACGCAATCTCGAGTCCGTTCATGCGAACCGCGTCGATGGCGCTCGCCACGCGCTTGCCAGCCTCCTCCGCCGCCGCCTTCGTGTGCTCCAGTTCCCTGTGGAGGCTTCTGGATTTCCCCTCAGCCGCCTCGGCTCGCTGCAACGCCTGCGCGTGAGCCTTGGTCATGTTGGCGAGGAGAACCTCGAGGTCGCCCGCGGACCGCGGCTGCGCGGGGGGCGCCATCGACTCGCGCGCCTGCTGCTGCGCGTGGAGCTCCGCCTGCCTGAGACGCACCTGCGCCTCAACCGCTTTGGCGTTGGCCTCCGCCAGCGCCCGCTCCGCGCGGCGGCGTAGCGTCACGGCACCCTCCTCGGCGGCAGCCTTCCCCTTGGCCGCCTCGTCCAGCGCGGACCTCGTGACGTTCAGCTCGCGCTCCAGCTCCGTCACCCTGGTCTCCGCGGCGCGACGCAGCGTACCCATCTTCCCCTCGAGTTCCGCGATTGTTTGTTCCATCTCGCGGGTAACGCGTTGCGCCTCCCCCGCGGTCCTTCGCGAGTGTTCAACCTCCTTCTCGCGCACCGCGATCGCCGCGCGGAGCGCAGCCTTGCCATCCTCGCCATCTTTGCTCATGGACTCGAGCCGCGCGGACATCTCCTGGCGAAGCTGCGAGCTCTCGGTCCTGGCGACCTCCGCCTCTCGACTCGCGGCGGCGAGCCGGGCGGATGCGGCGGCTCGTTCGCTGTCCATGGAACGCGCGACGGATTCCTCGTACGCGGCGCGCTCGACGTGCGCCGCGGCTTCAGCCTGCGCGGCGTGCGCCTGCGCGGCGGACGCGCGCTGCTCCGCATCTGTCAGCGCGCGGCGTGCGTCGTCGAGTCGTTTCGCGAGATCTTGCGATTCGATCGCGGCGTCGCGGACGTCGGCTTCCAGACGTTCCGCGCGGCGCTGCTGCCCCTCCGCCGCCATCATAGCCTCGCGGAGCTCACCGCGGAGCTCGCCGGACTCGACGGCCATCGCGGCCGCCTGGCATCGCTCGGCGGCGGCGGCCGCGGCAGCCTCCTCAGCCTCCCTGGCTTTCCGGTTGAGCTCGTTTCTGGCCAACATCTCCGCGGCGGATGCCGCTTCCACCTTGCCGCTCCACGCCTTGGCGGTGGCCTCCTCAAAGTCGTGCGCCCACGCGCCGTTCGCGAGCTGTTCCCTGCGCGCGATGTCGAGCTCGCTGTCCTTGAGGTTCTCGACGAGGCGGCGGAGGGTGTCCGCCTCCGCGGCGTTGCACCACACGTGCTCGAGCTCGTCTCTCTGTTTCTGCGAGATCTTGACAGAGCCGTGCGCGGAGTTGGCGTCGGCGGGCCCGCGGAGGCCGCATCGGCCGAGCCAGTCGCCGAAGGATTCTTGCGCGCCAAAGTCCATATCCTCGTCGTACGGCATCTCCGCGTCCATCATGTCCACGGTCCGCGGGGACTGCATGCCGAGGTCCCGCATGAACGAGGGCGCGGGGGCGATGATGTTCGTAGTGCGGGTGGGTCCCGCGGAGGGCGGCGCGACCACGACGGGGGAACCGAAGGACGACTTGGAGAGGTTCGAGCGGACCCTCGGGCTGCCGCTACCGGCCCTGCCCGCGGTCGGGCCCTTGAACCGGGAGTCGTTCAGGTTGATGGCGGCGAGCGGGCTGCGAACCGCGCTGGGGCTGCCGAAGGATGCATTCTTCTTCGCGGCCGTCGGGGTCTTCCTGCGCTTGGCGCTGTGGGGCGCCGCCGCCGCCGCGGGAGGCGGGGCGGGAGCGGGTGCGGCATTTGCCGCGGCGGTTGGACCGCCGCGCGCCTGGATGCGGCCGCGTTCGATGAGGTCGCGACGGCGCATGATGCTCTGGCGCGTCCGAAACCTTTGGTTCCCCCCGTGTTTTCGGATTTTCCGAGATTCAGCTGTCACGCCGAAATTCAAGACACACTCCAGTACGGTAGACTGTAGCTAGGGACTGGCGAGCGTAGACACGCACACCCCCGCGCCGCCGCGGATCTCCGCGCCGGGGAGGATGAGGATCGTCGCGGTCGGCGCCGCGGCGGCGTGCGCGCCGAGCGGGCCGCCGCGACGACGCGCCTTTCGGCACGGGAACGCCTTTTCGGCCGACAGACGACGTGTCTTCGCGAAAACCACGAATAAGCCGTGCAGAGCCCCGACGCCTTCGCGCGTCTCCCTCGGAGGCGCCGCGCGTGTTGTCTACACGCGTCACGTGTCCCGCACGCGCGTGGACCACGCGGGAGGAGCTTCCGGCGGGTTCGCGCGCGCGAACACGGGCCACACCTCGAGATCCCCCGCCCGCTTCTCCTCCTCGTCTGGGTTCTCACCTTCCGAGACCCCGGAGCGGACGTCGTCCAGCGAGCACACCCAGTCGCGACACGCCCACCCCGCGCGCCGCGTCGCGCTCGCGCTCGCGGTCATCGCACTCGTCGCCTTCGCGGTGGTCGAGGCGTGCGGCGCGCGCGCGTCCTTCCCACCCGGCGCGACCGGAGAGAGCTTCAGGCGATCCGCCGTGGCCACCTTGGAGACCCTACGGCCGGGCGGGCTGGTTCTCCCACCTTTCGCCGAGGCGCTCCTCCGGGACGCCCGGACCCTCCTCGGTACCAGTAGCCCTTCGCTGGCCATCGCGCTGATGGCGTTCCTGACCGTGAACCCTGCGCCCCTCCGGCGCGCCTCCAGGGAGACTTTCAACGCGCTCGCGCGGTGCCTGGCGGCGCGCGACGCGCCCAACTGGGTCACAGCCGCGACGGCGCTATCCGGTGAGTTTTTTTTTTATTTCGTATGGGCAATTAGTATGACGTCGTGTTTTGTTAACAGGCGCATACGTCGGCCGAGCTATGCGGCTGTGTGTTTGCTGGGCGCTGGCGAATAAACTCGCGCGTGCGCCGTGCATAGACAGCTCCGTGGTCCTCGCGGCGCCTCCCATCTTAAGGGCACTCGCCGCGACCGTCGCCAGCGTCTTCGGCGACGCGGGAGCCATCGGGGGCGCCGGGTTTGACGTGCCTTCGCTGACGGTTGGGGAGACGCGAGCCTGGTTCTTCGTCGCGAGCGCGCGCGTCTTAGTCGCGGCGCTGTGCGTCCTCGCCACGCAGTGGGTCATGCACGCGAAGCGCCCGCCGCCACTACCGGTTGTCCCGACAGAGACGTCTGAAGCCAAGTCTGAAGCCAAGTCGGGAGGCGCCGTTTCGGCTGAAACCGCCGCCGCCGCCGCGGAGAGAACAAACGGCGGCGAAAACAACGCCGAGGAGTCGTCCGATCCGGTGGGGCGTCACTTCGCGGCGTTGCGCGGCGACGCGGGGGTTTCGTGGGACAGGCAGGCGAAAGCCGCGTTGATTGACAGCGCGCTGAGCTGCGTGGTGGCGGCGGCGTCGGTGCTGTCGGTGGCGAACGCGCTGAGGGTGGACGTCACGGGCCTGCTGGCGGTGGGCGGCTTCTCCGGCGTGGCCTTCGGGTTCGCCGCGCAGCGTTGCGTCGCCAACTTCATCTCCGGCGTGCTCATCTTCGTCACGCAGCCGTTCAAGCAGGGCGACCTGGTGGCCACCGCGCACACAGCCGGCGAGGGCGCCTTCCGCGGCGTCGTCAACAAGGTGGGCTGGCACAGCACGTCCTTGGAGAGCTGCAAGGACGGCAGCGTCCTGATCGTCCCCAACAGCGAGCTCAGCTCGGTCCCGGTGCAAAACGTGTCGCGCCGCGAACGGCGCGCCGTGATCGAGACCATCCCTTTCTCGCTCCCGATCGAGACGACTCACACGGCGGAAAGAAAAAGACTCGCCGTTGATCGAGCCGCCGTCTTCGCGGCGAACCGTGCGCTTCGCGCACACGTCGGCGTGGAGCCCCAGAGCGTGTCCGACCGCGTGGACGGCGCCGCGACGCCCCGGTGCGTCCTGACCGCGGATCCCGTCACCGGCGACACGCGCATCACCTGCGCGTACGTGATGGCGAGAAACGTGCCCGAGCCGTGGGCGGAGGCGGTGCGCTCGGCGGTGCTGGTGAAGCTGCGGGAAGCCGTCGCGGCGGCGCTGGTCGTGGACGAGGGAACCGCGGAGGAGGCGGGTTTGGCGGATGCGGAGGAGGAGGAGGAGGAGGAGGAGGAGGAGGAGGAGGAGGAGGACAACTTTGGGTGAGGCATTGCCCACCATCACCTACACCGAGGAGGCCCTCTCCGGCGCCGACTCGGACTCGGACGACTAGTGCTACGGGCGCGGCTACGACGGCGTCGATGCGCACAGCCTAGGTTTCATGACAAGGATGTATTTGACCCGCATCCACCCGTGACTGCGACTATGTTCTACTACGTTGCAATCCATAAACCCGAGGGAACATCGCCGCCCCCCCGACCTCCTCCCACCTCACCGTTCATTCCTCTTCCGCTACGTCCTCGCCCTGCTGCTGCACCGGGTGATCTCCTCCCTCAGCTTGTTATGCAGCAGCTGCGCCAGCTTCGCGTCGCCCCCGCAGAGATTCTGCAGCGCCAGCGGGTTCATGCGCACGATATCCCGGCCCACCAGCGACCCGGGGACGGTAACCTTGGCGGCAAACTTTTCGTTTCCGGGTTTGGCGATCCAAGCCTTGATGTTGGCGTTGCTCCACCGCACGGGCGCGATTACCCGCTCAATCTGCTTCTCCGTCACCGTGCCGTCCGCCGCCGTCTCCAGGTTCTTGCTGACGTCCTCCTTCTCCTCGTGCGTGCCCTCGTTCTCCTCCCTGCCGCCGATGAGACCGACGGTTTTGAGCGTGGACACCGAGTGTTCCGTGTCCGTGGACGCCGGTGAGACGGTGCCGATGACGCCGAGTTGCGCGTCGGGTCGGATGAAACACTCCATCAAAACTCTGGTCAGGTGGCTGCTCCGGTAGGGCACGTGCACGTGACCATCCCCGCTGCCCTTCTGCGCTTGCAACCGCCGTTGACGCACGCACTCCTTCAGCGCGTACAGCGACGCGTTGATCTCCGCGGTTTCCCGCCTCTGCTCCGCCGAGTGGTGCATGTTGTCCTCTTTCCGCTCGGACCCCGCGCAGTCCACCAGCGTGAGCCGACCGGTGGACCCATCCGCCAGGATGCACGTCAGACGCAACACCGCGTGCGACCGGGACGACGCCGCGTTGCAGTGCGTCGCGGACGTCGCCCTGCGGCCCTTACCCGCCGCGATGATCTGCTCGAGCTCAGTCACCGTCGCCGCCGCGGGCTCCATCGCGCCGATGAGCTGAACGTCGAGCTGCCTGTACTCCTCGGGCTTCAGCTCCTTGAACTCCTTACCCCCGGAGACGCCGCCGCCGATCTCCTTGATGGAAATCTCGGTCCGCGCGGGCGACAGTAAGTCGGTGCACTTCTTACCGGCAATCTCAAAGTACGCGACGCGCACCGCGGACGCGCCCGCGACGCCCTGAGCTCCCGCGAATAGCGCCCTCACCGCGGATTGTTCGATAGCCTCCATGGTAAACGTCTTGCCGCTGCCCGTCTGACCGTACATGAAGAGCGCGCCGATGCCGCCGCTCAGGGCGCCGGATACCATGGGCGCCGCCGCCGTCTGGTAAACCTCCACCGACTCGACACCTTCGCCAAACACGCGCGTCATGTCGAAACCCGAGTGCTTCACGAACATTCGCTGAAGGTCGGGGTACATCTGGCAGTTGTGCACGACAATCTCCGTCGGGTCCGTCCCGACCTCACCCTCGGGAACCGGAACGGTGACGACGTCGAACTCACCGCGGTTCACCTCGTGCTGGAACAGCGGTCGCTTCCTGACGTACACGGAAATGGACCCGTCGCCGGCTTTCGCCTTTGCCGATGTCCGTCGGGGCTTACACTTACCGGCCGCTCGCCTGTTCCTCCACCGCTGCACCGCCGCGCAAAAGGGCTTGGCGTTCATGCGCCGCGACTCGCGCTTGTCGAACATCTGCCGCGTGTTCTTACCCTCCGGCTTGGCTTCCTCCTTGTTGTCCTTGGTGACGACGACGTTCTCAGCCTGGCCGGAGACGCCGCCAGCCACGGACGGTTTCTTGGGAGCCTTGTCGATTTTAGCCTCCTGCTTCTTGGCAGCCGCGAATGCGTCGTGCGCGTCGATCATGGCGCCGGTGACCTTGCCGTTGGCGGCCGCGACGAAGGGCGCGGGCGGCTTGGGCTTGGACCCAGTCTCCGTCTCAGCCTTGGCAGCCTGCTCCTGGAGTCGCAGGAACTCGTCGTATCCGATGACGGGTTTCTGCGGTTGGTGATCCGCCTTGACCGGGTTGGGGTTGTCGTTTTGCGCACCCCTGCTAGCCTTGGGGGACTCAGCCACGGGGGTCTTCTTCTGCTTGGACGCCGCGGGGGTGGGTGACGTTACCGCCTGGACATGCTTCTGGACAATCTTCTGGACCATCTCCTGGGGCGGACCCTTGGACGACTTGGGCTTGGCGCTCAGCGGCCGTTTCTTGGGTGGCTCCGACAGCTTTGTTCGCGCGGGCTTGACAACCGGGGCGGGGGGGGCGGGCTCAGCCACGGGCGCGGGCACCGGCGCCGGGGCATCCTCCATCACGGTATCGCCCCTGATGACCGCAGCCTGCTCGGCGAATCCGGCGAGCATCTGCGCCACGGCGGGGTCCGGCGTGGGCGTCGGCGGCGGCCTCTTCTCCGGCTCCGCGGGCGCGGGCTCGACGACGTGGACTGGGAAGTCCTCCGCGGAGTGGAACTCGTCCGTGGTGGCGGGTGACGGCGACTGGGCCTCGTCCAGACGCTTCTGGATGTCCTCGGAGACCGGGAGCTTGATGGACGCTGGGGAGGGAGCGGGCGCGGGTTCCGTCGCCTTTGCCTTTCTCTTTTCAGCCGCGGCGGCTTCGCGCTTCATCGCGGCCTCCGCCGCGGCAGCCTCCTTCGCAGCCTTCTCCGCCTTTTCTTTCGCGGCGCGCTCCTCCACCATGCGCTTCTTGAACCCGGGGACGGCAGCCGCGGCGTAAGGGTCTTTCTTGGGCTTCCCCCTGAGCGCCATCTTGTCCTTATCGGCCGCCTTGGCTTCGTGTTTCGCGATTGTCTTCTCGGCGGCGGCGACGACGGACCCCATCGACCCCTTCTTCTCCTTGGCCGCCTCTCCTTTCGCCTGTTTCTTTGCCGGGCCCGCGGGTTTTGCCGCCGCGACAGGTCGGCCGGGCGCCCCCCACACCTCGGGATCTGGCGAGTTGGAGCTCATCGCCACCGGCTCCGGGATGTCTTCGCCGCGGGCTCGAGCCAGGATAACCTCGGGCGCGGGCGGCTCCTTGCCGAGGGCGTGAGCCTCCTCCTCCGCGCGCTTGATGAGTAGCTCCTGCTCCCAGGGCATGAGTCTACCGGTGGGCGTGCCGGGCTCCGCCGGGGGTGAGTCGTTACCCCGCGAGGATGACTCCTTCTTGTCGCCGTGTTCGCCCCTTCGCTCCTTGTTGGGCTGATTGCTCTGGTTGTTCACGTTGACAGTCTCGCCCCACTGCCGCCGTTGCCTGGGCTTATCGGCCGCCTTGGCCTTGACCGGCTCGGCCGCGGGCGGTGGTTTGAGCGCCACCTCCTCCACGACGGGCGCGGGGCCCTCGTTCGTTTCCCACCACGCGGCAGCCTCGTCGGGAGCCGACCCGGCGGGCGGCTTTGGCAACGGGTCGCTCTCGAGGCCCCTGACGGGCGCGCGAACCGCGGCGGAGGCCTCGCGCTCCGCAGCCTTGCGCTGCGCCCGGAGCTCGGTGGCGCGCTGCAGCGCCTGTTTACGCTTCTGCGCCCAGTCCGCGGCGGCGTCGGATGCCTGCGAACGGGGGATCGACATGGGGTTCAATGGGTCAACGGATGGGTCGGCGCGGGTGGCGAAAAAAACAAAGTCGGCATATCGCCTCGGGAGAGGGGGACGAAACATCGCGCTCGGCGGTGAGATGGGTGGAGACGCGGGGGTCCGGGATCGGGTCCCGGGCGCCGTTCGACCGTCGATCCGGACACTGTGACCCATGGATACGACCGTGGACGCCCCCGGGGCCGACGGGGACCCGTCCCCCGGCCCCCGCGTCGCCCCGACGCCGAGGCGTCGGCAAAACATGTCACGAGGGAAGCCGCGCATGAGCCACAAAGAGCCGTGCGGCTCGAGGCGGGCGTGGGGGGACGACGATGCAGGCGGGGGACGAGTATCGCGCGTGGCGCTCACCTTGCGCGCCTTCTGCTGCGTGCGGACTTCCGTCGGAGCGCTCACGGCCTCGGTCAACGCGGCCGGCGCCATGGTCCCGTCGTCGATGGGCCACGCGCTCAGTTGTGGCGCGCCGTATCGGGTCGACCCCTTTCGGACTCAACGGGACGGACGTGATTTTGGACGGAGCCTCCTCGTGGAACCAATGGGGGCTTTTTCCTGGCCGAGGGCGCCAGTGAGAGGGCGCGCTCTCACGCGCTCATGGCGTCGATCCGGGCGCGGGGGCGGACGCTATCCCGCGTACACGATGCGTGGGCCCTATCGCGATCGACCTCGGGGTCGAGAGGCTTCGTCACGGGATCGAGCATCGCGTCAGAATGTCAGATGGAACGGGGAATCCATGGAAAAAGTATCCGACGTGGAGTCGCCGACATCATCGCCAGCACGTCCCGATCGATGCACTCCGCGCACGACGAGTGGCGCGCGTGGACCGCCGCCGTGACCCAGCGGGACGTGGACCGTGTCCTACGCCGGGTCAACCGGCGCATAGAGACCGGCGTCGTCGCCCTGCCCAAAGGATCGAGATGCCTCGAGGATGACCACTCCTGGATCGAGGCGGACGTGGCGCTGGAGCCCGACTTCACCGCGCCGTGTAAAGTCCACGAGACCACCCACGCGACCCCACGCGGCACCCTCGTGTTCCTCCACGGCTTCGGCGACGACGCGGCACACTGGAGGGAGTTCACCGAGCTGTTAGTGCGGGGAATACCGGGCGGCTTCGACGTCGTCCTCCCCGCGGCGCCGAATCGTAAATTCCAAATCGCCGGCCGCCCCGTCGAAGCCACGGCGTGGTTCGAGCCGAGGATGAAGCACACGCGCGAGGGAGGATGGGACGACGATACGGATACCCCGCGGGATGGATCGCCGTGGACGTGCGGCGGCATCGACGGCGCGGTGGCGTGGACCAGGCGGCTCGTGGACGGCTTGAACCAACAACGGGGAGTCGCGCCGGGGAGCGTCCTCGTCGCGGGGTTCAGCCAGGGCGCGGGGCTGGCGCTGGCGGCGGCGGAGGACCGCACATCGTGGTCGCCCGCGCTGGGGGGGGTACTGTCTCTGCGGGGGTACCTCCCACGCAGGGGGAAACACATCGGGAGGGAGGAGGAGGAGGAGGGTGGGCGATTGGAGACGTTCGGGAAAGTGTCAGGGGGGAGTCCGGGTGCCAAGCCGCCGCCGGTGCTCATGTGCCACGGGGGCGACGACCAGGTGGCGCCCAGACGGTGGGCGGAGGAGGCCGCGCGCAGGCTCAGGCGGGACAGGTCTAGGTATACATCCGATGTACCAGACCCTGGTGCCATGGACGAGGTCGCATCGTGCGGGGAACGGGTGGAGCTGATGGTGTGCGAGGGCGCGACGCATCAGCTCACGACGGATGATCTCTGGCGAGCGCGGTGGTGGATCCGCGGGAAGGTGGAGGAGGCGTCCAAGCGTCTGCCCGGGCACGTGCCGGGGATGCTGCTGTGATACATCTAGATGCGATTGATTGTAAAATGTATTGGTTGTGTAACGAGTTTGCGACCTGTTGTCGTTGTTTCAACGCGTGCCTACGAGTCGTTTGGTTCTAGTCTGGTGTACAGTGGGCTGTTTGGAGCCCCGATCGCGGTTCACTTCTGCTCCGGGGTGGGCGTCGCGACGGTCTTGTAGCCGGTATACGCGGCACCCGTTCCCGCGGCGGCGAACGCAGCCTTGGTAGCCACGCCGCCTCCGGCCTGTGCGTGGGGCAATCACGGGGAGGGTGACGCGGTCAGCGGGGCGGAAGGAACACAAAAAGGGTGCCAACTGTGATGAGGGGCGATCTGGGACGGGCCGGGGGCGCGGGCGTACCTTGGCTATCGTCGCGGCCTTGGACCAGAGGGCGATGCTTCCGGCGAACATCGCCCGCATAACGGTTCCCGTGTGCAGCTGCGCCATCAGACCAACCCGAGATACCACCCGTCCGGCTGCGGCTTCGTGTGGCGAACCCCCCCCCTATTTCGCGGCAAATAAGAGGCTCTGGTAGTCCCGCGCCACTTTCACATTGGAAGGCACACAAGAAGGCACCCTTGGACGCTTCGCACACCATGAGAGCCTCGCTGGCGCCAAACGCGCCGAGGGTAGCCTTATCCCGCGCACAGAGGCGCGCACCGGGCGGGCGCGGCGTCGCCGGAAATCGAGCGGCGCGCATCACCACCCGCGCGTCTTCATCACCCATCGACGTGGCCAAAACCGATAACGCCGTGGACGGCGTCGGTTTCTCCGCCGCCGGGATGATCTTCCCGTACCACGTGGGCGCGTGGCAGGTCCTCCGTGAGCGTGGGCTCATGACGCCGGACACCCCCGTCGCCGGCGCGTCCGCCGGCGCGCTCGTCGCCGCCATGCACGCGTGCGGCATAGCCCCGGACGACGGTAACCAAATCTTACTCAACATCCTCCGAGACTGCCGCGAGAACGGCGTCGTCGGGCGCGTCGGGGCGGTGCTGGAACGCGCCCTCCGCGACAACCTCCCGAACGACGCGCACGTACGGTGCGGGGGAGGTAAGCTCCACGTCTCAATCACCGCGCCATTCCTCATCCCGCTGGACAACGCATTGAACGAAAACAGAAACCAAAACCGAGTCGGGTTCAACCGAGGACCCGTCGCGCTGGACAACGAGATGGTGTCAACCTTTGACACACGGGACGATCTCATCGCCGCGCTGCTGTCCTCGTGCCACATCCCGGTGTACTGCGGGTGGCCGGCGAGGATGTACCGGGGGAGGTACAGGGTGGACGGGGGATGGACCCGATTGACGCCGACACCGCCGGGGTCGACCAACGCGGTGTCGGTGGCTTCGTTTCCCCTCATCGACGCGTGGACGCAGGCGGAGGCGGGTGACGGGACGGCGCGCGGTAACTTCTTCGCGAAGAAGGCGACGTTCTGGGAGGATTGGGGCGAACGGGACGCGCGCGGGTTGCTCATCGCGCCCGACGCGGCGGGCGGGTGCGATTGCCCGCTCGACTACGTGGAACTCGGGAAGTGGGCGCTTCTTCCCCAGGACGACGCGACGCTGGAGGAGCTGGTGCGAATGGGTCGGAGGGACGCGGAGAGGTGGGCGGAGTGTAGCGGGCGTGGCGACGCCATCGCCGTCGCGGACGCGGACGATGCCGTGAGAGCCGCGTGATGTGAGGACCCTCGGATGATCGCGAAGATACGTCGAGTTTGGCGTTGGAATAATCTAACTTATTTTTGCGATGTCACGAACGGCGGGTGGCCGTCCAACGCGTCCAGCGCTGACATCTCGTCGCCATCCAGCGTCCACCCCGCCACGTCCAGGTTCTCCACGATCCTACCGCGCCGGCTGGACCGCGGTATCACCACCTGTCCGTGCTGAATCGCCCACCGGAGCACCACCTGCGCTGGGCTCTTTCCTTTTATCCGGGCGATTTTCTTAACCTCCGCGTGCGACAACACCGGGTTCCGCCGGTGACCCCGCATCAGCCACTGGCTGCCCAACGAGCTGTACGCCTCGTACTGCCACCCTTTACTCTCGCACACCTGCCTGGCCTCCTTGTCCTGGGAGAAGAGATCGCTGTTTCTCTGAACCACCGCCGGTTGGACCCGCGCCCATTCGCCGAGCTCCCGCAACTCGCCTGCGTCAAAGTTACTCACCCCGACGCTTCGAACCTTCCCCGCGCGTTGAAGCGTCTCGAGCGCCCTCCAGCTGTCCCTCCACGTTCCCTGCGGTTCCTTACCCCCGCACAGGTTACCCCAGCACTTGGGATAGTGCAGCAGGAACAGGTCCAGGTACTCGACGCCGAGGTTCGCGAGGGAAGACTGCACCATCTCGGTCGTCCGCTCGGCGCCGAGGTCGCGGGGATGCAGCTTGGACGTGAGGAAGAGCTCCTCGCGCTTCGCGGCTCCCGACGCTAGGAACGCCTTGACCGCGTCGCCCACGAGGTCCTCGCGGTACCACTCCGGGGCCTGCGCGGTGTCTATGAGCCTGTACCCGGCGTGCAGCGCCCATTTCGTGGCTGTCGCGGACAACTCCCCGAGCCCGGCTGTTCCGAATCCGACGAGAGGCATCTTGTGCCCGGAGTTCAACACCGCGTATCCGACCGAGCTTGGGTCCATCGACCTCGTCTCGTCCACGTCGATCACCGGGTCATCGCCGCAGAGGCCACAGCTTTCCTTGCACTGCTCGAGCATGAACCCGGGGTTCTTCGCGCACTCCCCGCTCGCCGCCCACCCCGCGCAGTTCTCCGCCAGATCAGCACACGCCATTGCCTTCTCCATGGCCTCTTCCCGGACGATGTCGTGGTCGTGGTGGATGATCTTAAGGGACGAGACCAGCTCCTGCTTCGGAGGGCGAGGCGGCGGCGGCTTGTCATCGAACGCCGAGACGTCGAACGGCTTGTCGATGACGGGCTCCAACTCCTCAGCCTCATCCGGCGTCGTTCCATCCGCTTTCGTTTCAGCATCTTCGAAAGATTCTCCGTCGGGGCGATCGAACCCGAACGAGCTCTCCATCTCCTTCAGCGCCCTGTAGTGCAGGTACATGACGCACAACACGCCGAAGAACGCGAAGAGCCTCTTCGCAAACTGCCGCCTCTTCATCCGCTCGGGCCCCCATCGACCCCTCCTCATGCGCCCCTACCAGTGACGAAGCTCTCAGCTTCAGGACGACAAATAACAAATCACGATGGGACTTAGTCCCTCAAGCGTCGTATAACAAGGTCCGCTACCTCACACCTCGGGCTCCGCGGCATCCATCGGGGCCGCGGCTTGCTCCTCCTCTTTCGCCGCACGCTTCGCCGCTCGTATGCGCTCCAGATTGGCGATTCTGTTCAACCTCGTCTCCTCCTTTAACCTCCGCTTCTCCGCTCCGGCTGCTAGCATGCGAGCAAAAATCTCCTTCTGTTTCTCGGATCTCTCGGCGGGTTCCTCGGCCGTCAACTCGGCCTCGGGCTCGGGCTCAGGCTCGGGCTCGGCCGTCAACTCGGGCTCGGGCTCGGGATAGGGCTTGGGCTCAGGCTTCTTTGCGCCTTGAGGGACGAGGTCCCCGGGGACGCCCTGTGGGTACCACCGAGGTCTCTTCGCTGGGGGCTCCCCCGCGTTCCCCACCGTCGCGTCCTTCACCGGATATTCCGCATTCCTCGGCGGCTCCGTCTCCGGCGTCTCCGGCGGCGGCTCCGTCTCCTCGTACCCGCTCCAGTAACTATCTTCATCCACCTCGAACTCCTCGTCGATGCCCCCGTACCCGTCATCGTCCTCGTCCTTCTCCTCGTCGCGGTTGCTTTGTTCAACGTCGCTCGATGACCTGTCCGAAGAGTTCGGCACCACCGAAACCTTAACCTCAAAGTCATCGTCCTCGCCGACACCCTTGGGCCTCCGCATGAACAACACGGTGTCCCGCCCGTCCATCTTCACCCCACGGTGTTCGAGCCCTGGCTCGAACACCTCGGGCGGCGGCGGCGCGCCCTCTGTTTGGTCATACCCGAGCGGGATCCACCGCTTGCGAACCGCGGTCAGCCGCACAGTCTCCGTGACGTCATCCTCCGGATAGTACACGTCGTGTTTCTTCTTCCCGTCGTACCCCTTGACGACCCCGCGGTACCACTTATCGTCGTCCTCCCAGTAAATGTCGAGCGCCTTACCCACGCATTCATCGCCGGCGGGGTTAGCGGAGGCTCTGGCGGCGATGATTCGATCCGCGTCGTGGGCGGCTGCTTCGGAGTTGAGCGGGTTCATCCCCTCGGGAACCTCGGATGGCCTGAGCCTCGCCGGGAGCAGCATCCACCTCCAACACGCCCGTTGCCTGGCCGCTTCTTTCTCCGCGGCGGCGGCTCGGACGGCTTCGCGCTTGGCGGCGGCTTCTTCCTCGACGCGCCTGCGACTTTCTTCCTCTGCCGCTTTCTGCGCGATTCGCCCCGAGCGTTTCCTGTCGACGGCGTTGAACTTCTCGTCGTCGAGGCGACGCTTCTCGGCGTCCTCGACGGCCTTCTGCGACGCACGGGCGGCGCGCTCCTCGCGCTCCACCGCGGCGAGATGCGGGGGCAGGTGCGTCTCGGTGAGGTACTCCCACAGCAGGTAGTCCTTGCTGTTGCGCTTGCCCCCCTTGAGCGAATCCGCGAATGCCATCGTCTCCTTGAGGCCCACGCACACGGTCCCCCACGCGGGCTGGGCGAACGCGTTAGCCTTCGGCTTCTCCCACCGGTACACGCGCAGGTCACCGACGCACGCGAAGTACTGCCTGTTGTCGGAGTCGCTCCCGATGGGGTCGCCGTGAGCCTCGGGGTGGTGCGTACCCTCCTCCTCGGCTTCGGCGGTGTTGTTGTGCACCGCCATGGCCCTCACCTCCGCGCCGCACTCGCCCTCCGGGTCGTCATCCAGCCGTTCCTCGCTCAAGCAATAGAGGACGTCGAGGCGCTCGCGCGGGTTCAGGTCGAAGAACGTGCGGTTGTTCAAGAACGGGTGCCCGCGAACGTCGTCAGCCGGGTCGGGGTAATCGGTCTCGAAGTAGTCGGTATCCTCGGCGATCTCCTCGATCCTTCGCACCAAACGCCGCTCCCAGTCGTCGACGGCGAGTTTGCTCTTGTCTAACTCTCCCTTTCGGCGGACGGGCGGGTCCAACAGGCGTAGGAGGATCTGTGAGTGGTGTGGGTGGGGAGGAGGGGTCAATACGCAGAGGGAAGGTGCGGTTCGCGGGTGCCGGCTTCTCGGAAATGGTTTTGCACACAAAAGAACCCTAGCGGATCTGGGCCCGCGGGCGTGGCGCTCACCTCCAAGGTCAGGACATGCTTCGCGGGATCGACCAGGGATCGCTCCAGCTGGTCCCCGGTGAACGCCGGGAGCCTCAGCACCGCCCGGAAGGTGTGACAGAACGACGACAGCGCGTAGAACTTCCAATCCGATCGGTTTCCCAGGACGTGCTCACGCGTCGCCCGGTTGAAGAGGTACTCCTCCAGGCCGAAGACGGAGCTGCCGTCCTCCAGCTTGGGGTAGTGCCGCGACAGGGCATCCTCGCGCTTCGGCGCGGACGCCGGGCCCTTGACCTTCTTGGGAGGCATCCCGTGGTGCGGGTGCGTTCCCGCCACAAAAAGTGGCGCCGACAAGTCAGATCGTCCATTTTGTACGGAGGGCAGTCAGGACCGAGCAATTAGAATTATCGACCGATTCAAAACATGGCGCACCGGATAGGATGAGGGATGAGTTCCATGTAAAGCATAAAATTTCCGCCGATCGAATATTCGACATCCAATATTCTTAAGATCCCCTTATCTCGCGAGGCAGGCACAACGAGCGGAGTGGGCAACCGGCAACCTGTCGTCCGTGTCGTCCATGAACTCCCGTGGGGCCATTGGACTGGAGAGGATGTCGGCGGGCGTCGCCTCCTTCTCGGGCAGGCATGCACCTTGTGCACCCGCGTTCCGCGAAAGCCGTCGCGGAGCGAGGCGGAATAATTCCCACGTGCGGCCCTGGGTGCGTCACGACGGACGCGCCCGCGTCCTCCGTGCCGTGGAGCCGAACAAGACGGAGGGTACCACGAGCGGTGCCGATGCCATGGTGGCGCTCGTCACGGACGGCCTGGAGACATCCGTGAGGCCCCTGGCTGGCGACGGCAAGAAGTCGGCGCCGCAGACGGCCCTCAGCAAATCAGCGGACGCCGACGGGGAGCCGAGGCTCGTGTGCTTCACGGGCGGCACCGCGTTCAACGGCGTCGTGAACGAGCTGATGACCCTGACGAGCAGGGTCACGCACGTCATCCCGGTGTCCGACGACGGCGGGTCCACGGCGGAGATCGTCCGCGTGCTCGGAGGACCCGCGGTGGGTGACCTCCGATCGCGATGCCTCCGCCTCTCGGACGAGTCCACCACCGAGGCCAGAGCCGTGAAGGAACTCCTCGCGCACCGCCTCCACGCCACCGACTCCAAGCTCGCCAAAGAAGAGTGGTACTGCATCCAGGAGGGCGATCACGAGCTCTGGGACGGCATCTCCGAACCCTACGCCGACATCATCAGGTCCTTCCTCGTACACTTCCACACGCAGATCCTCGCCGCTAAGGTTCCAATCAAGTTCGACTTCGTCAACGGGTCCGTCGGCAACTTCTTCTTCGCGGGCGCGCGCATGTTCTTCAGGTCCATGGAGGCTGCCATCTTACTCTACAGCAGGGTGTCCCGCATACCCACGGAGTCCCTGGTGGTCCCGAACATCGTCCTCGACGACAACGTGAGAGTCGCGCTGGGCGCCACCCTGGAGGACGGGACCACGCTTCGCGGCCAGAACGAAATCTCCCATCCCAGCGCGGACCCCAAGCGGTTCGAAAAGGTAAAGGTCAACACCAAGACGGGCGGGATCGTCCGCGGGCTGGTCACGAAGGGCGGAGACATTCGAAGGCAAGGCAAGGCGCTGGCGGCGAGCTCTGACTTTTGGAAAACGGTTTGGGAAGCGGGGCAGATCCCGGAGGTTAGCGCGTCGGAGTTTTGGGGCGGTTTACAGCGCTCGCAGGGTGGGTTCGAGCGCGTGAGGGACGCGGTGGCCAGCGGGGACTTTTACAGCGCCGGACAGCTGCTCAAGTCGCGGGTCGATGACCTCTCCGTGAGGCCACTCGCCGTCTGGGACATCGACAAGGCCACCACCGGGTACGACTCGCTATCTTCGCCGATCAAAAGAGTTTTCTACCTGTCCACCGAGGACCCGACGTCGGTGTCCGCGGTGTACCCCAAGGTGAACCCCACGATCTTAAGGCAGCTGGGCGAATGCGAAGGGGTGGTGTACGGCATGGGAAGTTTGTACACGTCAATCATCCCGAGTCTCATCCTGGAGGGGGTCGGCGAGGCCATCGCCGCGCGGGCCGGGCCCAAGGTTCTCATCCTCAACGGCGGGCAGGACAGGGAGACCGGGGACATGTCCGCGGCGGGGGTGGTCATGGCCGTGGTGAACGCGCTGAACCGCGCGGAGGACCCGGATCCGTCCAGGCGATGCAAATTCGCCGTCTGCGATTACATCACCGACGTCGTCGCGCCCGTCGACGGCGGGATCCCGCTGGACTTGGAGGAGCTCGAGGCGCTGGGTGTGAAACGCGTGATCCAGGTGGACGCGAGGAGGCAGGATATCCACGGCGCCGAGTACGACGTGGCGGAGCTCATCGACGCCCTGAAGCAGTGCGTCACCGCGTGAGAGGGATGTATCAGAGAGGCGAGACACTCGTTTGACAATATTTATGTTTGACAATGGCAAGAAACAAATTTAACAGGGGACTCTTCGACCGAGGCGCTTCGATCCTTTCGTTCACGCGACGTTCGCGAACTCGATGAAGTCGCACTCCCCGTACCCTAGGTCACTCCCTTTCTGCATCCCCATGTCGGTGTCCTTCTCCCCCGGGCACTCTCCGCTCTCACCGCCGACGATCAAAGCGCAGCGGCCGGCGTCAAAGTCTTCGTGCCCAAAAAATCGCGCCAGCTCGCCGCTGAGGTCGACCCTCGCCACGTTGTTCGAGTCCGCCACGTCATCGAGCATCGCCAGCGAGTGATCCACGGCGGCGAGACACGCGTAGTCGACGTACCGCACTCGATCGTTCGGTCCATCGCCGTAGAGGGAATCGAGCGGCGGGATCAGCGCCAGCGCCTGCGAGTAAATGCCTCCCGAGACGCGTGGTAGGTACGGGCGCAGCGACGCGCCGCTCGCGTCGCACGCGCTGTGCTCGTCATCGCCGTTCGTTCGGTTAACTGCGTTTGCGTTGGATACATCGTCGAGGGCGTCGAGGTAGTTCCTCTGGACGTGCTCGAAGGACGCGTGGACGTCTCTGGAACGCTTCGATCGGAGCGGACCGGGCGGATACCTTCGGAAGGACACCACGCTGGTGTCGTTGGCGACGCACCCGCGCAGGATCTCCGTCTCTATCGTGCACGTCATCTGCGGGACGATCTCATATCGGAAGTAGAGCGCCAGCGCGGCGTCGTGCGCATCCTGCGTCATCCCCGCGTCGCGCGCCAGGCACACCGCCAGCGCGGAATCATCCGTTCCGCTCAGGAAGAGGTAATGGAAGAGCGGAACGCCGACGCAGAGGAGGGCGGCGATCACGGTGGAGACGAGGTAGCCGCGGTTGGTGCATCCGTTGGGGTACCGGGTGTTGAGCTCGCACCAGTCGCGGTGTTTCATGGTGAGGCGCGGGGCGTGGCGCTCGCGACCCCGCGCGGCCGGGTGTGGGAAGAGGAACCGGCGCGGGTGCGACGGGACGAATTCGGACAGGCCGGATCGAGCAATCGCCAGATGGTCAATCAGACAACACAACCGCAGCGTGATCGCGCCCTCACACAAACACGTCGAGCGGGTCCTCCATGGATCGATCGCTCAGAGCCGGCGCGGCGGTCCTGCGCAGGACGTGCGCGCGCGCGTCGACGTCCGCGTGGACCTCCGCGTGGACCCCGACCGCGTCCACACCCGCGGCGGCGGTGGCCAACGCGGCAGCTGGCCGTGCGGGAGCGAACCCTAATCCTATTTTCAGCCCCGCCGGGTGGGGTTTCGCCGCGTCGCGGGCCAGGGGTCTGCACGGCTCCGCGCCCGGGTTCATGGATGAGCGGTTCACGCCGGTGCTGGAGACGCCGGAGATGGACGCCGAGTACGAGAAGCTCGCCGAGGAGATCAGGCGGTCACCCAAGAAGCGCCAACGATTCCTCCTGCTCGAAGCCTTGAGGGGCACCAGGCTCAAACCCCTCATCGCCGCGTCGCACGAGCTGCTCAAGGAAGAAGACGCCTACAAACCCCGCGCGCTGAAGACCCGCGTCATCGACGTCAATCGCACGTGCAAGGTGACCAAGGGCGGCGGGCTCATGAACTTCACGGCGCTCGTCGTCGTCGGCAACGGCGACGGCGTCGTGGGATTCGCGACGGGCAAAGGGAAGGACGTGGCCATGGCGGTGGAGAAGGCGTACTCGCGAGCGTCCAGGTCGTTGGTGTACGTCGAGCGGTTCGAGAACTCGACCATTTTCCACGAGCAGCAGGCGAAGCACTGCAAGACGAAGATCAAGCTCATGCCGGCGAGGGCTGGGTCGGGGCTTCGTTGTAACCAAATCGTAGAGTCGATTTGCGAGATGGCTGGCATCTCGGACATCTCGGCGAAGGTCATCGGGAGCCACCACCCGCACAACACGGTGCGCGCGTGCTTCGAGGCTCTGGAGAGGATCAAGTCGCCCGCGGACGTGGCGGCAGCCCGGGGAGCCACGGTGTATCGCATCTAGAAACGCATCTAGAAACTTAGGGAGTTGTCATGATCAGATAAACGAGAGTGTTAGCATAATCAAAAGGAGATCCCTTCGACAGAGTCGGGTGGCGCGGGGCTGTTGCACGCGCCCGCGGAACATGTTGGAGGAGATCGCGGCGCGGTATGCTCCGCAGGACATGCTCCGCTCGGGTGGCGGCCGCGTCGACGGAGCCGAGCGGTCGCGGCGGTTCTCGCTCCTCCACCTCGACGAGTCCGAGGACTACGTCGGGGACTGGCAGGGAACGATGCGGGCCCCGGAGGGCTCGCTCGATCCCTACCCGGCCGCGTCGGCCGCGGCGGACAGCAACGGCAAGCTACGAGGACGCATTCGGCTGCTGAGCGGTGCCGTGGTGTTCGATCCGGACGACATCGTCGTCCCCATGCTCAAGTTCCCGCTCGGATCCGTGCGAAGGCTCGAGGCTCTGGGCGGAAGCGCCGACGCTTTCGAGCTCGTCTGCGCGAGGACGGTCGCGATACGGCCGGGGGGACGCGACGTGGACTACGCCGTGGATCCCGACGCCCTCAGGCTCGGGCCTTGGCGCTTCGACCTCTCGCATCAACCCGCAGGGAAGGTGCTGGAACCCATGGGACGACTCATCGCCATCCAACAGATGAAATCGATGGCTGACAGGCAACGCGCGCTCGAGACCTTGCGCGTCGCGCGCGAGGACTCCGTCGTGTTCAACCGCCGCAACCTGATGGACCCGGAGACGGAGTCCGTGTGCTTCGAGGCGTCCGCGGCGGCGATATGCCCGCTGGTCAGGGAACCCGGGCGGCTGGCGGTGACGGATCAGGGCGTATATTTCCAACCCATCCACGACGTCGCCGGCGGGTGCGCGGCTCGGAGGATCTGCCTGTCCGGTATAGGCGCGGTGCTCAGGCGAAGGTGCTCGCTCCGTCAGGTGGGACTCGAGGTGTTCTTCAAGGCGGTGAATGCGAGTACACGTGGTGATAGAGCGCGTGGTGATCCGGGCGGGACGTTTCTGGGCCCTTCGGCGCTTTTCGAGCTGCGGTCGGAGGGGGAGCGCGAGGCTTGCGTGCAGGCGCTGCTCGGCGCGCTCGCCGCCACCGCGCTGCGTCGCGGTGACGGCGACGATAAGGCGATCACGGGCGGCGCCGTCGCGGGATCCGCGCTGCTCGAAGGGAAGATCGGCTGGCTCGAGGCCACCACCGCCGCGTGGCGCCGCGGAGCCGTGAGCAACCTCGACTACCTCCTGTACCTCAACCTCGCGTCCGGCCGCGGTTTCAACGATTTAACGCAGTGGCCGGTGATGCCATGGATCCTCCGCGATTACACCTCGGAGAGCTTGAATTTAAACGATCCCGGCGTCTACAGAGACCTCGCGAGGCCGGTGGGCGCGCTGGACGACGAGCGGCTCGCGACGCTTCGCGAGCGAATGCGTCAGATGAAGGACGCGGGAATGCCGCCGTATCTCTACGGGACCCATTACTCCGCGCCCGGGTACGTGCTCTACTGGCTCATACGCGCGGCTCCCGCGCACCACCTACGGCTGCAGAGCGGGCGATACGACGCGCCCGACCGGCAGTTCCACTCCATCGCCGAGTCGTGGGAGAGCGCGCTGACAAACTCGGCGGACGTGAAGGAGCTGACCCCCGAGTTTTTCACATCCCCGCCCGACTTTCTGGTCAACGTCAGGGACCTACCGCTGGGATCCAGGACGCGGGACGGCGCGGAGCTCGGGGACGTGATACTCCCGACGTGGGCGAACGAATCACCCACGGAATTTCTCCGAATGCATCGCGCGGCGCTGGAATCCGAGCACGTTTCGTCGAGGATTCATCACTGGATCGATCTCGTGTTTGGGCATAAACAGACGGGCCCGGAGGCGGAAGCCGCGGATAACGTCTTCCACCCGCTCACCTACGAAGACGCGCTCATCGAGTTGGACGCAGAACGTGACCCAGTGCAGCGCGCGAGCTTAGAGGCGCAGATGAACGAGTTTGGCAGGGCTCCGAGGCGCCTGTTCACAAAGCCGCATCCTCGGCGCGAAGCGCGGGCGCACGAAGAGTTGCATCGGATTGAAGATTCGTTCCACGGCGATGACGTCGCGGCGTCCGAGCGGACGATGGCGCTGGTCGGGATGCTCCTCGAGCTCCTCGAGCCCACGGTGGAGTCCACGCTGGAAGCGCTCAACCTGGGCGGGGAGAACGGCGGGCTGGGCCTGGACGACCTGGACGAGTTTGAGCAGTTTGGCGCCGACGAAGCAACCGAGCTCGACGTCGACGGACTCAACGCCGCGGTGACGGATACCAACGCGGATGATATCGACGAGGTGGACGTCGGAACATTCGCTGAGGAGAACTCGGGCACGACCCCGGCGGGCGGGGGTCTGAAACATCTCTGGCTCGCCAAGTGTCACGGCATGAGCGTGGGCGCGGTGCGCTTCACCGCGCCGTTTGAAAGTCAAATTTCGGTGAAAAGAGGCGACGGGTTCGAGCCGGCCGTCGCGTCCGTGGGACGGGATTCCGTGCTGAAACTGCACTCGCTCGCGCTCGGCGACCTAGTACACGCGTCATTCGTCGGGTCCCTGGGCAAGATGTCGTCATCAGGGCTCGCCGTCACGTCAACCGGGTCGAAGTTCCCGATCACCTTGGTCGGCTCCCGCGACGGCGGGGTTTACGCGTACGACGTGGACGCCGGCGTGACCGCCGGACGCATCGACGCGCACGACGCGCGAGACGGCGTCGGGGCGATGTGCACGCCGAGACGCGACCGCGGTAAGCTCTTCACGGCATCGTCGAACGGTCGGATTCGGCTCTGGGACGTCTGGGACGCTCTCAACCTCGGCGGCGGCGGCGAGAATAACAAATTCGTCGCCGAACTCGCCGAGCTCGAGTCGGAAGATTGCGAGTGGACCTGCGCATCCTGCGACGAAACCGGGAACCTATGCGTCGTCGGCGCGGACGAGGGCTTGGTCGCGGCGTGGGATCCGAGGCACAGGCGCGCGTCGTGGATCGCGGAGGCGTGCCAATCGGGCCGCGAGGTGACTCACCTGGCTCTCACCCGCGACGGCGTCCGAGTCGCGGCGGCTTGCGCCGACGGCCGGGCTCGCATCCTCGACATGAGAAAGTGCGGCGAGGTTTTCGATGAGCGGGACCTGGGCGTGGGTGCGCTGACGTGCGTCCTGGACAACGGTGGGTTTGGGTTACTGTGCGGGGGAAGGGACGGCGCGTTGGCGGCATGGGACCCGGAGTTGGCCGCTCCGGCTTCGGTGAGGAAACCGTTTCGGATCCGCGGGGTTGTGGCGCCCGCCCGCGGGGTTGGGATCTCGTGCGTCGCGGCGGCACCGGGCGGCGGTGCCATCGCGGTGGGCTGGGACGATGGGTCCGTCGGCGTCTACGCCGAGAACCGATGAGCGTCGAGGGTCGGGCGTTGAATAGATTACATTGATTATGAAAAAGTTTCAGCAGAGGCCGCAAATACCCCCAGCCGCGACCGACCCCGATGCTCTGAGCTTGATGTACCTCTCCAACCTCGACACCTGCGTGGGTAGGTACGCGATCGTCAAGGAAGAGAGGCTGCGCAGGCGCGAAGGCATGTCGGGTTCGTTCTGTATGGCCTCGAATCGCTCCTGGTAGGTCAGAGCCGAAGACGCGGTGAGCGCGCCTCGCAGCCGATCGGCGTGAAAGTTACCGATGTGGGACCATATTTCATACGCCGCGCTGTTGTCCGGGCGCGCCCGCTTCAACGCTCTCTGGAGCGCCGCCAAGCGCGCGCGACCGATGCCCCCGGGGGCTGCGAATCCTTCCGGATCCATCGCCTCGCTGAGTTGTACGAGAAGTACGTGAAACGAGAGTTCATTCACCCTCTGAATCTTGGCACCCTTCACGAGTACCTTCTCCATCAGTTTCGCGGCTGGCAGGATCTTGTCGAAAGCGCAATCGTCCGGCGGCTCTCCATCCCATCTCATGACTAGCAGCATGAGAATCGCCAACGCGACGTTTGAAGTAGTTGCGTACGTCAATGACCATGGCATGAAATCGTTGACCTTGTACGATTGAACGCTCTGAAGAAATTGAGGGATGACATCCTCAAGAAAACACTGATGATGCGGCTTTTCGCCGGGTTCCTCTGGCGGACAGTGGCCTTCGCCGTGGCTCTTGGGCTTGGCACCTGTGAGCAGCGCGCTAATATCGGACGCAGCCGCGGTCATTTGCAGCATGCGAGAACTAGGGAACTTCTCTTTTTCTGAGTGTTCCTCAACTTGCAAACTGACCAAATTCCAATCGAATGCACCGTTGTAGAGGATAGAAAACAACCTGCCTGCAAAAGAGGTGTGTCCAAACGCGGCGGTCCCCTGTAGGCGCAACTGCTCGATACTCGCCCGCGCCTGCCTGGGTTCACTGCGGACGAAAGTATTGATCCCAACCGAGAAGTTTGTGATGAGCATCTCGAACACGGCCAGTCCATTAGCAGTCGCCAATCCCAGAGCCTCGGAAAGCCACCGAATACCCTCGGGTACTTTTCCGTCTGAGACCATGAGACATCCCTTCGTCATGAAGAAGAGCGTCTGAGATGAAGCACGCATCATCTCCGATATCGTCCCACGCTCGCCGTGCCCTTTATTCGATTCTTTCTTCCAACTCTTGAGCGCCTTGGCCGCTTTCTTCATCGCGAGCGATGCCGTCCTCTTGAATCCCAAAAACCCGACGACCGACACGCTCGACATCGCAAAGACAAACTCGGGCGAGTCCGGCACGACCATCGCCAGGTTGGCGGTGTGTAGATGCAAATAGGCCTTCGCGTTCTCTTCGTCCCAACCGAGGCAGTCCCTCAGCGCCTCAGACGACAGCGCATTGATCATAGTTCCGGACACCGCCCACGCCAGACAAGACCAGCATCGCACAATCGCGCCTGCTGCGGCCTGCGGCGAGCTCGATAAGCGGGCATAATCGCTGCACATCGAGCTCATGCCGGTGTGCAGAAGCATCATCTCCTTGGCTATCATCCCACGCGTTACCTTTTTGGGTATCGGGACCTTGAACCAGCGAAGGCCCTTGACCGCGGAGTGGATGGCAAGATCGTAGTTGAAGGTGACCTCGGTAAAGATGAAGGCCATTCGCGAGTGCAGCAGGGCGATGTCAAAATGTTGCGGCCTCTTGAAATTCTTGAACGTGTGGTTCATCTCGAAAGCCAGCTCCGCGCTCTCGATGGCGCTGCCCATGAGCGTGATGGCGTCGCGGTAGGCACCGGTGGTGATGGCAGCCTCGCTCGCGTTGAAATACTGCCGCCAGGCCTTGTCTGGTCGATCGCTGAGGCGGTGCTGTCCGGCGAGCTGCGTCGCGAGCGACTGACGCCGCGCCGTCGAGATCCGCCAGACCTGGACCCCTTCGCAGCACTTGCATCGTACAAGACTTTTCATCCTCATCACGGCATTTTCAATCTGTTGCGCAATCGTGCTGTGCATCATCACACGCCTCGACTTTGGCATCAGCCCGTACACAGATTCCCTCATGAGCTGATGCTTAAACTTGAAGTTATACCTCGTCGGGTTGATCGGCTGCGAGTCCGCGATCCCGTTCTTTGACGGAAGGCACACGTCCACGTCATCGGCGCTCAGGGTTCCCTCGGACTCAACCTTCGGCATCGACAGCGCATTATCCTCGAAAGTTTCTTCGCCACGCCTTTGAAACGCGAGCAAGCGCGCCTCAACGAACGTGGCCATCGCGTCGTTAACCGCGGAGAGCACCTCGGGGTACGTGACGTTCGTGGCGAAAGAGCTCACAGTGCCGAACCTCGACCTCTCCTTCGTCGAATTGTAGATGGTCCCGGCCACCTCGTCCGCCGTGAAGGACATCCCGATGCACGTGGCAAACATCATCACCTCGAGCTGCTTCGGCGTCAGGTCCCCAATCTGCGACTGCATGATTCGACGAATCGCCTTGGTCGAGGACGAATTTCTCATGAGCGTGGCGAACTCGGTGTTCTCCTCCGTCTCCAGCATCGTCCGCGCGCCCACGTTCGATGCGAGTGTGCCCTCGAGGGACTCCACCGTGGTGACGCTGTTGACTCCTCCGCCGTGTGTTGACTCCTCCGTCGAGTCGTTTTCTCCCCCGTCGGCGTGCTCCTCGCCCTTGTGTCCTTCCCCCGGTAGGTACGATGCCGCATGCGTGAGCTCGCCGAGGAAGAACGGGTGCCCCTCGGAGATGAGGATGATCTGTCGGATGGCGGACTCCTCCAACGGTCCCTCGGCGTGCCACCTGACCAACGCGCGGGATTCCTCCTTGCTCAGGTTCTGAAGCAGCGCCGAGTGGTAGTAATCGCGCCATCCGCCCAACGCCTTCTGCGTCCTCTCCGCCGCCGCCTCGAAGGCTTCGAAAACCTTTCCCTTGTCCGTTTGCCCAGCCTTGTCCGTTCGCCCCGCCCTGTCCAGTCGCCTGGCGAGCACGCACAGAAAAGTCTCCCTGCATTTTTCATTCTCGATCACGGCGGCGAGCACGCGCCACAAATTCTCATCCATCCACTGGGCGTCGTCCACGAAGAGCGCCACGGGCCCCGCCGCGGCGACGAGGCGAACGACGAGGCTCTGTAGCAGGTACGTGCGGCGGTGCACCGGCAGCGGCACGAGCGCGAAGGTCTCCCGTTGCTTCGCTTCCTTCACGCCCTCCGCGACGCCGTATTTGTTGCATATCCAATCCACAATCATACCCCTGGACGACGGCGCCCACAGCGCGATCGCGGTGGCGTCCTCGGGGGTGGCGTCGATGGCGTGCGCGGCGGCCGCGGCGCCGCCGAAGTGCTTGAGCATCATGCTCAGGACGGTCCTCGCGCCGTGCATCGGGCCGTCGACGTTGACTGAAGATCCCTTCACGGAGACTACGTATACGCCATCCTGCTTCTCCGCGACGCTCTTCGCGTACGACAGCATAGTCGATTTGCCCATACCGGCGTCGCCGGAGATGACAAACACACCGCCCAAGGCTCCGGAGGATGACTCGTTGAGAGTCGAATCGCCCGGTGACCCGCCACCGCCCGCGAGCCGCTCGATCATGTCGTCGAGTCGGTTCAAGGTTTCTTTCCGAATCTGAGCCATCCCGGCGCCGTGCTGCGCCATGTCGTCGGGGTCCACGTTACTGGTGTGCGCCACGGGTTTGAACACGAAGTGCGGCTTGGACATGCCCTTCATCCGCAGCGTTCGCGTCCCCGCGGCGTTCTCGAACTTGTACAGGATGGCGCCCTGCGTCTGTTTGTACACGGATGACGATACCAGCGCGGCGCCGGGGTCGGCTTTTGCCATGAGCCTCGCCCCGAGCGTCACGCCGCTGCTGGACAGCATGGTGAACCCCACGTACTTCCCACTGCCGCCCACCATCGCGCCCACGAACGATTCACCCGAGGCGAGACCCATCTTCGCGGATACGCCCTTCTTCTTGAACGCGGCGGAGAGTTTAAGCGAGCAGATCACACCGCGGAGCTCGCTCTCGTGCACGCTGCTGCCCGCCAGGCCAAAGTAAGCCTTGAACACGAAACCCTTATCGTCGCAAAGCAGGCAGTCCACGTGCCCGCCCAGGTCCCGCGTCTCGCGGCACGACGCGGCGTACGCCCAGTTGAGCAGCTCGGGGTCGAGGCCGACGCCGTCGATTGGAAAGTTGACAAAGTTGACGAATAGCGTGCACAGGTGCATCTTGCTGGACGTGAGCACCTCGCTGACGTTGAAGCGCCCGTTGACGGTGGGTGCCCTCGCGCGGAAAAACTCCGGCACGTAACTGCGCCACCCGTCCCCGTTCACGGCCACCTGCTTTCCCCTTCGCGAGTGATCCGCCCATCTCTTCAACTCCTCCTCCGTCACGAAGCCGCCCCCCGCGTCGCCGGCTTTGATAATCTCCTGCGGTAAGAGTGGCCCGCGGTAGAGGGAAATCTCCCCAGCCTTGGTGCGCTTGAGTAAGTCCACGCACAGGCTCAGCGCCTCGCCGCATACGGTCATCTGGTGCGTCTCGGCCGTCGCGAACTGGCCCCGCGCAGATCTGTTGTGAGGAGACTGCGGTGAGTCCGGGGGTTCCTCGGACTTGGCCGAGTCGTGCACTTCCCCATCCTCCACCGATCCATCCATGTCGTCGTTGTTCTGGTCCCTCCGCGCCTGCGTACTCGCGAGGCGGATGACGTCGAGGGAACCCCACGACACCGCGCCGTGGATGTCGAGCCTGGACTCCATCCTCTTGAACACGGACTCGAACGCGCCGATGGTGCGGCGGGCGGCTTCCTCGGCAGCCTCCATGATGGCGTGCTCGGCGTCGTCATCGTCGTCGCTGGCTTCGTCGCTGTCGCCGGCGAAGACGCAGATGAGGGCGTCGCCGGCGACGTGGACGACGCAGCCGCCGAGGGACCAGACCACGGCCTCGATGCCTCCGAGCACGGAGTTGAGCAGCGAGCTGAAGGTGTCGACGCCCAGGTTGGTGGCTCCCTCGAAGACGTTCTCGAGCCTGGAGAAGCCGCTGATGTCCGCTATGAACACCGCCGCCATGCGCAGCTTCACGACCCGGGGTGGTCCCTCCGCCTGCGTCGTACCGTTGAGAGCCCCGGAGGAAGATCCCGGAGAGCCCCGCGTCCGCTTCTCGAGGTTTTCCAACAACCGCCACGGGACGAATATGGACGCGGCATCCTCGGCCGACATCGTCGCACCACCCGAGCCGCCCGGCGCCCCTCGTTCGCCGGGCACGCGGAATCAGACCCGGGAACACCGGTGGTCGATTCGCGCCGCTGGCTCGCGCCCCCGCGTGTGATTGCGCCAATGTCAAATCGTGATTCGCTGACGCTGCTGTTGACGACACCCCACAGGCGGCACTTTTAGTGATTGCCTCGGCGCGACCTCTCGACTTTGACGCATCGAACATTACAATCTACAGCCCTAATCCCGCATCAGCTCCCGCATCAGCGCCGCAACGACGTCCACGGAGATCGAGTTCCCCACCGTGAACCACAGCTGTCGTCTGGTGAGTTCCTTACTAGGCAGTCTCCAACCCCGGTCCAGCCCGTGAAAGTTGGCAACCTCGCGAGGCGAAAAGTACCGCATCTCCCCGCACCACTCCTCCTTGAACGGCCCCACAAGCCTATAACGACCGCTCGTTTCGTCCACCTCGCAGTGCGCCGCCACGAACGCGTCGGACGCGAGCACCGAACCGCCGTACACCGTCTTGCCGTACCCGGACGTAAACGTGGAACACCTGGTGGACGACGGGGAAACAACGTCAAGCCACCGCCAATACCGTTCAATCGTGTCCGCCTCCACGGACAGCGCCCAGTCGTCCACGGGCCGCTCGAGGTACTCCACGATCCGACGCATGCGTCCGCTGGTCAGGCGCGTCGAGCGTGTCTCGCTCCTGCACTCGCCGTCTATCCCGTCGGCGCACTCGTCGCTCGCGCCGACGAGGGCGAAATTTTGCAGACGAGGGGCGTCGTCCTCGAACGCAAGTGGCTTTCGCTTGGCCAGTAAGTAGTACCTGTCCCTGGTGCACGGGACTCCGATGTCCACCGGGGACGCGTGGTACTCGCGCCAGACGTACCCGGCCTCGTCCAGCGCGGCGACGAGGGCGTTTCTGGTTTCCGAACCCTCAAAGCCGACGACGTTTTCCACCAGTATCCGTTCCGGGGGCCGAGCGAGTTGGGGTAAGGACTCGAGAATGCCGATGAAGGATTGTGCCCTCGGGTCGTCGCCGTGTAGCTGCTTCCCCTTGCGTGTGTACGGCTGGCACGGCGGCGAGAGGGTCCACACGTCCGCGCCCCCGAACTTCGCGTCCAGCGATGGGACCGAGCTGAGGTGCTCGACGTTTCGGCGCATGAGCACCCCGGAGGCGTCCTCGTGCGGGTAATTGGCGAGATACACCGCGTTGGCAACTTCCGAGTTGTCTATGGACGCCAGTGCGGTGACCACGGCGCCGGCGTCGGACTCGAGCGCGCGCTCCAGGGACCAGCGCATGGTGCCCATGCCGGCGTAGAACTCCACTAGCTTGATCTCACGCTCGTTGACGGGGGTCGTCGACGGGTCATCGGACTCGGATCGAGCGGGGGTGGAAGGAGAGGCGGACGCGGGACAGCGCGTGGATCCACGCCACCGCCGATGACGGTGAGGGTGGCGTCGAGGTGACGGCACCGTGGCCGCCGCCGGTGCGGCCGCGCTCATCCTTCTCTGACCCTATCCACCTTCTGAAGGCGCTGCTAACAACCCAGATTTCAGTCACATCTCTGAACGCGATGGCGGCGCTCGCGACCCTCGCGCCCGTCACTCGCGCGCGAAACGCGGCTCGCGACACACAAACGCAGCCGTCCTCGAGCTCCCGCGCTAACAACCCGGGCGTGCGCAGGCGGAATGCCCTCCTGTCGTCCGTAGTGGGCACCGTCCTATCCGGAGGCGGAAAACTCGACGCCGTCCGCGCGGATGAGGAAGCCCTCCCGCGCCCGACGCGACCGGCATCGTGCGTCGCCGGTACATCCTGCGTCTCCACCGCGTCCTTTCGCTCTCCCGCCAACTACCTCCCGCCGTGGGAGTACGTCGGGGACGACGCCCAGGCGTTCAAGACCCTCGTCGACGCGCTGCGATCGAAACCAAAGGCGGACGTCACCGTCGTCGACGCGAACGCCGGGTACGTCGCCGCGTCCCTGCGTCACGACGATTCATCTTCCGACGTCGACGACCTGGAGTTCTTCTTCCTCAACGACGGCAGCGGCGCGGTGCTCTTCAGGTGGGCGGGAAGGGTCAACGTGGCGTCGCCGCCCGGGTGCTTCAAGCCCGGGTGCATCAACGGGCCGAGGCAGCGCACGAGGGCGGAGGATCTGCAGCGGGAACTAGGGTGGCTGCCGCTCGAGACGGACGAAGAGAAGCGGTGGGTGCCGCTCTTACTGCATTGAAGACGTTGTCAACACATAGCCTAGCTAGCTCAATATTCACAGGACGTAGCCGATATAGTCTAGTCTATACTTACATGGCGAGCGCGGCGGCGAATGTCGCGAGAAGCAGCGAAAGCGTCGAAAGTTGCGCGGCTCCCGCCTTGGCTTGGCATCCATCCGCCGAGTAGCACGGCGCGGATCCACCCGCGGACGGCGGCGCCTCGTACCTCTCGTGCACGTTCACCTCGATCTTCTGCCCGGCGGAGCAGTGAGAGCCCTGGCCGCAGATGTAGTAAGACACGCCCACGTCGTTCAGGTCGAGGACGTAACCAGCCGATCCCGCCGCCTGCGTCCCCACCCGCGTCCCCGCGAGGCAGTTCTCGAAGGCGTTCTTATCCGGCATCTTCACCACGTCGTGCGAGCTCGAGTACTTGAACTCGATCTTATCGCCCTTCTCCAGGTGAAGCGGAGAGCACTGCAGGTTGAAGCAGTTGTTCCACGCCAGTTTCTTCACGTAAGCGCCCTCGCTCATCTCCGCGGCGGCCATCGCGTCGCGGAGGTACGTGAGCGAGTCGCACCCGGCGGGGGGCGGGCACATCTGTTTCAAGTCGTCCAGCACCTCCCTCGCCAGCGCGGGTTTGCTCGTCTCCACGTACAGCTCACCGAGGTAGCCGTTGGCGGCGACGTGGTTGACGTCTATCTGCAAAGCACGCTTGTAATAGAGCTCGGAGAGTTTCACATCCGGGTCCGCCAGCTTCCGGTTGGAGAAGCCCAGCAGGTTGCAGACGTCCGCCATGGACGAGGTACCCAGCGCGGAGGACCCAGTTTTGTAGTTGCACAGCGCGATGTGGTTAAGCGCGGTCCGGGCGCCCGTGTAGTCCTTGGAAGTTACCAGCGACGAGGCTTGCGCGTAAGACTTGGGCGCCGGGCAGGCAACCTCGGTGGGCAGCGTCGGCGTCGCCGTGCCGGTGTTTGACGCATCGTGCGCCTGCGTCGGGAGGACCCAGTCGGGCATGTACAGGCATTTAGTCATGAACGCGACCGCCTTGTGCACGGCGGAGTCCTGCGTCGCGGTGGTGGCGTCCACGGGGTATTGGACCGTCACGTCGGCAACGGCGTTGGCACCCTTGGTTAATGTCAATGCGGTCACGTCGTTCTCGCAGGTGTCTGCGCCCATGGCGATGGCGGTCTTGAGCTTGGCGATGAACGCGGCGTCGGTGTCCGAACCGAGGGCGGTAAGCTTCATCGTGAGCTTGGTGTTGACCTTGACGTAGCCGGTGGGGCTGGAGACGGTGGGGCACGCGGGTGGAGCGCAGACCTGCGTGTTGCAATCCTGCGTTTTAGACGTTGTTCCAGAGCAGCTGCCTCCGTTGCTCTCCGGCGTCGTTTTAGTGCGCGTGCACGTCTGCGTGCCGGTGTTGCACGTCTCGGAGCACACGCCGCAGGTGTAAGCGCTCCACACGCAGTTAACTGCGACGGTGAGGGATAGGGACGAGGTGAGGTGAGTCCAACGCGGATAAGAGAAAGTTCGGGCATTTGCGAAACGAATAAGATGTCGCGGGGACGCACCCGATGGAGACGGCGCGGGAGAGTCATCGAAGTTCGCCGCGATGGGCGTGGGCGCGCATATCAGCGCCACGAGTGCGATGATAAGCGTTAGACGCATGGTTCGTCCTTCAGTGGCTGTGTCGATGCGCGGGGAAGTGTGCGGCATGTTCGATGACGTGGTCGGCCCACAGCTTTTTACGTTCGCTTTTTGGCGGGGTCGCCTCGAGATGATCCACTTTTCCCGACCCCTCCTCATCACACACGGAATGGGGGCGCACGTCCTCGTCGTCCTGTTCCTGCTCGGGCAAATTCGCGATGCTGGCGCGCACGGGCACCTCACGTGGCCACCCAGCTCGCGCCACGGCGGGAATATCCACCACGGCGCCGACTGCGGGGACGGAAGTTGCTTCTGGTTCAGCAACAACGTCGAGGTGGAGACGCAGACTCTGCCGAGTGCGCACAGGACGATGGAGCCAGAGGTGGAGGGCGGCGTCGACGTGTGGAGGAAGAACCCGTGGCGCTCCCCAGGCGCGGCACCGGTGTACGGATCGGGATGCGGCGTCGCGGGCGGGCATTCGACGAACGTATACGCCAACGGGGGCACTCCACCGGCGGGCGTGACCCTCGGATTCGACGGGAAGGCATTGCCAAAAACAAAGCTGGGCCCGGCGAAATGGCCAGTCGGAAGCGTCGTCGAGGTGGCGTGGGCGATGGCAGCCAACCACGGTGGTGGATACGCGTACAGGCTGTGCAGAGCCGACGGTGTCGTGAACGAGGCGTGCTTTCAGAGCGGACACCTCGAGTTCTCCGGCTCGGAATCCGCCGTCCTGTACCCGAACGGCACCCGCGTCGCCGTCCCTCGAGTCGTCACCGCCGCCGGTACCACCCCCGCGGGCTCGCAGTGGGCGAAGGACGGCATACCCACCTGCCGCACATGCGCGCGCGCGTACGACATGTGCGGCGCGCCCTTGTCCCCGGTCCCAGGTCTCGATTACGGCAGCTCGTGGAACAAGCAGGTGAACTGCTTCGCCGACTGCGCGGGCGCGACGAGCTCGAAAGCATTCGGGGCCTGTCCCGGGGGTTCGTCCGCGCTGCAGTTCGACCCCGGGTTTTCGCACCAGTCGCACTACGAACGATACACGGGGTTCGGGAAGAACGTGTGGGAGTGGTCGGTGCTGGACGCGGTGGTGGTTCCGAGCGGGTTAGCGCCCGGTGAGTACCTGCTGTCATGGCGATGGGACGCCGAGGAGAGCTCGCAGGTTTGGCAAAACTGCGCGGACGTGACGTTGGTGGCGAATGCTGCGGACGCTACGTGGCACCTGGCCACGTCGGAGGCGTTGGGTTTGGTTCCCAAGCCGACGAACGCGAAGGCGAACGAGTTCGATCCGTACGCGGACACCACCGGGGATGCAAACTTCGACTGCGATAAACAGGTGGCGTACTGCGCAAAGGTAAACTACAAGGCTTCGCAGTTCAAGTGCGGGAAAGACGAGGCCACCACGCGTTCGGAGATTTGCCCAATGTACGAAAAGAGTAGCGGGGGAAGTACGGTCAAGCCCGCGTTGGCGATGGTGGTGAGCTTATACGTCGCGGCGGAGGTTTTGGATCCGAGGTGGCATTGGACATTCGCGGTTATATCCGGCTGTGTCATCGCGATTCTGTGTCCGCCGACTCCGGTGTTTGAACAGTTGATGCAACCGTTCCTGCCTTACGTCCCGGTGTACCTGCGCGACAAGACGTGAGGTTGATTAGTCTACTTTCGTGTATGATCACACAGTATCATCCGTCGTTGTGTACGCTAAAACTCTCTCAGAGCTCCGTCTCGGCGGCCTTCTGCTCCGTCCGGTACCTCCGCCTGGCGCTCATCTTCGCCTTGGGCGCGTTGGGCTCCTCGGCGACGGGTATCTTCCCCGACTTCCCAGCCTCCTTCCTCTCGATCATCCGCTTCTTCTCCTCGAGCAGCCTCTTGTACCGGTCCGCCTTCTCACGTTTCCGCTGCGCCTCGACGGTGCGCTCGACAGCCTCGGCCTCGGCCGTGTACGTCGCGCGCTCGCCCCGCCTCCCATCCTCTGGCGGTTTTTTCAACTTGATCGGCGGCGGGATCGGCACCCCCGGCGCCGCCTCGCCGGAGTTTGGCGCCCAGCCGTCGATTAAATCCGCGACGGTCTTCGCCCACGGCGCGATGACTCCCGCGATTCGTTCCCTGTCCACGGCGGCGTACCGGACGAGCCGCCCGCCGGTCAGGACCACGACGCTAGGGTACCCCCTCGATTGAAACCGAGCCGCGCAAAACGTGGACATGGCCGGCGGGGTGCAGTCCACCCACCCGAGCGCGAAATCCTTCACCCTGTCGT
>Ga0302116_1000078_pt1 | contig 49325 bp, 26 predicted proteins | sample AG5_SCM_MG_FD_203124 | JGI IMG/M metagenome (GOLD analysis project Ga0302116, IMG submission 203124) | Marine microbial communities from Western Arctic Ocean, Canada - AG5_SCM | ecosystem: Environmental > Aquatic > Marine > Oceanic | place: Canada: Western Arctic Ocean | collected 2017-10-01 | reverse complement strand
GGCCTGGGCGGGGGTGGCATCGCGGGTGGTACCTCCGGCGCCTCCGGTACCTCCGGCGCCGGTGGGGGCGTCGTCACCACGCCCACCGGCGCGGACGGCGGCGGTGTTCCGTCCCCCACGTTCCCACCACCCTCGTCCTTCTGCGCCTGGCACACCCCGACGTCCTCGAAGTCACCGCAGCAGTCGCCCACCGCGCGGCAGTCTCGATCGCAGCAGCACGACGAGGTACACAGCCCGCACACCCCAGTACAGCTCTCCGGATCGTCCCGTAGCGTGGCCTGCCGTGTGAGCGCCTGCCACGCGGGGTTCGACGCGACGCGTTCGGACCGAGCGACGCCCTCATCCAGCCGCCGCCGCCGACGTTCACCCACACGCGCGTGGCCTGCCTCCCCGTCCCACCCGTCCCACCCGTCCTCTTTTCGCGCGATCGCTCCATCATCCGATACCGGTGCGTTTTCGCTACCGTCCCCGCCGACGCGCGCGCGTCCCGGTCCGTCCCCGCCGACTCCACCGCGCGCGAGGGACCACGCGCACGACAACACGGTCAGGATGACGACAGCGGCGACGCCGACCAAACGCCGCCGCGTCCGCCCGCCCCCCATCCGCGCGCATGGGAGCAATGCCGCGTTCTATGCCAAAAGTGCCAAAACGCCTCGAAAAATGCGCTCGCCTATGCGATTCAGTCTGACGGTGAACAAACACCCAAGTAAGCAGGTGCCACTGGGGCACGTCCTGATAGGATCAACGGAAATGGGGGCTCCAGATCTGCGATAGGGTTACGCGACCGTCTCAGGCGCAGGGAGGTGATAAGGTTCCAAACTGAAGGAGAGGGCCGCATTCGGATCGAGATTTCGTGTCATTGGCTGAACCCAAGAAATTGCACCCGACAGCCAATCGCATTGGCGCAAAGTATGAATTGTGGACGTAGGAGAGGGCTTGCTTTGGTGAAATTTCGATGTTAATTCGCCAACCGAGGTGATGCGCCCCCCGTCGGGCCGAACGGCGTGTACTTTTTGGGTTTATAGACCGGCGCCGTGTGCGAACCGTGACTCGGCAGGGGTGAAATAGCTGTAGGAGTAGGGCCCCGACCCGGTTTTGAATGAAGCAGCGGACTCCGTCCGCGGCAGTACCGCACACGCGACGACCGCGCGCATCCCTCGTGTAAGGTCGCGAAGAAGCGACGACAGACGTTGTCGTCCGCCGTTGGCATCGCATCGGTGAGTCATGACCCACACGTCGCCCCGCGGCCGCCGTCGGATTGCCCGATTGGCCGGCAAATTTATTTCTTTTCCCAGAAGAGGCTCGGGGGGGATGATTGGGCGGCTTCAACGGGCAAGCGCGTCGGGATCGAGGGGCGGCGATTTCGTTCGCGCCGATCGTCGGGAACGCCGAGCGGCGATGACATCCGGCCCCGCATCGCGTGGAATCGCGCGATCGGGCCGCGTCGCGCCCCCGCCCACGCACCGCGCGAGGGTCCGTCGTCTCGAGGGATGAGTCGAACACGGGGGAGGGTAATTTCCGCCCTTTGGCGGGACCCCCGTCCCCCGACGGTTCACCCAGACGGATGTCCTGTTCCCCGCGGATCGACCCGAGGGTTAAACCCGTTTGCCAGCCACGGCATCCTCCGAAACGCTCGCTTGAGTCGCGTCTCGCGCATCCACCGACGTTCATCCACTGACCCCCGTCTTTCTATCCATCATTCATTCATCCCTTTAGGTGAATTCGATCTGCGGCTCTCAACCCACACGTGAAGTGAAGTGAAGTGAACTCACGGACCCGCGCGAAAGAGACTCGATAAAACAAAAGACGTCAGCATGCAGCAAGGACAGGGCCAGGGCGGCCAGGGCGGTCCCCCCGGCGGCCACGTGCAGGCACCCGCGGGCATGTCCATGATCTACGGGCAGCCCTACGGTCAGCAGTTTTCGCAAGCCGCGCCGCACCCCGGCGACCCCAACGCGCAGCAGCAGTGGCAGCAGCAGGCGAGGGCGGCGCAGCTGCAGCAGGCGCAGATCCAGGCGTACCACATGCAGTCGCATCACGTCAACCAGCAGCACCAGCAGCAGCTCCGCATGTTCTGGCAGCAGCAGATGCAGGAGATTGAGAGCGGCGGCGACTTCAAGAACCACCAGCTCCCGCTGGCGAGGATCAAGAAGATCATGAAGTCCGACGAGGACGTCCGGATGATATCGTCGGAGGCGCCGGTGCTGTTCGCAAAGGCGTGCGAGATGTTCATCCTGGAGCTCACACTCCGTTCGTGGATCCACAGCGAGGAGAACAAGAGGCGGACGCTCCAGCGCAACGACATCGCCGCCGCCATCACCAAGACGGACATCTTCGACTTTCTCGTCGACATCGTCCCGCGTGATGACTTCAAGGAGGACGGCATGAACGTTCCACGGGCGCCCCCCGCGGCCGTGGCGCTGGGTGCGCCCGGCGGAGGTGACGGCCAGGGCGGCGCGGGCCAAGCGGGGGCGGTGCCGGCTGTGCCGTACAACCCGGGGATGTATTACATGCAGCCGCCGCCGGGGACCATGGCGGGTGGGCAGTGGCCGCCGCAGATGTCGCAGGACCCGTACCAGAACCAGATGCCTCCCAAGCAATGATTCGTGAGTATGAACCACTTGAGATGAATCACGGATAGTACAAAACACACGAACGGGAGGACGGCATTGCCCTAATACGTCGATAGCGGATTTGGAAAACAACATTTTAGCACTTCTACACTCAGAGCTTGTCCATCGCCTCCACCAGCACCCCCGAGCCCTCGCTGTCGGCTACGGATTCGTCCTTGGGAGCCGGCGAGTCCGCGCGAACGGAATCACCGTCGCTCTCCGACGCGTCCGCGCTCCCCTTCTTACCGGGCGATGAGTCCCCTCGGCCCCCGCCCCTTCCTCCCGTTTTCCAATCTTTCCTGTTCTTGATCCACTCAGCCTTCTTCACCCTCTCCTTCTCCTTCCGCTCCCGTTCCTTCTCGCCCTCCTCGCCCTGGATCTCCTCGATGTCCCCGGCGATGAGATCCGCCGCCATGTCCAGCATCTCATCCGTGATCTTAAACCCCATCGCCTCCATCTCGTCCCTGCTGGGATCATCAATCGGGAAAAAGTCCCCATCATCCACCTCGATCCCTCGCGCCTTCATCTCCTGCCGCGCCCTGAACGACGCCTCCGCCATCGCCAGCCTCCACCCGCACATGCGAAAGTACGTGCGCCAGAACCGCGACTCGGGCCACAGCGTCTTGTCCTCGCCCTGTTTGTCCAGCAGGCGGTGCGACGGGTCCCGCGTGAGCGCGAATCGCAGCGTGGCGAGTTCGGGTACGACCGCCATGCACGCCTCGGTGTGGTCCCGTTGAAACTCATCCATCGTCCACGTCTCGTCCATCCCTACATCGTCGTCCTCGACGGGGTAATCCAGGAAGGATCGTTCGGTGAGGTCGCGAACGAAGCACTCGAAGTCGACGTTGACGCCGTAGAGTTCGGTGTCGACGTCCGCGGTGGTGTCGATTCGGGCGCGTCGCTCGGCTTCCTCCTTCTTGAGCAGGATGAGCCGCTCGCCGCGGTTAGCCTCCGTGATGGTGTTGGCGCGAAGTTCCGCGAACGTGAAGCTCGCGTCGCTCTGCAGCATGGCGAACTGCTGCGATACGTAAGAGGCTGTCTCGGACGAGGCGATCTCGGCGGTGGTTTCCTCCACCGCCTTGGCCGCCGCGACCGCCGTCTCCTCAGCCTTCGCCGCGATGTCCGCGGCGGTCTCCTGCACCGCGGTCCACAACTTGCCGAGGTCCATGGTCGCTAGCTAGATCGTGTCCGCGTGAATCCTACGCTCCTCCCACAGGGGCACCCCCGACGCAATGAAGAGGGTGGATCTTCTTGGAGATGACCACAAAAGCGCGAACCACGACCGCAGTCGAACCTCGGGCGCGTGTAAAACACGTGCCGCCGCGGTTCGTGAACCCAGAAATGCCGTCGATGTTTTATTTTCACTTTTTGCAGACTGTTCACGCGTTGACATTTCGAAACGTCGGTCCTGAAACTCATGATTGGTCACGGTCGAAATATGATAGAGGCTGAGATAACTCAGGGTCAGTTCGAGGCTTTGCAACGGTCCGTGGCCCCTTGGTTCGACCGCGGCGGGTGACTGTTCGGCACACTGCGAGCTCCGCACACGTCGGTTCACGCCCGAACCCACGCCATGGCCGCCGCCATGACCGTCACCAGGTGCGCGCGCGATATACGCACACCCCGGCACGGCGCGGGCGCCCCGGCCCCCAGCCGGCCCCACCCTAAAATTTCTTTTTATCCAGTGCGGCCTTGTGACAGATCGCGCGAGGGGCGGGTCCCTCCGGCGCCCCTCTTCGCGCGTCCCATCCGTGAACCCCGTCCACTGACGCTCGACACCCCTTCATCGATCAACCGCAGGGTTATCACCCTCGCCTCCGCCAAGCCCGCGGGTACGGCTCGCCGCGCCGCGCGCGCTGCTCGCGGCGCCTCCATCGCCCTTCGCAGCGCCCCCGAGGAAATCTCCCCCAACGCCTCCGTCTCGCTGTCCTGCTCCATCGACGACCCCGCGTCATGCTCCCTCGCGGACCTCGAGATGATGTACATCAACTCGCTCTGGAACTACTACAACGGCGGCGACTTCACCCTCACCGACGAGCAGTACGATCGCCTGCGGGACGAGCTCAACTGGCAAGGATCGGGCTTCCCGACCCTCCGCAGGTACGAGGTGCAGTTCGTGGAGGCTGCCATCTCGTACGCGCGCGGCGAAGCCAAGGTCACCGACCAGGAGTACGAAGAGCTCAAGCGCAAGGTTCGGTCCGCCGGCAAGCGCGACGACGTCACCGCGCTCCTCCTCTACACCAAAGGACAGCAGCTCCTCGAGCCCGCGCAGTTTGAGCAGCTCCGAGACGAAATGGCCAAGCTCTCCATCGACGTCGGACTCCGAGGCGCCACGTGCACCCTCTCCAACACATCCACCGACCTCATCGCGGACTCTGGCACAGTGACCAAGATGTACACCGCGCTCGCCATCGTGCCCTCGCTCATCGGCATCGTCCCGTACCTCGGAGCGTCCATCTTCGGCGTGGACGTGCCCCCAGCCGCGGGGCTCGGGTTTGCCGCTACCATCGCGCTCGGTCTCACCTCCATGATTGTCAACTACACCAACCTGCAGAACGCGACCGTCGTGACTGGCCAGTGCCCTTGCTGCGAGGAGCCCATCAAGCAGTTCTTCGGCGGCGAGGAGCCCGCGACGAGCATGGACTACAAGTGCCCGGTGTGCGGCACCCAGTCCAAGCTGGACCGCGTCGAGATGAAGATCAAAGAGTCGGGTGGATTATCGGCGAATTAATTAAACTTTACGCGGCGTCTAGTGACGAGTAAGGGTGAACAAAGGGTTGTGAGAGCCTTATGATGAATATTTGTTTCCGGGTGACGGCGGTGCCCGGTGGTTTGTTTCTCCGGAGGGGAGGGGTTGAGCGGGCGGGCGGGGTGCCCGCGTGTGCTTAGAAGGGTTTAGAGTTGCTAATTAATAAAACTGAGCCCAGCGTCGAAAAGAATTTAGTTTGTTCACTTCTCCTCGCCGGCGGGGGCCTCCTGTACCGGCGTGAGGCTCCCTTTCACCCCCGCACCGCCTCGGCTCTTTTCCGCAGCCTCCTCCCGCAGTGCCCTCGCCTCCCGGATGGCGCCGCGTAAAGTCTCGTGCAGTCCCCGCGCCCTGACGGGCAGGTGCTCCAACCTGGAGTGAAGCCTCGCTTCCTCCTCGGGCGCCAGCCCGGGTGACCCGTCCACCCTGCGCAGGAACGCGACGGGGTTCGACGGCGACATGGAGTGCGGCGACTTGAGCGAGGAGCTCAGCGGCGAGGCGAGGAGCCCCAGCTTCTTCGGGGACATCTTCGGCGTTCCGAGTCCCTTCCGGGGCGATCGAGTTCGAGCCGCCTCGCGTTCAATCTCCTCGGCCCACTCCTGCAGCGCCTCAGCCGCGGCGATGATGGCGCGCTCGCCAACCTCCGCCGCCGCGCGCCATGACGCAGCCTCGCCCGTCGCCGTCGTCGCCGCAGCCTCCGCGCTTCGTGTCTCCATCTCCTTGGCGGCTCCGATGTTCGCGGCGCGTCGCTCCGACAATGTCGCGCGGTCCCGCGCCCGATCCAACTCCTCCTCCATCGCCTTCCGTTCGGCGCTTTCGACGCTCGCCGCGCGTTCGAACTCCTCCGCGCGCTGCTCCGCCTGGATGCACCGCTCGCGCAGCGCCTCGGCGGCGTCACCGAGTTCCGCGTTCTTGTGCTCGACGCCCGCGGCGGCGGCGGCGGCGTCCTCCGCGGCGGATGCCAAGTCGTCGCAGGTCCCGGCGAGCTCGTCCAGCCGCCGCCGCTGCGACCTGATCACGGCGATGCGCCACGTGGACATGCACTTGTGTAACGTCGCGAGCTTACGCGCGTTGCGAAGCGCGGGGGATGACGCGGCGAGTACCGCGTCGGCGTAGTCCCCGAGGTTCTTCTTGTGCGTTAATCGCTCAGCCTCGATTCGAGCCGCGTTTTCTTCCTCCTCGATTTGCTTCCTCGCCTCGTCCTCCGCGCGTTCAAATTCAGCCCTCGCGTCCGCTTCCTCCCGCGTCAGCCGTTGGACCTTGTGAACCTCCGCGTTGGCACGCCACTGACGCAGCGCTCTGCGACGGTTAAGGCACGAACCAACCGCGCTGACCAACGCGCCGAGCCGCCACGCCCTCAGCGCCGCCACCGCATTCTTCCTATACCACCGTGTGAGGATCAAACGAGCCCGTACCTGCGTCTTCGCCCGCACGGACCAGGTCATCAACGCGTACGCACCAGCCCTGCGAAAGCACGTGAGACGCAACGCACGGCCGTGTTTGGCCACCTTGGCGTGTTCGAGCCAACGGCGGAGGCGACGCTTGGCGGCGTACGCGGAAAACATCGCGTCGGCGTTGACCCTCCGTTCCTCAGTCAACAGGTGCGCCGTGAGGGACCCGCGTACGTCATCGAGCTCGGCCCGGGTCGCGGCGAGCGTCCTGTCCAAAGCCGCGGCGTGTTCGGAGCTCTGGCCAGCCTTGCGGCGGAGAACTTCCTCGGACCTGTTTCGATTATCATCCGCGAGGCGTCGCTCTGTAATTCGTTCCCCTCGTTCGCGTTCGAGCGTCTCCGCCAGTGACCTGGCGAGTTCCTTCGCCTCCGTTAACTCGTTCGTGACCCGCGCCAAAACACCCGCGTGCTCGCGTGCCGATCGCTCGGCGCGCCGCTCCGACTTTTCCGTGCACTGCTCCGCGTCCTCGCACCGCCGTCGAAGCTCGTCGTTGATGGACAAAATCTCGTGCTCGGCGCCGAGCTGCGACTCGAGCGCCTCTCGCAACGCGTCCACCTCGTTCGACAGCATCTCGTACACTTTCGCTCTGTCACTGACATCGGATGGATGATACGCACGTGATCCGCGGGTCGTTTTTGATGAAGCGCGTTCCCGTTCCCCGTGTGACCGGGCGGGTGAGACGGACCGAGAGACCCGGCGGGACGGCCCTGACGGCACTCCCGCCCTCGCCGCCGCTCTCATGGCGTCTTCCCCCACGCGCTTAGCGGCGGCGCGCCTCCGCCTGGCCTCCTCGCTCGCGGTTCCCGGCCCGTGTCCCCACGGAAGCTTGGTGGAGTATCCACCGCCGCGGGAAGGCATCGTATCAGTCACGTTGACGCGGGGGGGCGCGTGAGTCGACGCGTTCCCGTCGCGGTCGACGCGGACGTCAAAGCCGCGTGCCCAATCGTGCGGCGGGTACGTCGCGTCGTCGTCTTCATCGTCTGTGTCCTCACGTGTGTCATGACGTTCCCTCGGTGGGTTCCCTCGTCGCGGCACGGGTTCCCTCGGCGCGCGGGATCTCGGCGTCGGCGGGCGGACGATACCGTCAGCGTCCGTCTCGTCATCCACCTCGTCCGACCCCGCGTCCACCTTCGTCCCGGACCCGAACCGCGACTCAGCCCGGAGAACCTCCCCGAACCTCACCTGGTCCCTCATCACGCCGTCGTCGATGATGTCAGCCACCGCAGCCTCCCTATCGGACCGCATCTCCGCCTCCCTCGCGCGCGCAGCCTCGAACCCCCACCGCAACGCAGCTCCGAACGGGTCGTCGTCGCCGCCCCGGCGAAGTTCGCGTCGAGCCGCTCGCGCGTCGTCCAAAAAGGCCAAAAGCGCGGCGGTGTCCCTCTGCTCCCGTCGCATCACGGCCGCGTAGGACGACTCCCACACGGCAGGCTCGTCAGCTGAGGTCTCACCGGGTGCCGAGGCTGCCCGGAGCGTTCGCCTGGCCTCGGGCGCCTCCGACGCGGCTGCGCCCCGCAGACGCTTGGCCAGACCCGCGAGCTCACCCGCAGTCATCGTCCGCTCCGGCGCGCACAGTCGCAGGAACAGCCTCGGGTCCAGCGCGTCCGTCTCCTCGCCGCGGCCGGGTAACGACGACGGTTCCACCGGACCGGTCGGCGCGTACACCACGGATCGGAGCTCTTCGTGCACCTGTGAACAAGACACGATGTCAGTCTAATGGCCTATACAGACGAGAATTAAAAATCAACTCACCTTGGCGAGTCGGTACGCTCGACGCAGTTTATCAGCGGTGGTGGCTGCGTTCATGAGCATCTCCAGGTGCCCCACGTCCTTCCGCACCAGCCTCGGCGCGCGCTCGCTCTCCCGTGGCGTCACGCCGATGCCGTCCAATGACTTGAGCCTCGGCATGCGCGCGATGACGTGCGCGCGGTAAAAGGGCAGTCGCGCCACCGGGCACAGCTCCAAGGAGAGCGCCTCGAGATGGGGGCACCCGCGGGCCAAGGCGTCTAGTTGCGGGATATCGTCCACCGGGTTATCCCCCGCGCTCAGCAAACGCAGCTCAGCGAACTGCGCCAGACCGGTGAGGTGTCGCACGTTGTTGTGGGACATGTACAGTCGCTGCGCTGGGCGATACGCCGGGGGCACTTGGTCGATCGTACTGAGTCTCTTGTCCACGACGCTGATGCGCATCTTGCCCGGGTCGAAGCACGTGGGATTGTCGCGGAGGATGGCGCTGAGGCGGACGGGTTTGGCGAGCGCGGCGCGGACGGCGGCGTCGCGCTCGCGGTTGGACGACGCGCCGGGGCGTTTAGTGGACGCGCCCGAGACGGAGGCGGCTTCGAGATGCGTGTGGTGGTTGGAGGAGACGGCGCCTCGCGGTGCGCTCGTCGCGCGCCTTCGCACGGGCGACGCCGCGGGTGGAACGCCGCGCGGACGGCGGTCATCACCCCGACGGACTAATCGCTCCGGCGACGCCGCCCTGCGCCCCGAGGGACCCGGCGCATCGGCCCCTCCGCGCGTGTCCCCCGAAGCATCTCGGCGGTCGGCATCATTCTCGCCAGATTCCGCCCCGACGCGCACGGTGGCCCACCTGACGTGCCTCCCGCCGTCGCCCGAGCTCTCCGACCGCCGCTGGTGCATTGAAGCGTACCCGCCGGGGACATCGACGTCCTCCGACATGCGGGGCACCGACGCCTTCCCGACTCTAGCGCCTGTTCGGTATGGGCGGGCAACGGACAAATTCCTTGGAAAACGCTCTGGGCGTGAGAGTGCAGCGCGCGTCAGCGGGCCCAGATAGATTTCACGATGTGGCCTCTTCCGAGGTCACACGAGAGGGCGCCTCGCGGGTCCGTGCATGCTGAGCGGTGCCCGGGCGAGGGCGAGGGGGATACGAGCGGCGGTGATGTCGTTCACAGCGTCCGCTCCGGGCCTCATCGGTCGAGGGGCCACGCACCGGGCCTCACCCCACCTTCAAACACCGAAGCCTTTCTCCTCGTCCCTTCACCGGCCGACGGTTGGCGCCAACCATCGTCGGTACCTCCGACGTCGCTCCGACGACGCACCGTCCACGAGGCTCGTATCACGCGGGTTCCAGGGATGGGAAGGAGGCCGCGGCAGGCCGATCATCGTCCGAGCCGCGCCCGTCGAGCAGAAGCCCCCGTCGGAGGAGGCTCCCGCGCGCGACGACGACGCAGCTGTGATGTCGCGCGGGAAAAAACCTTCGGCCAAGACGCGAGCCGATCCCGCCGCCGACGCCGCATCCACCGCGGCCGCCACACGCGTGGACATCCTCGCGGACGACGCGCTGGGCCCCGATCACGCGCGATGCCGCCGCTGGGTCGTCTTCTCCGACCTCCACCTCAACCGCAAGACGTCCGAGGTCTGCGTCGACGTCCTAAAGGCGGTCCATCGAGAAGCATTGGCGCGCGACGCCGGCATACTCTTCCTCGGGGACTTCTGGCACGCACGCGGCGCCATCCCGGTCGAGCCCCTCATCGAGGCCCTGGACGCCGTGAGGGAGTGGACGGTACCGTGCGTCATGATCCCCGGGAACCACGATCAGGTCACGGCGGGTGGAGAGATACACGCGCTCACTCCGCTCGCGTCCGCCAACCCGGCCCGAGTGAAGATCTTATCGAGGCCCACGGTGTGGAGAAACGCGCTGTGGCTGCCGTACAGGCGCGACGGCGGCGTGATCAAGAGCGCGGTGGCCAAAGCCAAGTCGGAGATCGTGTCCAGTGGGGGCGGTACGCTGAGCGCCATATTCTGCCACGCCGACGTCATCGGCGCATCCATGAACGAAACGTTCCAGGCCAGAGACGGCCTGGACCCCTCCACGTTCGAGGTGGTATCCAACAGCGAGGTATCCAACGATAAGATACCGGTGTACACGGGCCACTACCACAAGCCGCACACGGTGCCCGGCACACGGATCACGTACGTGGGCAGCCCGTACCAGGTCTCCCGAGCCGAAGCTGGCCAACGCAAGGCGCTCGTGGTGTTGGACACTCAACTAGGATGGGGCGGGTGCGTCGAGGCCAACCCAGACGCGCCCGACGACACGCACGACCCAGTCACGGACATACCGCAGAAATCGCTCTTACCCTTAAACCTCGGCCCGAGGCACTTCACGGTCAAAGGCGAGGACGGGACGGTACCGGTGGACGCGAGAGCCGGCGACGTGGTTCGATGGACCTTGCCCCTGAGCTCATCCGACGGCAACACCAAGGATGCCAAGGAGACTAAAGTGTCCTCGACGCCCGGGATCGAGACGGCGCGTGATATGGGGGTCATCGTCGAGGTGGCGTACGAGACGTGCGCCGCGCCTCCCCGGATCCCCGAGGCTGAGTCGTTGGGACCCGCGGGTCTTTACGCCGCGTACGCCAAAGCCGTCGACCTACCCCCGGAGGTGATCGAGGTCGGTAAGTCCGTTCTGGAAGAGGTGGCCGCGAACGTGGCTGCTGCTGACGTAGACGGGACCAGTGTGAGGTCCTTGGGCGGGGGAACCGCCCCGCCCGTGTCGCTGTCGATGCACGGCGTGGAAGTTGAGGGATACGGCGCCTTCACCGATGCCGTGTTTTACCCGCTTCACGACCGCGGCGTGTGCGCCGTGGTGGGAGATAACAAGGACGACAGGTGCGCGGATAGCAACGGCGCCGGTAAGACGACGCTCGTGATGGCGCCGATGTGGGCGCTCACCGGTACCTCCGACCTGCGCGTGGAAGGCGGCGCGGGAAAGGCGCTGACCAAGACTGACGTCGTGAACGATTTCGCCAAATCCGCTCGGGTCAAACTGGAGGGAACCGCGGACGGCGTTCCGTTCTGGGTGGAGCGCAGGGTGAGCCGGAGCAAACTGCTGAGCTTACGGTACGGCGTAGGGGACGAAGAGAGGACCATGGCGGACTCGAGGCTCACGCAGGCGGCGATGGAACAGGACCTGGGCGCGAGCGTCGCTGCCCGGATAGCGTTCCACGGACAGCACACAGTCGGGCAACTCCTGGATGCCAACGACGCCACCCTGAAAGCCGCGCTGGGCGAGCTCGTCGACGCGGACACGTGGGCGGAGGCCAAAGCGTTGAGCAGGAAGCGGGTGAGCGAGGCGAGGAAACACGCGGCGGCGCTCGGAGCGGACGCGTCGGCTCGGTCCGACTACGTCAGAAGAACCGAATCCCGGCTCTCACTCGCGCGGAATGCGGCGAATGACTGGGCCGCCGAGGTTGAGCGAAACATCGCGCGGCTCGAGAACGACGAGCGAAGGGCGGCGAGTTCGCTCGGGCTCGCGCTCGGTCAGTGCGCGGTGTCGTCCGACGCGCTGAGAGCCGCGAGCGCTCGATGGGACGCCGAGGAGGCGGCGGCGTCAGCCGCCGCGGACGCCGCCATGTTTCCCACGGGAGGCGATGACACAATGGACCGGGGTGGGGGCAACGTGTTCGAGGTGGACGAGGCGGCCATCGCCATGAAGGCGGCGTCGCTCGAGGAGGATGCCGAGCGCGCGCGGGGGTACGCGCGGGAGCTTCAAGGGAAGGAGGCTGCGGCTCGAGCGCTCGCGGCGCAGGCGCACCAGGCTGTGGGTAAGTTCGCGGGCGCGTCCCGCACGGGATTAGGGTCACCCGGGTCCACGCCCGGGCACGTCCACATCGAGGACGAGGGCGGCGTCGGGGTGTGCACCACGTGCTTACAGCCCATAGACCCTAGGCACCACACCGACACCCTCGACCAGCTCAAAAAAGACGCGGAGGCGACCCGGGTGGAACACGTCGAGGCGGCCGCCGCGCTGCGAGCCGCCGAGGCTGAGGTGGCCGCAGTGGACCGCCGCCGCCGCGAGGACGCCGCCGCCGCGAACAGGGCCCGCGCGGACGCCAGAACCAACGCGGCTGCCGCCCAGCAGCGCGTCAGGGATGCGCAGGCGCGGCTCAGGGCTGTCCGCGAGGGTAGAGTGAACGCTCACGTCGTCGCCGCCGCGCTGGCGAGGGCAGACGCCGTGCTCGCGTCGAGCCCCGTGCCGCCCCACCGCGCGGACCAAACACCGCGTATTCCCACCGCGGGACCCGCGCTCGTGTCGCTCGTGGAGTCGGCGACGTCCGAGGCTGAGCGCCTGTTCCGTAACCTCAACGAACGCGTTCAGGACCGAGCCTCCGCCGCCGCCGCCGCCGCCGCCAATCCCCACGAACGCGAGGTCGCCTCCCTCGAATCCCAGGTCGAGTCCGAGAGCGCCGAGGTCAAGGCGAGGCAGGCGGAGGTGGCCAAGGCGGAGGGCGCACTGGCCACGGCGCAGCGCGCGGACTCGGCTTTCGGAACACGGGGGATCCAGAGCTACCTCTTTGAAGGCGCGCTGGGTGAACTCAGCGCCAGGGTGGGTAACTACATGGACGCGCTGACCGGCGGGGCGTTGGCCATGGAACTTCGACCCGCGGCGGCCGGGGATGTTCCCGCGACGAGACGGAAACGACGTGGCAAGAAGGACGAGGACGAGTCAGAGGCTGCGTCCACTGCGGAGCCGTCCTCCGCCGCCGCCGAGAAGATTGAAAAAGTGATCTTCGCGCGGTCGCACGACGGGGAACGCGTCCAGCGATCTCTCCGTCAGCTCAGCGGCGGCGAGCGTCGACGCGCGGCGCTCGCGCTGGCGTTGGCACACGCCGACCTCGCGAGCGCGCGCGGGGGCGTGGGGTGCGACCTCCTGGTGCTCGACGAGGTGTTACAGCACCTGGACGGTGAAGGGATCGCCAGGGTGGCGGCGTTGCTGCGGTCGCTGCCGCGCGGGACGGTGCTGCTCACGTCCCAGGCGGACAGCGCCACGTCCCACCTGTTCGACGTGGTGGACAGGGTGTTCAAGACGAACGGCGCCAGTGGCGTGGCGACGGGATGCGACACGAGCGTCGGAGAGGAGGACGACGAAGAGGAGTTCACGGCGGAGTTTTCTTAAGCGAGTTTTCTTAGGCGTGATTGTCATATGATACTACCCCAGGTGGAGCGGCCTCGTGTGAGATCTTAAAAACACATTCTAAGATCTTAGCAGGGGAGGGAAAAGAATCGATACGTGTAGAGAGACTCACGGCGTTGCTTAAAGCGCGGCTGTGCCGGCGGCGACGGCGGCTTCAAACGCCTTGGCGCACGCGTTCTCGTCGACGGCTCCGGCGCACTGCGCCTCCATCGCCTTGAGAGCGCCGCCTCCCTTCATCTCGAGCACCTCGTCGGAGAGGATCAGGTTCAAGCCGGTGTTGAGCTCCTGCGCGACCATGGCGGTGATGGCGACCATGGCCAGGCGGCCGTTGTTGAGCTCGCGGAGGCGGTGGATGTCGAGCCACTCGTCATCTTTTCCCTTGGAAAGTCCGAGCGGGTCGAATCCGCCGTAGTCGCCGGGGGTGTGGTCGTCCTTCATGAGACCGAGGCGTGAGGCGTCGAAGGGGCTCTGCCACGCGATCTGCACGCGGGTGGTTTCCACGAAGAAGATGAGCGCGCCGAGTCCGATCCAGAACGGGAGGGGCACCTGCTGGAAGTGGTTGACGGCCGGTCCGGTGACTTGCGCGTCGAAGAGGAAGGAGGATCCCTCCACCTGCTCGCCGACGATGAAGCCCACGGAGGCGAGCATCGCGAGGCGGCCGTGCGTGATCTCGACGTCCGCGTACCTCTGCGCCTCCGCCTGGTCGATGTTCTTGAAGAAGCCGAAGAGGTCGATGCCATCCTCGAAGGGGGCGCTCGCCTGGAGGAGTCCCGCATCCACCGCGGCGCCAACGTCGGCGTACGTCTGGCCGGCGCGGGGGACCGCGGCGGCGACGCCGCCAGCCTTCTTGGCGCCGAACGCGCGCGCGGAGACGTCGCGCTTGGCAGTCGCGGGGCGGACGACGGAGGGAACGGTGAGGGCGCAGATGGTGGTCATGATGAGGGAGGCGGTGGTAAGCGCGTGTGCGTGAAGTGATAAGAAGAACGCAAAAAGGAACGTTTCGTCATGCGCATGTGTCACGTTCGAGGCAAATCCTGGCGACACGTCCGTTCGCATTCTGAAAAGCGAGTTTGGCGCGCGGCGCGCGGCAGTTTGCGGCGTCTCGGAACGACCTCGGCGACGGGCAGTCAAGTCAGAGAACCCCTCCCCACTCAAGCAGCGCGCGCGCCATGACCGACGTGGACGTGCGCAGCCCGGGCTCGGTCGACTCCGCCGAGCACAAGCGCAAGCACATCGTATGGAACGAGGATAACCTCAGCTACAACGAGGCCAACAAGTCGGTGAGTCGCCGCGCGGACCCGGCAGCCCCAATTCGTGCACCCGCCCCACCTTTTCTCCCCGACGCCCCGATCACCTCCCCCCCGTCGCGTGCCGTCCATGACCCGTCCGTCCTCCGAACGCAGGCTAAGATGAAGATCGACGAGCCCGATACGCCGTGGGCGAGCCCGCCCAAGGAGCTCTTCGAGGACCCGGCCGAGCAGGAGAACGACGTCGCCATGGACGACGTCGCGGAGAGGCTGAAGCACATCGAGGGACCCCGGGCGGCGGGGGACGGGCGCCCTTCGTCGGCGGGGGCGGACGCGGCGCCGCCGGATGCGTCGATATCCGCGAAGAAGGATGACGAGTGGGAGTCCAGCGACGACGAAGGGGAGGGAGGATCGAAGGGCGGCCGCGTCGCGCTGGACCCCGGGGCGCTCTCCGACCCGGGCACCGGCGGGGGATCCGACGAAAACGACGACGACATCATCGACGAAGGGCCGCTGGACGAGTACGACCGGATGCTGCGAGCTCGGTTGTTCGAAGCTCAACGGAAGAGTCACCAGTGCACGTTCAGAGGGGTGATGGCAAAGAGTAGGGCGCTCCTCGAGGAGGAAGACGACGAGGAGGGCGAGTAGCCGGCGCGAGGACGCCGCGGTTCAGCAAAAGTTGTAAAACCAAACACACGAGACAGATCTTCAAACATCGCTCGAGAGTCATAACGGGTGGCCGGATGGCCGCGGGATGGGACGAGGAAGACGGGGAATGGGCGACACCCGTCGACGGCGATGTCCGTTCGCTCGCGGGCTGGGACGGAGAGGGCGAGGGTGAGGGGACGCCACTGGAGTCGGCGCAGGATGAGGACGATGAGGCTCAGATCCCACTCACGCTCGATGCGCTCTATCGCGACGGCTACACAGCTGTGGTGTCCAACCGGGACGACGACGCGGATGACAAACCGCGGGCCGACGACGATGCGGGTGCCGACGGGGAGGATGCGACGACGTGCCCTGTGTGCTTCCGGCTCCTGCGGGACCTCGCGGACACCCAGCCCGCGAGACTCGCGCACGTCAACGCGTGTTTAGACGGAGGAGGTTCAGGTGGTGGTATCCACGACGAGTCCACTGACGTCGTGGACCTCGTGCGGACGGACACCGACGACACGTTCGGCGCGACGTGGGACGAGGGCGGCGAGGGCGAGTGGCACGACGTCGCCGCGTGGCTCCACGCCGTCGACCACGGTGACTTCGCCGAAGCCGCCGTGGCCATGAAACTATCGTTCGAATCGCTGAACCGATGGGTCGACGAGGACGACCTCGCGTCGCTGGGGCACGTCGGGGACCGGGCGAGACGACGCGCGCTGCTCGCCGCCGTCGCCGCACGACGACCGAGGGAGGCGATACCAGGCGTGGAGGCGATACAACCGGGAGGCGCTCCAGAGTGGGATGAAGCACCGGGCGGCGGCGAGGATGACCGAGGGGAGAATGTTGGCACCTCGAGAAAAGGTTGGCACCCCACGCGGGTCGCCGCCGGCGTCGCGCCCGTGTTCGCACGTGCCCGGGGCGAACTCACCGAACCAACAGCCCGGGCCCCGGCACGGAAGGAACCACCCGCGCGTCGTCCAGAATCGTCCAGAAACGTCCAGAAGCGGCGCAGGACCGGCGCGGAGAAGGTTCCCGTAAGGCCCGGCGTGTACGTGCCCCCCGCCGAGCCACCCCCGCCGCCGCCGCCGTGGATCCGCGTTCCCGGCACCAGGTTCATCGTGGACGGCTTCCAAGGGTACGGCAAATCCCACGGCGGGTGGTGGTGTAAGCACTGGTTCCTGACGCACTTCCACGCGGACCACTACCGCGGGCTGACCAAGTCCACCCCGCCGCCAGGGTGCCTCGTGTGGTGCAGCCGGCCGACAGCCGCACTCTGCGCCGCGCGGCTGGGTATCCAGCGCGATAGGCTCCGCGCGGTGGACGTCGGACGGACCATCGTGGTGGACGGCGTGCGGTGCACGTTCATCGACGCGAACCACTGCCCGGGCGCGGTCATGATCGTGTTCGACGGGATCCCCGGCGGGAGCGGCCCGGTGCTGGCGACTGGCGACTGCAGGTTCCACCCGGACATGAAAACTGACCCACACTTGGTCTCACTCGCGTCTCAACGGCCGGCGGTGATGCTGGACACCACGTACTGCTCCCCGAATCACGTGTTCCCGCCGCAGTGCGAGGTTTTGGCGGCGGTGAGGGATTCGGTCAAGGCTGAGTCGTTCAACCCGAGGGTGTTATTCCTCTTTGGGACATATACCATCGGGAAAGAAAGGGTGTTCTTCGAAGCTGCGCGGGCGTTGGGGAAAAAAGTGTACGTGGGGAAGCAGAAGAGGGCGGTGCTGGATGCGCTCGGGTCCGCCATCGACGCCGCCGACATGGACCTGGTCACCACCGACGACCAGGCCACGAACCTCCACGTGGTGCCCATGGGAAGCACCGGCTTTGGCCGCATGAAGACCATACTGCGATACTACAAGAACAGGTACGACACGGTGGTGGCGTTCAAGCCCACGGGGTGGACGTTCGAGAGCGCGAGGAAACACGCGAGGGCCACTAAGCGCACGCAGCGCGGGTCCATGATCCAGTACAGCGTCCCGTACAGCGAGCACTCCAGCTTTGAGGAGCTCCGAGAGTTTGTCAAGTTTCTGAAACCTCGAGCGGTGCTGCCGCACGTGGGGAACGATCGGGGGCCAAAGGCGAGGCGGATGGTGGAGCTGCTCACCGCGGGCGATGACGACCAAGTGCGTGGCGACTAGCGTTAGTACCTTTTCATAGACCTAGTTAAGCGACGGCTAATGCTCCATGTCTAATGCTCCATGTCAGCCATGAAATTTTTATACGCCTCCTCGGTGGGATCCGCCGGCGGCGGCGGCGGCGGCTGCTGCGCGCCCGGTGGAGGCGGCGGCGGCGGTACCACCCCCATCCCCGGCGGCGGCGGCACACCCCCCATCCCTGGCGGCGGCGGCGGCGGCGCCTGGTATCCACCGTACGCGCCCGGGTACCCCCCCATCTGCTGCTGGTAATACGGATCGACGTAGCCACCGGGCGGCGGCGGTGGAGGAGGGACGCCGCCGTCGGGGGGTGGCGGCGGCGGCGGCGCAGGCGCATCTCCGTACGAGGGAGGAGGCGGCGGTACGTCCCCGTACATGGGCGGCGGCGGCGGCGGCGGCGGCACGCCCCCCATGCCGGCGGGCGGCGGCGGCGGCGGCGGGTACGAGCCCATTCCCGGCGGACCCGGCGGCATTTGCCCGTACGGAGGTCCCGGGTGTCCCATACCGTACGCTCCCATCCCGGGAGGACCGGGGGGCATGCCGTACCCACCCATTCCCGGCGGACCTGGGGGTCCGCCCATCATGTGTCCGCCCATCATATGTCCGCCCATCATAGGCCCACCCATCGGTCCACCCCGTCCGCCTCCCCGCGGCGGCGGCCCATCCGGGTCCCTGCTCCGGTCACCCGCGATCTTCACCACGATCGTCTTCCCCTCGAACATCGTCCGGTGCAAGCCAGCCTTCGCCTTGGCCGCCTGGTCCTCCGAGACGAACTCGACGAACCCGAACCCCCGGGCGCTTCCGTCGCTCGTGTGCCGCACAGCCTGCGCCCGCCGCACTTCACCGAACCGATCAAACAACGCTCGGAGCGAGTCGTCCGTGACGTGGTCCGCTAAGGAACCCACGAACAACTTGCACGGGTTGATCTCGTTCCTGTCGCGGCCGCCGCCACCACCTCCGGCACCCAAACCCGGTCGCGGGCCCGGACCCCCGGACTCCTGGTTCACGCCGAGCTCGCTGAGAAAGTTGTGGTATTCCGACGTCATCTGCTTGTGCGCGCCAGCCGCCGCCGCCGGGTCGTTCTTGAAGGGGCAGTCCACCGTGGGGTGCCCGCCGTCGCCGCAGATCTTGCACGTCACCAGCTCCGCCGGGGCCCTGTACCCGGTGCCCGCGTTGTCAATCTCCGCGAGCGCCATGCCCGCCGCGGTGGCGCCGTCGCCGAGAGGGTTGCGAAGAGTTCCGTTGATGAGCGCCAACTCCCGGAGCTGCGCGCGCTTGTGCTCGTTGTAGTCGTCATCCACGGGCTTTAACAGGCTCTGCACCATCACCGCGGCACGATCAACTTCCTCCTCGGTGTCCCCGGTGATCACCACGTGCAGGTCCTCGTCCTCCTGGTAATCCGACCCGGGTTCCCTGTACACAAAACACGACGTCAGTCTAGTTGCCCACGTGACTAAAATAAAAATAGACTCACCTCGACACGCCGTCCTTCACGCTCCCTTTGCCGCGAATGGCGATGCGCGTGTTCGTCTCGCGCTGCATGCGCTTCTGCGTGTTCCCTCTCGGTCCGATGATGATCCCGATGAAGTTATACCCCGGGTACTCCTTCAGGGGCACGAAGATCTTCCGCGTCTTCTTCTTGGGTCTCCAATCCGCCGGCGGCCGGAAAAGGTGCGGGCACCTCGCCACCAGCCACCCGACCAGCTCCGACCGCTCATCCTCCAGCCTACCCTTGATCCGCAGCTCCCGGGTGTTGGTCCGTACGCCGTGTTTGTCGTACTGGGGCGGCGGCGACGGCGACCTGGCGTGCTCCGGGCGCTCATCCGCAAAGTACCCCGACCGAACCCTGTCGGTGATGTCGACGTATTTCGCGTACATCTTGACAACCTCCGGGTCGTCGCTCTCCGCGGGGGACGGTCCGCCGTCCGCGGCTCCGATGCCGTACGGGTCCCCGCCGGACTTCTCGCCCTGGAGCTTGGCGGCTATGCTGGCGAGGTGGGCCTTGATCGCGGCCTGTCCACCTTGTACCACGGCGAGCGCGGAGCCGACGGTGGGTTTGTCATCTTCGGTTTTCTCCCATCGTGACTTGCGCTTCCGCGGTCGGCCCTCGCGCTCGCCGTCGACGGGATCCGGCGCGGGCGCGGGGGTGTCCCTGTAGTGCCTGACGGCGATGTCGACGAAGCTCGGGCCGAACGCGAGGGGTTTCTTGAGCGCCTCTTCGTCCGGGGCGGGACCGAGGGATTTACCACCCTCCCCCGTCGCCGCAGTGACGATCTTGTCAGCCAGGGATTTGGCGAGTTGGTCCGCGGCGTCCAGGTTGGCCTGCCGCTCCCTGATCTTCTTGATGTGCCACGCCACGCGATCGTTGTCCTGGTCGAAATCCGCGCTCTCGATGAGCCCGCCCGTCTCGCCCGGCTTGACGACGGCGAGGTCCTCTTCCTGGCCGGGCATCGAGATGCCGGGGAGGAGGGCCAGGCCCATCCCGTCCCCGTCGCCGTAGCCCCTGTGCCCGATGCCGGACGTGCGCACCACCGCAGCGTTGGGGTCCGCGTTAGGATCCGCCATGGCGCTCGTCTCTCTCACCTGAGGTGGCGCGCGATGAACAGTGGCGGCAGTGGTCCGATCGATTGTTAGGGATTTGACTTTTTGGCAATCGTTTTATATCTGACTGGGGTTCATACGAATCTAACACTAGATACGGCACATCACACAAGCAAACAGTGAGACCACTGCCCATGAAAAGCAAAAGGGAAGATTTTCGATTTGAAATCGGCACTTTTGAAATCATCGGGCCAGGCGACGTAGATCACAACTCTCGACGTCCACCGCACCCCACCACCGCGTGTCGTCCACGATGAACTCCCCGCAGCGTCACCTCAGGCGCGTTCGCGAGGCCGAGGAGCAGGCCGCCACCGACCTCAAGCGCCTGAAGACCTCCTTCCTCCAGAAGGTCATCACGAAGACGATCGTCCGCGAGCAGTGCAACCCGACCACCAAGTTGGAGCGCTCCGTCCGCGCTCTCGCGTTCAACCACCTGCCGGGCGACTGCGGCAACCTCTTCGCCACCGTCGGCGGCGACTTCGCCACCGTGTACGACGACGAGCACTTCGGCGACCACGTCGCGGTGGTGTGCCAGTTCAAGAACGAGGCCACGGCGCACACGAAGGGTGGCGATCTGACCGCCATGTGCTGGGTCGATCCCGTGGGGTACACCACCCACGAGCTCGGCGACGCCACCCTCGCGGTCGCGGGCGGTGACGACAACGCGGTGCAGGTCATCAGCGTCGCGGACGGGCGCGTGGTCTCCCTCATGAAGGGCCACTCCGCCGCCATCCTCGCCGTCGCCGCGGGCCATTCCGGCTCCGACGGCAGCCGCCCCGAGCGGCTCGTGTCGCTCGACGCGAACGGAGTCGCCGTCGTGTGGAACTGGCGGACGCAGGCCAAGCTCGGCGAGTTCAACGTCGGCGATGCCATCTCCCTCGCGGTCAAGCCCGACGGGTGCGGCGTGTACACCGGCCACAAGGGCGGCTTCGTCAAGGAGTGGACCATCCCGGAGAAGCTCGCAAAGTCCGCCTTGTCCAAACTCGCGGGTACCGCCCTCGGCGTGGTGTGCCACGGCAAGAACCCCGTGGACTGCGTCAAGGTGGCCGCCGGTAAGCTCTTCTCCAAGTCCGTGGACGGGATCGTGTCCGTGCTCGACCTGGAGAGCGGCAAGACGGTCACGACGTGGAAGGTTGAGGACTGCGCCAAGCCGGGCGCTAAGGATCTGCTGGACGGGTTGACCAGCTTCGGAGTGGACCCGGCGGGTGAGTTTTTGGCGGTTGGCAACGGCGAGGGCGAGGTGTCCACCTACGACGTGTCCACGGGCCAGGTGATCAACACCGTGGACCAGGACCGGGACTTCAAGCACCTGAACCTGGTGCGCGCCGCGGGGGTGAGCAAGGACTGCAGGCACGTGCACGCGTGCTTCGGGCCCGGAATCGTGTGGAGGTTCGAGGTTGTGCCCGAGCTCGACGACGAGGAAGACGGCACCGAGGGACCGGGCACGCCCCCGGAGGATGGGAACTGAGCGATACTCGATGATGAGAATACGTAGTACGATGTTAATCGATTCCTAAACGATGCTACCACAACCTCGGGTCTCCGCGTCGGCGTTCCGGGATCTCATTCCCTTCCCCTCGAAGGCGGTCCTCCCACTCCTTCACCGACTGAGGTCCATTCTCAGCCTCGTCATATTTGGTGGCCTGTATCCAAAGCTCCTCACGTTCCTTCGGGCCCAAGACGCTCAGCATCCACAGATACATATCCGGTGTGCCGTTACACCGTTCCAACGTCTGATCCCATTCCAAGCCCGGACACCCATTTTCGTGCAGCCATTTCATCAACTCAAGGTCGTTATCGCGAGCAGCTTGGGTCATGATCGAACCCCACTCGCAGCCGCGATGGCGCAGATACTCGACCACCTCGATGCAGCTCTTGCCGTTGATTAAGGTGATGTTATATGCTCCGTAGGACTCGAACTCCATTAAATCACTGCATTTGATTTCACTGGCATCGAAATGAGCCCCGCACTCTTCCACGAGCAATCGAAGCATGTCAATATTTTGGTTTTGCATCAAGCGTTTAACTGCATCCCTGGAGACGGGGCACCCATTGTCATGAAGCCAACGCACGGAATCCGGGTCATTGCGTTTGATAGCCGCTTCCATCACTTGCTCGCTCAGCTGTAGCCCTCGCTCATGCGCCCACTTCACGCACCCGACATCTATCTCTCTATAGGGTCGTCCTCGACGTAGAGGCCATGGTCTGGAGATCACTAAGCGCTCCAAGTACATTGGACTTTCGGGGCAGCCCTGAGCCAACAGCCAGCGTAACGTATCGAACTCAGCTGCTTCTGCGGCTATCATCGTCAATGTCGCGTTCAGCAGCGGCTGCCAGTTATTCTTGAGCGCCACCGGTCTGTAAGTCTCCAAAAACCACCGCGCCACGTCCATGTGTCCATGTCTCACGGCGATTTCGAGCATCAAAGAGATCTCTGCGGGCAGTTCCTCCGCCAACATCGGTTCACCGATTGGATCGAATGTGAGGTGAATCCATTTCAACACTTCGACGTGTCCATTGTTCGTCGCACTCATAATTGCCGATACGACTTTGCCATCGAGTCGTCGTTTCTCACCCCGCAGTATGCTCTCCATGAACCACTCGAGGACGTGTACATGTCCGTATTGGACCGCACGCTCCCAAATGACTCTTTCGCTGTACTCCCAGAATGTGCTGTAGAATTCGCTGGCGTAATCCTCCTTCTCCAGCGACGACGACAGCCAAATCAGATTATCGATTTTACCACCCGTCGCAGCGCTGACCATGGCGTGCTTCCACTCATCCTTGTACGCGGGCTTCGGGAGCTCGTTCAGCAGCTCGACGTTTCCCACTTCCGCGGCATACCTCAGAAGCATCCGTGGTCCCCAAGTTTCCAACTTTAGCCCGTGTTCCCGCGCCCACGTAAGCCTGGACACGCTGCGTAGGGCCAGGTGTTCCCTGTCACCGGGTGGCCCCCATTCCTGGTCTCCGTGACTGTCCGCCCGAGTCCCTAATCTCCTATCCACGGCGAGCGCCTCGCGCGTCGCGTCGCGGCACGCCCGGCATACCTCGGAGAGCACCACCCGGTCGACGACGTCGAAAGACCGCGCCAGGTCCACGAGCACGTCGTGCGGAAGCCGGTCCAACATCCGCGGCTCGGGAAATGGCAAACTCGTTTCCGCAAACACCGCGATTTATATTTCACATCTCACTCCCTCGTGGCCAGTGCGGGATGCGCGGGTCCTTCAGGGGCGCACCCAGCCGCGCGGCGGTGCAGCGCGTGGTCGAGCAGCTCCTCGATCTCGCGCTCGGGGATGCGGACGTCGCGGGGGACGGCGGCGGCGACGACGGGGATGCCGAAGGGCGCGGGGGGTCATCATGCTCATCGGATACGACGAACTCGTCGGCGGCTGCGACGACCTCCTCGCCGTCGTCGGTGGGTCTCGCCGACGTTCCCCCGTCTCGAGCGGTCGCCGCACTCGCGGCCGCGTTCGAGTCCGGGGAGAGGTACGCGGACGTGAGATCCGCGGTGGTGAGCGCGCTGCCCACGGGTGAGGACGCCGCGGACTTCATCGTCGCGTGCGTCGAGCACATGGCCACGTCGGCACCCTGCGCCTCCGTCGCTCCCGGGACGGCCGCGCCGCTGACGCAGCTGCTGCTCGAGGCGCTGCATCACTCGTGCGCGACCACGACATCACGGCGGGTGTACGCCGCGACGGAGGATGCGGCGACGCGCGTGGAGTGCGCCGCGGCACGGAAGCGCGCGGCGAACCTCGTCGCCCACGCCGTCGTCGCCGTCGAATCGCCCAAAGACGAAGTCGCCGGCCCGAGGCTTCAACCCAGGGCGGTGGCGAAACTCGTCACCACCGTCAGCCTGGAGATTCAAGACCTCACCCTCGCGCACCCACGCGCGGGGCACGCGATGGTCTCCTACGTCGGCGCGTGCCTCGGCCGCGCGGGCGTCGAGCCGGCGAGCGCCGTCGCCGCCGCCGCCCTCGCGAAACACTTCAGCCTTTCTCAGTTCACGACGGCCACGGCGCTGGACGCGTGGGAGGCGCAGGGGCACGGGTCCATCGCCGACGGCATCGCCGCGACGCTCAACGAACGACGTCGGCGAACGTACGCGTCGTCGCTGAGCAAACGGAAGGGAACCAACGGGTGCGACGCCGGGACTTCGCCGGCGGACCGCGCGGATCGGCACTTCAAAAAGCTCGGGCTCCCCGCCGCGTTCCCCGAGGAGGAACGCGCGGGGCAGGAGGGCAGGCTGCGCAGGCTCGCGGCCGTCGGGAGGTGGGACGTCGCGGAGCAGCTCGCGGGTGAGGACGTGCGGCTGAGGGGGCTCGTACGGGGCTTGAGGGACGCGGCGGCGACTGTCGCGGCGGAGGCCAACGGCGCGGGGTGGAGCGAGTGGGCGGCTTCGAGCGGGCGGGAGACGAGTGAACCCACCGCGGTGGATATTGACCAGAGCTACCTGCCGACGCACTTGCGGATCTTGCCCTTGGACCTGCCGCGCGGTGCGGTTCGGTGGGTGGACGATGTACGGTCGCTGGCGGCTGTCGTCGCGCAGCTGTCGACGGAGGCGGTGCTCGGGATCGACACGGAGTGGGTGCCGGACGCCTCCAGTCGGTCCTCTGGAGCCTCCAGTCGGTCATCTGGAGCCTCGGGCAGGAAGGGATCCGCCGCCAGGAGGGTAGAGTCGCCCACGGCGCTGGTACAGCTCTCCGGCGAGCGTTGCATCGCGCTTCTGGACGCGACGAGGTTGGGACGGGAGTGCCCGGAGGAGTTCGCCGCGGCTCTCCGTGAAACCCTCTGCGCGCCTCGAGTCGACGATCGACCGCCCGTGGTCGTCGGCTTCGGGGTCACGGACGACCTGCGTCGACTCGCGAGCTCGTACCCGGGCGTGGTCGCCAACGCGGTGCGGGAGATCCCCCGGGTTCTGTGCCTGCAACGGGCGGCGACGGATTCGGGTCACGGGTCGCAGCCCGGCCTTTCTTCCGTGTGCCAATCCCTGCTCGGGCAGCCGCTGGACAAGCGCGAGCGGTGCGGTGACTGGTCGAGGCGGCCGCTGACCGAGGCGCAGATCCTCTACGGCGCTCAGGACGCCCGGGTCCTGCTCCGGATCCTCCCCGGATTGTTACTGGGTAAGAGTCGCGCCGGGGACCGAGCCGCCCGCGGGGAGGCGGCTGACCTCGCGTTCGGTCTCGCGTCGCCGGCGTCCGATTTCATCGGTGAGATCGACGCGACGGTTCGTATCGCTAACCCTCCGTCGATTCCCGTCATCGCGACCCGCGGGAACCGGGACGACGCGACGCCGCTGACCCCGGTGGATGTCGCGGCGTCGCTGCGAGATCGGCTGCCCAGCGCCGGGGGCGACCCGGCTGTGATCGAGCTGGGCGTGGAGACGGGACCGGCGGCGTCCGATACCGCATCATCACTCGGTGACGACGTACCCCCCGAGTCGGTGGTCAAGAGCATGGGCGTGATGGTCGCGGGGGACACGACGATCGCGCTCGATCCCGTCGCCCGGGCTCTGGGCGCCTCGGGCGGAGACTCGCGCGGGTCGGGCGAGGCGGCGGGCAAGAGGCCGTGGGAGCCGGTGATGCTGCTCCTGCGCGGAACCGACCGCGCGGACCTCCGTACGATCGCGCGTCACTTCGGCGTCGCGCGCAGGCACGCCAGGCTCGCCACCCCGGATGAGTGCGTCCGCGTCTTTGGCTACCCGCCCGGGAGCATGCCGCCGCTGGGACTCCGCGTGGAGTGCCCGACGCTGATGGACACGGCGATACGAACGTTCGCGGGTGGATTCGTGTACCCCGGCGCGGGTGCACCGCACCTGGTGTTCAGGTGCCTCCCCGCGGTTCTCGAGCGGGCCACCGCGGCCACCACGCTGCCCATAGCGGAGTCGTCCGTGGAGGAAGCGACGAGGCGGAGAGCGGCGGCGGCGGCGGTGGCGTCGAGTGGACAAGGTTTGCGCGATACACGCGCGGATAGCTCCGTTGACTGGGCCCTCGGTGAGATGGTTGGCGACGACGACGCGTCACATCCCACCGTCGATACGGAGGAGAGGCAGCGGCGGTTCGTCGCCGACGGGTCCCTCGGCCGGCTCGCGCGTTGGCTTCGATGCCTGGGTGTCGACGCCGAGCACGTCCCGGCGCCGACGCAATCTTCGCAGACTAAAAATCCGTACGGTGCCCTCCTCGCGCTCGCGCAGAGGGACGACCGCGTCATACTGACCAAGGACAGGCGTCTGCTCCAGCGCAAGGATGCGGTCGGTGCGTTTCTGGTGGAGGAGGATGATCCGAAGCGGCAGCTCGCGAGGGTCAGCGCTCACTTCGGCCTTCGGTTCCGGCGCGGCAGGTTGCTCACCCGGTGCGCCAAGTGCAACGGCGCGGTGGAGCGGCGGTGCACCCCGGAGGAGGTCGCCGCCAACGACGCCATACCGGCCAAGGTCAAGGCGTCGACCTCCGAGTTCTGGGCGTGCGGGAGGTGCGAGAAGGTGTACTGGGTAGGTCCAAAGTCGCACCTCGCCATGTCATTCATCAACGCCGAGATCGCGCCGACGGTGACCCGGGCGAACGACGAGATGGCGCGAAAGCAAAACGAGAGCCTGCGGGAGCTGGAAGAAGAAGCCGTCGTGGAGGAGGCGATGGGAGGTAATCCGTGGCCGAGAAGAACCGGGCCGGGCAGCCGCGAGGAGTAGGCACGGAGATTAGTCTAGGATAAAACTTACACCTTTTGTGTGGACGAGCAGTCACGATCACGCATTAGAGATTGGGAATAAGACAACTATGTCAGAATGCCCACTGGGAAACCGAGATTTTTGGTGTTAAGTCGTCGAACGCCGACTCACATACGACTCGTCCCGGCTGCCGGCAGCTCGGCACCGATGGGAGAGCGGGTTAACCTTTTTATCCCAAAGCGCGGTGGCGCAGAGGGGGCGAGATGCCTGTCGCCTCGAAGCGCGCGGTCGGCTCCTCGGAGCCGAGCGCGTACGAGCGCTTCCACTCCACGTTTCAGGCGGCGGTGACCCAGGAGCTCGAGGCCCTGGTCGAGGACCTGCGCTCCGCCGCCGCGCGCGTCGCGGATCAGCCCGTCAATTCATCGGATCCCCCGACTCACCGGTGGGACGGCGCGGAGGCTGATGTGTCAAAGTCGCTCAAGGCGCTGGTCGACGAGCTCGTGGCGCGGTGGGGATTCGTCCTCGCCACGTATCGCGCGCACGTCGCCGCGGAGGACGAGGTGGTCCTCCCCGCGCTCGCCGCGAGGGTCAGCAACGTCGCCCACGCGTACGAGCTCGAGCACGAGGCTGAAGATTCCCTCTTTGACGCCATCACCCAGGCGCTCGACGAGGCGGTGGAGCTCATGGCGACGAACGAGGGCGGGGGACCCGCGCACACCGAACGGCTGCAGGGCGCCATCCAGCGCGCGGCGAGGACCGCGCACGCCACCAAGACGGCCCTCGCGCAGCACCTCGCCAAGGAACACGCGCACCTCGTGCCGCTCATGGACGACGCGTTCGCCGCGCATGAACAGACGGCGCTGGTGGAGAGGTTCATCGCGTCCGTTCCAGGCAACGTGGTCGGACCGGTGCTGGCGAAAGGACCGACGGAGGGAGAACAAGGGCCGCTGCGCACGCTCATCGCGTCGTGGCTGGACGTAAGACCGGGTCGTGGGAACCTGGGCGAGAAGAAGGATTCCGGGAACGAGAGGGACGATCCGATCTTCGACAACCCGAACCAGCCGCCGGCCAAGCGGTCACGATCCGGCGCCGACGCGGGCACATCAACCGACAACGGGCACGCCAAGGGCCCCACGCAGGCGGTGGGTCCCATCGATCACATATTCCAGTTCCACGCGGCGCTTCGACGCGAGCTGAGCAGGCTCGAGTCGGACGTCTTAGCGCTGCCAAAGCCCGAGGAGGTTGCCAAGCGGGCGGCGGCGCTGCGGACCCTGGAGGGCCGGTTCGTGTTCTTCTGGGGGGTGTACCGCGCGCACAGCAGGTCCGAGGATGAGCTCGTGTTCCCCGCGCTGGAGAACAAGGATGAGCTGCACAACGTGAGCCACTCGTACACCCTCGACCACGAGCACGAGGCTGAGCTCTTCGTCGAGGTGGACGCCTGCCTACGGGACCTGCGTGAGCACGCGGGGCTGGCCGGGGATGAGGGTGGCGTGGATGGTGAGAAGGTCCACGACGCGATGGAGGCGAAGGTGACGCACAGGAAGATGGACCCGAAGAAGCGGGCGACGATCATGGAGGTTGAGAGGCGGCTTCAGGCGGCTTGCGTCGCCGTGAAGGTTTGCCTCGAGACGCACGTCGCCAGGGAGGAGGCTGAGCTCTGGCCGCTGTTCGAAAAGCACTTCACGAGCGGGGAGCAAGGCCGGTTGGTGGGGCTCATCATCGGGCGGACGGGCGCGGAGGTTCTGCAGAGCATGCTCAGCTGGCAGCGCAAGGCGCTCACCGAGGAGGAGAAGGCGGCGATGATCGGGTCCATGCGGGACGCGAGCAGGAACACGCGGTTCGCGAGTTGGCTCGAAACCTGGTGGAGCAGCGAGGAACAGACGGAACGGAAGGACGGCACGGGTGACAAGACGGGTGACAAAACCGCGGTCGCACCCGCCGAAACTAACGGGTCCGTCGCCGCCGCCGAGGGCGCCGCCGGAGCCGACGCCGCCGCGGTGGACGGCCTGGGCCAGGTGCAGGAGTACCTCCGCCGCCTAGCCGACGGTGACGCGTCGAACACGGGAGCCGCGAAGGCTGCCGCGCTGGCCGCCGCCGCCGCCGCGGACAAGACTGGGTACACGCCCAGTTGGGACGACATGTTCCGAATGAACCGCCAGCAGCTCGAGCAGGCGGCTCGGACGCTCTCGCGCGACGACTCGCTCGCGCCGGAGCGAAAGGCGTACCTGATGCAGCACCTGCTCGCCGCGAGGTGGATATGCGCGCAACAGAGGGCGAAGCAGCTCAAGAAGGGCGAGAAGGACGAGGCTGTCGCCGACATCGTAGCCGGCGACGGGGAGAGGCTGGCCGCCGGCGACGGAGCGGCGGAGGACGGGGGCAACGTCGACGGCGCTGGAGGTACGAAGACGGGAGCCTTAACTCCGTCGGACACCGCCGAGTCTGCGCTCGCACTCGCGGGTGCGTCAGTTCTGGTCAGTTACCACAAGGGCGGCGACGACGAAGTGTTGTGCCAGCCGGTGGGCGGAGTGGAGTCCAAGTCCGGCGACGCCGTGCTGGGTTGCAAGCACTACGCCAGGAAGGTTCGACTGGTGGCGGCGTGCTGCGGCGCCGCGCACGTCTGCCGGTTCTGCCACGACGAGGCTGAGGACCACACCATCGATCGGTACGCGACCAAGGAGATGGTCTGCATGAAGTGCGCCGCGCGGCAGCCGTCGGCGAAGGAGTGCCGCGAGTGCGGGGACGTCGTCGCGAGGTACTTTTGCTCCGTGTGCAACTTTTGGGACGACAGCGGCAACGACGTGTATCACTGCCCGTTCTGCAACGTGTGCAGGCGCGGCGAGGGCCTCGGCAAGGATTTCTTCCACTGCATGCAGTGCAACAGCTGCGTCTCCCTCACCATGGGACCGCACGTCTGCCCCGCGGCGAAGAACGCCAAGGGTGACGAGGTGGGCGCCGGGAGGACCGCCGGGTCGATGGAGAGCGAGTGCCCGGTGTGCAAAGACTTTCTGTTCTACTCGGACACGCCGGTGAAGTGCCTGCCGTGCGGCCACTTCATGCACACCTCGTGCTTCCAGGCGTACACCAAGCACTACTACACCTGCCCGCTGTGCCGTAAATCCCTCGGCGACTTTTCGGCGTACTTTCGCATGCTCGACGCCATCCTCGCCGAGGAGGAGGAGGCTAACGCGGCGCCGGGTGACGAAACGGGCGCACCTCCGAAACGGGCGAAGCAGAGGGTGGCGTGCAACGACTGCGGGGAGGAGTCTCTGGCGCCATTCCATTTCGTGTATCACGCGTGTACCGCGTGTCGGAGCTACAACACCAGGGTTATGGCGGTCGTGCCGCCGTCCGAGGTTGAGAAAGAGGAGGCGAACGGCAAATAACTTTTAGAAGATTTGAAGAGAAATTATGAAACTCATCACGTTTTACCGAAATTTCTGGTGTACCCCAGCGGGTAACTTTCGCAGTCTATCACTCCATCTCCCCCTGGACCCGGTCCTCGATGTCTTGCGTCTCTGGGCCCATCTCGCCAGCCTTGGCGCGCCACTTCGCGAGCGCCTCCTTGAGCCTGACCATCTCCTTGTTGGCGCTGTCCTTGCTCGCGTCGTTCTTGATTGTTCGCACCCTGGTGGCGTACGTGAGTGAGTTTTGCGTCTCCTCGATGTTGTTGTCCGACGGGGAGACGTTGACGAACATCAGAGTCTTGGCGTTGCCGCCGAGGGAGTCGGACATGATCATCGTGAGCTTGTGGTTGCGGTACGGGATGTGCCCAGCCTTCTCGCCCGCCAGCGCGCTGATGACGTCGCCGAGCGCCGAGAGGGACTTGTTGATGGCCTGCGCCTCCTTCATGGTGTCGCCCGACGCTCCCGACTTTTTCACGCGCTCGGACCCGGCGAGGTCGACGAACGAAATCTTACCGCGGGTCACTTGCTGCGTCTGGAGGTCCGTGGTCTCGATGACGAGCGAGAACACGAGGTGGGAACGGGACGACTCGACGTTCATCTTCGTCGACGCCGTCCGTCTCACCTTGAGACCGCTCTCCACGACGTGCATGATGTCCTCCTTGCTGCCGACGGACACCACCGTCGCGTTCTGTACCGTCACCCAGCCCTTGGCATCCTTCTTGATGTCCAGCTTGGGCGGGTTGCTCGTCTTATCCGGCGACAGGAGCAGGTCGTAGAGCGTGTCCTGGTACAGCTCGAGCATGTACGCCTCCATGTTGACGCTGAACTTGCCCTTCTTCGACCCTTGGTAGACGATTCGCATCACCTCCTCGATGGCGCGGGGGGTGAGGCCCGGGTTCGCGCCGCCGTCGCCCATGATGGTGTGGGTCTTGCCGGAGCCCGTCTGTCCGTAGGCGAAGATGCAAACGTTGTAGCCGTCAAACACCGACTGGATGAGGTACTTGGTGTCCTCGAACACCTGCTCCTGGGTGGTATCCTCGCCGAACACGGTGTCAAAGGTGTACGACCTCGGCTTCTTCTCGTCCCTCCACGGGTGCTCCAGGGTGAACTCGTCCGGCAACGTGAGCGCGAAGGACTGCTTCTCGCCAATCTCCTTCTTGGACAGCGGGCGGGTCCTGGCGTAGACCCTGATCTTGCCCTTCATATCCTCCATCTGGTTGAAGTAACGCTTGCGCAGCGTGGACTCCTCCTGGTACTTGGACTCGAGCTCCTGGATGCGCGTCGCCTGGGTCTTGAGCATCTCCGCCGTCTGCTTCTCCTTGCGCTCGATATCCGCCTTGAGCTCGCGGAGCTCGGCCAGTTCCTCGAGGTCCTTCTGGGACTCCTCGTGGTCGACGCGCATCTGTTCCATGGCGTTGGTCGTCTGCTCGAGCTCGGCGGAGACGGAGAGCGAGTGGGCCTCAGCGGCGGCGCACTTCTTCTTGAGCTGCTCGAGCTCAGCCGCCGTCTCCTTGTCCCTCTTCGCCGACTCCTCCTTCGACGAGGACTCCAGCCTCGCAACCTTTTGCTCCAGAACCTTGAGCTCAGCCTGAGCGGCCCGGGCCTTCTCGGACTCCGCCGCGAGCTTCTTCTTCGTCTCCGGGTCCCCACCGGCCGCGCCCCCTCCTAGCTTGACGTCGGCGAGCGCCTGGTTCAGGTCGGCGAGCGCCTGAGCCTTGGCGGATGATTCGGCGGCGGCGCGATCCGTCGCCTCCTGCGCAGCCTCCTGGGCGGCGACCAGCTGCTGCTGCAACTGCGATCGCTCTCGAACCATCTCGTCCAGCTTCTTGTTGGCGTCCTCGAGCACGCGCTGCATCTGCTGCGCGCCCGCACCACCGCCGCCAGCCTGCTTGCCGAACGCCGCCTCCGCCTGGCCGTTGGCTACGGGGCTCGGGGGCTGAGCGAGACCGGGGGTCTTGGGGGCACCCGCGGCTTTAGCCGCCTGCTGCGCGTACCTCTTCTGCATCACGTCGTTGATGTGGGTCTGGAGTGCCACGCAGATCTCCTCGCCCTGCTTGGTTTCGAACTGGAACACGTGCAGCACGCCGGCGACCCTCATCTTGAAAAAGACTGCCGTCTCTGACGAACCAAACTGCATGATGTCCCGGAGCTCGGCGCTGTGGAGGTACTCCATCGGCGTGGGTCGGAAGAAATGAATACCCCGCTTGTTGATGCCCAATGCGATCATGCCGGGGAGTAGACCGATTGGGTCCTCGATGCGGCGCACCTGGAAGAAGATGCTCCCACCGTAGGGCAGCGATCGGATCATTCGGAGCAAACCGCCTCGGGCCTCCTCCCGGGTGTGGTTGGCCAGCGCGCCGTGGTTGCGCTGCACCTCACCGGCCCACTCCTCCACCGGGTGCTGCTGGAGCATAACCTTGGGAACGAACCGCACCATGGCCTGCGCCAGGACATCCACGGACCCCTGCCCGAGGGACTCGCCGTCCTCAGCCTGGATCTGGAACGCGGCTAGTCGGGTCGCCTCCTCTCGGCCAACCGGGTAGTTCCCCGCCAGGTAATCGTGCTTAGCCTGGAGGTAGGACAGGTTCACGAACATGGCCTCCTGCACCGCCTCGTCGGTGTCCCTGAACATGCGCTTCTTGAACACCAGCCTGAGCTGCACCTGCTCCTTCTGCTCAGCCTTGACGAGCCGCATCTCCTGGATGACGTCAGTCACGAGGTCCCCATCCTGCAGAGCCCTGGTCTCCTCCGTCACCTCCTCACCCTTGCTCGCCGCGGACGCGCGGGACATCAACTGCTTCGTGGACATGAACAAACCGAACGTCTGGTAGTTCTGCAGCCGGATGATCTTAGCCAACGCCTCCGTCGCCTCCCCGACGGTGGTCATCACGTCGTAAGGGAGCTCCTCGAAGGTTTCATCCAAGAAAAACGCAATCGTGTTCATCGCGCGGCCGCTCTGGAGAGCCTCGATCTCCTCGGGCGCGGGCGGGTGCTTTCGCGGGCCGGACTTGGCGCTTCGCTTCAGAGCCGCCAGGGCCTTGTGCGCGAGGTCTTTGACGACGTCCGGGCTTGTATCCGCGTTGGCGCACTCGTTGACGTACTCGGACACAAACCCGAGGAAAGTCTGGGACGGCGCCACCGCAGCGCAGGTGAGGTGTAGGACCTGCCAGGCCCGCACCGCGCTCTTCGGCGTCTCGTTGCACCTCGTGTGTCGTAAGGTCATGAGGAACAGTTCGTCCCGTAGCTCTTCTCGCTTGGTGGTCTCCTTGACGAGCTTGGACAGGGTGTTGCACAGCTCGACGTCGGCGATGGACAGGTCCGTCGCCAAGCGGAGCACGGCCGGGGCCATCTTGATGGACTTGGCGATGGCATCCGTGCCCAGGGGTAACAGCGCGGCGGGCACCGGCTTCTTCGCGTCGTGGGTCAGCATGTCCTCGATCATCGCGCCGACGGTGCCCGCGCGGTGGACCCTGGCCCGCGATCCCAACGCGTTCGACGAAGACTTGCCCACAGCCTTGGCGTGCGCCCTGGAGTAGGACTCGACCGCCATCTTATCCGCGAGCGTCGCGAGCTGTGCGTACGCGGTGTCGCCGGGGACGTAGCCGCCACCCACGTTCGGCATCGACGGCGACTGGGAAGGGCTGACGGCAGAAGATCGTTTTGTCCCTGATGAGATCTCGGGACTCGCGCTTCCCGCACGCGCCGCCGGAGGCGCGGCGTCGGACGCGACGGGCGGAAGACCGTCGTCGATGGGGAACCCCAGATCTCCCTCCAGGGGTGGCAGGTCCGGGAGACCCATCTCGGCACAGGGGGTTTCAGTGGTGCGCCGAACTAAAAGTGACGGGAGGTATGCCGACTCGAGTTCAAAACTGGCGAACTGCGAAGAGCCAGCTGTGGTGTCGAAGCGTGAATTACACCGCGCACTCGAGTCCTGGATCGCATGTCTTACATAACACGACGCTAAAGGGACTCTATGTTGGTCAGGACCTCCTCTAAGAGAGCCGCGCGCTGGGTCGGGGACTGTAAACCCTCGTACCCCGGTGTCCATGTCGCCTTTGGCGCGGCGGCGGCGGCTGCCGGCTTTGGGGGCGTCACCGCCGGCGGCTCCTTGCTTTGCGGCGGCACCGGCGGGGGCGACGCGGGGGGTGCGATCTTGAGCTTCACCTGCGAGCTCTCCTTCGAGGCGAAGTTGAGGGAAGAGTCCCTCGCGAGCCTCTCCACGCGGGTCATCTGGTCGCTCCTCCCGGATCCCTGCGAATCACGCTGGTTCGTCCGGGCGCCCCCCGAGACCCTCGGGCTCTCCCTCGGGCTCTCCCGCTGGCTGAAGTTCGGCGGGGGCGTCCTGCGGCGGGGCGGCGAGTCCACGGGCGAGAGCAGCGCGGCATCGACCGGCTTGTCCCGATTGGGAATCTTCAGGCTGTTCTGCCTGCCGCTGCTGAGCTGCCTGCGCAGACGGCCGAGCCCATCGTTTATATCCGCCACCTCGCGCCTGGATTCCCGGGCCGCGCGTTTCCAGCTCACCAGACCCTCCTCGGCGGCGACCCGTCGTCGCCGCTCGTCTTGCAGCGCTCGCTCGACGTTTCTGATAAACTCGCTGGTTTGCAGGTCACCCGCGGAGCCTCGGGCACTCGCGGATTCCAGTCTCAGCGCCCTCATCTCGTCATCCCGCCTGGCGAGCCCGGCGCGAAGTTCAGCCGCGGCGAGGTCCTTGGCCCGGCGGAGCTGCTCGTCCCGCTGCTCAATCAGCTCGACAGCCTTGGCCATGACCTCCTCCTCCCTGGCGATCGCGGCAGCCTCTCCAGCCTTGGCACCCCTGACGTCCGCCTTCATCACCGCGATCTCCTCACGCAGCTTTCTCTCCGCCGCCGCGGCTTGCCTGCGAAGGGAGTTGGACTGCTCCGCAACCTGCGCCGATTCCATGTTTGCCGCCTCCCTGTTTGCCGCCAGCTGCGCCTGCGCCACCCTCGCGCGCTCCTCCGCCACCTCCACCCGAGCCTCGAGCTGGTTGCGCAAAGTGACAATCTCCCGTCGGAGCGCCTCGATCTCCTCGTGGTGCGACGCGGCTGCCGCGGACGCGGTCACGCGGTGTTCGTCCAGTTCCCGCCTAGTCGCCGCTTCCGTTCGTCTGGCGGCGGCGCACTCAGCCCTGACCCGGAGCACCTCTCCGGCGGCAGCTTCCCGCTCGTGTTCCTCCGCGTCCGCCGCGCGCGTCTCCGCCCGTTTCTGCGCGGCTCTAGCCTCCGCGAGCTCGGCGCGAAGTTCCGACACCGCCGTCGCGTTGCGGACGTTGTTGTCGAGGACGATTCGGGTCGACTGCGACTCAATCTTAGCCTCGATGGACCCCTCAACCTGGGCGCATCGCATCTCCGCCTCCTTCGCCCGTCGCAGCGCCTCTTCTTCCCGTTGCGTCAACGACCGCACGAGCGCCTCGGCAGCCTCGTACTTGGCGTGCTCAGCCGCCGAGTTGCCGAGCGCGACGCTGGTCCGCTCTCGGCTCTCGGCGGCGAGTCGTTCAGCCTTTTCCAGGCGTCCCTTCCATTCCTCCGCGTTCGCCTTGGCCTGCTCGCTCTCAACCTTGGCGCTGGCGACCTCGTTCTCAGCCCTGGCGATCCTCGTCTTCAACCTCGCCAGCTCAGCCTGGTGCGTCGCCGTGATGCTGGATATCTTAGCCGCGGCGTCCATCCGCTCCTCCATCAGCGCCGTCTTGGTGTCCACCGTGGGGGCCGTGGTCCTGGGGGTATCAACGGCGGTCTCCCGCGATCGAGCCTCCACGCTTCTCTGCGCCGCGGCGGTCTCCTGCTTCGCCGCCGCGGTCTGGAGCTTGGCGGCCGCAGCCTCCTCCTTGGCGATGGCCACCTCCTCGCGCGCCGCCGCCAGTTCACGCTGAAGCTCCTGGACCACCCTGTGGTCCATGACGGCCGGCGTCGACGGCGCGGGGGAATGGACCGCCTGAACCGCCGGCCTCTTTGCGTTGAGGCGCGCAGGTAACGCACCGAGCGATGGCTGCACGGCGCACACCCAGTCCGTGGCGCGCTGCGCAATCTGCTGCAGGAGCCTCCTCCGCTCCGCCCTTTGCGACGCGGATCGCGCGTTGAGAAGCGCCACCATCACCGCGTCCTCCACGTCCGCGTCCTCGGCTCTAGAACACTCCGCCGCCGTCTGTGCGACGTCCTCATCCGCGGCAGCCGTGAGCTCACGCGATGCACCCGCCAACTCCGTCGCGGCGCTCTCCACCAGCCTGACCGCGAACTTGGCAGCCCTGTAAACAGCCTCGTCGTCGTCAGCCTCGGTGTCCAGGCGCCGGGTCGATCCGGGGGGCGTGCCGGGTACATCCGCCGCCGCCGCCCTGGGTCGCGCCGCGTCCAGCGTGAGGGCGTACAGCGCACCCCCGGGAGCCGTCAACGCTCGAACGTCCACGCACGGTTCGCCACCCTCGAGCAACAGCTCCGTCGGCTCGGGGTTCGGTCGAAGCGCCGCGGCGGATACGCTGACCAGGTAGTGACCGGGTGATATGTGATGACCGGGTGGGGTCACGGGCGGCGTCGCGTCTGCGGTTGAACCCCCGTCTGCGGTTGAACCCGGCGTCGGCGGTAACGACCCGGGTTCGGCTCCGGGTGTCGACGCGGCGCGAGACGTGCGTGTCTCTTCCAGCGGTGACCTCTCTTCCAGCGGTGACCCGAACCTGTTCTCCGTGGGGGACCCGAACCTATCTCCACGGCCGATATCCACGCCGCCGCTCCCCACGGGCGTCACCACGGGCGGTGCCTCCGCCGGTGACGGGAGCGGTTGGGTGACTGATTCGGGGTGGCTCGTCCCCGGCGACCCGACGGACCTGGCCGACATGGGCGTGTGCTCCGTCGGCGCCGGGGACGGCTCGTCCAGGATCGCGATGCGACCGTGCGGTACGCGGATGGGGGACTGCTTCGTCCTCGGCGCCGTCTCCGCGGGCGTGGATGCCGGCGACGTCGCCTCCTTGAGCTTGTGCGCGATGGTGGGCCTGAGCGTCGACGCTGGGGGGGATTTGGGCGACCGTCGGGGCGACCTGGTGGCGGTCTTCGGGCTCTGAGGGGGTGTCGCCTTCCTACCGATGAGCTCGGCGACCTCCTTGGCGGCTTCGCAGTTCACCTCGTGCGCGCTCGGCCCCGGGTCCGCCGCGGGCTTCCGGGCGGACCTCTTCTTCACTGACTTTTTCGGGGATTTCACCGCGGGACTGGGTGCAACCGTTCCGCGCGGCGAGGGCGCCGTCGACGGACGCGACGCGGCTCCGGCCGGCTTCTGTCGGACCCCTCCCAGCGAGCTTCCCCACGGAGGCCTCCCCTCCACCGGCGGGGCCCTTCGTCCCGCCATAGCAACAATGAGCGCTGAACGGACCCCTCCCGAAACAACAACGTAACCGTTGAATCATCTCGACATGGTCGAACCTTCAACGACGGTTCACGACTCGCCGAAACACGAATCGAAACACGCGCGAGCCAAATCCTGATCTCCTGCGCCAAATCCGAAGAAAATCCGACAGCAGAAGCCGACGGGACGCGGCATACCTGGACGGCGCCCCCGTGAGGTGGCCGGCGGAGGAACCGCGAGGCCGACGTATCGAGGGCCGATATGGCGGCCGTGGCACTCATGATACCCAAGGCGGCGCCGATGGTGATAGCCGGCCTGGGTTCCCTCGCGGTCGTCGTGAAGAAAATCGGTGGGAAGAGGGGGAAAAAACGGGACGGAAAGGCCGAGGGGAGGAAGGAGGTGGACGCGGACACGCTCTCCGAGCTCAAGTCTGAGCTCAGGGAGGCCATGGCCATGCTCGCGGAGCAGAAACGGACGATCGAGCACCAGCGGAAGGAGATCCTGGCGATGAAACGCGAACGCGCCGACGCCGACTTCCACGGCTTCATCTCGACGTCCACGACCACCCCGGCGACAAAGGCGGGAGGATCCAGCCCAAAGGGTGTCCTCTCGCTCCAGTGTTCCCCAACGTCCACGGCCACGACCCCCGAGTCGGATCGCGTCGGCTCAAAGACATCGTCCCCCGGGGAGGCGACGTCCCCAGAGCACGTCGTCGCGCACCTCGTGGCGGATGCCATCGACAACGTGGTCAAGGCGGACATGTACGCGGACCTGCCCGACGTGCCCGAGGAAGACGAGGACGTCGCGGATGTGAACGGTACCGATGGATCGAACGATGTGCCCGGGGAAGACTTCGAGGACGCGTGGGGACACGTGCCGAGGGGAGGTATGGGGCCCGGGTCTGACTTTTTCGACACGAGGTCGCACGGCGCGACATCCGGGGTGAGCGCCCTGTCCACGGTGACCGCGGTGCAGGCGGCGCTGGTCAAGACGCACCAGAAGATGGTTCTCATGCAGCGCATCAGGCAGCACAGGTGATTTGATTTTTGGTTTTCAGTTAGCAGACACAGACGGGTCGCGCCCGCCGCCAGGGAGAGACGAGAACATCCTCAGGTCTCGGGTGACGACTGTCCAACGTACGAGTAAGACTTTTACGAGTAGCGCGCGCCACCCGCATCTTCGCAGAGGATGCCGGGGGTGACGAACAACATTTTTGTAAGCAAATGCGGAGCATTCAATTAACATCGTGCCACGTCCAACCGTCCGGCGCTGCCGACGCCGTCAAGTTTTCAGGGTTCCCTTGGGCGAGATCTTTCTCATTCCTACCCGCGCGAAGACGATGGCGTCCATCGTGTCTTTCGCGGTTCGTCTCAGGGCTCCGAGACCCTCGAGGAGTGCTCGCGACCTCATCGCTCGCGCCGCATCGTCGTCTTCGAACCCTCGTGATGACGGGGATTCTCGAGACAAAGAAGCGTGCGTCGTCGTTTTCCGGGGACGCGAGGTTAGAGCTCGGGCGGGCCAGAGACTTCGCACGGCCTTGCTGAAGGGCGGGGAGTCCCCTCACAACGGCGGTACGCTGGGCGGTGCGAACGTTATAAACTGTCGAGGGCTCGGCACGTGCGGCACGTGTGCGGTGGAGATCATCCCGTCCGGAGCCGCGACACCCCAGCAGTGGACGAATGCCGAACGACTGAGGCTAAACTTCCCTCCGCACGGACCGCCGGGCAACAAACGGCTGAGGCTGGCGTGCCAGGTACGGGTGGGTGGGGACTGCGAGGTAGTGAAGCGGGACATGTTCTGGGGCCAGGGCGGCAACGTGCTCGGGCCGAGAGGCGAGGATGAGAAGGAGGGGATGACCACGCCGCCACTCGGGGCGTTGGAGTTTGTCCTCGACGGGGACGAATGGCGCGAGGGAGGAGCGCTGGGGAGCCGACGGAGCGAGGGCGACGACGACCCGTGACGCGTCCACTGTACCGCGACGCACGAGATAGCCTACATAGCTTACGTAGCCTACTACACTGAATCCTACGACAGAGACAAGAAGGAGTCGAGCAGGTCCACCATCGCCGGGGGCCACCGCCTGACGTTTCTCAACCACTCCTTGTTCTTGTACTTTGAGCACCCAACGCTGATGCGATCGCACGCAAACTCCCATTCCCTCTCGGCGTCTTCGCCCCGCCCCTCCGACCAGTAGATGGCCGCGAGTCCCGCTCGCATGTCGACGTTTCCCGGAGCGCGTCGACTGACTCTCACCATCTCCCCCTTAGCCGCGTCAAAGTCCCCGAGCTGCGCGAGTGCCAACGCCGCGTTGGACGCCGCGAACGTGTACCCGTCCCCCCTTATTTTGTTGTTCCTGGCGGTGTTCACGCCGCCAGCGTCCCCGAACGCCCGCGCCGAGCTCAGGTAGGCGTCCCTGGCCAGCGCGTACTCGCCGAGCGACGCGAGGCAGTTGCCTTTGGAGTTGATGACGTAGGGGTCCGGGGGTAGACCGGCCAGTTGAGCGGATGCCAGCGCGGCGTCGTAGTCTCGTAGGGCATCGTCCCACCTGCCGGCACCCTCCCACGCGAGCGCCCTGTTGCTCAGTATCCTGGCTCGCGATTCGAGGTCGGCTGGTTCCGTCAAAGTGAGCGCCACGCCAAACTCCTCAGCCGCAGAGGCAAAGTCGGACTCCTCCCCGGCGTCGACGTAACACTGACCGAGAGCCTCACGCCACGACGGGTTATCGGGCTCTAGACGCGCCAGCCGCCCCAGCGCATCGCGCGCTGAGGGGAAGTCTCGGGAAGAGAACGCGTCCACCGCCTTGGTTCTCAGCACCGAAATCTCATCGCCATCGCCTGCTCCGGGGGACGTGGACGAATAGGCGGGCGGAGGGGCTCTCCACCCGAGCGTCGACGCGGCCACCGCGACGAACGATGATAACGCACGCCTCCTCCCATATCGCGCCAATGACCCGCACGTAACCTCGCGCGACAATCTACGGAGATTGGTCCGCGCGACCGCCACCACCGACGCTCGCGACGTGGCGCTCATCGTCGGGATCAGTGCTTCCAGTCGTGGTTGAAACGGCAGACCATGGTCGTCAAGCTGTGGTGACAGTTTGGAGTTGACCTCTGCAGTTGCCAAACTGCCAAATTGCCAAATTGCCAAATTGCCAAATTGCCAAACTGCCAAACTGTGGCCTTCTGCATAAAAACTCGTACACGGATAACCCTGAAATAACGTCGTTACGCGCCAAGGGCCGAACTCTTGACGTAACCCTACGACAATGTTGGGCGCGCAATTAACACGATAGAACACGATAGAACGCGCAGCGCGGGAAGGCAGGTTGTGTCAGCATGTCCGGAAGACGCGATGACAGCCAGCGGGGGACTCCACCCTCCCGCGTGCCCGCCGTCGACGCCGCATTCCTCGCGTGGGAGAGGAAGGAACTGATCGCGACGGACCGGGTGTGCACGCGGACAATGTTGGGGCTGGCCACCCTGTGGGTAATCACCGTCGCGATACGAGTAAGAGTACGATTCTCGTCCGATTCGAGATACCTGGGTGACGTCGAATCACACATCATGGCCCTGCTCGGGAACTGCATCGTGCTGGCGGCGCACACGTGGTCGATGAGAAGGCGGGTGTGGTACGAGGCGAACCGCGAAGCCGTCGTGGTGGTCGTTAGGTTTCTCTTGCTCGCGATCCCGATGGAGGCGTACGTGCGCAGCGGCGCGTGGGAAGTGTCGAAGTCGAACCTCGTGGTCGCGCGGTTAAGCTGGGGCCTTTTGAGCACGGTGGGTTGGCAGGTGAACAATTTGCTGAACCTGGTACTTCAGCTGACGTTGTTCGTCGTGCTGCGGATGGGGCTGGCGCTGAAGGTGCTGACCCACGACACGAACGAGGAGTGGAGGTGTTCGCCCCTCGGGACGTGCTCGCCGTCATCCAGGCTGTCTGCCGCGCGACAGGCTGAATTAATCGGACCGAGCGGGGACCGAGGCTTCTCCTTCTCCATGCGCGGCTTCACCTTCGATCTCTTCTTCGTCGTGGTGATGCCGGCGCTCATCCTGCTCGTCAAGATGAGACACTCGCGGCTGATGTTCGATCTCGAGACCCTGAGGGCCGACCCGGCGGCGCGACAAGGGAGCGGGACGTCGGATATTCCGAGAGCCACACGGATACCCGGGATGGATATCGGAAGGAACTTTGCCACGATTAATCTCCTGTGGGAGCGCATCCGGGCGTGGGTGCCGTTGCTTGAATTCCGCGACGGGGCCACGGAGGCGCGATTCGAGAAGTGGCACAGGTCCCTCATGGTCAACGCGGATGTGATGAAATGTTGCCTCACCATGGTATCCACGGTGGTATTTCATAAGCGCTTGTTGAAGGAATTCCGGTATCCTCCGGACGACTTACTCTTTGTCACCCTGTTCTATTTCGCGAGCAACTTGCTGCAGTTGTGCGTGATCGTGTCAAGCAGAAGTTTGTACGTGAAGTATCGCACGATCATCATGTGTGTGCTGCGGGTTGCATTTTTCATCAACAGCAGCTTCCTGATGATCAGGATTGGTGATTGTCTTTTCGAACAGCCTGAGGGAGTCGTCGTCAGGCTTGTAGCCGACGTTCACTTTTCTATTATTGGTGCGTTCCAAGCTATTGGCATGCACCTACTCCTGCGCACTTTCATACCCGTTTTAGGGGCGTGGTGCATCGTAACGAGCATGTCAATGCCCAAGTTGAGAGCAAAACCCCGGATTTCTACGATGAAGGGTACGGTTCACTTGTTCCAACTCGAAAGGCTCGGATTCACGTTTGACGGTCTCAAGGATAAAACGGTGGGCGACGTGTTTATAATCCTGGTCATGGGTTACATGGTGATCAGTCTCATCACATCGGTCTTGGTCGAAACGTACTGCAGGAGAACATTCATGATGCAAGAAAGCGCGGACGTCCAAGGCAGAGGCGGGCAATCATCAGAGACTCGAGGCCAAGTCATGAGTGAGGCGGAGCATCCGAGGCGAAGTGCGCGGCGGCGCAGATGAACCGGAGGGAATGGCGACTGGAAGATTGCACCCTTCGACGATTAGGACGCAGACGCGCGACGACGGCTCACGAAGCCTTCGTTCCCCCGTCGCGTCCGATGTAAGTCGTCGGGACTGGCAGTGCCGCGGCCTGGACTCCTCGCGAGAGTTCCCCCGCGGCCGCCCTGGTCCCGCGTGGGTTTAGCATCGCCCGAAGCCTCGTGAAAAGCATGTATAAAAAGCAAGTATGAAAAGCAACGACGTTCGCGACGTGTCATAAACCAGAGTATCCTACTACTACTGCGCTAAATCCATTTTACCGCCCGTCGTGTCGCGCTAACGTTTGCCGCCCTGGATGCGATCCAGCGTCCACCCCCCGGTTCCATCCGCGTGAAAGTGCAGGTGCTGGTGGTGAAACCGCTTGAGCTCCAGCCTGTGCGCGATGGAGAAGGCGGTGATTCCCAGGGTGCCGAGGTGCGAGTAAAACGCACCCTCCTCGTCCGGGTTGATCGCGCTCGTGGCCTCGTCCAACACGGCGTACGCCGGCTTGTGAAAGTACAGCCGAGCCAGGCCCACGCGCTGCTTCTCACCGCCGCTCAGCACGTCCGCCCAGTCGTGCGGGAATCGATCCAGCCCATCGGACGAGGTGCGAGCCAGCTTCATGAGATTCACGCGGGTGAGCGCCTCGACCACCTCGTCGTCTCGCGTCGGATCACCGGGCAGGGGATACATCACCTGGTCTCTCAGAGTTCCGCTCACCAGGTACGGCTTCTGGGGCACGTAAAACACCTGGAACGAGTCGTTCGACGCGCCCGCGACGTCAGGCCGGGTGACAGTCCCGGCGGTGGGTTCCCAGAGACCCGCCAGGACCCTGAACAACGACGTCTTGCCCGCACCGTTGGCTCCGGTGACGAAGAGGTTCTCCCCGGGCGCCAAAGTGAGGTTTACCCGCTTGACGAGTAGCCTACCGTCGGGGGAGTAGACGGTGACGCCACTGAACGACACGCCCTCTTCCGACGAACTCGCAATCACCCCGCGACCGCCACCCCCCGAACCCCCACCCAGTCCGCCCCCGGTCCTCTTCTCGTAGTTTCGCACCATCGAACCCACGCTCCCTACGGATTCGGACTCGTGATCGGACTTTGACTCGCCGGCGTCTTCGCCTTCCCATTCCGACCCACCGTCGATCGCATCCGCCTTCTCCGTCTTGTTCGTGTCGTGGATCGAGTCCACAGCCTCGAGGAGATCCATGACGCGCGCGGTGAACCCCGCGAGGCGCTGCAGCTTCTTGTACACCATCATCAAGTCGCCGATGGACGAACTGGCAGACTGGATGAGCGTGTCGCTCTCCCGGTACCTCGCCGCAATCTCAGCCGCGGACCTCGAGGACGTGTCCGCCAGGAACGGGAACGCGAGCACGGGCCAGCCGATCATGCTCGCGAAGTACTTGACGAAGTACTGGTCGATGACCCCTTGCTTGAACTGGAGGTAAAAGTAAAAGGAGGACCACGTCGTGGTCTTGTCCAGCTTGGAGTCCAGGATGTCCTGTTCCCGCGCGGCGCCGTCCAGGAACGCCACCTCCTCCGCGTGGGTGATGAGTCGCGAGTGCATCCGTCGAAAGTCCCCTTCCAGCTTCTGCGTGCGGGCGATGTACTCGGAGAAGGGCGGCGAGACGGCGCGAATCACCGCGCCCGAGAGGAAAAAGTACGAGTACAAAATCGTCAAACCCGAGTACCCCATGTGTTCGCCCATCCTGTGCGTGGACAGCACCACGTCCAGGAGGGGTTTGAACGTCCTGGCGAAGAGGTCGGATGCCGTGGCGCAGAACTGGTGGAGGTCCTCGACGATCCTCTGGTCCGCGTTGTCCAGGTTACCCACCCGCAGCACGGCGGCTCGGTAGTACGCCCGGTTGGAGAGGTACCTGGCGTGAACGTACGCGGTGAGCCTCTGCCTGAAGGCGACGGTGATGGAGTTGGTGAGGTACTTGAGCGCCGAGTTCACGACGCTCGCCGCGACGCCGGAGACGAAGAAATCGCCGAGGACCATGAAAAACTTCTTCCACGACCGTTCCATCACCGCCTGTAAGCCGTCGCCGCCCTTGCGAGCGATGCGCAGCGAGATGAAAGACCTGGTGACGAGCATCACGGTCTGGATGGCGAGCAGCACGGACTCCTTGCACGTGATCCCCGGGATGACGATGCGAAGGATGAACGCCATGCGCTTGAGGAAGGTGGCGTCGACCGCCGCGACCTTTCGCTTGACGGGAGCCGCGGCCCTGGTCTCGGCGAGCGCCTTCCCGCCATCGCCACCGCCGTGCTTCGAGCCTTCGTTGTCCGAGGCTGGCGCGGATGACGACGGGGTGCCGTCCCTCGCCGCCGAGGATACGACTGTAGACACAGCCGAACCCGTCCGACGTGCACGCCGCTCACGCTTCGCCCTCGATCGTGCCCTCGCCTCCTCCTGCACTAGGTGGAACTGCTCCGCAATCGCCGGCTGCGAGGTTTGATAATGCGCGTAAGCCGCTAAGCCGGTGAACCCCAACACGACGGCGGTGCACAGACGCCTATCTCGAGCGTAGTCTACCAAGACCCGCGACACAACGTCGGCGAGGTCACGCGCGTAAACAGCCCGTCGGGGCTTCGACATGACCCCCATGGACGGGCGCGTTCAGATCTGTGCTAATTTTCGGCTCGACCTGTCGACGCGACGTTCGCGTGGGAAAAATAAACAACTCCTGCAAAGTCGACTCTCTACTCGCTCGCCGCAATGTCCTGATGCAGCTCCCCAAACTCGTTCGCCGTCGCGACGACACCGTTGTTCCGGACGTGAGACACCAGGCGGCTCAGGAACGGATCGCACCCCACGGTCGACGAGTCCCCCACGATGCACACGTGCCGCCTCGCGCGCGTCACCGCCACGTTTGCCCTCCTCACGTCAGCCAGGAACCCGACGGATCCCCGGTCGTTGCTCCGAACCGTGGATATCACCACCGCCTCGGCTTCACGACCTTGGAACGAGTCAACGCTCGCAACCTCGACCAGGTCCGCGCCGGGTGCGGCACCCCTCGCGGCAACCTCCGCGAGCTTCGAGCGAATGAGTCGAACCTGCGCAGCGTACGGCGACTGCACCGCGATGTCCGCCGGGGCCACGCCGGCGCCCAGCAGACCGGCGACGTGCATCATGACCGCATAGGCTTCGCCCTCGTTCACGAGTGAGGACGAGGATGACAGCGGCGAGTTCCCGTCGTCCGTTTCACCAGATCCGCCGAACACGTTCCGAGACCGTTCCCTCGCCGCCATCTCACTCTCCGACACCTCCGAGCAGCCCGTCAGCAACATGCCGGCCCTGGTCCTCGTGTCCAGCAGCAGGAGCGCGGTGCTCGTCGCTTTGGTCGATGCCACACCGGGTATCTGGCGAAGTAATCTGCTCGCCACCTTCTCAGACGCGGCGAGACGTCCGCCGTACATCTCTCCACTCGCCCAATCGGAGATGAGCCGGTTGCTGCGGTACTGCGTGGTGAGCACACATCCCAGCACACCGGAGGAGAGGTACGCGGTGGGAGAGGTACCCGGTGCTTGCGCTTTCGTGTGACCGACCTTATCCGGCGTGTTCTGAGAGACGCGAGCCATGAGCGGCGTCGCGAGTCCACCGTCCGACGCCTCCGTCGACCGAACCAGCGGAGCGAGCTGGCAAGGATCGCCGACCAAGACGACACGCTTGCTCCGAACGAGGGGTATCCACGCCGCGGGCTCCGTAGCCTGTGCAGCCTCATCGAGAATGACGAGATCGAACGCCGGAAGTTTTTGGATGTTTTCGGCACCGGCGCCGACCGCCGTGGCGAGTACTACCGACGTACCCGTCAAAATCTTCCTCTCGGCATTCGCTCGGACCTTATTCCCCGACTTGGCCAGCGTGCGCTGCTCACGCCTCAGATTTCCGAGCTTCGTCTCGATGTTCTTAGCGGATATGTTGTCACCGAGACCCTTCACCTTGCCCGACTGTAGCTCTTGCTGTTTGTCCCATCCCTGCCTCCTGGCGAGGTCGATCTCCTTCTTCCGTCCCCGGCTGGCGTCGAAGAACGCGCCAGTCTCCCTCTCGATTCTCGCATCCAACGAGCTCTCCAGCGCCGCGGATGAGATCCTCTCGGGAGCACCGACACGCACGAAGTCGATGTTAGCAGCCCCGACACCTGACTCGTTCGCGGCGTTGAGTCTGGCCAACCGCTCGACCAGGTTATCCACAGCCGCGTTGGAGGGCGCGCACGCGAGAACCCTCTGCCCAGACGCAACCGCGCGGCGGATGATCTCGATGACGACCCCAGTCTTCCCCGTGCCCGGCGGGCCCTGGATCCACACGACGGGCGCGGTCTTCGTGAGCGCGATGCGCACAGCGAGCTGTTGCGCCGGATCAAAGTCGACGGGAATCGGCCCTCCGCCGCCCTCGGCGACGGGCCGGGTGTCGAGCAGGGGAAGATCAGCCGCCGACACCGCCCTGGCCGCCTTGGGCAAGGCCACCTCGGGGGCATCCGCGAAGAAACCCATGACACGATCGTACCCATCGAAGTTCGATGCACCATCCTCGGATCCCTGCGAAGTATCCGCCTCTGAAGTATCCGCCTCTGAAGTATCCTTTGGACATCTGTGCTGCGCGAAAAGAGCGCGCACGACGTCCATCGCCGGCGGCCCCGTCCTGCTGTTCGGTACGTTTGCGAGCTTCGCGAGGGCGGCGAGCTGCCTCTCGTAGGTCACGGTATCGGGAACACGGACGAGCCGCAACACCTTGCCCGCGAGAACCTCGTCGACGATGACGAACGATCCCTTGGACAGCAGCCGCCGCTGGTTCACCGAGCCGCCGTCGACCACCAGGGTGACCTCGTCGCGCGTCGGATCGAGCGACTGAATGACCCCCTCCACCTCATACCCGCCCGTGGCTGACTCGTCGAACGTGGATGACTTGTCGAACGAATCTACCGTATCGAGCACGCCCGTGACCGCGATGGCGACGCGGTCACCCACGTTGATCGCCGACGGCGGCAGCTCTTTTCCGTCGGCTGGGCGAAAGTTGAGCAGCCGGGTCCCCGCGCCCTCCGGCCCCGGGGCGGCGGCGATGAGCATCAGGCCGTCCATGAGTGCACCCGCGCGTCCAACCGACGTGCCCTCGGGCGTGTTCTCAGCGCCGGGTAGCACGACGGGGCACGACGGGTATTCGGACTGCTCCTGGAGAAGCAAGTTTGCGGCGGTGCACGCCTCCGCTTCCCTCTCCAGAGCGAGCATCTCGCTGGCGTGCTGCACGAAACGCCCGAGGCGGTCCGCGAGCGCAGACTTCGGCGCCTTTCGCCAGTTACCGTCGTTCTCGTTCGCCACGGAGAAATTGGCTTTGGGTTTTCGCGAGCCCGGCTTCCTCTTCGGCTTGCGTTGATCCCCACCCTTCGCCCCCTTCGATGGGGTTGTCTTGCCATCGCCCGCTCTTCCTCGCGCTTTCTGCCCCTTCGCCGCCCCGTCGACGATCGCCTTCTTGGACGGCTTGGGGCTACGTCCCGCCACCTTGCCCTTTTCGACCGATTCCTCGTCCCCGATAACCTTGAGCACTGCTCTGAGCGCCTCCCGGTCGCCCTTAGCCATCGCCACCGTCGGCACCGGACCTCGACGATGAACCTTCGCATCGCCAGGCACCAACCAACGCGCGTGCCGGTTCGCCGCACGAACCACGCGGCAACGCGAGCTCAGGAGCGCGGGCTCGCTGACCCATGTAGCCGCTCCAATCATCCCGGATCGATGAGACGACGGATGCGACCGCAGTGCGCCTCGCTGGACTGACTCGCACAGCCTTATCGCATCTCGTCTCACAGATAACATCGAGCTGAGATAACCAGTTTGCTGCTGTGGCATTTGTATCAGCGCTCGCACGACACACGGGGAAAGGGCTTGCCATGGTGAACGGCCAGAGCCGCACGTGTTGCACCCCCGACAAGCCTTGTATCAACCACAGGCTTAACAAGAAGGTGGTGGATGACGAGGAAAAGCCCAAACCCGCGGGGCGGGTGGTGCTCATGGACCCCAGCAGGACCCCAGCAGAAAATCCCTTGCACGACGCCGCGAGAAACGCGAGGTACACCGACTCTAACGCGGCTCTGCAGAAGGTTGACCTGATGGCGTTGGCCATGCAGAACGCGGATGGGCAGGTGGATGACGATGCGGAGTTCGAGGCTCTGATCAGGGAGAAGATCGAGCAGGGAAAGATCAAGAGGGGCGGGTCGTTCATGGTGGCGAAGTTTCAGTTGGAAAAGGACAAGCGGTACAAAGCGGTGAAGAGACGCGCGGAGCAAATGTACAAGGACATCACGAGGCGAATCACAAGAGCAGAAGAGGAAGATGCGGAGAAGGCGAAAAAGGTGGGGGAGGAAGAGGAGGATCAGCCGGCGAAGCGCGCTCGAGTTGAGGCTCCTGCCGAGACGGACGACGCCGGCGTTACTTTCGACCCGGAAGACTACGATTAGCTCGCTA
>Ga0302116_1000076_pt1 | contig 50223 bp, 53 predicted proteins | sample AG5_SCM_MG_FD_203124 | JGI IMG/M metagenome (GOLD analysis project Ga0302116, IMG submission 203124) | Marine microbial communities from Western Arctic Ocean, Canada - AG5_SCM | ecosystem: Environmental > Aquatic > Marine > Oceanic | place: Canada: Western Arctic Ocean | collected 2017-10-01 | reverse complement strand
GTGGACTTGCTCGCGCCGTACCAGAAGGGTGGCAAGATTGGTCTTTTCGGCGGCGCCGGGGTTGGCAAGACCGTGTTCATCATGGAACTGATCAACAACATCGCGAAAGGCCACGGCGGTTTCTCGGTGTTCGCGGGTGTCGGCGAACGCACGCGCGAGGGTAACGATTTGTACCACGAGATGATCGAAGGTGGCGTCATTAAGCTCGGCGCACAAGCGAGCGAGTCCAAGTGCACGTTGGTGTACGGCCAGATGAACGAACCCCCGGGAGCGCGCGCGCGCGTCGGTTTGACCGGTTTAACCGTCGCCGAGTACTTCCGCGACTTTGAAGGCCAAGACGTGTTGCTGTTCGTGGACAACATCTTCCGGTTCACACAAGCCAACTCCGAAGTGTCCGCGCTTCTGGGCCGCATTCCCTCCGCAGTGGGGTACCAGCCCACCCTGGCCACCGATCTCGGTGGGCTTCAGGAACGCATCACCACCACCATGAAAGGCTCGATCACGTCCGTGCAGGCTATTTACGTGCCCGCGGATGACCTTACCGATCCGGCCCCCGCCACAACCTTCGCGCACCTCGACGCCACCACCGTGCTTTCACGCGGTATCGCCGAGCTTGGAATCTACCCCGCCGTGGATCCCCTGGACTCAACCTCCCGTCTGCTTTCGCCCCTGATCCTGGGAGACGAGCACTACGCCGTCGCGCGCGGCGTGCAAAAAGTGCTGCAGGATTACAAAAACTTGCAGGATATCATCGCCATTCTCGGCATGGACGAGCTTTCCGAGGAAGACAAGATGACGGTGTCCCGCGCGCGCAAGGTGCAGCGCTTCCTCTCGCAGCCCTTCCACGTCGCCGAGGTGTTCACCGGGATCCTCGGCAGGTACGTCGAGCTCAAGGACACCATCTCCGGCTTCAAGGGTCTCCTCGGCGGACAGTACGATGACCTCCCCGAGATGGCGTTCTACATGGTCGGCGACATCAACGAAGTCATGACGAAGGCTGACGAGCTCGCCAAGCAGGTGGCGTAAGGAAAGAGGGCACGCGCGTAATGAGAGAGTGCACCAGTCTTGTAAAACCCGAGGTGTGTACTTCACCCATGTAGCAGCGGGTTTTGCAATATGTAACTTGCTGAAATAAATTGCCTTTTTTCAAGACTTTCTTGTGCACATCTTTTGAAGACGAGGCGTCGCAGGTGGCACACAGCACCGGACTTTCAACGCGTCGGACGGCATATTTTGCCGCTACCGATACGCACGGAGAGGCGCGCTCTCGCTGTGCGTTGTGGCAGCAAAATTTTCCAAAGATGGAGCATCACCCCCACACGCGTGCGTAGTTCATAGGCTATTTTTTGCAAAAAGATAAATACCTTCGAAGGTAAGTTTCTCCTTTAAAACTGACTTCACTTGTCTGCCTGTCACGTTCGGACCAATCGGACGTTCGATAAGTTTGTTTTTGTCGTTCAAGCAAGCACTTGGATCGAGCGTTTTCTTGATATTAACCCTGTCAGGACTGCCGGAAAAAGTCGTCCATGTCGTCTAAAAGTCGTCAAAAAATATGGAACGACACTTTGACGACACTTGCCAACGTCCTTCGTCATTCCTCGCGCGCGTGACACGACGCAACGCGACACGCCCGACGCTAATCCAGACGATCCCACTTCAACCTTCTTACCCGTCCGTCAACATGATTTGGCACGCCGCAACCGCGCTTCTCAGCGCGTCCCTTCGTCACGAACGGTCCTGCGGCGCCAATATTATTTCACGCGAGAATTCGACATCCCCAAAGGTAGGTCGCTCTCCGCGCTTCCCTGCGTTCTCGCGTCGGAGTTAAGTGCAGATACACCTCTACTATCCCTCGCACACGCTCGCGAGGCGTTGCGCTCGTTGTGCTCAGCGCACGGTGCGCCTCCGCGCGCTATTTTTGTATCGATCTCTTCCCCCGACAGATCGCCAAGCAAGTGTCTGAAGAAGCAGTGGCGAACATTTTTTTCGAACTTCGGAGTTCGGATTTGGACAAGTGCACATTTTAGGTTCACCCCCAGACTTCCAGAAACACCACTGACGCGTCATGCTCTCGCGAAATCGTTCTTTAGGTGCGCGTGTCGCGGCGGCGCCGATCGGCATCGCGTACAAGTACGCGCGTCGTCGCGGCGCTGGCGACGTTTGCGGCGTGCGTTTTGCTCCCCCGCGCCGCGCTCGCAGACAGTTTCCGCAGTACCTCTCCTCCGGTACGTACCACGCGTGCGCTCTTTTGACGAAATCGAGCGATGGCAGCAAGGTGGTTAAGTGCTGGGGACTCGGCTCGGAAGGCCAGATGATGAATGGCGCGACGGCGAACATCGGCGACACCGGCGGCGCCGGGGTTGTGATTCCCGAGGTTGACTTGGCCTCCTCCGACGGCGCCACGAATGTTCGCGTGCACTGCGGCGGACGGTTCACGTGCGTTGTGTTTTCCAACAGCCGCCTGAAGTGCTTCGGCTATGGAACTCAGTACTCCCTCGGTTACCGAACCGCCACAAACACAGCCTCCACAGAAACTATCGGCGACGACCCGGGCGAGATGGGAACGGCGCTTGGGTACGTCACCCCGATGGGAACGGTGCTTGGGTACGTCCCGCTCGGGGTGGACAAAAACGGCGCGGAACACGAAGTCGCCGGCATTTGCATTGGTAACGGCGCGTGCGTCATGAGCAAGGAAACCGGACAAACCAAGACGGGGTGGGGCAAATCAAAATTCATCTACTGGTCCAAGGACAACTCTTTTGGGCAGTACGGCCCCACGGACGCTCCGCAAAGGTCGATGTACCAGGGGCAGGGAGGCGTTTCGGGACAGGACCGGGTCACCGCGCCTTTGTGGGAAATGGACTTTGGCAACGACGTGGACAACGTAACGCCGTTGACCGTGACGAAGTGTTCGCAAACGCAAGCACACACGTGCGTGATTCTCAGCAACGGTGACCTGAGGTGTTTCGGGTACAATGCATATGGTCAGCTCGGTCTTGGCATTTCCGACCAAACTGCCAAAATCAGGCTTCTCGCGTCGGACCTCACCGACGCGAATAAAGTCGTCGATCTCGGCGACACCGAGGGTCACGGAACCGGCACAAAGTACACCGCTAAAGAGTTCTTCACAGGCATCGGGGGCGGCACGTGCGCTATCCGCAGCGACGACAAAGTCGTTTGCTGGGGGTCTAATTCCTTCGGATGTCACGGCTTGAACGGCGGCCGATATTGGAACGGCGGCGCAACCAAGTACAGAGGATTGGGAACGTCTGAATCTCTCATTGGAAACAACCTCGTCATCTCGCAGTTGGGCGCGGGCGGCAGCACTTCTTACACCGCTGCGAAGTTCGGCGCTTCGTACGGCGCGGATATAAACAGCAACGCGAATTCCGTTTGCGTCATAATGACCGATGGCACGGCAAAGTGCCTTGGCTCAAAATGGCTTGCTGGCCAGGACTGGGGGGGGGTGGCGACAGAATGGTCATTTCAATGGCTCGGTGCAACGGCGGGTGAAATGGCCACCTTGGGTTTCATTAACTTCGGCGGAGATACGGTTGAGACCATCACGATTGGTTATGATTTCGCGTGCGCCATCATGTCCGACCTTGAAACCATCAGGTGCTGGGGAAGAAGCACGAATGGCCAGCTCGGCCTTGGAACCACGGATAATTGGGGAGTGCACCCCTCAACAAACCCGAAGGCAAACCTGCCCGCCAAGGTGCTTGTCGGGTCTGGGTACAAATCCGCAACTCCCGGCCCGTGCGTTGCGTCCGGTGTCATCACCAACGGAGCTGCTTCCCCATGCACATCTTCCCTCGCAGGTGGTGCGTCGTGCACGCCTACATGCAACTCTGGCTACACCCTCTCAGGGACCAGATCCTGCAGCGCCGGTACTCTCACGGACACGGCCGCTTGCACTGCCAACGCGTGCGTTGCCACGACATCCTCGAGCGATGACGGGAGTGACGGAAACTTTCACTGCATCAACGGCGGCACTGTTGGGGGGACCACTGGCTCGTGCACGTGCACCTCACGCAACGCCGGATACGGTGGTGCGAGCTGTCAGACCGCCTCTCCCACTCCCCCGCCTCCCGCAGAGGACGATGCAGAAGTTGCGCTACCACCGCCGGTCGCGCCACCACCGCCACCTGCAAGACAGGTTGCTTGCTTTTCGTATGTTTGCGTTGATTCGTCGGCACCGACTCGCGACGCGCGCGCGGTACTGTTTGCGCTTGTGTTTTTAGCTCTGGCGTTATGAGCTGACGACTTGTGGCGCCAAAATCACCGCGCCGTTTGTTTTCGTCGACGGACCGAGACGACGACAGCGACGGTAACAACCACCAAAGTTCCGTGAAATCGCTCGACGTCGTTGACGCGAGTTTCGTCGTGACCAATTTCTACACCGGTTTCGAACCCACCCCCACGAGGGCGAGAGCGTTCCGCAAGGGACGATGATATTTACTGGCTGCGGTATCAATAGATTTTTGATCAAAACATGTCACCCCTCAGGCGGTTCCCTCGTCCTCTTTGTCAAACCCGATGTAGTCGCGGATCGTGACACGCTCTTGCTTGCTCTCGGGTTCGGGCTTGATCTTCGGTGAGAGGTCTCGACCATCCCCCAAACTCGACAGCTCTCCTCGTTAGGGCGACAGCGGCGGCAGCGGCCCTCAGTGCCACTGGCAAACACACTGCTGAGTCTGTCTTTCTCGGATTTCCCGAAACGCCACAAAAAAGACGCAACGACCTTTCCACTTCACAATCGAAGAGCGCATGCGCGGTGTGCAAGGCCTCCCCCGGACCCCACCGCGCGCCGCCCCCATCACCACCGCGGCTTCGCGCGTTTCTTCCACCTCTCGGTTCGCGACCCCACCGCGCGTCTGTCCCATCATCACCGCGGCTTCGCGCGTTTCTTCAATCCCTGCTCGGTGCGCACGAAACACCGTTTTCCCACCTTCACCGCGTATGGGTAAGGGCGGCATATCACTCGGCGGCGGGTCTCGCGGAGCCAGCCCTTCAAGAAGCTCACCCTCGTCCCTCGCGGCCGCGTTGGGCGCGGCGGCGGGGGGCTCGGACGGGTCTGACGGTGACCGTCTCGGGGCGGCCAAAACCCAAACGCCCCAATCGCGGGGATGTGGGTAGGCGAAGCCTGGCCCAACCCCGAACTGTTAGCGGTGGATCCTTCCGTGCCCACGAATCCGATAAAGTGGAGTTTGGTTTTAGACCCGGGCGCGAGCCAAAGCGGAGGCATCAGCGCGTTCGGCGCCGGGTGCTTCGATGACAGCGCGGACGTGCCCGGGCACAACGAGCTGTGGTTCACGCTGCGCGGGAAGTTCGATCCGGTTACCCGGGACGTTTTGTTGGACAAAGTGTACGAGCGACCCGCGCCGAACGGCGAAGTCGTCAAGTACGCAGGGAAGCTACACGCGTTGAACGGCCCGTTTGAGCTCACCGGAACCTGGCGAAACGAAACGCACGGCACGGAGGGGACGTGGAGCTGCCAGCTCGTGGATGGAAGCACTGGGAATGTCGCGGGATAATTTCTTTTTTGCAGGATCAATCGAATCAAAGACACCATCCGCGATAACAATACTCTCAAACACAATCTCACTACCCCGACAGCCGTTCGATCCTGAGCTGCGCGAGGGATAAATCTCCCGATCAGCTCCCGGTGAACGAGCTGTCCACCAAAGCGTCGTGGTAGTACCACCCGAACCCGTACCCGTTTGGGTGTTTCCGGTTCCACTGCTCGAGGCGAAACGACGTCGTCGCCGCAACCGCGATTTCGGTAACCGGGACGTACGCCACGGAGTTCGCGAGGGCGATGCCGAACCGCGAAAACCCAGCCGATGAGCGCGCAGCCGGAGAGGTTCGTATTCCGTTCGCCAAAGGGAAAACGCCAACTCGAACGAATCCACCTCCCGCCCAACACCGAAACCCTCCAGGACGTAGAAACCCGGTTGTAGCGTGATTTCGTGCGTGGACGGGTCTAAACTCGCGCCGCACCGCGCCGATTTTCCTTCAAAAAAAACCAAATTCCTCGCCGTCCAACTCCCATCAGGCCGGTCAACCCCCATGAGCGGCGAGCCTTGTTGCGTGGGATCGCCGTTCTCCAAACCCCGCTCCGCGAAAAAACACGACCGGCCGGCTTCGCTGGCGCTGCGATTGTAAAAGAAAAGTGTCAGTCGCGAGTCGCGAGTATGGGTTTGTAACAGTTACCGTAGTAGGACTGTGTCAAAGTACCGTGTCAATTTACCATTCAGTAACAGTATCACGAGTACTGTGTCACTTTACCAGTACTGTGTCAATTTACCACAGTACTGGTAAATGTTACTAGTCTAGTAGTGCACTCAAAAAGGGGCATCAAACAGTGTTTGGATTTGGGAAAGGCCCAACACGTACCTCAACTTCCGCACGCCGACCTGCGCCCCAACACCCCCCGCAAATTCTCCTATCGGAGTTCGCCAATTCCCGCTGTCAGACTTGAACGTCCTGCCGCTGTTTCGGTACCCGTACCCCGGGTCGTAACTCAGCGGCCCTACTCCCGGCCCCCAAACCTGGGACGCACCCCTGAAGTAGGTGTACATTTTGAAATGCCGGAGCGTCCCGGCCGGAACAAAAACTTCAAAGGGAAGTACGATGGACTCCACGGTCACGTCGGGTTGAATTTGCGTACTCGACTGTATCGTCCCGACGGCGCCGTATCGCGTGAGCCCGTTTTGGACGTGCGCCCCGGTGGCGTCAACCTCCACCACGTTTGTTATGAACGAATACGTCTCGCTACTCGGGGTCCGCGCTTCCATGAGATACGTACCGGGTTGTAACCTTACGATGAATAAAAGAAAGTGTCAGTCTTTCGGACCGCGTGTATGAGGGATTGGAAAGGGGTCCGACGGAGTGGGGTCCGTACTTTCCGACTGTACTCCATACAGGGCAGTAAACAGTGTGCCTGGAGTTGGGAAATGCAATACGCACGTGAAGCTTACGAACCCGCCATCGGGCGCGACTTGGTTGACGCCGCGCGAGACCCCGCACGTGGACGGGTCCCCTAAAATCCGGTCAAACGTCCGCCCCCAGTACCCGTCGTTGATGTTCATATGGCGAAACGACTCCTCGTGCGTAATCTCCTGAAGCACGCACGTGGTGCCAGAGTTCTCCGTTTCCAGTCTTCGTATTGATACGCGCGCGCCGAAAGCGTCGGCGAACCCAAAGTCGTTCGGTCCGGCGCCGTCGTCGGCGTCGTACACCCCGTCCCGGTTCCACCGGACGTTCGCGTACCCCGCGAAATTCGGAACAGTCCCATCCGGATACGTCAAATTCACGTTCCCGAAATAGTGCTGCAGCTCGATTTGGGTTTCCGTGGCCACGGTCAACGAGTGCGTGACGAAGGACGAGGACGTTTGCTGTGATTGTAACCGAAAAGTGTCAGTCTTGAGTCTTAGTACGGTGTACTTCGTAATGTGTATGAGCACACAGTCACCCGTAATCGGGCCGAACATTGCACTAGTGATTTATTACGCAGTTGCCAGTACTGGTAAAGTAGTGCACTAGTACTGCACTCAAAGAGGGGCGGTAAACAGTGCGCCTGGATTTGGGAAAGCCCCGGCACGTACCTCCGCCGTGCGCGGGTAGCCGTTTTGCGCGTTATCGCCCGGTAAGTTTTGCGCGCTGGGTGGCCTCGAAAACCCCACGTTACCAAGGGCCAAGGTTTCAACGTAACACCCGTCACCATCCACACGCGCTGCGCGTATCGCCCCGACGCTTCCGGAGTTGGGTGCCGTCCCGGTGATCAGGTACGTGCCCGGTTGTAACGTGATTCGGGAAAGGCTCACGTCTAGGCTCGCACCGCATGTGCTCGGCAACCCGACGACGTGGTTCAAGCGCCGCCGGTTCCACGCGTTTATGGTGTGACGCGGTGACGCCAGGGAGTCGAACGTCACCGTGCCACCCACAGACGGGTCGAAGGAAACGACCTCGCTGAACACGCACGTGTCCAGACACTGCCCGGAGGAGGACGCCGGGGCTTTAATCGGTCCGAGGGGAGGCGCGACAACGTTAAGACCGATGGCCGACATCCGCGCGTAGCAACAGTCGGGTTCCTTCGCCACGCACTCCTGCGCGACCGCGGGTAAGGAGGCGACAAGGACACATAGCAAACGAAACGCGGCCGCGGGGCATGTGGCGACGCACGTGGAACGTCTCCTCATGGTGTGAAGCACGTGATGTGTACATCGTGGTGGGTGTCGAAGGAAACATGACAAACTTCGGAAACTTCGGCTGACGTGTCCAATCGGTGAGCGTGAGAAAGGGAACAACAAAACCGGATGTTCAGTCGTTATGACAAACACACCGAAAGTGCACCACTATCTATCTTTTTCACACTTATTTTTAACTCAGCCGAGATAAAAATTATCTCGGATTCCTATGAGCGGCAGTCAGAAAAAGACGCGAAAAATAACTTAATTTCTGACGGAGAAATAAATTATCGATAAGTTCGTGTTGCACTTTCGGTGTGTTTGTCATACTCACCAAAGTCTACCTAGAAGAAGGGCGGGGACGCGAGCGACGGGAGCGTTGTGACGAAGCCGAGGATGACAAAAAACGCACCACAGGGGAGAAGAGCGCGGCGAAAGCGTCGGCGCGAAGACGGCGAAGGGGGCGGTGAGGGGTGCGTACCGCGTGAGGAAACACCGGGTGGGTGAAGTAAAGGTGGAGCAGCACAGGGGAGAGGTGGTACTGTATCTAAGCGAGTTAATTTTTTAAAAACATCCGAGCGGTTGAATTACAAACTCAGGCGACGAAAAACCCGCATCACGAGTTTTTCGAGGCAGTTGCAAGAATTGGTGGCGACGCTTTCATAACACCCCAAGTCACGAGACTTGCTTGCATTCAGCCCCACACTTCCCCAGCGCGGCTCTCGCGTCTCTCAGCGCCCCCGCCGAAGGCACGACGCCCGCCCCGACATGACCTCTCTTCCAATCGAGAAGACCCCGCTGCTGTAAACCGACGCCGCCCCCGCGTCTTCTCGCGCCACGTCTTCGTCCGCGATTCGCGTGCTCGCGGCTGTTTTCGCCGTCGCGGGCGTCGCGGGGGTTGGTGGTCACTTCGCGTTAACCACCAACAGCCCCGGTGCCGTCGCTCTCGGCGCACCCAACCCCGCGGTTGCGATCGACTTCACACGCGGTGCCCTAACCTCCGACGTGCGCAACGCCGGGAGGCTCGGGCAGCTCACCACCACCGATTCCCCCATTCCCCAATGTGCGTCCACCTGTTTGCGGGATGGGATCGAATCCATCGATCTGGACTCTTCGTTCTGCGGCGGGATGACATCCGAAGAGGTCACGCAATGCGTGGACACGACGTGCGGCGCGTCTTCCTCGGCAACAAGAGTGGCGTACGACGCGTACGCCGCGGATCTGTGCCCCGACGGCGTGGGCGTGGACGCCGTGGTTGATGATTCAGTGACTCAAGAACAACCACCCGTCGCCGCCGCCGAAGGGAGTCTCGGTCGTTTCCAGGCTGGCGTTTTGGAAATCGCGGAGGACGCGGCCCCGGATTTGACGACGTGGCAGTGCGACTTCAACGCGTGCGGGGCGCAGCACCCCACCGACCTTGGCGGCGTGGGGCAGTACGTGGACCGCGCGTGCCAATACAGGGGAGGCATCGGGTGCGAAGGCGCGTTGGGCGGCGAAACCCAGTGCCGCGCGTGTTACTTCGGCACAACGGAATCAATGCGGTTTCCCGGAAACCTCGGGTACCCGCAGTGCCCGATGTGCCTTTGCGAGGAGTTCAACAAGCCCGCCACGGATTGCATTTTGTGCTCCGGTTTCTACAAGTACTTTCGGATTTACGTCACACACGTGCGCGCCGGCCTCGACGGCATCGCCGACGCGGTCAGCGACGACTGCATGCAGTTTGGGGAGATGAGCATGTACGACTCGACCGGCGCCAAAGTGGCGGTTGACGTGGAGTCAAGCACCAACCCCAACGGCTTTAACCCTACGCACAATGGCATCATGGAAGGTCCGAACGCCGCCGTGGATGGCACGCTGGCGTTGAAGTTTGTGGACAAGAATTTCGTGGAGAACAAATACTCCGAGATGATCTTCGCCGTCGCGGGTGACCCGGTTATGATTCGCGGGTACGAGTTCTTCACCGCGAACGACGCGCCGTCCCGAGACCCCATCGAGTGGACACTCTCAGGCGCGCAATCCGCGGAAGGGCCGTGGATGGAGTTCTCGCACATCTCAGACGCGTCGCCGCCCCCGGAACGAGACTTTTCCTACGGCGTGTTCGACCCGTGCATCAGCAACTAATGACGTACCCGCCGCGCGCGTGCGTTTTTTCAACCACGAATCGCGCGCGTCTTGTCTCACCGCGAGCCTCCTGACGCACACGCAAGCCACTGTTTGTAAACCTGTGACCCGGAGGCGCTTGCAGTATCATATATGTGTTTTGTTTTAATACAGAGCACCTGTTTTCTTTTAAAAGAATCCAACCGCGGTTGCGTCACAAACTCGGACACTAAAACCCCGGAGTATACAAGTACGCCACTCATCACATATTCCACGCTATTACAAAGACGTCCACCAACACGCCCACACGCCACGGAATGGCAGCGGATGTCGTGTGAGAACAGAACCTTGTAGCTTGTACCCTGCTTTTTTAAGGGAAGGTCTTGAGTTTTATATCTTTTTTTGGACTGCACAAAAAATGACAAATTCTTATTTTAACATCCGAGCGGTTGAATTATTTACCGTCGTGCGCGAGTGCGTCGTCAAACACGACCGCGCGGTCGTCGCGGTAGCGCTCCCACGTGATGATCGAGAGTGCGTCGTTGGATGCGATTTCTCACCAGGTTCGTGTCACGCTTCTTTCTCGCTGCCATCCCTTGACGTGCTTGTGAGCTCATCCGCGTCCTCGTCCCCGTGTCCACGCAGGAGGTTCACTTTTTGGCGGAAGATGAGCACCTGGACGTCGTGCCCAACTTTTCCCTGCAAAGCCTGCATCTGCTCGGCGGGACGGTATGTTGTTCCCAAATCCTTTTCCCTGACCCTTGGTTTGAAACGCACGCACACGTCCTGACACGTACCAACTCACTCCCGTGTACCCACACCAAACAGTACGGTCCTTTCCGTCCTCAGATGAAAACCAGCGTCCCGATGTGGCTGGCGATGCTTTTGAAAAAGCAAGGAAAGTGTTCGGTGGTGCCGCCGCGGTGGTTAGACGTGGCGACCTTAAAGCAGGTGATTGAAAGTGAACGCGCGGATGACGTGTTCCAAGGGTTGCCTCACCACTACATCGAAATCGCGACGGATCTGTGCAAACACGCGAGGGAGGACTTGGAGGATTGGAACTTAACGTTCGATCTGGTGGACACGGTAAGTATTTCCCAATCACCACATTCCGCCGACTGATTGCCCATACGAGACTGACACTTTCTTTCTTTTTCTCCCAGATTCGCGCGGTGCGGCATAACAAGATTCAAGCCGGCTTGCGCAGCCTGGACGAAAACGCACTCAAAGGGGTGAAACTGACGAACATGAGCGCCATGGAAGTGTCCGTCATACGGCCGTTCATGTCCAACGCGCTGGATAACTTTCTAGAGGGGTCGATAACAGCGGAGTGACAGAGCGGTGAACGGTGAACTGCATTAGCCAAATGTGTGTAATCCAGCGCCAGCTCTCTTGCTCTTTCTGTCAAAGCAGTCATCTTTTTCAAACGGCCACTTCCCCTCGCACCTCGCAGGCAAGAGCGCAGAGCGCGCTCTGGCGCGAAGGTCGAGTCGTCATGAGTGAAGAAATAGACAAGCACGTGTTGCGAAAGTATGAAATCCAACAAAAGTTGGGGAAAGGGGTACGGAGTCGCTTCCGTTGACGCCTGTCGCGCCTGTCTCGCGCCTCTTGTGATTGACGTTTGCATTTGTACTCACCTCTTCCTCGTTCCTGCAGGCATATGGCATCGTGTGGAAAGCCGTGGACAAGAAAACGAGGGATACCGTGGCGCTGAAGAAGATATTTGATGCGTTCCAGAACGCAACGGACGCACAGGTAAGCACCCGGACGTGTTCACGCGTGCGTACGCCGCGTCGAAAATCACCTCGTCGCTCTCGCTGACAAATGCACCCCTCTCCACGCAGAGAACTTTTCGCGAGATCATGTTCCTACAGGAAGTGAACAACCACGAAAACATAATCAGGTACGCTCGATTTTATTATTTTCCCCAGCTCACGAGCGTGGTGCGTTTCCCCCCTGAACGCGGTGTGCCTCGTTACCCGATCCTGACACAACCCCCGAATTCCTCGTCTCCGCGGCCGCCGCAGACTGTTGAACGTCCTGAAAGCCGAAAACGACCGAGACATTTACCTTATTTTCGAGTACATGGAAACGGATTTGCACGCGGGTACGTCGGGTTTTATTACATAGCTGAAGTAACAAGTACTTCTGGGGAGCGAAGTATTCGGAGTATCAGAGTGCCCAATACTAACAAGTACCCTCGTGTAAAATTACCCCCCCCCAGTTATTCGCGCGAACATCCTCGAGGAGATCCACAAGCAGTACATAACGTACCAGCTGTTCAAGTCGCTGAAGTTCATGCACTCCGCCGAGCTTCTGCATCGGGACGTGAAACCTTCGAATTTGTTGTTGAATTCCGAGTGCCAGGTGAAGATTGCGGATTTCGGCCTAGCGCGATCCGTGGCGCAGCTCGAGGAGGAAGACGGGCCGTGCATTCTCACGGATTACGTCGCCACGCGGTGGTACCGGGCGCCCGAGATTTTGCTAGGCAGGTACGTATTGTATTTCACCAAATCACAAGACTGTTTGCCCATACAAGACTGACAATTTTCTTTTACAATCGCAGCACCAAGTACACGTTCGGCGTGGATATGTGGAGCAGCGGGTGTATTTTAGGTGAGCTTTTGGGGGGTAAGCCTATTTTTCCAGGCACGTCCACTATGAATCAGCTGGACAGGATTATGGAAGTGTGCGGGCGCCCTTCTGGAACTGATGTGGATGCGGTGCAGAGCCCGTTCGCGGCGACGATGCTGGAGTCGTTGCCGCCGGGGCGGCGAAAAAAAATGAGCCACCTTTTTCCAAACGCCAGCGAACACGCCGTGGATTTGCTACAAAGACTGTTACAGTTCAACCCGGACAAGCGGATATCCGCGGAAGACGCGTTGCGACACCCGTACCTCGCGCAGTTCCACAACCCATCCGACGAACCCTCATGTGACCACGTCATCACAATCCCAATAAGCGACAACACGAAATACACGATTCAGGAGTACCGTGAGAAGCTGTACGGGGAAATCGTGGCGCGGAAAAAGGAGTTGCGGCGACGGATGCGGGAACGCGAAGCCGCGAGGGCGGCGCAGGGATAGTATAGCGGTACGGTAGCGGGTAATCAGCTCGAATGAACTAGTGGCTCATTGTTTGTTACAAATAAAGAAGAAGGTATAGTAGTAGGTCATCCCCCTTGTCGTCGCCCCCCCAGTACGTCAAAAGCTGCGACCCCACGCTCGCGCCCACAATAAGCGTCGCGCCGATCCACCCCGGCACGCCCCACCGGTCCCCCATGAAGTGCCACGCGAACAGCGCCCCCCAGAGCGGCTCAGTGGTGTATATTAGCGCGCACGTCGACGCGCTTACGTTCCGCAAGGCGATGAACTCAATCCAAAGCGTGAATGAAGTGGTGGCTAATCCCATCCACAGCAACGCGGGCCACGGCAGGGCCTGCGCGGTGGCGCTTATGTTTACCAACGCAGTTGAAGTAGCGGTAACGATCGTGTCAAAGGACATACCAGAGCTCACCAGCCCTTGTTCAACATCCGCGACGTGACCAACCCAGCCGTGGTACCCCAGCTCGCCAAGTTTCCAAGCCCCGCTTTCCAGCGCAACGATTCCGATTTGAAACGCAATGAAAGGAAGCTCTTGATCCTAGAACAGCTGCGCGTGCTTCGACGACCGGAAGGTGAAGTACCCGAAGATGATAGCGCTAAGGATGCACAGGGCGTCGCCTTGTACGAACCCGCTTTCGTCGCCGCCGGTTAAAAGGCTGACACCGAAAATCGCGCATATATCCGCGGGCCACGTGAACCACGGCACTTTCTGGCCAGACGCGCCGGCGAAAAGCGGGACGCTCAAGACGGTGAACGTCGACGTCAGCGCGCCTAGTTGGTGCCTTCCAGCCCAATGATCTGCAAAAAGTGCCCCACCGCGAGAATGGTCCCCAAGTGCGTCCCGCCCCTTAGCATCTCGCCCCCTTGGCGCCTTTAACAATGTCAGCCGCGTCGTGGCCACCGCGAAGCGCAAAAACATCTGCGTGAAATCATCCACGCCCGCGTCCGCGACTTGTTTAATAACAACCTGGTTCGACCCGAACAAACAGGAAGCTCTGCACGGACACGGGACTATTCGAATGCCTCAGCCGCGCCCCGTTAAATCCAGATGCATTCGCAAAAAGTGCGAAGCGCCCCTATTTCCGCGTAGAAAACGGCCCCGTTTGTTTGTCGATTTGGCGCTGCGTCAGCATTTGTCACAGCTGGTGACTCATCTGGTGTCTTTATGACGAGTCTTTGACCAATCGTAGAGTAGTCTCTTAACATTTTGTGAACATGTTGACGCGCTTTTCGAACATGTCTAGTAGTCAATAGATAGTGACTCGAAAGACTCGAAGTTCGAAGTTCGTTGAACTTAACGCGTTCAACATCAGACGCGGACATACCCTCACGCGCGCACGCAGGTTCTTGTAACCGTCCGCCACACCTTTCGCCCTTTCTCGCTCGCGTCCGCGTCGCGGCTTGAAGTGCAACCGCTTTTCTTTTTCCATCGCGCTACCGCGAACGACGCGTTCGGCCAATCGTCATGAGCAACGACCACTACTCCGGCGTGGTTTCTGAAACCCAGGTGCGCGCGGTGTAACTCGCGCGTCCCTCCACGCACGTTCGAATCATACACACTTGACTAACACTCCCACCCCCCCCTCGCCACAGAGCTACGTCGCGTATTTATGGGACGAGAGCTCGTGGGACGTCCCGTTGTTTCATGCGCAGCACGTGATGAACTTGATTCAGCGCGTTTTATTCGCCGCGTTGAGCGTGTTTGCGAATTTCGGGATTTTGTACTTCCACTGGACCACGCCGCCGCACCCGAAGTTCACGGTGTTACAAAAATCCAGGGTCAGCATCCGGCTTCACCTGCTGAGCGGCACGGTGAACGTGTTGTTGCCCATCGTGGCGTTTTGCGATTCCAACAAAACGAGCGTGGTCGCGATTTGCTGGGTGACTTTTTTCGTGGACCTCGTACACCTCGCCACGGTGATACACCAAACCCCGAACGTCAACGGCCAGCGAAACCTAACCGTCCCGGCGTATCAGTTCATTTCTTGCGTGAAACTGGTCAGCGCGTCTGGGTTGCTCTACGCCCTTCTTGACGACAGCCTGAAGATGCTGGAAAAGGTTGAGTGGCTTTGGTGCGTCTGGGCAAACCACCAGACGTACGCCTGGGTGCGGGTGTGGCTGGTGCTTCTGCACCAAGTACAGGCGTGCCGGGAGTCGCGATACACCGTCGCGGTGATCATCGCCGGTACGATCGGGGCTGGTCAGGCGTACGGGTTCACCGTGATGACCGCCTTGATCGTGTGGCTTTTAGCGTTCAACTGGGTTTTGAAACGCAACACGTACGCGTTGGTGGCTCGGTTTTCGTCAAAGAAACAACCCACCGTGGAGGAACGCGCCAAAGTACGTATTGGGCCTTTCCCAAATCCTGACTCACTGTTTGCCAACACGAGACTGACACTTTTCTTTTACAATCACAGTTAAACCTGGAGATGAGCGCTATGCTGCAGTACTTCCACGAAGCGCACCACTCGTTGTTTCACGATTCGAGGTACAAAGGCCAAGCGTCTTTGGTACAAAAAACGCTTTTCAACGAGGGGTTCATATCTCTGACGAAAGACAAACGCGGCCGGGGCGGCACCGAAACCCTGGTGTTCGCGCCCCTGCGCGACATTCCCGACGAAATCCAAGCAAGGTGCGTTTTCGAATCCATCGATTTCGACAACTCCGGGGGTTTGGACCTGTTAGAGCTGGCGCAGGTGTTCATCACGAACGGCGTGTCCACGGAGTGTACCACGGCGATGTGCAAGCTGGCGTTTGAAAATTTCGACTCCAACGAAGACGGCGTGATTGACCTGAACGAGTTCAAACTGGCGTTCAAACCGTACTACGCGTATCAGTTCGCGGAGGTGTACACGCTTTTGAAGGAAGCGCCTAGGATGCTGAAAAACGTTATTAACGCGCCGTTTCAAAGCGCACCAAGCGGGTGTCCGTTCGCGTCGCAACACATGTTACCCATGGACTACGACAGCGCGGTTTTGGAATGGGCCACGCTGGTGCACAGCGAGAATCACAAATATCTGGGAAGGGCGCTCGCGCGCGTGAATTCGCAACTGCAGCGCGCGAGCTCGAAACACGACGCGAGCGCGAACAAGGTTTAAGGTTCAGTTTGTGTGATAGTAAATGATTTGAGTCCAATACCTCTCCTCCCCAATCAGTGTTTCCGCACGTGGTGTACGCATCCTTCACGGGGTCCTTTCGCATTTTGGCGTCAGTGTGGGTTGGTTGCGTCGATTTCAGGGTGACTTTGACGGATACGGCATACAGCGTACCCCCCGATTTCACGCCACTTTGCACCATCTTCTGGCCGTTTTGCAGCCTCGACACGCAAGTCGCGGTTTGCATTTCCCGGTGAAGTTCAAAGCAATGTCTGGTGTGAAAAACCACGGTAACGATCAAGGTTTGCATTGGACCGATCAACGCCTTTTTTTGATTGGATTTGCTTAAATTCAGACATGTCCGCCACCTTTCCAACAGCGAACACGCCGTGGATTTGCTACAAAAACTGTTACAGTTCAACCCGGACAAGCGGATATCCGCGCAAGACGCTGTGTACAGAGCACTGTGTAGAGTCATTCGATACACTTTGATACAATATTACAATACCGCGGCTCTCCATCGCGTCGCCAAAGCCGTCCGCTGGTCCATCGGCACCGCGACCAGAAGCTCTTCGTCCCCCGAGCCGCGCGCGAAGTTGTTCATCTCTTTTTGGTCACCGTACACGTACTTCGTACTGAGCAAACACCTCACCATAGTCCTCGTCATCCTCGCCGAACAGCACCCAGTCCGCGACACTCCGCGTACCCTGGGCGCACAACGTCGCGGCGGCGGCGATGACCGCACATACACTCAAAACACCAACCACGAGGCGGGTCCGAAAATTCTGTCGTTCCGGTCGCGGTTGTCGAGCTTGCGGGAGATATCTCGAAACTCCCGGCGAAGATGCGCGTTCACGCGGTCAAGCGCGCGCACTTCGGCGGTTAACACCGCAAGTTTCTCGACGTCGTCGTCGCGGCTGGCTCGTTTGTCAAACCTCTTTTTCATCTTAGAGTGTTTCGCGTTAATCACGGCGTTGCGCTCAGCAAGCAGCGCTTTAGATGCGCTGAACGCCCACGAAATACGCTTCTCGCGCGACGCCGCGCGCGCGCGAAGCAAATCGACAGCCGCGGCGTGCGCCTCGTTCGCCTCCGCGAAGCGTTTCTCCGCCGAAAAGGCATCCTCCCGTCTTGTTTCGCTGAGCACGGCGTGCGCCGCGTGTAGCCTCGCCGCGTACGCCGCAGCCGCCTCGCACTGCTCAATGACTTCGGCGCGCGCGGCTTCGGTCTCCGAAGCGAGGGTACGCACCGCGATTTGTTTTGTGTCGATGCCGAAGTTGTCCGAGACCCAGGATTTCCAGCAGATTTGTTTCGTGTCGATGCCGACGGGGTCGTTCTGAGCCGCGATGACGAAGCTCCAGCCCCAGAGAAGCGCGATGGCGAGGCCGGCGGAGACCATCTGCGTTTTTCCGGGAGGAAGAAGAACAGTGTTTGGTTAGGGTCGTGATCGCGCTGGGGGTTCGTCGTTGACCGGGTGAGTACGGGATGTGACGATTCGCGGCGACGTCGATTTTTTATTTCCCGCTCGTCCCGAGGTCGGGATGCGAGGCGTGGAGGGACGTGCGAGCGGATTTGTACACCGCAACCGTACACGAAATACTCGAGTATACGTGTTCTTTGGGATTGCGAGGTACGGGAAGAAAACAGACGTATGTCGATCCGGAGCAGCTTGAACTTCCCGACGTCCAGGGCGAGCAAATCGCGGGGACGAACGAAGCGTGCGATTTCGTTCTCGTCGGAGAAGTCGTCGAAGTCAACATCAGGGTGCTCATTGCACCGGCGAATCTCTTGCAGAAGCATCGTGCTCGTCAACTCGTCGTTCTCAACAAGCTCACGATGCAAAAACAAAAACAAGGGTGGGAGTCGAGCTGCCTTTCGCTTTGCAAGTGACGGCGGCGGATTGTTACTTCTCGTGTTTGGTCGAATAAAAATTTAAAGGGGTTTGTCATACATCCTCCAAATCGAAGCGGACAAGCCTATGAACTGCTTCGCACTCGGGCAGGCACACAACTATTTAACAAATCCTCCATTTCGACGATTTGATTGGTGGATGGGGATATTTTTTTAGCGTCGTTTTAACGCTCACATGTTGTCTCGCGACGTCTTACGCGCATACCACGCAGCACAACTCACCCTTTAACGTAACACCATGTTCCGCACCGTCTCCATTCTCGCCCTCGTGGGCAGCGCCTCCGCTGCTGCGGCAGATTACTCCAATGCCGAGATCGGCTGCACGAACGCGTACAACATGGTCACATGTGAGAAAGCGTACCAGGAAACGTCATGCACCGACCCTCTCTGCGTATGGAATGTTGACGATGCGGACGATAAGAAATGCTTGCTCGCCGCGGGAAACACCACCGCGACCGCATGGACTGCCGACGTGACAGCTAAGAACGCCGCTATTGGATCCGCCTATAGCGTGTGTTCTGCTTCTGCGGAAGCCGATTGCACTGGGGATTGCGCATGGAGTGCACATGAGAGTGAGTGCACTATAAGCGTCGCTAAAGCGGAAGCACTCCTCGATGCCGACGACGCTAACGGCGGCATCACCGCTGCCACAATGAACGGCTTATTTTCTGGTCTCACCTGTTCGCATCTTGCTGGCACTGCTGCCGCCTGTGGCGCTGTCGATGGCTGTTCTGTGTTGACCGTTGGAACCGACACCGGGTGCATTGCGAGTGATGCCAAAAAAATCTCGGTCATCGAGGCCAAGTGTGTAACCGCCGGTGCCGCCGCCCAAACCGCCGCCGAGGCAGCTGCGGGTCTCAGCGGCGCGACCACCGCGGCTCCCGCCATGATCATCCTGTCCACCCTCGTCGGCGCTCTCGCGATCTTCGCGTAAGAAAGCCGCTTCGGCGTCAACGTGCTCGTTTGGTGTTTTCTCCACACCTGAACCGCACATGCGGCCACGCGCCGCAGGCGGGCTTTTGCGCGCCTTTTTATTCGCGCAGTACCGCCGGTCGAGTAACGCAAATTTCATTTCGTTATACTCGATCGAGCCGACGAGCCCCAGCCAAGTAAACACGGTGACGCGCTCGGTGATTGATTAGCGTCGAACGATTTGATTAGTTGTCCCTCTCTGGGATCGATGTTTTAATCACAACGAAGCGTTTTCACCAACCCCACCAGTCTTTCACGTCTTCTACTGTACGTCTGCCCTGCCACTTGATTGCAAAACTCCAACAAGAAAATCAACGTCTTTGCGGGCAGACGTGACGAAAAACTTTTCCTGGGCTTCACATCAGAGAACTTCTGCCGCTTTCTTGCTGTCACTTTTCGAGAAAAACGCGGAAAGTTTGGGCGTAGACACTTATCCGCCCTCATTGCGCGCAGACTAGCTCAGCCGCGCAGTGCAGACGCATGTGAGACCATCGCATGTGGGGACGACGCCACTTCATCGCGCACGCGCTCACGAACGAACTCGCCGCCATGTTCTCCATCACATCCACCGTCGTTCCTGTTCGCGCCGCGGCGGCCTCTGCGCGCCTCGGCTCGTCCAAACGCGCCACCGCGCCCCGCGCCGCGACGCGAGTCGCGCAAACCACGAACCGGCGCTCCATCTCTTTGCGTGCCGCGGGTGCTGTTTCCGCCCCTGTGACGGACACCAACGTCGACATCGCCGATTTCCTGGCGAAGCAGATGGTTGACGAAGCCGCGATGTTGGCTAACTCCACGTTCCCTATCGCTCCCGAGGTGTTAATCGCGACGACGAAGCGCATCTTGGCCAAAAACAGTGGCGCGGAGGAACCCGGTTTGTTGGCCTCGGATTTCAAATTTGTCGCGCCGGTCGTGGGCCCGCTTTCTAAGGAAGAGTTCCTGAAAGCGTGGGCGTCCTTCAAACTCGAAGAAGCCTTCCCTGATGCGAAGTACGGGTACTACGCGTTCCGGGTTGATCCGTTCGAAACGAACCGGGTTTGGTTCGACTCGCAGTTCAGCGGAACCAACACCGGGACGATGGCCGGGTCGATGGAAGCGACGGGCATAAAAGTGAAAGCGCCGCCGCAAACGTGTTCCATGCTGTTCAACTCAAAAGGCGAGTCCACGCAGCTCACCGTGGGGTACGTGCTGGACAAGAAGATCGGCAACACTGGCGGGCTTGGTGGGGTTTTCGGAATCCTATACGCCATCGGCTACCCGCTGCCGTTCCCGGAAGCGCAGCCGTGGCAAAAGAGTATCCAATACTCGGTGTTCAACAAGGTCTCCCCGCTTCTCGCGCCGATTAAAAAGTTCATCAAGGGGCTGTCAGGGGGCGAGTGAAAGATGTGAGTAAGAGATGGCGAGTGTAGCAGAGGTTATAGAGCGGCTATAGAACCTTTGAGTGTATTGTAGCGAGGAAGATTTGTGTGTATTGTAGCGAGTAAGATTTGTGAAATGAAGACACTGAGTGTTGGCAAAACTTACGATTTCTTTGATCGATGAAGACTGCTATAACCCTGACTATATATACCCCTGACTATAATCGTACTAGCGATTCGCCGCGGTCCCAGAAACACCGCGCGTCGGTAGGGTCGGTTGGCATGATTCGCGGCGGTTCTCGCGTGACCAGCGGAACTTTTTCAACCGCCAACCCCTCGAGTTCGGGGAAACAAGGTTTCACGGCGAGTGACCACTTTCCTTTTGCATCACCCGATAACAAATCCTCACAACTCTGAAAGCACGTCGAACACGGCTTGTTCGAGGGCGTTTTCGTTTTCGTGTTTATTTTCGTGTTTGTTTTTTTCATCGCCAAAGTCGTCTCTGCACACCCGGACGTCCGCGGGGAGTTTTCCCGCGCCCGGTACGTTTCCGGTTAAAATTTCGTGATACTTTCGCGCACCCGGTTGTGTTTTTTTCAGCGCAGCGGTAACCACCGTGGCTTCGTGTACCTTGTCAAACCCAAACGCGGCGCACGCTTGTGTGGACTGCGCGGTGGCATTTGCGGAACCCAGCAGCGCGACGTGCAGCCGGTCAACCGCGCGCGGGTGCGGCGCGGTCGCGTCGCCCCCGAAAACCTCGCGTATCAAACCCAAAACGTTTTCCCCCCTGTCCGAACCTCCTTCGTCACCGCCAACCCGAGAAATCAAAGAGGTCACCGCCAGCGCCGCTAACGAGCCGCACGAGGCGACGGCGCCGTCGCTACCGCTGGCGGAGGCAAGAAGCGCGCGGTACAACGTTGCGTCGGTTTTGTTTTCGTCGTTCTCGCCGTCAAACCCGCTCGTCAAAATGTCAATCATATTTTCCTTCAACTCCTTCGCCCATTGAAACTGTGCGGTGACGTATATGAACTGCGTGTGGAACAGCGGGTCGTGCGGGTGTACCTTTCTGGCGGCTTCGAACACGCACTGCGCCACCGCTCCTAGGTGTTCTCCGATTGGAACCGTGTTAATTTCCAAAATTTCGTTTCGTTTGTAAACGTCCCCCGCGTACTTCAACTCCAAACGGAAGTACACCTGCCAAAGCACTTTGCTCTGCGCGCAGTTCCGGAGACCCCGAAGCAACAAGTGCCTCGCGCTCGCGATGTCACCCTTGTGCTTGTACTCCCAGTTCGCGGCGAAGCACCACAACCCCGCGCACTGCGGGTTCAGTAAAAGGCCTTGGGACACAACTTCGCTTAACAACCGCGCGTTGCCGTGCGAAAAGCAAAACGACGCGAAATCAAGCCACAAACCCACGTTCCCGGGGTACTTGCGTAACACCCTTTGATAAAGGGTGTGCACCTTTCGAATAAAAGCGTGGCCCACCTGGTTGGCCAGGAGGGAGGAACCGCCGGGGGTTTGGCGCTGTCGGTTGAGTGAGTAAATTTTGAAGCGTTGGTCAGAGAATGGTCAGAGAATGGACGGGGACAGAGGTGAATGTAGTTCTGACTGAGACGAGGAGCGTGTCATGACTACGGACGGAGTGTCGGACGCGAGCGTGAGCGGTTTGTGGTGCTTATTGGACCGCCCATTACCTTGCGTATGGTGTGTAGTTTGTGCAAATCGGTTTCGAAGCGTATCGCGCTCATGAACCGGCTCGCGGGAACCCGTCGCCTCCGGAACACGTACTCGAACCGAGTGCGATGCTGGAAAATCATCTGCACCTCCCGGGACGAAAACGTGCTGCACTTAAGCAGCTGCTCCGCTTCCTCCACGGAGTTCTCCAGGGAAAGATTCACGGCGTCGGCCATGTTGACGTGTCAAAGGTAAAGACCGGCTAATGTGTGACAGCACAGAGCGGCATACGCGGCGAAAGGTGGGCGCGGGGAAGTGACGGTGGGAGGCGGCGCAATTTTTCTTTCCACTTCGGCGGCGCCAGGCGCGGAGCAGTCGCCCACAGCACTTCTCGGACGACGAAAAAAAGAGTGGCGGCCAAACGACTCTTGGGCACTCTCCACCGCGCAGGTCGTGAAGCCGTGCGCGTCGCGATGGCTAGTCTTCGCGATTCCTTGCCGCAGCCGTCGCGTTTCGTCGAAACGCGCGTCGCGAAACCGCACGCCAGTGAGGTTCCGGTGGCGCGCCAACGATTGACTTTGCAGTACGGATCTAGGGCGGGGGGACGATTTGCCCCGAAGTCTCCCGATGACTTCGCCGACGGCGGCGCGTACCCCGAGGTGCACCAAGTGCAGTACCCCCGTGGCTTCGGGGCAAAGGGGGCGTCAAAGCCGGGGGGGTTGCAAGTCACCATGGATGCGTCAGGAAACGCGAACTTCGACGCCATCGTGACGCGCGGGAAAGATCCAAACCGCGAAATACACACCGGGCACGACGCGCTTGTGCCGCGCCCGAACGCGGAATTCGCGCGCCCGTCGGAGGAACAGATTCAAGCCACCCTGGATAAAACCAAAGCCACGATCTTAGGCCGGGTGGATAAGAAAACAGGCAAGACCGGTGCCACCGCGGGCTCCGTAGTGGCGGCCCCGGAGTACATCAAGTACACGCCGGCCAATCAAAACGCCGCGGGCGGCGCGGGCGGCGCGTCGCATCGTTTGATCAAAATGCACCAAACCCAAAGCGACCCGCTGGAGCCCCCCAAGTTCCGACACAAGAAAGTCCCGCGAGGCCCGGGGTCACCGCCAGTACCGGTGCTGCACTCGCCCCCGCGGAACGTCACCACGGAGGAACAAGGCGACTGGAAGATCCCGCCGTCAATCAGTAACTGGAAAAACCCGAAAGGGTACACCATCCCTCTGGACAAGCGCCTCGCCGCGGACGGCCGAGGTTTGCAGGAAGTGCAGATCAACGACAACTTCGCGCGACTCTCGGAGGCGCTTTACTTGGCGGAACAGAAAGCGCGAGAGGCGGTGGAAACGCGCGCAAAAATACAACACGAAATCCTGAACAACGAAAAATCCGCCAAGGAGGATGAGCTCCGGGATTTGGCGCAACGCGCGCGGGTGGAGCGCGCGGGTGGAGCGGAGCCGCGAGAGTTCGACGAACCACCGCGACTTGATACTCGCGACGGCGGTGGCTATGCCGACGACCAACCGCGCGCGCGCCAAACACGAGACGACGAAGACGAAGACGACGACGTCGAGAAACGCAAACGCGACGAGATTCGCGACGAGCGCAGGCGCGAGCGTGAGAAGGAACGGCGTCTGGAGGGTGAGGACGGCCGGGTTGGAAAGAAAACCAAACTCACGCGAGACCGCGACCGTGACGTGAGCGAACAAATCGCGTTGGGACAGTCTAACGTGGCGAACAAAACCGGGGAACACGCGTACGACCAAAGGTTGTTTGACCAAACGCAAGGCATCGGAAGCGGGTTCCACGGAGACGACGCTTACGACGTTTATGACAAGCCTTTGTTCAACGACAAGTCTGGTGGGATTTACAAGCCAACCGCGGAAACGGGGGACGACGAAGGCGCGCGCGGAGGGAAAGGCGGGCCGGTGGAGTTCCAGAGGCACGACGGCGGCGGCGGCGCGAACGGCGCGAACGCGGGGGGCGACGACCCGTTCGGACTCGACGCGTTTTTAGACGAAGTCAAGGGAGGATAGTACATGAGGTGACCGTGAGTAACGATGTGTAAGGTAAAAGCTGAGCTATATCGATGCACCATTTAGAGGTAACGCAAACCATGACCGCGCTGGCGGGGAAGTTCCCAGAAGGCGTGAAACTCGTCTCACACGTCGCAGAAAACGGGACGCGGGAAGAGAAAGATAGGCTTTAGGACTGCGGTGGTTGTAGAGGGGTGAGACAAGTATTTACGGCCGGTTTTTACAACTGCCGAAAGTTTTCGTCTCTTTCTCGCCACTTATTAGACTGGCTGATTTTCGTCCAGTTCCTCGTCAATCCCTGAGAATCTGAACAATCGCCGTGTGGCCTTTTTGAGCGGCCATGTACAGCGGCATGACGCCGTCGGCCCTCGCCTTGCTAACGTCCGCGTCCGCCTCGATCAGCGCTCTGACCACCGCCTCGTGACCCCTTTGAGCGGCGATGAGCAGTGGCGTCGCGCCGTCATCCCTTGCCTTGTTGACGCCCGCGCCCGCCTCGATCAGCGCCCGCACTATCGCCTCGTGACCCCTTTGAGCGGCGATGAGCAGCGGCGTCGCGCCGTTATCCATCGCCTTGTTGACGCCCGCGCCCGCCTCGGTCAGCGCCCGCACTATCGCCTCGTGGCCATTTTGAGCAGCGACGTACAGCGGCGTCACGCCGTTATCCATCGCCTTGTTGACGACCGCACCCAACTCGATCAGCGCCCGCACCATCGCCTCGTGGCCGTTTTGAGCGGCGATATGCAGCTCGTTCTCGTCACATGGGCAACCGTTCTTGCGCGCCCACAGTAGCATTTCGAGGTGCCCGCCTTCCGCAGCTTTATGGCACGTGCATGTGCCCCACGGGCAGCCGTTCGCGCGTGCCCACTGCAGCACCTCGAGGTGCCCGCCCATCGCCGCCGCCGAGCACGTGTCCCGGTCCCACGGCCAGCCGTCCGCGCGCAACACCTTCAACTCTTCGAGCTGTCCGCTCCTCGCCGCTGCCGCACAAAGGAGTTCTTGACGCGACAGGCGACCTTGCCGTTGCATGCGCTGCACCGCGCTTAAACATCCGAGGTTCACGGCTTTCTCCTCAGCAAGCTCTTCAAACTGAAGCCCCATTCCCGTCACCGCGTCGCGCATCGCGCGGCTCACCGCTGGGAGCCGTGCGAGATCTGCGGGGTCGTCGAAATGCTCAGATCTGAGAACGTGCGTGACCACGAGGTGGTTGGGGAGGCGGGGGATGGCTTCGCCCGCGTTAGCCGTGTTGGCCGCGTTAGCATCGCGGCGCTCCTTCTTTTTCTTTCGCGCGCGAGCTTTCTTACCGCTCATTGCGTTGGAAGAGTGGATGGTTTTGTGTCCGCGTCGTGCGCGTCGTTGTGCCTCGAGGCTTCCTAGACTGTGCGTTTTCAAAATTTTCGGCCTCGCAGAACAAAAAGAAGGTCGCCCGTTGCACACTTTTTGATGGTGAGAATTCTCACCTTGGCTGCTTCCGCCGCTGGAGACTATTGATGCGAAGTAAAACGCTCTGGACCAATCACAACTTGAATGCGATGTTTCAAAAGCTAAGCTAAGACTATCTATTGACGCTAGGGGTTGATTTCGCTTCGCAGCACTACGGCCGCGACTTCTACTGCTTTTCGGATGCCGTCCATTTTCGCGGACAGAGACTCGAGGCACTCGTCGCGTCTCCTCGCTTTCCTTTCTTCTTCCTCTGTTGGAAACAACAACGTACTTTTTGCAAGAATTTGATCAACCGCGTCGCGACACGAAGCGAGTCGCGCGTCTCGCGGAACGCGCGAAACTAGGGACGGCGGTTCTTTTTCTCGCGAACCGCTTTGGCCAAACGCGACGTCCTCCAGCGCCTCCGCGAACGCCGAAACGGCCGCCGCCGTTCGCGACGCCTCACGCGTCGACCGGCCACCTTTCATCACCACGCCTCCTTTTTTGCGCACGTGCTTCGCCAGCGCCAGATCCACCGCGCCGTTTGCGGCCACGAAGTCGCCCTCCACCAAAAGCCTCGACGCCACAACTCGCAGCTGATCGACCGCTTCATTGAGTTCGTCGAGCTCGAGTTCGGTGGGCGCGCAGAGCGCCAGCGTGTCCGTCGGCGTGGTGTTCCGAAAAGCCACGCCGTTCGCGAAACAGACCTTTTCCGATGGCGGTGTGATGTTTACGTATTTCGTGTCCATCACGGTCACTAAAGAAATATCGCCACACACGCCAAGTTTTGCGCGCCACGCTTTGGCGAAGGACGCCGCGTTTCTCGAGTTTTTTGAACTTTTTTTAAAATCAAAATCGTTCTCCAAATCAAAGTCGTCGTCCCTACACGACCGCCAATCAAAAACCGGTGTTGCCCCGGTGACTTCGGTGACTACGAGTATTTCTTGTTCGTTGACGCGCTCCAGGGGAAGAATGTCGTGTTGCAGCAGGAGTTCGGTTAATCCCCGATCCAGAGTTTGGCGACAAAGCACTGCGTCGACGGAAAGGGCGAGACACGCGTTTGCGATTTCACGGTAAACGGTTTCACTCGATTTCGCGAATTCGGTTTGAGTAACGGAGGATACGGCTTCCATGAGCACCAGAACGCGTTTTCCGTCACGACGTGGTGTGTCAGCACGAAAATCGTCGAAACCGCCCCAGTCAAACCCCGGGATTGGAAGCCGTGCAACGAAAACGCCGTGCAAAACTTTAGTGCGTTCCGTCGGCGCGCCGGTGACTCGCAAAACCCGCAAACCGTCGGCGTATTTTTCGGTCGTCGTTTCGAATTGATTCGATTGATTCAGCTCGCGCTCCCCGGGACGCTTGTCGTTTTCGTGGCTCTGTGGTGACCCTTTCCTTCGCTGGCCGTCCTTAGCTTTCCCAAACCTTTGTCGCAACGCCTCGGATATCACGTGTAACGCGTGTGGGTCTGGTACCCCAAGGAGTTTCGGAAATAACACGCTCCTCGCCACGGCGGCAAAGTCGTTTTCATCACCCAAACTGCGTTCCGTCTGTAAAAGATTTGTACCATCGCTTGACTCGAGGAACTCGAAACACCAGTGTAGACACGTGTGAAACGTGTCGGCGAACAACGCGTGGTCCGCGCGCCGGTCAAGTCCGAGGTCGTACGTCCGCCGTATCAAAACGCACGCCAGAAGAGTGCAGGTCAAACCTCCGTCGCCGTGAGTTTGGTGTTGCGCGAATCCGGTGTTCTTCACCACGACACCGGGAAGAGGAAACTCTTGGAAAGCACGCAGAAGTCTGCTCCCGCACGAGCTCAGGGTTACTTTGTTGTTACTGTTGGAACGCACCACGCACGAGGCTCCCTCGGGTCCGTAAATATCACGGCACAACGAGCGAAGCGCATCAATCATACCGTGACTGTTGCGCTTGCGTCAGTGACGCGAAAACGGTGGTCCGCTCGATTTATAAAACGCGATGAAAACTAATCCTGAAAAGCACGACACGTTCCATCTCGACCACAGTGACACTCCTCGCGTCGCGCGGTGACATTCCATGGGGCGATAAGATGTGGGTGTGGCTCGTGCTCGTGTTTCTGTTCCTTTTCGTCGTGTTTCGCCCCGGAGCCGCAAATGGAAGCGCCCGACCCACGGTGCGACCCACAAATCGTACATCCAAACCAAAGCAAAGGCTCGCGATCAACACCTCGTGTTTACCCGACCGCGCGTTCTCGCTCCACGAACTGGCGTTGCGATTCGACGTGCACCTCGTGGAAACCGTGAAAAGCCACGACGAGCTGTGGGTACCCGCGGGCGGCGTTTCCGTGGTGCACGTCTCGACACGTAAAGGGCTGCTCTCCGCGATCAAGCAACTGGACCCGCACGTGTACGTGGACAAAAACGACGGCGAGTGCGCGGCGGGCCTGACGTGTCGCGTGGTTCTGGTGGGTGACAATAAGAAAGGCAACAGCGACGCAAACGGAAGTCGGGGGGGTACGAGCACGATAGGTAACATACACGGTTTGTTGACGCACTTGAGTGAATAGAAGGTAAAAAAGTAACGCGCTGCGGCTTCTCGTTTAAATCACAAATTGTAAAGAAAATCCACTCGTCACACGTTCCGTTCGACGTCTCACACACTCGACACCACTCGTTTTGTCAACCCACAACCGCTTACAGCTCATCGTGGTCATCGTCATCGTCGTCATCGCCGTCATCGCTGTCGCCGCCTTGCTGGTACACCTTGGACACGATGGGGTTGCACACGCCTTCGACTTCTTTGAGTTTTTCTTCGTATTCCTCCTTTTCCGCGTCCTGGTTATCGTCTAGCCACTCCAGGACTTCCTTGATGGCTTCTTCGATGGAGGACTTGTCGTCTTTTTCCAGCTTGTCCGCGAGCTTGTCCGCATCGGAGACGGTGTTCTTCATGTTGTACGCGTACGTTTCCAGGGAGTTCCTGGCGTCCACGCGTTCTTTGATTTTCCGGTCCTCCTCCGCGAACTCCTCGGCTTCTTCAACCATGCGTTCGATTTCTTCCTGCGAAAGACGTCCTTTGTCGTTCGTGATGACGATCTTCTCCGCCTTGCCGGTGCCTTTGTCCTCGGCGCCGACGTTTAGGATGCCGTTGGCGTCGATTTCGAAGGTGACTTCGATTTGCGGTACCCCCCTCGGGGCGGGGGGAATCGAAGTGAGCTCGAACTTACCGAGCAAGTGGTTGTCTTTGGTCATGGCGCGCTCGCCTTCGAAAACCTGGATCGACACGGTTTGCTGGTTGTCCTGGTACGTGGTGAAGGTTTGCGATTTCTTGGTGGGGATCACGGTGTTTCTTGGGATGAGCTTGGTCATCACGCCTCCCACGGTTTCGATGCCTTGCGTTAACGGCGCGACGTCCAGCAAAAGGATGTCTTTGGTTTCGTCGCCGCCTGGTAGGATTAACCCCGAAAGCGCGTCAGTCGCGGTGGGTCGCGGTGGGTCGGTCGCGAGGCGCGTGTGGGTCGATCGGTCGCGATGTGTGTGTCCGGAACCGCGCGCGGTACCGTGGTGCGACTTCGCGATTGTGACCGCGGTAACAGGTACCAGCACGTACGCGTAAAGGGAAACAGTACCAAGAGTACTCGCGCGGGGCAATCAGGAAAGCGGAGTGTGGTGATTGGGAAAGCCCGCACCTTCGCCGGACAGAATACCGCCTTGCACCGCGGCGCCAAAGGCGACGGCTTCGTCGGGGTTCACGCCTTTGTTCGGTTCCTTGCCGTCAAAGTATTCCTTCAACAGGGCTTGGACCTTGGGGATCCTGGTGCTGCCGCCCACCAGGACGATCTCGTCGATTTGGGATTTCTTCATCCCAGCGTCCTCCATGGCTTTCTTTACCGGGCCCATGGTTTTCCGGAACAAGTCGTTGTTCAGTTCCTCGAACCGCGCTCGGGTCAGGGGTTCGGAGAAATCCACGCCGTCAAACAAAGACTCGATCTCCACCCGTACCTGGTGCTGGTTGGAAAGCGACCGCTTGGCGCGTTCGGCTTCGCGACGAAGCTTCTGCACGGCCTTGACGTCGCCTGATACGTCCACGCCGTTTTTGCGCTTGATGAGTTTCATGAAGTACTCCATGATCCGCTGGTCGAAATCCTCGCCCCCGAGATGGGTGTCTCCGTTGGTGGACACGACTTCGAACACGCCGTTGTCGATGGTGAGGATGGAGACGTCGAAAGTACCTCCACCGAGATCGAACACCAGGATGTTCTTCTCGCCTTTCTTGTCCAGGCCGTACGCAATGGCGGCGGCGGTGGGTTCGTTGATGATCCTCGCGACGTTTAGGCCCGAAATGGTTCCGGCGTCTTTCGTGGCTTGCCGTTGGGCGTCGTTGAAATAAGCGGGGACGGTGACCACCGCGTTTTTAATGTCACGGCCTAAATACGCCTCCGCGGTTTCCTTCATCTTGACCAAGATCATGGCAGAAATTTCCTCCGCTTGGAAAACCTTTTTGCCTTCCTTGAGCTCAACCTCGATGCACGGCTTCGAGTCGCGCTCCACCACCTTGAAGGGGAACATCTTCATGTCCCTCTGCACGTCTTTGTCCGAAAACTTCCGCCCGATCAACCTTTTGGCGTCGAAAACCGTTCTTGTCGGGTTGTTCGTGGCTTGGTTCTTCGCCGCGTCGCCAATGAGGCGCTCGGTGTCCGTGAACGCGACGTACGAAGGCGTGATCCGGTTCCCCTGGTCGTTCGCGATGATCTCGACTTTCCCATTGACGTACACCCCGACGCAACTGTACGTCGTGCCGAGGTCGATGCCAATCACGGTACCGAGCTGTTCTTGTTCCTCGGCGGCGAACGCGGAACCGACGATCGCGCAAAGCACGAAGACTGGTGCGGGGAGGGGGGGGGGGGGTTAGACGCGTGTCTTCATTACCGCCGCGGGTCACCTCGATCTCAATCGCGACAGCTTTCCACGATCGTCGATCGGCGGCGACGCGTGTACGTGTCGCGTGTGTGGGATCGGGAAGAATGTCAGGCAATGGACAGGGGTTGGGACGTACCGGCAAGGCTCCGGAGGAGCGTTTTGCGAAACATGGTCTCGAGGTTAGACCGCGTGTGCGTGCGTGGAAGCGCAGCAGCGTGTGCCAATCGGAGCCGACACCCCGCGGCCTCCTTTTTGAGACAAAAAAAGAAAACTCGTCGATGTGTTCCCACCAATCACACGCAAGCTGTTTTCTGTTTCGCGTGCAGGTTATGGGAACTTCTGACTTCAGGCGCTTCTATCTCCGCGTCGATGACGAATTTAGCATCGCTGTTTTCAGATTCGGAAATATCGCGAAGTTTACAGCTTGGCCTGTACCGAACGTTTCGTCAGAATCGCTCTATTCGAGCGGCTACGGCCGTTGGTCGGCAAGGACCCCGAAGGTTACGGTTGACGTTTTCGTCATTTCCCCATTTTGGCAGTAAGTTTTTTCATCGCAACCAACCAGAATATATACCCGCTACGCTGTCGCAACAGCAAAAGTTTGTTCATGTCTTTGTTCACGTACACAGGCTAGTACTACATCGCGCGCTCGTCTATGCTCGCTCATCACTACGCGTACACATCGCGTGCGCATCGCATCCACCCGGTTTGGGAGCAACACACGCCGGCGTTTCCGTCGTCACACCGCGCCGGCATCTTTAGGTGGTGACGCGCCGTTCGTCGTCACCGGGCGTGTCGTGACCACCGCGCGCGTTGTGAGCCGCGCCGCGCGCGTCGTGTTGGAATGGTTCGAAAGCGGCGTCGCGACCACCAGTCGCGTCGTGATCAAAGGGCGCCTCGTGACCACCGCGTTCGTCGTGACCAAAGCGCGCGTCGTGAATCTGAACAATCGTCTCGTGGCCGTTTTGAGCAGCGGTGTACAGCGCCGTCGCGCCGTCATCCCTTGCCTGGTTGACGTCCGCATCAAACTCGATCAACCGTTAAACCCTAAACCCGTCACCATGATGTCGGCCGCGCCCGCCTCGATCAGCGCCCGCACTATCGCCTCGTGACCCACTTGAGCGGCGATGAGCAGCGGCGTCCCGCCGTTGTCCCTTGCCTTGTTGACGTCCACGGCCAACTCCATCAGCGCCCGCATCACCGCCTCGTGGCCGTTTTCAGCGCCGATGTACAGCGCCGTCGCGCCGTTATCCGTCGCCTTGTTGATGTCCGCGCCCAAATCCATCAGCGCCCGCACCACCGCCTCGTGGCCCTGATGAGCGGCGATGAGCAGCGGGTCGCGCCGTCATCCCTTGCCTTGTTGACGTCCGCGCCCGCCTCCATCAGCGCCCGCACTAACGCCTCGAGGCCCTTTAGAGCGGCGAGATGCAGCTCGGTCTCGCCACATGGGCAACCGTTCTTGCGCGCCCACAGTAGCATTTCGAGGTGCCCGCCCTCCGCAGCTTTATGGCACGTGCGTATGTCCCACGGGCAGCCGTTCGCGCGTGCCCACTGCAGCACCTCGAGGTGCCCGCCCATCACCGCCCCGTGGCACGTGTTTGCGTCCCACGGGCAGCCGTTCGCGCGCAACCACTGCAACACCTCGAGATGCCCGCCCTTCGCCGCCCCTGCGCACGTCCACTCGTTCCACGGGTAGCCGTTCGCGCGCGACCACTGCAGCACATCAAGGCGCCCGTTCCCCGCCGCGACCGTACACGTCCTCTTATTCCACGGGCATACGTTTGCGCGCGCCCACTGCAGCACCTCGAGATGCCCGCCCATCGCCGCGTCTGTGCACGTTCCATCGTCCCACAGCCAACCGTCCTCGCGCAACGCCTGCAACTTTTCGAGATTTCCAACACAAGCCGCTGCCCGACAAAGGATTTCTCGACGCGACAGGCGACCTGCCAGTGCCAGGCGCTGCAGCGCGCTTAAACATCCGAGGTTTAGGGCGTCATCCTCATCAAGCTCCTTTAACCGAAGCCCCGTCGACGCCACCGCGTCGCGCATCGCGCGGCTCACCACTGGGAGCCGTGTGAGATCGGCTGGATCGTCGAAATTCTCAGATCTGAGGATATGCGTGACTACGATGTCGTTTAGAAGGCCGGGGATGGCCTCGCCCGCGTCGGTAGGGCTCGCGGGAGTAGTGGCGGTAGTGGTATCACCGCTTGGGGCAGTCATGGCGGTATGCGTGGCGTCGGAGGACATGTGAAGGGTGTCGTGTGCGCGTCGTTTGTGCGTCGAGGCTTCCGAGACCCGAGAGAGGTACAAAAAGCAACGACGGAATTATCACCATTTGCAAAACAGTCGTCCGCGTAACTGCAACTCTCTTTTTTTGAAGGGGGATTGAAAGGGGAAATGAAACCTTTTTTTAAAACCTTTTTGGTTGGTCGTGTATGGTCAATCAGTCTTAGAATGTGGGAAATGGAAATAAATGGTGTTTTGAAAGGGGATCGAAAAAACCTTTTGCGTGATTTTTTCGCAAAAGAGTTGCAGTTTCGCGGACGACTGTTTTGCAAATGGTGATATCACCCCTTTTCTACACTTGCTTTCTGGAGAGAACCCGCAAACCCTATTTTCTCGTTTACCGCCGCGTCTCAGAGAGCATCCCTTTTACAGCCGCACCAAGCAACATGGGGGTGAGTAACTAGATCCCGTTTTGCTGAGCCCGACCGTGATACACGACGACACCCCGTTTCGTTCGTTCCACGCGCGCGCGTCGCTCGCGCGTGTTCGTCGCCGGTACCGGGCCTCGACACGACGCCATTGTTTTTCGGCCGCATCGCGACTGGTTTTTCCCGCACCGTGACGCCCCGGCCCCGGCGAGGTCGAGCGAGGTGGCGTCGACTCCATCAGTACGCCTGCCACTCGACGCGAGATCACGTCACAAACGCGTTACCTCGCACCAGCAGGCTCGCCAGACCAATCCCGCGTTCGACCGGCGAGACCGGGACGAGTACCGTGTACATCAGTCGCAAAGCAAAACCTCGATCGTAGTGTCCGACTGACCATCCCCACCATCCCCACCATCCCCACCATCCCCACCATCCCCACCATCCCCACCCGTCCCCACCCATCATCCAGGCTTACAAATACGTAGAGGAACTTTGGAAGAAGAAGCAGAGCGATGTGCTCCGCTTCCTTCAGCGCGTGCGCGTGTGGGAGTACCGCCAGCTCCCCTCCGTGGTGCGCGTCACGCGCCCCACGCGCCCCGACAAGGCTCGCCGTTTAGGGTACAAGTCCAAGCAGGGCTTTTGCATCTACCGCGCGCGCGTGCGCCGCGGTGGCCGCAAGAGGCCCGTGAGCCGTGGTATCCGCTACGGTAAGCCCGTGCACCAGGGTGTGAAGAAGCTGAAATTCGCGAGAAACCTGCGCTCCGTGGCGGAGGAGCGCGCCGCTCGGCGCTGCGGCGCCCTGCGCGTCCTGAACTCGTACTGGCTCAACGAAGATTCCGTGTACAAGTACTTCGAAGTCATCATGGTTGACCCCATGCACAAGGTGATCAGGAACGACCCCCGAATCAACTGGATCTGCGCTCCCGTACACAAGCACAGGGAACTCCGCGGTCTCACCAGCGCGGGCCGCAAATACCGCGGCCTCGGAGGCAAGGGGCACAACTACAACAAGGCGCGCCCGTCCAAGCGCGGGACCTGGAAGAGGAACCAGCAGATCTCCCTCAAGCGGTACCGTTAAACGGCGCGCGTCGGTGTTGGGGGTTCGTTGCGCGGTTGATGCGGACATGGAGAGTTTTGTAATGCAACTGGAGCTTAAATATAACCTCGCGCGTAATACGCGCAAACTCGTTCGTGCTACGCGATTTCTTTTCTGAGGTTGATGGATGACAACGATGATACTCCAGAAGATTTGATGGCAAGATTTCTTTTCATGACAACATTGATACTACACGCGAGGCGAGTCGCTCTCCCGCCTTTGTTTTTTCCACACAACCCTCCCTATCTTACTTCTTCGCCTCCAGCGCGGATGCGCCTGAGATGATCTCGATGAGTTCCGTGGTGATTGAGGCTTGGCGCGTTCGGTTGTAAAGCAACGTGAGTTTTCCCAGCATGTCTTTTGCGTTTTTGGTTGAGTTTTCCATGGATTGCATGCGCGACCCGAGCTCGGAGGTGGAGTTCTCTAAAAGCGCGTTGTACATCACGACCCCCATGTTGAACTCGGCGAGGTCCAGAAGGAACTCGCTGCGCTCGGGGCCTTCCATTTCGTACTCGTCGAACTTAATCTGCCCAGCCTCCGCAGCTTTCTCGTACTCGTCGCTCGAGTACACCGTCGCGACGGTTGGCCGGAACGAAATCACGGATTGGAATTTGTTGAACACGATCTGGTGCTTCTGCGCGCCTTCCGCGAGGATGGTGTCCGCGACCATTGACGCGGTGGCGAAGGTCATGGGGATCTTGGAAAGATCGACAATCGTGCCGTTCACTTTGTCGCTGTTTCCCTTGCCGAGCTGCGCGCGCGCTTTTTCGCCCACGATGGTCATCGTTGTTTTGGGTTCCAAACCGGCGACGACCTTACTGTACTTCACCACGGTGGTGTTGATGCCGCCGCACAGGCCTTTGTCGGACGAAACCGGCACGACCATCGTGGTATCCGTGACAATACCGGGCAGATCACCCAGCATGCGGATCAGAGGCACAACCAACCCCCTACTCTTTTCCATGCGCGTCTGCGCGCCCTTTAACCGCGACGCCGCGACCATCTTCATGGCCGCGGTGATCTTCTGAATGTTCCCGACGGACTTCATGCGCTGCTGCACGATCTGCAAACTCACGGACCTTGTTCCGCTCGGGGTGAACCTGTGGTTTGTGTGGGGGCGGGGTATGGGTCAGCCACGGAGAAGTACACCGCGAAAAGCAAGTCGCGCGCCATGCAGGGCGGGAACTCCGGCACACCGATGGGGCGAATTCGCGACAGAGACAGGGTTTCCCTGATTGAGGCTGGGGGAACGTCTAGTCTAAAGGCACGCACGTCACGGGAGCGCTCGTCACGTTGCTGTTGCGCAGCGTCCTGAGCAACGCGGACGTGCGTTGGAATCCATTCGAAGCCATCGTCGAACAATTAACCCTCGTGGGTTTGCTGCTCGGCGCGGCGCGGGCCTGAACTGGCGTCCCCGTCGGCCCATCATTGCCAAAAAATCGCCTCCCAAGACTAAATAACCATACTGGATGAGCCGACGAACTTGTCATGCAAGCCAAATATCCCCAAAAAGTTGAAGTGTGGTTCCTTCTCCATCAGATGCTGCCCGCGCGGCAGGTCTCCTGCCCGTGTGATGGCTTTTCCTGTATCCCATACCACGTCAGCGTGTCCTCTTGTGTCTCGTGCGCTTGTCACCGACCGTCGCACACGATCGCGGGCGTGTAAGCCCGGTACCTCGGGATCGCGGTTCGTGAGTGACAAAACCAGTGGGCACGACAACCGAGATGGGCGAGACGATGAGGCTTTGGCTTTTTCGTTCAAACGTGTCGTGGTGGGCGAAACACGACGAGGCGCCGCCGTGGTGGGACGCGCGTTTGGCGGGGGTAAAAAAAATGACGTCCCCATGGCACAACGTGCGCTTTCCGGTTTCCTAGAGCTCCCCGCGGTGCCTATCGGGTCGTACGTCTCGAGCCCTTCGTCCCTGTTCCACGTGTTGGACCCGAGGGTGAAACAAGCGTGGCTGGTGGCGCTGCTGTTGCTTCCCCCGAACGGCACCCCCCAGGAGAAAATCACGGTGTGTTTCGTGCTGGCGCTGGTCACCGCTGCCGCGCTGCCGCTCAGGGTGTGGCGTCCTCAGCTCAAATCCCTGTCCGGGCTGTGCGTGATTCTTTTCTTGCTGATGGTGGCGGGCGCCGATTCAATCGCGCCGGTGGTGCAACCGAGGGAACCGCTCGGCGCGGATACCGGCTTGCTGGACCTCCCATCCCTGCAAGGCCATTATAACTACGTGTTGTTCCATTTCGGCCCAGCGCAGATCACACGAAAAGGTGTTCGATTAGCAGTGTCAAGCGCGTGTCTTACCTTCACGGTTTTGCAATCGGCGCACCTCGTGTTGTGCGTCACGACTCCGGAAGCCATGGCCGCCGGTTTACGGTGGTACCTGAGGCCGCTGAGAGTGGTCAACGCGCCCGTGGACGAAATCGTCTTCACCCTGCTCCTCTCCCTGCGATTCACCTCAATCGTGTTCGAGGAAGTGCGGAACATATCACTGGGGCTAGCCGCGCGAGGCGTGGATTGGAACGCGCTGGGAGTCCGAGGAGCCGTAAACGTGTTCACGTCGTTGTTATCGCGAGGTACGTATTGGGCCTTTCCCAAATCCTGACACACTGTTTGCCCATACAAAACTGACACTTTCTTTTATTTATCGTAAGCGCTTGAGAGTTTGTTCGTCACCGCCACCGCGGTCGCAGACGCGGTGCAGGCCCGGGGTTACACGGGTGCGGCGCAGCACCGGTTCATGACGCCGGGCAGTCGGCGGCGGACCGTGCTATCGGCGGTGCCTGATTTCGGCGCGCTCGCAATGCTGGGGGTGTTCGTGTACTACTTCGCGGACGATACAATTTAGAAGTACGAGTTGGACTAATTTTGTAATAGCGAGAGGCGAGAGCGGTTGGATAGTTGGAGCGTTGGGTTTTAGTAACGTCTTACGCGTCACGTCGTGAAAAAAGTATCTTTTCGCTCGCCTCATCGTCGTCGTCCGATTCGTCTCAAACTGTCGTCTGATTCGTCACACGAACTTCCGTCGTCCGATTCGTCAGACAAACTTCCGTCGCTCTCGATGTACCCGAGGTCTGCCGCCATATCGCGCGTCGATGCCGTCCACCAGCAGACGAACATCACCGGTAGTATTATTACTGATAAGTAACTCCTCATCACGTTTTTTTATCTTTCCGCGTTGTCTGTTTTTCCACACTCGCCGAGACGCCGCGCGTGTTCTCGTATCATCCTTGGACAGCCGTTTGCGATTGCCCAGTTCGACAGCTCGAAGTGTCTGTATCTTCTTGCGTACTCGACCGTGCGCCAGTTCCACGGGCAGCCGTTCGCGCGCATCCACTGCAGCACCTCGAGGTGCCCGCCCTCCGCCGCCAACGCGCACGTCTCCTCGTCCCACGGGCAGCCGTTCGCGCGCGCCCACTGCAGCACCTCGAGGTGTCCTGTCCACGCCGCCCTCGAGCACGTCTCCGCGTTCCACGGGTATCCGTTCGCGCGCGCCCACTGCAGTATCTCGAGTTGCCCTCCATGAGCCGCCCACGCGCACGTAATCTCGTCCCACGGACAGCCGTTCGAGTACGCCCACTGCAGTATGTCGAGGTGTCCCTTGAACGCCGCAAACCCGCACGTATCTTCGTTCCAAGGGCAGCCGTTCGCACGCGCCCACTGCAGCACCTCAAGGAAGATGCCCGCCAGACGCCGCCTGCGAGCACGTCCACTCGTTCCACGGGCATCCGTTCGCGCGCGCCCACTGCAGCACCTGGAGGTGTCCGCTCTGCGCCGCGTACTGGCACGTTTTATCGTCCCACGGGCAGCCGTTAGTGCGCGCCCACTGAAGTACCTGGAGATACCCGCCCCACGCCGCTGCCTCGCACTTCATCTCGTCCCACGGACAGCCGTCCGCGTGTAGCCACTGCAGCACATCGAGGTGTCCGCCCTCCGCCGCCTTTGAGCACGTACTCATGCCACACGGGCAGCCGTTGGCGCGCGCCCACTGCAGCAGCTCGAGGTGCCCGCTAAAAGCCGCACACGCGCACGTCTCCTCGTCCCACGGGCAGCCTTTCGCGCGTGCCCACTGCAGCACCTCGAGATGCCCGCCCATCGCCGCGTCTGTGCACGTCCTCTTGTCCCACGGGCAGCCGCCCGCGCGCAACACCTTCAACTTTTCGAGATTTCCAACCCTCGCCGCTACCTGACAAAGGATTTCTCGACGCGACAGGCGACCTGCCAGTGCCAGGCGCTGCAGCGCGCTGAAACATCCAAGGTTCACGGCACGCTTTTCACCAAGCTCCTCAAACCGAAGCCCCGTCGCCGCCACCGCGTCGCGCATCGCGCGGCTCACCGCTGGGAGCCGTGCGAGATCAGCGGGGTCGTCGAAATGTTCAGATCTGAGAACGTGCGTGACAACGATGTCGTTGAGGAGGCCGGGGATGGCCTCGCCCGCGTTGGCATCGCGGCGCTCACGCTTTCGCTTGTTTGCACGCGTTTCCACACCATCTGCGAAAGCCGCGGCTGCCACTAAAAAGGCTTTGAACGCGGAGAACGTGGCGTCGGAAGACATCACGGAGGGTGGCGTGTGTGCGTCGTTGTGCGTCCTTCTTCCGAGATTACCGCGTTTATACCCTAGACAAAGACTGACGATTGTTGCCAGCACAAAGTGGGCACACAGAGACACGTCCGTGTTCACGACAGTCACGCTGTGTGGGATACTTGTATTCCTGTCAGCCAGCGACGGGTCATCGTCCTCCCTGACCCCCGATTTTCTCCCCGGCCTGAACCGCCGCGGACCCGATGGCGTAGGCGCGTGGCACAGACGTGTCGGCGTCGGGTCTGACGATGCCTTTTTTAAGGATGCTACACACTCAGGCGAGGGCGACACCAACGGGCGGGACTTGCACATTCTGGGGTCGCTTTTACAGCTCCGCGGGTCCGACCCGGGGGTCACTCCCGTCGTGGATCGTGCAGGGAACGTCCTGGCGTTTTCGGGAGAGGTTTTCGGCGGCGTCCCCGGGTTGCGGGTTTGCGAAAGCGACACACATGTTTTGGCTGGAACGTTCGGTGCGATCTTGAGTGACGCGAAGCATGGGACGACTAAATTCGTGGAGTTCGCATCCAAAATTCAAGGCCCGTGGGCTTTGGTGTTTTGGCACGAAGCAATCGAAACGTTGTGGTTCGGACGGGACGTGTTCGGCCGGCGAAGTTTACTGATTCACGAACCCGACGAACGCGACGACCGATTTATTTTATCGTCGTCGGCTTCGTTCCTTCCCGCAAGGCACGGTGATGAAAACGAAAACGAACACTCCAAACCTTTCTGGCGTGAAATAGAACCCGGGTTGTACAGCGTAACCTTGCGAACACAAGAAATCAAAATACAAAAACACGATTGGCGCGACGCGACCGCGGAGGCGCTGCGTTTGTACGACCGAGACAAAGCGCTCGTGAAACCGAGCGTGGAAAGAAATGGTCTTGCAACGAGTTCTTCTTCACAAAAAGTCAACACTGGATATAACACCAAACACGACGCCGCGATCGACGGGTTCATCGCCGCGCTCGCGTGCGCGGTCGAGAAAAGGGTTGCTTTGAGCATCAACACGACAGGTTGTGAGGACACAAATGGTGACGGCACCGAACCCGAAACCGCTTTTCTCGGAGTTTTGTTTTCGGGAGGCGTGGACAGCGCGCTTCTCGCGGCGCTCGCGCACCGGTACGTACCTCCCGATGCTGTGATTGACTTGTGTACCGTGTGTTTTAGCGGCGGTAAATCGCCTGATCGCGAGTCCGCGCTTGACAGCCTTTGCGAGCTGAGAGAGAACTTCCCGACGCGTAAATGGAGACTCATCGCGATCGACCAGAGTATCGCGGACGTGGACGAAGTGCGAAACCGACTCCTCAAAACGCTTGAACCGTCGAACACGGTGATGGACGTGAACATCGGCGCCGCGCTTTGGTTCGCGGCGCGTGGGGAGGGCTGGATTGATACTTTAGATGGGTCCACGAAGCAAAAGCAATTATACAAATCAAAAGCAAAAGTGCTTTTACTCGGGCAAGGCGCGGATGAGCAGTGCGCCGGGTACCGAAGGCACCGCGGTGTTTTTTTTAAAGCAGTCGAGGCTGACGTCGCCGCGGGCGCGAATAGTTTGCGCGATGACACCACGACTGATACAACCAATACTGCCACTGGAAACTGGCCAGCGCTTAGCGAAGTGTTGAGAGAAGACATGTGCCGTTTATGGAAACGGAACCTCGGGCGGGATGACCGGCTGATCGCCGACCACGGCCGCGAAGCCCGGTTTCCGTTTCTAGACGAAGGCGTCGTCGCGCGTGTTTTAACCACAAACCTCTCCGACGTCGCCGACCTCGACGAGGGTAATCGCGCACACGGAATTCCGGGGGATAAAATGCTCATTCGCGCCGCCGCGCACAGACTCGGTCTAGTTCGCTGCGCGCAACGCGCGAAACGCGCAATTCAGTTTGGAAGCAGGATATCGAAACAGTACGACCTTCGCGAAGGGAGAAAAACAAAAGACGCCGGCGCAGTAGCGCGCACACAAAAAACTTAGTCGTCCTACCAATAGTAAATATGCGAATGTCACGATCAGGGAAACCACCAGTTGCACAAAACAATTGGACAAAAATAGCACCGAGGCTTGCGGCCGCACGCCGCACGTGGGATTGCGGGCGGTAATGGGCGATGGGGCGGGGGCGAAAGCGCGTGACTTGATGGAAATGCTTATAGCAAGCGATCCACCACTCACGCCCCTCATTTCTGGTTGATGCAACACCATGCACCGATTGCCGCGCGCTGCGCCGGCGCTGTCGCTTTTGGCACTCTCCACTTGGAATGTCGCTGTCGCTATCGCGGTGCGTGTTCACAAATACCATGATGAGACCGGCAGCATTCTCGGGGTGGCGCGAGGATGTGATACATCAGATATGCTGTACACGAGATATTCCGACAATTTCATCCCTTTGTGACCTTCGGTGACACCGCAACCGGGTTTGGCGATATCGGCGGCGCGCGCCGAAAAACTCCGAAAGATTCGGGAAATTCAATCAGATTTGCCCAATCTCTTTGTCGTTGCTTGTTGCGCGGCGGGTGCGCGACGACGCGGGAATAGGTACGGTCCCGGACCAACACGCCGGTCCCCAAACGCGAGTTACAAAAACGAACGGCATCCATCCCAACCACGCTCTCAAAGTGGACCACGAACTGAGTAACTGTCTCAGGGGCGATTCTGGTATCTGTGATGTCGGGAAGTACCCACGTCGAAATAACCACCGCAAGAGTCGTTCGAGAAAGGGAGGTGGTACGGACCGGCGCACGCAAGGGGGCGGTGGCGAGGACGGGGGCGGGGACTCGCTGGCGCGCCGTCGACATGCTCTGCATGTGGACCAAAAAGTGGGGGCGTTTTTTGACATGTTTTGACATGTCAGCCCACGATGAGGGGGCGCATCATAATGTTGCGGCTGAACTTCGCTAAGCTAGCATTCTAATGAAATATTTAATCCCTATCTATTCAGCACTGGGCGTCGCCGTCGTCGCTGTCGCCGCCTCCGCTGCTGCTTCTGCCCTTGCCTTCTTTTCTCGTTCCTTCTTGCCTAGTTTACGTTTTTTTACCAGCCCGTCGCCGTCGTCGGAAACCTTTGGCAGCACCTTTTTCGTTTCCCCATCCCCCTTCGCCTTCGCCTTCGGGGCTGGTTTGGTCGCAGCGGCTTTTTCCTTTTTCGCGGCTTCCACCTGTTCGCGCACGATCGCCTGGTGCTCCACCTGAAGCATCGGGGCTTGCGATTGAATCAAAACCGGGTCCACCGCCATGTCACGCGCGCGCCTTTCGATTTCATCCTCCCCGTCGCTTTCATCAACAACCCTCCGTCTCAGGACCTGGGCCTTGCGCGTATCCACGACAGGACCTTTGGCGCGTGCGAACAGCTGGATTGTCTCCCCCGCATCCACGACAGCCATTGACCCACCCCACTGGACTGAACACGGCCCAGCTCAGCGCTGAAGGTGGGTCGTGAGACGAGGTTTGTGAAGACACACGACAGCGTTTTTCGTTTCACGTTTCGCAGGCTCAAAGCACTTGGAATACTGGACCCTACTTTCTCATCACATCGAACCCGCACCGATCGTCGGCGACACGGACACAGAAGAGGCTTCTTTTCGATTCGAGTCACTTCGCAATGTCTCGCCCTGTCCTGGCGAAAATCAAGCTGATGATCTCCGCGGGCGCGGCTAAACCCGCCCCCCCCGTGGGTCCCGCGTTGGGGCAACACGGGCTGAACATCATGGAGTTTTGCAAAGCCTTCAACGCCAAGACGGCTGATTTCAACTCCGACGCGCCCATTCCCGTGGTCATCACCGCGTACAAAGACAAATCCTTCGAGTGGGAGATGCGAACTCCGCCGGTGACGTACTTCGTGAGGAAAGCCGCGGGGGTGGCGGGGGGGGGGCAAAGGCCAGGGCACGAAGTCAAGGGGACGATTTCTCTGAAACACGTGTACGAAATTGCGAAAATAAAAAAACAAGACGCCGCGCAGACGCCGCTGAAAGAGCTGTGCCAGAGCGTCATAGCCACGGCGAAATCGGCGGGGATCAGGGTCGTGACGTGACAGGTTAGCAGTAGTTTTTAGAATAGATAACACCGGTGTCACACGGCGTACGTACACTCGCTCGAAGTGGAAACATAAAGTTGCCAGGCTTATTATTATTGCAAAAAAGCTCCTCGCTCCGTCGAACGAAAAAGAAGACGAATTACCGCCCGTTGGATCTGCTCCCATCAGTCAGATCTCCCGCACGTCTCCCTTGCCTTTTTGGCAGCGGGCTGCACGTCTCTCACGATGTCCGGCGGCGACGCGAAGTTCTTCACGTCGCACAAGAGGGGCGAGGTTGCGGAATGGCGCGAAGAGATCAACAGCACGGACAAAGACGTGCAGAAGAATGCCATCAAGCGAATCATCGCCAACATGAGCATAGGCAAGGACGTCTCTATGTTGTTCCCGGACGTGGTGAACCGCGCGCAGACGAACGACGTGGAGTTGAAGAAACTGGTGTACCTGTACCTTTTAAACTACGCCAGAAGCCAGCCCGAGCTCACGATTCTCGCGGTGAACACGTTCGTGAAGGACAGCGCGGATCCGAATCCGCTGATACGCGCCCTCGCGGTGCGAACCATGGGGTGCATTCGGGTTGAAAAAATCACCGAGTACCTGTGCGACCCGTTACAACGAACTCTGGTGGACGAAGACCCGTACGTCCGGAAAACAGCCGCGATATGCGTCGCGAAGCTGCACGACATAAACCCCACCCTGGTGGAGGACCGGGGTTTCATCGACCAGCTTAAAGAGCTTCTCGCGGATAGCAACCCGATGGTCGTGGCGAACGCGGTGGCGGCGCTGACCGAAATAAGAGACGCGTCGTCCTCGCCCGGCGATATTTTCCAACTCAACGCGAACAACGTGTACAAGCTCCTCGCCGCGCTCAACGAGTGCACGGAGTGGGGCCAGGTTTTCATTTTGGACGCGCTGGCGAGCTACGCGCCGAGCGATGCGCAAGACGCGAGCGGCGTGATTGAGCGCGTGACGCCGCGGTTGCAACACGCGAACTGCGCGGTTGTGCTCAGCGCGGTGAAGGTGATTCTTTCGCAGATGAGTTTCATTCACGACGAAACGGAAACCGCAAAGCTAGTCAAGAAACTGGCGCCCCCCCTGGTGACGTTACTCTCCGCCGAGTCCGAAATACAGTACGTCGCGCTGCGAAACATCAACCTCATCACGCAGAAGTACCCCGCCATGTTGCGCGGCGAGATCAAGGTTTTCTTTTGCAAGTACAACGACCCGATTTACGTTAAACAGGAAAAGCTGGAAACCATGGTCAAGCTTTCGTGTCCTGAAAACATCGACATGGTGCTGCTGGAGTTCAAGGAGTACGCCACGGAGGTTGACGTCGACTTTGTGCGCAAATCCGTGAGGGCGATTGGGCGGTGCGCCATTTCCATCGAAGCCGCCGCCGAGCGGTGCGTTAGCATTCTGCTCGAGTTGATTGGCACCAAAGTAAACTACGTGGTACAGGAAGCCATCGTGGTGATTAAGGATATCTTCCGCCGGTACCCTAACCAGTACGAGGGCGTGATTGGCGTGCTTTGCGATTCCCTAGACACCCTTGACGAACCCGAAGCCAAAGCCTCGATGGTGTGGATAATAGGCGAGTACGCGGAGCGCATCGACAACGCGGAGGAGCTTTTAGAGGCGTTTCTGGATACGTTTCTGGAGGAAGCCGCGGAGGTGCAGTTGCAGTTGTTGACTGCGACGGTGAAACTGTTTCTTAAAAAACCATCCAGCGGACCCCAGCGGTTAATTCAAACCGTGCTGAACCAGGCCACCGCGGAAACCGACGACCCCGATTTACGCGACCGCGCGTACGTGTACTGGCGGTTGCTATCGAGCGATCCGGAAGCGGCCAAGGACGTGGTGCTGGCGCAGAAACCAACAATCAAAGACGACCGGAACGTGTTCGACCCGGATTTACTGCAAGAGCTGCTGAAACAAATCGGAACCCTCTCGTCGGTGTACCACAAACTGCCGTCCACGTTCGTGCCAAACGTGCGGGTCCGAGCGCGCGAGGGCGACGACGACGACGGCGCGTCACAAAGCCACGACGAGCCGACGCAACAACAAAGCGCGCCCGTGAATTTGGTGGACGTCTTCGGCACCGGCCCCGCGCCTGCGCCGCCCGCGCCCTCCGGTGTTGACCTGTTAGCGGACCTGATGGGCACCGCCGCCGTGACCCCCACCGCCGCGCCGGTGGGAGATCTCGGAAGAACCGGGGTTATGGACTTGTTCGACACCGCGCCTGTTTCCTCGTCGTCGCAGCACCCGACGAAGCCTGCGCAAACCGTGCTGCTCACCTCGGAGAAGAGCGGCGGGTTACAAATCTCAGGCGTCGTGGTCGCCGGCCCCACCGGTCCGGTGTACGACCTGACCTTCACCAACCAAACGCAAGCCTCGCTGCAGGGGTTCCAGCTGCAGTTCAACAAGAACGCGTTTTCGTTAGTGCCGGCGCAGCAGCCGAACGTGGGCGTCGTCGCGCCCGGCACGAGCGCGTCGGTGTCGTTACCGCTCGCCAACACCGGCCCGTCCTCGGGACCAAACGCGTCGCATGCGCTGCAAGTTGCCGTGAAGTCGCCTTCGCAGAACAACGCGGTTTTTTACTTCAGCGACGTTGTTCCTCTCGAGTCGCTTTTGATTCGCGACGCGGGGGTAAGCTCAGAATTGTTCTCGCAGCAGTGGCAATCGAGCCCGGAAGTGATGCGGCAAATCGGCGTGTCCCTCGCCATGAGCGACGCCACAGCGGCCTCGGCAAGACTGCAGTCAACGCGCTGGCACTTTGTCACGCAGCAAGCGATGGCCGGCACGCCGTACACCGCGATTTACGTCTCCGGCAAGTTGCCCGGCCCGGAACGTGAACAGCACGTGTTAGTGCAGGTGGTGTTCGCACCTGGCGCGCAGGAAGTGAAAGTCGCCGTGCGCTCGCACGTGCAAGGCTTGGCGGAGATGGTCTTCGCGTCGCTGCAACGCGTGCTGGCGTGAGCCGCCGAGCGCGGAAGAGTCGAGATTTCGAATGCTTTCGATGAAACACACAGTAGATGTACAAAAAGATCACGCGATTCACACCACGGTGGTTCCTCTTCTAAAGTTTTGACACGCCATCGCGGCGGCGACCCGCGCCGCGGCGGTGAAACCCACGCCTTCTTCCGTGAGTTCGTTCCCGCCGAATCCACTCTTCGAATCCGCCTCTAAAACGAGCTTCACTGCGACGAGCGACGAGGCCAATTCTTTTTTAAAGGCGTTCGTTTCCCTCTCCGGCACGTCGCACGTTTCGGGCGGGCGCCTGTTTTGCGCGGCGGTTACTTTTTCGAGCATTTTCAAAAACTGTTTCTCCTCTGAGCCTCGGCAAAGGGTGTACGCCACCCCGGCCCTTCCTGCGCGCGCGGTTCTTCCCACCCTGTGCACGTACGTCTTCAAGTGCGTGGGGGCGTCGTAGGAAATAACCGCGGCGACGTTGTGGACGTCCAAGCCGCGCGTCGCGGCGTCGGAGGCGATGAGCAACGACGACGCCCCAGTTTTGAAAGCCTTCAACGATTCACTTCGCTGTTGCTGAGAGTCGTGCGAGCTGTACTCCACCGGCTTTGACGAAAGGCCACCACCACTGATTCCGTCGAGGAGCAAAAACAACCGGTGCGTGGCTTCCACGGACGCGGTGAACACAATGACGGGCGCGCCGTTAAGTTTCTTTAGCAACGCCAAGAGTTTCAGCGGCTTATCGTCGCCGTCCGTTGGCACGACGAACTCTTGAAGGGTATCAGGAAGAAGGTACCTGGCGGCAGTGTCGTTGTTATCGGTACCCTCACCTGAAGAAGCGGCGGTGAGCATACGCGGCGCGTGCAGGTGCATGCCCGCTAACCGCGCGGGGTCCCTGGTGAGCGTGGCTGATATCAAAATCTTCTTCAGCCGTTTGCGCGATACCCCGCGTTCGCCGATGCGAGCCCGGGGCGGCCGTGTGCCCACCGCGGAGATGACTTGCGGTAACCAGCCTTGGTACGACTGCCGCAAAATGCGGTCCGCTTCATCCACGACAAAAAATTGAAGGTTCGCTAACGAGAAACCGGACGTCTCGCGCAGATGCGCGACGAGACGCCCGGGGGGGGTTACCAAAATGTCAACCTGATTTTGTATTTCGTCGTTCGTCGGGTCGTTGTTCGTCGAGGCGTCGAAAACGCAACTCACGCGTTTCCCGTCCTCGTCACCAAACACGTGATTCACACCCACGTGCAGACCAACCGCGTGACACAAAGGCTCGAACACCCGGGCGACTTGAAACGCCAAGTCGCCGGTGGGAACGATGATGAGCGCTCGCAGTTTGTGTGTGGTTTTCTGCCCCGACAAACCCTGCACCACGGGAAGGGCGTACGCCAGGGTCTTACCACTGCCCGTGGGCGCGCAGACGCACAGGTCTCGGTCGAATCGTAGCCCGCCGCCGGTGTGCTTCCACACCGCGGATTGCACGCCGAACAAGCTCGTGACATCCAGGGAGGTGAGGCTAGCCCGCAACCTTTGATCCAGGCCCGACACATCGTCCAGGACAATTGGTTTCGCCGACGGGAACGCAGTCGGCGACCGCATCCATGGTAAAGCCGCTTGCTTCATCGCGTGCGGCCTTTACCTTCGCCAGGTCGCACACGTATCACGCCACGTAGCACGCCGCGTACCCCGAAGCGCTGGCCGCACCACCGCCGCCGCCAGATTTTTGTGGTGCCGCCGACTTTCGCATCTGTTGTTGTAAAAAGGGCGCGCTCCACTTTTTATTGAGAAAGGTCTTTAGTTTTATTCATAATCCGGTCTACTAGCTTTTTACCAATTGAAAATTGCGCCAGCTCATCACAATGCAGGCCGCGTAGTTCATGCTTGTCCGAAGATGAGCATGGGATCTCGCAGAGCTCGGTGTGCGCCTTTGCTGGCGTCCTTGGTTCTGGTGTTGGGATTTGTGACGTGCTCAGGTGAAACCGCGGCGCGTGACGACACCGATCTGAGTCAGGAGAATGGGGCGGGGAGGACTTTGGAGACCGAGGTCAGTGCCGAGCTCGTGCTGAAGGACTTGATGTTATGGATGCGAGATAACCGCGATGTAGCCCCTTTGCTCGAGCCCGAGAATAGCTCGTGGCTGGAGACGTTTTTGCCACAGGGCTCGAGTGGAGAGCAGACCGTGGCTTTGTCGTTCGCGATGCGAGAAGCGTTGTCTCGCGAAATCGAGAAAGCTGCGTCGCTGCTTCCGGGAAACCGAAAAGACGGAGACGGCGCGACGGCACAAAACACAAACTCGTCCGCCGGGCAAGGTGGTGGATTAATTCCGCCGGCGAGTGACGCGATCGACGCGGGTGACGACGATGCGCTTCGCGGGGCTGAGCTGACGCGTTTGTCGGAGGAGTTGGAAGACGCGCGGCGGGTGCTTTCCAGCGTCCGAGCCGAGGCGGACGCGAAGCAGCGCGCGCTTGGCGAGACCCTACGCGAGCGGAACGCACAGTACGATGAAGTGAAAGCACTTTACCAAGATGCGTTGTTGAGTTTGGAGGAGAGGAAGGAAGACAATAAGGAGGAGAAAAAAGAGGAAGCGAAAGCGCGAGGTTCAACCGGAGCTTCACCGGCTCCTCCGCCCGCGCCGAGCGAACATTGGCGCGATTCGGAAAGAGAAAGTTCGCGCGGTGGGATCCGCGAAGAACCGGAGAGCGACGTGGAGGACGCCGAGGATGATTACGGAGAGATGCCGGACGAGAGCGACATTGACACGATTCCTGACGGTGGAACGATTCCTGACAGTGAAGCAACGGGTCCTGAAGAAACGGTTCCCGCCGGTGACGAAACAGACGATTACGAAACGACTTCTGACGATTCCGAAACTTTACCCGCCGCTGGTACGATGGACGACGTGGAAACCGCGGAGACCGGACCGCCTGCGTTTCCTCCTTTGGCGACCGACGAGACCGCCGACGGCGGCGGCGACGGCGCCGCCGGTAAACGTAGCGCGGTGAAGTCCGCGGTTACGCGTTTGTCTCGAATCATCGCCAAGCTCTTTGCGGTGACGTATTCGATGTTCGAATGGTTCATGATCAAGCTCATGAGTTCTTCCCTCGGTTTGCGCCTTTCGCTGGCGTTGGACTCCTCCGCAATGACGCTTAAAAGTTTCGCCGCGACGTTTGATTCGTGGATCGGCACCTCCCTGGCCAGCGCAGGGACGGCGCGTTTTCGGAGTTACGTCGAATTCGGGGTCGCGGTTACCGCGGTAACAGCGCTGCTCACGGTACGGTGGGTCGGCATTGTTTGGTACCGGTGGACGTTCAAGCAGCGGGTTCCGACGTCGCACACTGGAAAACCAAAACCTGTCTCCGCGAACGCCGCGAGTTTGGGGGGATCCGCGTCCGCCCAAACGGACGCGAGCGCGCTGGTCGTGAACACCGCGTTTCCAGCGCCCACCACGCTTCGCCACCGAACGCAAGAGCAAACGGGAAACTTCAATCAAGTCCCTCAACAACAAGTTCCCGCGCAGTGGCACCCGACGCCAATTGGAGCTCCGAATTCGGTACCGTCGCACCCGGTTTCCCCCGCGCAACAAGCGCAGCGCGCGTTTAACCCCTACGCGGACAACGGCGCGCACTCTGGATTTCACGGCGCTGCGCACCACACGCCGTCGCACGTGCAACCGCCGCCGACAATGCGACGAGGGCCTCCGCCACGGGTGAACCCAGCGTACAAACACGAGTAGATTTGTTACGTGTTGTGTTAAAAGTTGATGACAGCGGAGTTCGTGGTCTTTTGTACAATCGAGCGAGCGAACATCTCTTCTCGTTCATCACTACGCGTGCGCAGTTCGCTTCCGCTCGTGGTGGGAGAAATACACGCCAGCGTTTCCATCATCACATCGCACCGGTATCCCTGAGAATCTAAACGATCGCAGTGTGGCCGTTATGAGCGGCGCACATCAGCGGCGTCACGCCGTTACCATCCGCCTTGTTGACGTCCGCGCCCGCCTCGATCAGCGCCCGCACTATCGCCTCGTGACCCTGATGAGTGGCGATGAGCAGCGGCGTCAAGCCGCCATCCCTTGCCTTGTCGATGTCTGCACTCGCCTCGATCAGCGCCCACACTATCGCCTCGTGACCGGTTTGAGCG
>Ga0302116_1000075_pt1 | contig 50340 bp, 31 predicted proteins | sample AG5_SCM_MG_FD_203124 | JGI IMG/M metagenome (GOLD analysis project Ga0302116, IMG submission 203124) | Marine microbial communities from Western Arctic Ocean, Canada - AG5_SCM | ecosystem: Environmental > Aquatic > Marine > Oceanic | place: Canada: Western Arctic Ocean | collected 2017-10-01 | reverse complement strand
CGCATTGCGCAGCGCAGCGCTCCACGCGTCGAGTGTCCGCGTCGTTTTCACGATCGCGACGCTTGGATTGACACAGATATCGCCGACCGCGCGACGTCCCGTGCACCCGCGCTCGCCATGAGCGCTCCCAGGGCGGCGCTCGCGCCCCGAGACGACAACAACAACATGCGCCACGACCCGTTCTTCTCCGCGGCGCCCGCGAAGGCTGGGCGCGTGGTCAAGGGCGGCAACGCGGGGGTCATCACGTTCTCGCGCAGGAGGGCGAAGAACATAGCCGCGAAGCAGAAGACGGACGCGGATAAGCTGGCGAGCGACATGGCGACCCTCGCGGTGAAGGGGAAGGATGCGTTGTCGGATGAGGAGGAGGAGGAGGAGGAGGAGGACTCGACCGAGACGTTCGACGGCCCGTACAGCTCCGACAGCGACTGCGGCGGACCCGGGACGGCCGTCAAGAAGGCGGAGGAGCGCAAAAAGGCCTTCCTCAGCCGCGCGGAGAGGGTCGCGCGCGACGCCGCCAAGGACAAGGACGACGCCGCGCACAAGGTCAAGCTCGCGGAGCAGCGAGTGTTCTTCGAGCGCGTCGACCAGATCTCCCTCGCGTCCGAGTCCGCGTCGCCGTCCGTCGCCTCTGTGCACAGGCGACGCGTGTTCGAGAACGGCGACAAAACGCAGGAGCTCATGGCGTCGGCGGCGGCGATCGATGCGGTGGTCGCGGCCGAGCGGGTCGACGCGGATGAGCCGGGGGATCCGCACAGGCCGGCGCCGACGACGCCCGGCACGAAGCGGATGCTCACCAGCGAGTGGCTCAACGCCATGCCCGCCACGTTCTCCCCGGCGATGAGCGACGCGGGCATGAGCTACGCCGCGTCACCGGCCGCGGGTGTGCCGGCGTCCGTCCCGGAGGAGCCCGAGGTGGAGGCTGCCGCGGAGGAGGAAGCCGCGGTGTTCAACCTCGACGAAGCAGACGAGGACGCCGCCACCGTGGAGGTCGCCACCACCAGGGCCCCGTCCATCGCCCCCTCGGACGACGACGAGGAAGACGACGAGGAAGACGAGGAACCGGGTCCCGTCCCTACCGCGCGGGCACCTTCCGTCGCCCGCAGCACCAGGAGGTCCAGCGCCGCGACCACCCTCGCGACGCTCTGCGAGGAGGACGCGCCGGCGGAGGACGACGAGGTCGAGGTCGAGGTTGAGGTTGAGGTTGAGGTTGAGGTTGAGGCGGTGCCGACGCAGGACACCGTCGGGGATCTGCCCCCGCGCAGGTCGTCCGCGTCCGTCCACCCGATGGTCCGCCGCAAGTCCTCCCTCGCGATGGCGCGCAGGGTATCCTCGGCGCTCGTGCCCCTCGGGCGCCGGTCCGGGTCTGGCTCGATGGACCGCCGCAACCGACCCTCGCTCGCCGCCGCGCGCGCGTCCGTCGGCAGGCAGTCGTCCGTGCCGGATATCATGCACGCGACGCTCGAGGAGGAAGAGGAAGAGGAGGAGGACGTCGAGGTTGTCATCGAGGAGGAGTTCCTGGAGACTGAGGAGGAGATCGACTCCGAGGATGACGAGGTTGAGGTCACCGCGCCGGAGAAGGAGGCCGAGGCGGAGGATTCCGACGACGAGGTCGAGGTCGTGGAGCCTGAGCCCGCGCCCGAGCCCGAGGCGATCGTCCTCCTGGACTCCGACGACGAAGAGACGGTGGCCGCGCCCACTCCCAAGACCGCAGTCAAGGCTCACGTCAGGGTCAAGACGGAGCACGACGTGGAGGCTATCACGCAGGCCATCGCGGCGGTTGCGATCAAGACGGAACCCGTCTCAAAGTCGCAGTTTCCCGAGTTTGTCAAGGCGGAGCCCTTGGAGGGAGAGGTCAAGGTGGAGATCAAGCAGGAGGAGGACGAGGTCTCACCGTTGGCGGCGCTGCTCCGGGAGTGCGGGCAGAGCGAGAGGGACGTCCTGCCCATGGAGGAGGTCATCTCGAGGTTCACCTCCTCGGGGGCTCTCAAGATTGGCGAGGGTACCTACGGAGAGGCGTTCAAGTGCGGCGGGAACGTGCTCAAGATTGTGCCCATGGGCGGCGACGTGCTCATCAACGGCGAGCCCCAGATGGGCCCGGGCCAGATTCGCGCCGAGGCTGCCATCGCCAAGAGGCTCACCAGGCTGCGACCGGACTACCAGGCGGCGGAGGCTGCCGAGTTCAAGGCTATGACGGGCGTGAAGTGCGAGCTCCCGCCGCACTCCACGGAGGGTTTTATCAACACCGCCGCGGTCACCGTGTGCCGCGGCCCGTACGCCCCGCCCCTTCTCAACGCCTGGAAGAAGTACGACAAGGAGAGGGAGTCCGAGAACGAGAACCCGGAGGGGTTCCCCGCGGACCAGCTCTACATCGTCTTTGCGTGCGCCGACGGAGGCGCGGACCTGGAGCACATCCAGCTCAACAACGCGGCGGAGGCGACCGCCATGCTGCTGCAGGTGACCGTCGCCCTCGCCGTCGCGGAGGAGGCTATGAAGTTTGAGCACCGCGACTTGCACTGGGGTAACGTGCTGCTGCAGAGGTGCGGGGTGGACGAGACGAGGCGGGCGCGGCTCAACGGCGTGGAGCTCACCTACCCGACCAACGGCTTGGCGGTCAACATCATCGACTTTACCCTGTCGAGGCTGGACATGGGCGACGGGAAGGAGGACGTGGCGTTCTGCGACCTGGAGGCGGACCCGGAGTTGTTCGAGGGACCCGCGGGGCACTGCCAGAGCGACACCTACAGGCGCATGCGCAAGGCGACCAAGGGGACGTGGGAGCGCCACTGCCCAAAGACGAACGCGCTCTGGCTGCACTACCTCGCGGACTGCCTCCTGTCGGACAAGGAGTTCCCGATGACCGCCGGGCAGAAGGCGGACCTCAAGGGATTCAAGAAGAGGGCCATGGGATACAAGAGCGCGAACGAGGCTCTGTGGGACAACATGTTCGTCGGGGTCTGGAGAAGCTCCCGCGCGTAAACTTAAGCACTTAGGACAGAAATGTCATTGTAACGAATGAAACGTCGCGTCAACGCTTGTTCTTGTTCCACTTGTCGCCCCAGTCGTCGAGCTCCCCGTCCCGCCCGGACATCTTGGTCTGATCCGCGTCCGTGAATCGCATGTCCGGCATCGCCTGCTTCACCTCGTCGACGTTGCTCGCGTCCTGCGGCGGCCGCCACTCGTAACCCCTGAACCACCTCAACGCCGCGGTGTCTATCCTCGGGTGCCCATCCTCGGCGACGAGGCAGTCCCACTGCTCCGCCGGATCGTAGCTCACCACGTCCCTCACCCTCTTCTCTATCGTTATGAACAACTCCTTACCCCCGCCGTCCTCGCGCTCGCGCAACTCCCACTCGAAGTCCCCGTCCTCGCCGCAGACCACCTCGCCGCCGAGCGCGCCCGCCACGGCGACAACCCCGGCGAATGAGATCTCCAACCTCCTCGGCTTGACCGTCACCGATACCTGCCTTGGGGTGGTATCCGGTGGCGCGGGGACCGTCACCTCAACCTCCGTCGGGGTCTGGTCCCACGTGTAGACGCCGTCCGGTCCCGTCCCGCCGCACTTCGTCGGCACCTGTCGCGTCCTCGCGGATACCTCCACCCAACCCGACGCTCCCGCGGCGTTCTCGCAGCGCACCCTGACGGCGAACTCCTGCTCGGAGCCGAGCTTATCGAAGCTGAACTTGGTCTCCGACCCGCGGTGGAACTCCGCGAACCCCGAAAACGCCGGTCCCAGCGCCTCCACCACCTTCGGGCTCCTCGGCGCCAGCTCGACGACGAAGACATCGGAGTTGTACCTCGACGTCGGCGCGCCTGAAGCCCATCGCACCTCCAACCCGTCGCACCTCTCGACCACCTTCACTCCATTCGGGGCGCTCGGGGGCTTTCCGAGAACGCCCCCGAGGAAGAGCTTGGCGAGTTTGTGACACGTATCCATCGCGACTCGCCTCCTCCGCGCGCCCCGGTGTGTCGGAGCCCGAGAGTTCTGGGAAGACTCCGTAAGGTTTTGGCTACGTAACTGAATGCGCCACGACGTTCAGCTCGCGTGGCGCGCGGCACGAGTGCGGTCGACATGACACTTCGAACCAGGGCCGTGTGGGGGTTCGTGGCGGGTATATCTCGTCGCTGGCGGGGTCATCGCGTCGCTCCGGCCGCATCCTCGCCCGTCTCGCTGAGTGAGGGACTTCGCGGCCTCGCGGTCGCGTCGAGCTCGAGGGCTGACGACGGGGCCGGATGGGGCGGGGCGGGGCCCGTCGCACTGGGCGCGGTCGCCGGGCTCTTCGGCCTCGCCGCATCCGTGGTCACCACGGCAACCGCGTCAGCCGCGAGATGCGACGCCGGGGGCGGCCCGAACGAGGTGGCGAACGACAGCATCGTCTCCGCCAGGAGGATGCTGAGGGAGGCCAGGGTGGAGGAGCGCATGCGGAGGGAGAGCGCGGGCGAGACCCGTGCCCCGCGGCTTCCCGAGCCCGCGGTATTCCTTCGTGACGGTCAGCTCGTGGTGCGGTTCACGGCTCCGGCCCCCGCGCCTTTCCCCGCCGCGGACCTGGCGCCTCTCGCCGTGGAGACCATCGCGACGCTTGAGAAGTGCACGACGCCGATGAAGTCCGCGGGTGCTCAACACGAGGCCGCGAAGTCACATGATGCCAAGAGGGAGTACTCCGTCCAGGCGCACTGCTCCGACGTCGCGTACCAGCTCCTGGTCACGCCGAAGGGAGCTGGGAAGCGGGGGTGGATCGGGCGCGGCGGCGGCGACGCCCGGGACGACTCTGCGCTGTCGGCGCTCTTCGTCGCGCCCAAGGTAGGCGGAGCCCCGTCCGAGGTGGAGTTCTCCAAGCGCGGGTCACTCACCCCGACGGAGGCTAACGCGATAGTCAGCGCGGTGACCGGGGGTTGGCTTCGCGCGGGCATGAACGCGGGCATGAAGGTGAATGTGCCGGGCGGCGGGGCGGCCAGTGCGGGCGCGGAACCCGAGTCGGAGGACGTGGACAAGTTGGTCACCGCGCTCGAAGGGATGGGCGCGAGGGTGTACCTCAACGACCACGGAGAGACGGACGGTGATAATGTTAACACCACGGGTTCATCCGTGTGGGGGTCGCTGATGGGATACGAGGCACAGAAGAGGGAGATTGAGGACACGCTTCTATTGGCGCTGTTGAGACCCGAGGTGTACGACGCCGTCGCCGCCGGGACGAGGAAGGACGCCAAGGACGCGACGAACCGACCGAGGGCCTTGCTGTTCGAGGGACCGCCTGGTACCGGTAAGACGAGCGCGGCCAAGGCGATCGCCGCACACGCGAGCGTCGCGCTCATCTACGTGCCTCTCGAAGCCGTCGCCTCCAAGTACTACGGCGAGTCTGAGCGTTTATTAGCGCAGGTGTTTCAGTTGTGCGACAGGCTGGAGGGTGCCGTGGTGTTCCTGGACGAGGTGGACGCGTTGGCGCAGACCAGGGGCGGTGAGATGCACGAGGCGACGCGGCGGCTACTCTCCGTGTTGCTCAGGCGCATAGACGGCCTGGACAGCCGCGGGCGAACCGTCGTCGTGGCCGCTACTAACCGGAAGCAAGACCTGGACCCGGCGCTGGTCTCCAGGTTCGACGCGGCGATTGAGTTCGGTTTGCCCACCGAGCCGTGCAGGGGGGACATCATGGGATGCTACGCGAAGCACCTCACGGTGGAGGAGCTCGCCGCGGTGGCGCGAGCGACGGGTGGGATGTCAGGCCGCGATCTGAGAGACGTAGCGGAGTCAACCGAGCGACGATGGGCCTCGAAGATAATTCGGGGGGTCGTGGGGGGGTCCGGGAGCGGGACGGGGCGGGGCGGAAAACAACCCCTGCCGCCGTTGGATGAATACCTCGCGTCCGCGCGCAGCCGGAGAAGTACTCACGTCTGATGAAGGGACGGTTGACCCGCGTGCTTGGCCGATGCGTGTAAAAGTAGCAAAATAATTCAGCCTCTCTTAACCAGCCGACACGTGGCTCTGACCGTCTGAGATCATATCCGCTATCGCGTAGCTATGTCGGCGGTACGATCCGCTGCTCGGGTCATCCCGACCCAGTTCGCGCCCGCCGATGGGCGTCGACTCGATCGTCGCGGCGCGAGCGCCCCTCGCCGGGTACGCCGCGCGACCGTCTCCCCGCGCGCGCTTCAGAGGGCGGCCGGCGACGATTTCGAGCTGCTACGAGAGCTCGGCACCGTGTCCTACTCGGTGGAGCAGCAGGCTGGCGAGGCGACGCTCAAGTGGCGCGGCGGGGACGACGGTACCGTGCCCGACTCGTTCTCCGTGGTCGGTGCCTCGCCACTCGCGGGCGGCGTCGCGGAGATGAAGCTGTACGCGGGCAAGGTTGTGGGATGGGAGGGCCCCGACGGCGGCGAGCGAGGGTCGCGCGTCCCCGACGTGCTGATGAAGGAGTACTGCAACGAGATCGCGGCGTCGATGGCCGACGCCGAGGTGGAGGCGTACACCAAGCTGTACTCAAATCCGAACGATTCGACAATCGAACAGACGTGGGACGGCCAGGCCGTGGGCACTCCCTTCGACCCGGCATCCCTCCCCGTGGTGCCCCTCGTCGCGTACTTCAAGTCGGACGCCGTCGCCGGGATCGGGGAGAGTTTGTGGACGGTCCAGGCGTGGGGACCCGGGGGTTTGTCGCGGCTGGCGGAGTACCCGGGGAAGACGCAGGAGGTCAAGAAACCGAGCTTCTGGCCGCCGATACAACGAGTCAGGGACAATGGGCTGGGCCCGAGGCACAGGTTTGTGAGGAACGCGATGACCGGCGTGTTGGCGGCGGTGGACGCCATCCACCGCAGGGGCGTGGCCCACAACGCGATCGACGCCTCCTCGTTCCAGATGAGCACCCTGACGGACCAAAAGGCGGATGAGTTGGAGGTTCGGCTCATGAACCTCGGGTTCGCCGGGGACCTGACCGAGGACAGGCGGCGGGAGGACCTGAGGTGCGCGGCGGTTGTGTGCGCCGAGTTGGTCTTCTCGGCGCTGTCCACGTACGGGTCGGACAACGGTCGAACCTCCGCCGCGGCGATCCAGCGGCTGTTCGAGTCGGTGTTTGCACTGGACATGGCGCAGGCGAGGGAGTACTGCGTGGAGGAGCCCGAGTGGGCGGCCGTGGTGGAGTTCTGGGATTACCGGGACAGGCAGGGCGACGGGTGGGGGCTGCTCAGGGACGTGTGGCGGGGCGAGCTGTCAGCCGAGGAGCTGCTGGCCCGCGCCGAGGCGATCGAGACCCCGTACGACTGAGCGGACTTAGCGTAGCGCGTATTAGCGGTAGCGTTCGGGAAATATGAATCGTCATTCGTTCGACCGTCTCGTCTGTTGGTACAACACCAAGAGTCTCACTCTTAATCCCTCATGGGGTGAATCGCCTCCTCCTTCGCCATGAGCCTCAAGCCTTCCAGCCTGGTCTTTGCCTTGGGTACGTCCAGGACGAGATCCTCGACCACGACGTCCATGCGATCGAATCCGATCTTTATCTGCGAGGCGCTCACCTCGCCGGACTTGCCGAGCACCTTGAGCAAACCGAGGAGCCTCGGGGCGGTCTCGTGCCCCTCCGGAGCCTCGATGCACAGCACGAGCGCGCGCTTCACAAACTCGTGGTGGAAGTAGTTCATGTGCAGCGACCTGAGGCATCTCCTGGCCTCACCGACGTCACCGGAGATGACGTACTCGGTGAGGCACTCCTGGATGGCGTGCTTGGCCGCCTGCAGGGGCGTCAGGTCGCTGTCCCCCCAGGCTCGCAGGATGCGCTCCGTGCCGTGGTGCGCGTGGAGGTGGCCGTGCGCCAGGTCGATCGTCTCCGCAGCCTTCTCCCCGACCCGTAGCCCCGGGAGTAACCCCTCCAGGTTCGTGTGTAGGAAGCGCGGGGGCAGGATGTCGTCCACGGTGGCCCTGGCGATGAACATGGCGAGGTCGTCCGCGGCGGCGGGTACGTCGATGGCGAGGTCGTCCACGCTCTCCAGCAGCCGCTCGAAGCCCCTGTGCAGCTGCTCGGGGTCCACGTGGTGCGGGTAGAGTGCGGAGAGGAGCACCGCCGCGGCCTCCTTCTCGCGATCGCCCCTGTCCATCGACATCGTCACGAGCTTCTTAACGAAGAAGTGCCGGTACAGTGGCTGCTCCGTCTCGTCGAGCGCCCTCTGCGTTTCCCGTGCGTCGTGCGTCTGGAAGTACTCCTCGATGATGGCGGTTATGGCGTTCTTGTACGCGACGATGACGTCCGTGCGCGGGGCCACCCTGGTCTGGCGGAGCTCGTAGTTCTGCTCGGCGCTGTCGTAGTTCGGGTCGTTCTCGTCGAGCGCGAAGCACGGGTGCTCCTCCGTGTCGATCCTCGCCGAGATCTTGTTCTCCCCTTTCTTCTCCCTGTTGCTGATCTTCTGGTGGTGGTGGTGGTGCTTGCTGGGGGATCCGACCGGGGAGGTGAGGCCCTCCTCCCCGCCGTTGAGAAGATCGAGAGCGTGCGCCCGCACGGCCTCATCGAAGATGTCTCGCTGCTCTTTCGTGAGGAGAGACATATCGGTTCACCGTGTGTGTGGCTCTCGCTGCTGCTAGGGTTGTCGAACCGTGAAATGAGGAACAAGAAACAAGAAGCACGCGGGGGTAAGACTCGCGCGCGCTTGGGGGCGTCGGTGGTGTCGGCCCGGTGTTGCTGGGGGTGATGTACGTGCGGCGACGATACCGACTGAAGATTGACTGAACTCACGCCTGCGAGGGGATCGCCGAGGGGTCAGGCGGGTTCCGGAAAACGTGGAAGGAGAAAGGTTTCGTTGTTGATGTGGGGCATTTTTGGCGGGGGCGCGGACTCACCAGGGAGGGTTCGCGAGGTTCGAAGCGCAGATCCGATGGGGTTTGGTTCTTTTCGGCTGTTCGGTCACGAGGTCGGGATGTGCTCCGACGTGTGGGTGGTTGGAGGCGTGTCTTCCGTTTAAGGGCGAGGATAGACGACGGCTTGCTTTTGGGCGAAAGCGCGCGAAATATTGTGCCGGATGACGCTGACTCAGTTCCGCCTCGTTTTTGGAAATTCGTGTGCACTGTCAGTGACGCCTCGTTTATTTCGCATTTCGCAGTCGGTTCGAAAATATTGTTTGGTTTTCGCCGGGGCTCGTTGTCACACTCAGTGGGGGCGGTGCCCCGGAGTCTCCCACGTCCTGATTGCGAGGATGAGCGCGGTGGCGGCGATATCCGCGATATCCCATGCGTCGACGCCAATCACCCGCGAGACCCGCGCGCGGCTTCGAGGGGTGCTCCCCGCTCCAACGCGGGCGCCCACGATGTCACATCGGCGAAGGTACGCCAACGAAAACGACACGGCCATCGTGCTCCTCCCCGAGGCGGAGGAGTACTTCAGGGAGGTACACGACGACGACGGGTTCCTCGAGGCCGCACCGTGCGATTTCTTCGAGCTACTCGGGCTGGACTGCGACTGCGACGACAAGGATGTGAAGGCTGCGTTCAAGAGGCTAATAAAGACTACGCATCCAGACCTCGTAGGCGTTGTCGCCGAGCCACTCGCTGTTCTACTCAATTCGGCGTATGCCACCCTGTCCAACGACGCCACGAGGGGCGCGTACCGTGAGGCTGTCGAGGGCGCGAGGAAAACCTTCGACGGCGGGTCTCAGTTCGACGGCAAGCCGGTGAGCCGGTGGCTCGGGCCGGATGGCGAAACCAAAGCCGTCTTCGTGGACGAGTCCGCGTGCATTGGCTGCCGCGCGTGCGTGGCGTGGGCGGGCGGGACGTTCGAGATGGTCGAGGACCAGAACGCGGGTAGAGCGAGGTGCACGCGCCAGTGGAACGACGACGAGGAGACGATGCAGATCGCGGTGGAGATGTGCCCGGTGGATTGCATATATTGGGTGAAACGGTCGCAACTCGCCATCTTGGAGTACGCCATGAAGGGATGCAAGCGGGAGGACATCGCGATCATGGCGCGCAGGAGGAGCGGGAACATGGGCAGCGCGCCGTCGGGCCAGAACCCTTTCGCCAGGGCCGAGAGCATCCTCAAGTGGCGGCGCGAAGGGAAGCGTTTCATCGACGCGGCGGCTAAACAGGCGGGCGGGGTAGAGGGGGGGACGTATCGTGGGCACGACGAGGCGCTCGCGGGGGCGATCGCGTCGGCGTGGCTCGCGTTACCCGACGACGTGAGGGAGAAGGGATGGCCGACCTTCGCCCGGGACGGGGAGCCTCTGGAGCCCTTGGCTTCTTGACGCTGTAACTAAGTTTTTCAGCGCATCGACACTACCTACTCATCCTTCTTCGCCCTCGCCCGGAGCTGCGCGCGCTTCGTCTTGATCATCATCGACACCATCAGCCGGAAGAAGTTCACGAGCACCACCACCTGCGTGACCATCATCGGCGTCGACAGCACCGTGCTGATGAAGAACCCGCTCTCATCGAAGTAGTCCTGCTTCGAGAAGGAACGCCAGTGTCGCCCGCCCAACTCGTTCAGGGTCCTCGCCGAGAAGGCCACGAGCATGCACCACACGAACAGCACCGTCTGCGCCGTCTCACTCTTCCGCAGCGCCAGCGCGGCGACGAGGGTCAGGATCTCCATCGCCAGCACGCATCGGATCCACGACTCGGTCCAGTCGACGGCGTGGTAAAAACCCATCCACACCTCGTAACCTTTGCGCAGCGCATCGGGACCCACCGCCTCCCTCATGGCATCGCTGGACCGCCGCAACAGATCCTCGCCAACTTTCAGAAGGTCATCTTGCTGGTTCAGGAGCTCCTCCATGTTACAACCCTAAACCCCTGGCGCCACGGGACTGACGAGACGCGAGGCCCGTGAAGATCTTTTGTAGAGTCACCTCGACGCCCAATTTTTGGATTTGGAGCAGAGGCCTCGGCGCAGGCTGAGGGGCAGCGGAGCGCACATGTCGTCCTACGCCGACCCAAAGGGTCTGGCTGATTCGGTCGATCGCGCGGCGGCGATCCTCCGCGCGGCCGCCGACGAGGTGCACGTCATCGACGAACCGTTCGTGCCCCTCCTCGGTGTCAACTTCGCTGGGCGCGTTGCCGTGTTCGTCTCGGGCCTGCCGTGGCTGCGCATCGTCGCCGTCCTGGTCACCGTCCTGTGCCTGCTCGCCGCGTGGGTGAAGTACAACCACGGCAAGCTCGTGGCGCGCTTCGACGCGTTCGTGACGAAGAAGGTGTTGACCAAGATGCGCGCGAAGCTGGCGTGCGACGTCCAGATCGATGCCGTCCGGGTCCGACCCGGCGCGACGCCCACGACGGCGACGGCGACGGTGGAGGGGTTCAGGATGGGCAACCCGCCCACGGGCGCGTTCAACGCCCCGTTCCTGGTTTCCATGGAACGGGTGACGGTGCGGTGTAACCCGCTGAGCCTGGCGGGTATAAGGGGCAAAGGTAACTTTGTCGTCGGATGGAACTTGGGCGAGGTGGAGCAAATAGCGGTGCACGGAGCCGTGGTGTACATCGATGAGGTGTTCGACCCGGGGAAGGGGAAGAAGATACGCAACTTCCAGGGTATACGCAGGCAGACCGCGGCGCAGCTGGCGGACGAGATAAACAGGGAGGAGGAGGCGTTGGTGGCGGCGCAGGAGGAGAAGAGGCTCGCCGAGGAGGCAGCCGCGGTGCTCAAGGAGAAGAACATCGAGGTGAAGGAAACGTCCTTCTTCTCGTCAGTCACCGACACCTTCAGTTCCGCTCAGGCGGAGATCGATAAGCAGCTCAAGGAGGTCACGGCGCAGGCGGCGGCGCTCCCCGGCAACATCAGCACCGGCATCCAGTCGGCGGGTGCGGATGTCACCAATAAATTAAACGCGCTCATCACGCTGTTGGAGCGGGTGAACCAGAAGCCCCCGGAGGAGACGGAGGCGGAGAAACGGAAGAAGCGAAAGTTGGTACTGAGCGTGGAACATTTGACGTTCACGGAGTGGAACATCAACATCCTGGCCGTGAGCGACAAAGCGTTCAAGTTCAAGTCTTGGCAGCTGGAGAAGTTCACGGGCAAGGTTGGCATGCTGGCCAGGGAGTGCGCCGCCGGCCTGCTCAACGAGATCATCAAGGACTTTCAGCAGGAGATTCTGGACTCGCTCACGAAGGATATCTCGGCGGTCGGGGAGGGGCTGCTATCCATCGGCGGCTCGGTGGTCGGCGGCGTGGCTGAGGGTGGGAACATGATCGTCGGGGGAGTGGGCGCCATCGGCCAAGGGATCGCAGACACCGGGCAGGCCATCGGGAAGGGGCTGTCGGATACGGGCGAGGCGGTCGCGGATGGACTGAACAAGACCACCTCGGCGGTCACCGGTTTCTTCGGGTTCAGTTCCGTCGCAGAGGAACCAAAGAAGGAAGAGGCGGCGGCGAAGAAGGATAGTTAGGCTCTTGTATTAGCCAACCTGCTATGACTATTTTGTCCCCTTTTTTGAAGGGATCCCTCTCATGGCGAAAAGCTCCTCGGACGCCACCTTCACCAGAAGGTTGAAGTCCGTCCCCACGTATTTCTCCCACATGCGTTTCCCGATATCGTTCCTTCTCCACTCCTGAGCCGGATACGCCGGCGACCCGAGACCGTGCAACACCCTCGCCACCGCCCTGGCGGACATCGCCCCCGCGCCGCCAGCCTTGCCGCCGCTTCGGGTGGTGAGCAACTCCCGGACGTCGTCGCGCAGCCTCTTAGGCTCCTCCTTGGACACGACGTCGGTCAGGTCGGGAACGTGGAACGTCCCGTCGCCGCCGAGGTACGCCTCGAGGCTCGTCCTCAGCGTCGCACCCTGGGACTCGTCGTCCTCGCAGTCCGCCGCGGCGATCAGCGCCCCGTAAACCGTGTCCAGCTTCTCAACCGAGGACGCCTCCACCTTGATGAGGTGGTCCGCGAGGGCGGCCGCGAGCTGGCGGAGGTCAGGCGGGGGATGGAGGATCTCGTACCCGACGGCGCGGTCCGTGAGCTCGTACGCAGCCTCTCCGTTGGCGCTGAGGGCCTGCAACTGCGCGCTGACCTCCTCCAAGCCGTCGTCCATCTGACGCGCAGCCTCCGCAACGGAGAACCTGTACGCTCCAGACTTGGGCTTGCCGCCGATCTGCAGCACGGCGGCGACGAGCGGGCACTGCGTCGCCAGCTGCTCGGGCGTCTTACCGTGGAACCTGAGCTCGCACGTGGCGCGCATGTCCGGCAGAATCCTGATGAGGTGCCCCCGGCCGTCGTCGTCAGGGTCCTCCTCCTGAGCCTCGACTGCCTCGGTCCCGTCCTCACTCGCCGTCGCCGCGCATCGTCGCGCAATCTCCGCGTCGTCCCAGAGCTCCAGGCAGGACAACACTGTCTCGATCACCTCACCGCGCATGTCCAACTCCTTTTCGAGCTTCTGCACGATCAGGGCGCCCACGGTCTGTCGGCCCTCGGCGACTGCGTCCTTCTGCTTCCCCAGGAACACCTTCTCGAGGAGCTTGAGCACCGTGATCCTGTCCACGCCGTCGCTGAAGGACAGCGATCGTAGCCTGGTGAAGTCCTTGGGGTCGATGAACGACACGCACCGCGCCGGCTGTCCGTCCCTACCGGCGCGTCCCGCCTGCTGGATGTACGCCTCGGGTGACCTCGGGAGGCTGTAGTTGACCACGGCGCGGATGTCGGGCTTGTCGAGGCCCATGCCAAAGGCGACCGTCGCGACGACCACCCGCACGCTGCCGCCGAAGAACTGCGCCTGGGTCCTGGCGCGATCCTTCGGTTGCTGCCCCGCGTGGTAAGCCTTGGCGACCACGCCCTTGGTCTGCAGGTACGAAGCCACCGTCTCCGCCTGGTTCTGAAACGCGGTGTACACGATGACCGACCCTTCGCTGTACCCCGGCTCCTTCGTCAGCATGTACAGCAGCGTGGGGTCCCTGGAGTTGCCCGGGACGCGCATGGCGGCGAGGGTCAGGTTCGGCCTGATCGTGTCGTTGCGATACGCTCCGTCCTTCGGGATGCACAGCTGAGACCTGAGATGGCGCTCGGTGCGCTCAGTCGCGGTGGCGGAGAGGGCCAGCACGGGACCGTGAAGCTGGAGCCTGGATCGCAAGATGCGTCCCAGGCGGTGGTACGCCGGACGGAAGTTGTGGGACCACTCGGACACGCAGTGAGCCTCGTCCACGACCGCCAGTGATACGCCCCCGGGCACACACCGCAGGTCGGACAGAAACCTCTCGTTGAGCAGCCTCTCCGGGGACACGAAGAGCACCTTGAGGCGCCCTGCTCGTAACTCGTCCAGGGTGCCGAACAGCTGCGCGGGGCTCTGATCGCTGCGAAGCGCGGCACCGGGTAACGCCGGGGGTAAGCCGCGGAGCTGATCGGTCATGAGCGCCAGCAGCGGCGACACCACCAGGGTGAGACCGGGAAGGAGCATCGCGGGGAGCTGATAGGTCAGCGACTTACCCGCGCCGGTGGGCAGGAGAGCCAGCGTGGACCCGCCTCGAAGCACCCGCTGGATCACCTCGAGCTGACCGGACCGGAAGTCCGAGTGGCCAAACACCCGTCGAAGGATGTCCACGAGCGCCTCCTCCGTCGGGTTCGCGCGCGCGGCGGCGCACGCCGCGTCGAGCTCGGGGCTCGGCTTTTCGAGCTTCTCTCGCGCCTCAGCCGCGGCGATGGCAGCCGCGGACTGCTTCATGCCGGCCGCCTGGTTGAGATGCTCCGCCTTCGCCTCGTCCATCGCCTTCTTTTTGTCCTCCTCGGTCACCTTCTTCGCCGCGTTCCGATCAGCCCAGTCGCCCTGCTGCCACACGGACTGGCCGTCCTCGGTGGGCTCCGGCACCGCCTTCCGTTGCCTCTCCTTGCTGTTCCAGTTGCTGTACCGTGAATTCTTGCCCGTCTTCTTGGCACCATTCTTGATCTTACTCTTGTACGTGTTCCTCTTGTTCAGGTTCATCTTGACGAAGTTGCCGTGGGCGTTCTTGCTCCTCTTGGCGGGCTTCCTCTCGGGAACCGGAGCCTCGGGGGCCTCGTCACCGGCGCCGCGCCAGTCGGCAGACTCGAGGGGCTTGACGCGACTCGCGGTGCGCTTCTTCTCCTTCTTCGCGAGCTCAGCCTCGTACGCCGCGTTCCTTGCGGCGCTGTGAGCCTCCGCTCTCTCTCGGGCGGACATCTGTTTCGCCGGCTCAGCCGCGGGTGCGTCGGCGGCCTCAGCGGGCTTTGCGGCGGCGGGCTTTGCGGGCTTGGGCTTTGCTGGAGCGGCAGCGCGCCGCCTTTTGGGCTTGGCCACGGCGATCGCGAACTCCTCCGAGTCGCTCATGCTGTAGTCTCCATCGCCATCGTCGGAATTTTCCTCGTTCTTTCTCTTCTCCGCCGCCATCCGCGTGTTCCTCTTGGCCACAGCCTCCTCCCGTTTCTTTGCGGCTCGAGCGGCGGCTCTCTCCTCGGCGGCTGTCAAGTCCTCCCCGTCATCATCAGCGGGCATCGACGGGTGCGTGCCGCGCTCCTCAGCCTCCATCATCGCCAACATCTCGTCCTCGTCGGGTTCACCGATCGAACGCTCGGGCGCCTTGCTCTTGGGTTTCATGTCGTAAACCGGCATGGGAGGCGCCTTCCGCTTCTCCTTGGGCGGCTTGGGCGGCTCGGGCATGACAACGGGCGCCTTCTTCTTCTCCTTACCGTCATCCTCCAGGAACGAGGACAGGGTCATCTCCGGCGCCCTCTTCGTACCCCCGCCTCCCGCCTTGGTCACCACCTCCGATCCGAGCACGCCGCGCCCGTCGCACAGCAGCGGTTCAAACGACGACGACTCAGCCGCGGCTTTGCGCCGGTCCGCCATGCGGGCGAAGCCTCCCATCGCCGGTCCCGATTTGTGCATCCCGGAGCCCGCGCGTGCGAGCGAGGGACCCGAAGATGCCGTCCCGCCCACCGGCTTGGACGCGACGCGGGGCGGGAGCTTGGCCTCGGGCTTTGCGATTGCCGAGGTTGACGGCGGCATCGCTGCTGCAGCCGGGAGCGATGGGGCACCGGCCCGAGCCTCCGGAGGTCCGGGTTGCGACTGCGTAGGGCGGGAGCGGATCGCGGCCTTTTTCACGGGCGTCGCTTCCACACACTCATCGTCATCCTCGTCGTCGCTGCTATCGGCGGCGGGACGGCGCGCCGACGGCCTCGGGGCGTTCGACCCGACGTCCCTGAGGGGCGGAGCCGACGTTGTTGGCACCCGCGATTCTGGCGCGGAAGGCTTCGCCCCTCGTCGCGTTTGCGCCGCGTTCTCCTTCTCCAGGTCAGCCTTGAGGACCCGATACTCCCGATACATGGCGTACACCTGCTTGTCGGCCCTCACCTCATCTCCCGTGGGCTTCCTGCCGTGCGCCTTGGCGAAGTCCGTCTCCCAGGTGTTGATCTTCACCTTGCAGTTTTCAACCTTCGCCCTGATCTCCCGCTCTCCCCCTAGGGATCCAGAACCCGCCCCTAGGGATCCAGCACCCGCCCCGGACGTCGACGGTACATCCGCGACGACACCCCCACTCCGATCCATGGCGTTCCTATGCGCCCCAAAGAATGAGAAGGACGCCCTTTCCGCCCGTCGACTGTGAAGAATTCAAAACTCAGTTTTGGCGGGCTAGGCACCCCACAGTCAGAAGAGCAGTCTGCCAGTGTTCGGGGCACGCGCCTTCAGCTCCGGAGGGGAGGACTTTGGAAGGATGAAGTTCAAATGCACGCTCAGCTCGATGGGGGTGACCTGGCTGGAGCGGTTCGTGCCCATCTTCGACAAGATGGGCAAGGAGCTCTCGGTGCTGTTCACCCCGGAGACGCTGCATCTCGTGCAGGGTGCCGCCGATTCGGGCGGTCTGGAGCTCCACGCGGATCTGCTCGTCAAGGAGGCGTTCGACGAGTACAAGATCGCGAGCAACAACGAGGATAAGATCGCGGTCAAGCTGGAAACGGCGACTCTGTACCGCGTGCTGAGGGGGCTCGTAGGGAGCGAGGCGACGCACATCGAGGTGAAGCTCATCAAGCGCGTCGTCCGCGAAGGGCTCTCGCTGCCGTTCCTGAACTTTGCCAGCACCGGCCTCGTCGATATCGCGCAGGATGTGCCGCTGGGAGGGCCGCTGAACAGCCGCGAGCTGTCGGATCTGGAGCGTATCGTGCAGGCGAACGTCGTGAACGTGCCTTACTGGCTCAACCTGGACAGGCACGCGACGGAGGGTGCCCACCAGGCGGCGGAGAGATTCAAGGCGGTCGGCCCACGGACGGAGCTCGCCACCACAAAGGCCGGGTCGCTCCACCTCGCCACCGCCAAGGGCGGGAGCGTGACCCTCGGGACGGAGTACAGGGGACTGCCCGTACTCCCAAACGCCGAGGACCAGTACGCACGGGGGGGAGTGGACGACGAGGACCTCAACCCGGCGGGCGCGGCGGAGCGGCTGGCGGAGGCGTGCGCGAGCGGGTCGGCGGCGTTGGTTGCGGTGAACACCAAACAGCTGTGGAAGGGTCTGCAGGGCGTGCACACCAACCCGAGCAACGCGATGATAGGCGTGGCGTCCAACCGCGGGCACATGGAGCTGGTGTTCAGGTACGATAGGCAGACGGTGAACGGACCGGACGCGGTGGGCTTGTTCGTCAGGGTCCCGGGCGAAATCGACGAGGACATGATCTTCGACTGACGATGAGGGCACACGAGTACTTAGAGAGCGGCGACGTTTCACGACTAGCTTAGAAATGAATTACACGCGCGGCGTATTAGGACACAACGATCACCTCCCCTGCGCGGTCCCCCTTCCGACCTCCCGGAGGAACTTCTCGATGGGGTCGTCCTTCTGCTGCTCGTTGGCCAGGAACGAGGCAATGGCAAACGCGTCGCCGCCGTCGGCGTCATTCAGGCCCTGAATCTCAACCCCGTCCCCACCCGCGGCAGCCACCGCGGCACGATCCTCCGCCGTCTGGCGCGCCCTGGCTTTCGCCTCCGCCGCCTTGGCGAACTTTTTACCTTCGCCCTTGGGCTGGCTCGCCTCCTCAATCTCCTCGGCGATCTTGACGCCAGCCTCGCACTGGTCCATGTTGGTTCCGTCCGCAATCTCGTGGAACTTCTGGGCGTTGTTGAGGAACCACTTCGACGGCATTTTCTGACGAATGCGCCTCGATGAGCTGGCGATGATGTCCATGGTGGTGCACCGCATGGAGTAGTGCTCGGTGGCGTCGGCCATCATGAACTGGTCGAGCGCCGACATCTCCCACTCCTCCAGCTTCTGCGACCCGAGGATGGAGTGGATCGTCTTGCACCCGACGCTCTGCAGCTTCATCTGCGTGTTGGCGCTCATATCGTCCGTGGCGACGTACGTGGGTAGCCCGTGACCCGACTTGGACTCGCGGCACATGTGGACGAACGGGTCGATGTTAATGGACGCCTGGTTCGCGGTGAACGACTTGAAAACCGGCATTCCCATCGTCGCCGCGTTGGACCTCGCGTGCACTACCCGGAAGTTCCTGTCCGACGCGCCGAACAAAAACTTGCGCACCTCGCTGGACAGAAGGTCTATGTGCTTCGAAGCCTGGAAGTCGAGCTCGGTGCCCGCCTCTTCGCATTCGGCGAACACGGCGGAGGCCACGCACGAAGGCTTCCCGCCTCTCTCCTTGATTGTGTCAACCACGGACTGGTAGTCCTTCGCCGAGGTGAAGGGGTCTGAGCGCACAGTCTCGTCACCGGGGGAGACGAAGGTGGTTCCGATGGTGTCCTGATCGCGCAGCGCGGTGATGCATCCGCGGTCGAGGTTGTGGGTGAGGAACGCGGCGCGGTCGTCCTTGGTCATGGCGCGCCACGTCCCGGGCTCGGGCTTGACGATCGCGTCGAAGGAGACGTACTCATCCTCGCCGCCGCTCACCGCCCTGGTCTTGACGGGACCCACCACCAGCTCCGAGCCGGTCTCCCTCGCCATCTTGGCGTAACACTGCAGCGACTTGAGCTGCTGGGGCAAACCCTGCGACTCCCCCATCAGCGCGTACATCTTGGGCGTCACCTTCTCCTTGTTCTTCAGCAGATCGAGGCCGGGCAGAGGGCCCGCGTTGTGGGTGTACACGCCTAGCCCGATGAGCGCGGCGAACGCGAGGGACCCTAACGCGATCACCACGGGTCGCGAGGACCCGCGGGACCGCGGGCGGGTATCGTCCCCGCCCAGCAGAGGCGTCGCGGCCTCGACGTCCCTGTGCACCATTTGTGTGTGTGTAACAGGCGCGGCGCGGCAAAATGAATCTGGCAAAATGTAACCGATGAAAATTTCGGCCTTGATTTCGCTTCTTTGCAACCGCGTTCTCATATAGAGTTTCGGGAGTTTTGCGTAAATGATGACATGTACATGGTGATGATTGTGTATTTACACGAAAAATCTAACTGCTAACCATGTCTCACAGCGTAATTCGGACACAAACCCCACAGCCAGCAGTCACGTTTGCGGAGAGCCTCCAAACGTCGTCCACCACAAATCGCTCACGACGCCGGATAGCTTCTCGGGATAGCGCCATGGGACTCGGAACGTGGCTCGATGTCGTGGACGACGTGATGATGCAGCGTTGGCACACGCGCCATCTGCCGACCGACCCCGCGAATGTTCTCGGCCCCGACGTGAAGGGGAAGACCTTCATCGTCACGGGACCCACGAGCGGGATCGGCACGACGACCGCGGAGACGCTCGCGAGGGCCGGCGCGCGCGTGGTGCTCGCGTGCCGCACGGTGAAGCGCGGGCAGGCGCTGGTGGACTCGTGGAACTCTACGGAATCCGAGCCGCTCAACTGCGAGGTGATGCACCTGGACCTCGACTCGCTGGACTCCGTCAGGGCCTTCGCCTCATCCTTCCTGGCCAAGGACGAGCCGCTGCACTGTCTGCTGAACAACGCCGGCGTCTTCGACATGTCCGGGGCGTTCAACCGCACCAAGGACGGGCACGAGTCGCACTACGGCACAAACTTCCTGGCGCCCGCGCTCCTCGCGCTCCTGCTCATGCCCTCGCTCAAGAAGGCGGGCACGGCTTCGGCGCCCGCGAGAGTCGTGTTCGTGTGCAGCAAGCTCCACCAGTTCTGCCCGAGGCTCCGGCTGGACGACCTCGGGTTCGAGCGAAGGTCGTACGGCGCCAGGGCGGCGTACGCGCAGAGTAAGCTGGCGGAGATCCAGTTCACGCGGGAGCTCGAGCGCAGGCTCGGGGTGAAGGAGGGCGAGGGCGGAGCGGTGAGGGGCGGCTCCACGGTGCGGTGCTCCACGGTGCACCCGGGGAACATCGTCACCGGGGTGGTCAGGACGCTGCCGTACGTGGTCCAGGTGGCGTACAAAATATGCATGAGCCGCATCTTACTCACGCCCAGCGAGGGTGCGCGAGCTAGTTTGTACGCGGCGACGAGGGGGGAGGCGTTGGCAAACACGGGCCTGGCGCCGTATTTCACGTCCGAGTGCGTCGCAAAGCCGCCGAGCCCGCCGGCGCTCGACGACGACGCGGCGGCGAAGCTGTGGGACGTGACGCTCGCGACACTCGGACTGCCGAAAGACTTCAAACCATGACGATGAGTGATTTAGCAAAACTTTATTTGGTTATTGATAGTCTATTGACGCACCGCGGAGGGCACTTTCAAACGCTCGCCGTCTCGCCTTAGACGGCCATTTTCATTTCAATGCGCGGGCACGGGTCGTAGCCCACAATCTCGAAATCGCTGAACTCGAACGAGTCGATGTCCTTCTTCTCCGGGTTGATCTTGAGCGTCGGGAACGGCCTGGGCTCGTTCTCGAGCTGCGTGTAGAGGGGCTCGACGTGGTTGGAGTACACGTGGGTGTCCCCGCAGCAGTGCACGAAATCACCGGGCTTCAGTCCGCACACCTGCGCTATCATGCACGTGAGCAGGGAGTAGCTCGCGATGTTGAAGGGCACGCCGAGGCCCATGTCGCACGACCTCTGGTACATCTGGCACGACAGCTCACCGTTGGCGACGTAAAACTGGCAGAACATGTGGCACGGGGGCAGGGCCATCTCCTTGAGCGCCGCGGGGTTCCACGCGGTGAGCAGGATGCGCCTGTCGTTGGGGTTGTTCTTGATCTTGTCAATCACCTCCGCGAGCTGGTCCACGCCCTGACCGGTGTAGTCGGCGTGCATGTCCTTGTACTCGGCGCCGAAGTGGCGCCACTGGAAGCCGTACACCGGCCCGAGGTCGCCCTCCTCCCTGTGACCCAGGCCGACCGAGTCGAGGTACTCGCGGCTGCCGTTGCCGTCCCAAATGTGAATGTCCTTGTCCTGGAGTAACTTGGCGCTGGTGCAGCCCTTGACGAACCAGATGAGCTCCTCCGCGACGCCCCTCCAGAAGACGCGCTTGGTGGTGAGCAGCGGGAAGCTGCGGCGAAGGTCGAAACGCATCTGGCAGCCAAACTTGCTGATCGTGCCCGTTCCGGTGCGGTCACCCTTCACGTTGCCCTCCTCCATAATCTCCTTGATCAGGTCGAGGTACTGCATCTCCTCGTGCTTCACCCCTTTCGCCACGGCACCCGCGGGGAGCACCTTGGATCCGGGCGAGCGGAACTTACCCGTGCCGGGGTCCACGCCGAAGTAGGTCAGGAACTGGACGGTGGCGCCGTCCTTCTCCCGCACGGGCTTGGCGGACGCGTACAGCTTGAACTTGGCGGGATCGATCGCCGGCAGGAACGCGTCGCACTCGTACTTCCCGGGCTCGTCCACGGGCGGGGTCACCTCGGTGAGGTGCAGGGCCTGGCAGTGCGGGGACTTCATCGCCTCGGCGTACACCTGCGCGCCGCCGATGACGAAGACCTTCTCGACGCCGGACTCGTGCTCGGACGAGGAGAGGAGCTCGAGCGCGGCGTCGAGGGAGGGGCGGAGGAAGACGCCCTCGGGGAGGACCTGCGGCTTACCGCCGCCGTTCACGGGCGCGGAGTTCTCCGAGCCAGCCTCCACGAGGGTGTCACCGCGGCTCAGCACCACGTTGACGCGGCCGGGCAGGGGTCGGAACTTGGCCGGGATGGACTCCCACGTCTTGCGGCCCATGACCACGGCGTTCTTGGTGCCGGGCTCGTTCACCTGGGCGGTGACAGCCTTGAAGTAGGCCATGTCCTTGGGGAGGTTCCAGGGAAGGCCACCCTGGTAGCCGATTCCCATCTCGCCCTTGGTGGCAGCCACCACCACCTGGAAGGGGCGAACCGTGGACGCTTCGCTCGCCATCGTGAAGTCGTTACTCGGAGAGGTGGAGAAGGATGAGGAGGAGCACAACACCTGGGAGGGCGTGTACTTGAGGACGCTGAAGAGCGAGTGACGCGGCTGCGAGAGCTGCGACGCGGTGACCGACCAACTGCGGCGAACGAGCGCTTGGAGACCACGAGCAATCGTGGTGCCGACGAAGGCTTTTTTTTAAACTTCGACGCTGGAAGAACAACGAGCGCTGTCCTTGACGTCGAGCCTGCGAAACGAGGGTGGAGGGTGCGGGATCTGCGCGCCTCTCGCCGTTTCGTTCGTATCGGAGCCTCGGAGCGCGGTGCCCGTGACTTTGTGTGGGCGCGTCAAGATCCAGGGCCAGTTTCAAACCATTTTGAAAAGATACCAGCCGATACCAGCTGTCGATACCAGCCCAAAAAAACCAAACTGCCAAACCTGACCGTCGACAGAGCAATCCCTAATTCCACTCGATCGGAGCGCGTCGACTCGCTATGTTGAAGCCCGCGCCCCAATCTCTGCGTGAGCTCCCTCGGGGTCCGCCCGGGACCCTCCCACCGCCGCCCGGCGGCTTCGGCCTGCCCCCGCCGCCGGGGTTCCCCGGGTTCCGGCCCGGGTTTCCGCCGATGATGCCCGGGATGATGCGCCCGCCGATCATGCACGGCCTGAGGCCTCCGCCCAACTCGTCGACGCATCAGACGGGTTTGACGCCCTCGCTGCTTCGGCTGTTCGTCTCGCGAGCTCCCGTGGAGTACCATCCACCCCCCGCCAAGGCTAAGAAGACCCAGCCCTACACCGGCATCGCGGACTACGTCAAGCTCTTCACAGATCCCGCCGAGGAGGAAGATTCTCCGCCGCCCGAGCCCGAGGTGAAGGAGACCAGGGCGGCGAAGAAGGCGAGGATCGCCGCCGAGAAGGCGAAGGAAAACGACGCCAAGATCGAAGAGGAGCTCAAGGGCTGGAACCCGAAGGAGGATCCCAAGCTCGCGGACTCGGACCCGTACAAGACCCTCTTCGTGGGCAGGCTGAGCTACGACGTCGACGAGGCCAAGCTGCGGCGCGAGTTCGAGAGGTTCGGGGCGGTCAAGTCCGTCCACGTCGTGGAGGACCGCGAGGGTAAACCCAGGGGTTACGCCTTTGTCGAGTTCGAACGGGAGAGCGACATGAAGCACGCGTACAGGTCGGCGGATGGGCTCAAACTCGAGGACAGGCGGATCCTGGTGGACGCCGAGCGCGGCCGCACCGTGCCGGACTGGAAACCCAGGCGGTTCGGCGGCGGGCTCGGCGGGACCCGACGCGGGGGTAAGACCGAGAACAACCTCGTCGCGGGTCGCGATCAGGTGTACCACAGCAGGCCCCAGGAGGGTGGCGGGTATGGCGGCCAAGGACACGGGGGGCACCAGGCGGGATACGGGGGACAGCAGCACGGCGGTGACCGCGGATACGGCGGCGGCGACCGGCGTGACTCGCGGCGTGGCAGCTCCCGCGACTCACGCCGCGATGACCGGGATCGTGGTCACAGGGATTCGAGCAGGTACGATCGCCGCGACGACAAGAGCAGGGACCGAAGGGACGACAGGCGGGACAGGGACAGGGATCGCGACCGGGACAGGGACAGGTACGGCGACCGCGGCAGGGACAGGAGCCGCGACCGCGACAGGGGGCACAAGCGCGATAGGTCCTCGTCCCGGGGCAGGAGGGACGATCGGGACCGCGATCGCAAGAGGCACCACGGGGACGAAGGCGCTTACCCGCCGCCTCCGCCCCGAGCCTCAGCTCCCGCGGCGAACGACGGCGATAAGGAGGACGGAGAGCTCTGATTTAGGAGGACGGAGAGCTCTGATCGACTCGGCTGTGATGAAATGTATGTTTCGAATAAGAGTCTAAACGAGTATCGACGCCAAAGGCTCCGCGAACATCACTATCAACGGCGCGAGCGCCTCAATGGGTCCCATCAGCGAAAGGCACGTGCTCAGCGTCGCCGCGCCTGGAATACCAACCATCACGAAGAGGGAACAGAGAGCTATCATAGCTTTGGGATTCGACGTTAGGTATTGGACCTGCGGTTTTCGCAAGAAATCCTGCAACCCGGGCTCCGCTTTGCCGTAGGCCTCCTGCAGCTTTGGCCCGATTTCAGCTCGTTTTTCGTTCACCTTCTCCTTGGCCGAAGCCGCTGACTGCTTGGCCTTCTCCATGGCGACGCCGGCCGCCGCGGATCCCTTCTCCTTCGCCGCGGCCGCCACCGCCGAACCCTTCTCCTTCGCCTTCGACGCGAAACCTTTCAGCTTGTCCATCGCTCCTCTCTCCGCGCCCCGTGAGACTGGTTGGTGACATCGCCAAAACTCAAACTTTCTCGCGAGTCACCACCTGCCCGATCCGGCGGTCCAATCAAGTCGCTCGCTTTGAAGCCGTTCAAATCGATCGCGACTCAAAGCCTTATCGTCGCGTGCTGACGGAGTCACTTCAAACCAGCGCGGCAGTCGTCGAGGCAACACACGTATCAACATGGAAATGAACAAGCTGGCGCCGGCCTTCGCGAAGCTCGCGGAGGCTGCGCAGGAGATCTCCGAGATTTTCGCGGCGGCGGGAGGCGTCACCCTGGGGAAGAGGGGCCCCGGCGCCCTGCTGCTTGATGCGGACGGCAAACCAATCAAGAAGAAAAAGGAGAAGCGCGCTCCCCGCGCGCCGACCAAGTTCAACGAGTTCATGAGGAAGGCCGTCGCGGAGACCAAGGAAAAGAACAAGGACAAGAGCCCCAAGGAAGTCTTCGCGCTCTGCGCGGCGATGTGGAAGGACGCGCCTGAGAACCCGAAGAGCGGCTTTGGGTCTCTCCCACCGGCAAAGGGTGACAAGGGGTCGCTCAAGAGTGGCAAGGGGAAGAGCAAGAAGTGAGCGGCCGCGATCGGCGAAATTGGCGGCGCGCCAGGGAGAGCGACGCACGGGAGAGGTCCAGCGAAGACCCGAGTTGTACTAGAACCTATCACATGTTTGGACGTGCTTGCGAGATCAAGGAAGAGGGAGGTCGTTGAGATTTAGAGAGAAGTTGCTACGAAACGAAAGAATTTTGAAAGGCAACAACGTTCCTCGGGCGTCTGTCCATCCCCTTGGCCATCCCCGGGCTCTCTCCGATCGAGTCCGATGCGGCAGGACGCGTTCGGGGGTCTCGCACGCCGATATTGGGCCGTAAACCCGGCTCGTAAACCCCGGACCGCCCCGTTCGAAGGTCGCCTATCCCTCCTTTCAAACGGAAACCACGGCGGGGCGATTTGGTTTCGATTTGACCCATGATGGAAACAGAAAATGAGGTTCAGCCGCCGACTCCTAACCATCGCACTCCAAGGCGCGCGAGGCTCTCGAGATGGTAGAGCGAAAGTCGACCCGCGTCAAGACAGTCGCCAAGGCGCTCAAGCGCGTGGACGAGGACACGCGACGACAGGTGCGAACCGACCACCCTCCTCACTCCCCGACCCGATGCAGCCCTCCCCCTGATCCACGCTGACTTTTCGCCCCGCAACCCCCATCGTGCCCGCAGGTCGCCGCTGCTCGTTTGGATGCGCTCGAGAACGATAACGCCGAGGCGGAGGCTGCCGACGATGATAGCGAGTACGAGATGGAGGAGGGAGAGGGTGTGGGCACGGTTCTGAAGAAGAAGGGCGGGGCCAAGGGTGGGAAGAGAACGACGCGCGGCGCGGTGGCGACGAAGAAGGGACCGAGATCGTTCGCCGCGCACCTGGACGAGGCGATGCTGGACAGGGTGCCGAGGGAGATTCCGACGTACCTCACCGCGGCGGCGGGTCCATCGGTAACGGCCACGGCTCGAAAGTACTGCTCCGTGTGCGGGTTCGCGTCCAACTACAACTGCGCGAGGTGCGGCATGAAGTTTTGCAGTCGCAAGTGCAACGCCGTGCACGCAGAGACTCGGTGCCTCAAGTTCACGGCGTGAACACCGTCCTTATTAGCCCCGACGAACGCAGCAAACATAGCCCATCTAATCACAATAGTCGAGTTACTAGCAATCACAACCTCCCGGCACCGCCCCAAAGGCTTCGAAGGCTCCGAGTCACCCTCGTTTCCGAACCCGACGACGACGCTCCAGCCTTGAACACCAGCCCGAACATGTCCTCCGTCGCCTCCACCCCCGCGAGCTGCAGCACGAGCTCGGCGTGTTCGCGCAGGTGGACGAAGCAGTCGCCATCGACCGACCGCGACCTCCCCTCGGCGCCCCTTGACCTCCGCTTGGAACAAACGCCCGGGTCGCTCCACAGCAGGTTCACGAGCCGAACCTTGCGCCGTTTCGATCCGAGATGTATCCCCCACTGGGTGAACACAGCCTCCAGCTGGGGCCGCTCCAGGCGTCGGGCCATGCGTCGCAAGAATCGACGCTCGCGCACGAGCCGACGCTCGGCTTCCTTCAACGAGGGCGGCAGTGTCGCGGCGTCGTGGATTCCAACGGAGCCGCGCCCGGCGTCGGCGTCGGGGTTCCTCCATCCAGCCGTCACGAGGCTCGCCTTGAGCCACTCCAGTCGCCTGTACTCAGCCTCGAAGTAGAACGTCTCGCGCCCCCTGAACGCTAGTAGGAACCGCGAGCGATGCTGCAGCGGCACCCGCAGCTGGTGCCACAGTCGAACAATCTTGGGCAGGAAGAACGACGCGGACGGCATCCCGGCCCAGCTGTCCGTTTGACGCGACAGCCTGGACCCAGCCTTGGCGCGGTCGAGCAATTTCCGCTCACGCTCCCTCGCGCGTTCCGCCACCCTCGCACCCTCCTCCTCCTTCTCCGCGAGCGAGGCTTCGAGCTCCAAAACTTGCGCGCACAGCAGCCGCTTCTGAAACTCGACCCTCTGGATGGTGTCCTTGTAACCGTCGAGTGCGTCGCGTGTCAAGTTTGCCTCCGCCATGGCCTCCTTGAAACGTTCGCGTAGACCGGCCATCTGGTGCTTGAGCGTCGTCTTCTCCAACTTCACCGATGGGAATTCATCGGCGCGAGGCGAAGTCGTACCGGACAAATCGGACATGGCACGGCGGTGGCGACGAAAAGTCTCGTCCATCTCGCGCTGTTCCGACTCTCTGTCGTAGTGCACGATGACCGTCGCCCTGCTGTCGACGCTCAGAGGATCCGCGATCGGGGTCCTGGGTTCCTCCGGCAGTTTACCATTGGCCTTGCTCGTCTGATCCGACGCCCAGCTCGACATGTCATTCTCAGCCTCTGCGGCGTACTCCGCCAGTGCCGCCTCCGAGAAGGGATTCATAAATCCGTTTCCTCCAAAGTTTTCTTTCCCTCCGAAGGTGGACCCGATTGATCCGCGACTACTTGATCGCGTGTGTCGGTGCTTGCTTATCTGCGATGGGCCAAGCTCTGAGAGTGGGGATACACACACGTCGTTCTTCGATTTATCCTCTTCCTCCTCCTTCAGGGCGGCATCCACAACCTTGACAATCTTAGCTCCCGCTGTGACAATCTTCGCCAGGCTCTTCAACGGGCTGCCGAGAACGGAATCCCTCAGGTCTGCGAGATCATACGCGTTGTTCACCTCCATGTCGATGATTGGGTGATCATCGATCGACGACTCACTTCCACCGCTTCCCTCCAATGAAGGCTTAGGAGACTCGCCATCTTTCCAGAACACACCGAGGTCAGTCTCCAAGAGTTCGAGTTTTTGCTGGAGCGCATCAGCGGCAGCCTGTGCGGAGTTCATGCGCTCCTGCTCGCTCCTCAGCCGGGTTAATTCACACTCCAGGCCTTCGATGAGCGTCTCTTTCGCCGCGTCCATGATATCGTAGACGACCTTGTCCTCCTGAAGTTCCCTCAGCTGCAGTTGCAGGCGCTCAATGACAGCGTCGGGGGATTCACCCCTTCTCGCGTGGGTGGTGACACCCATGCGTAACAGGTTCTGCTCAGCCTCGAGCTGTCGCCCAGCCTCGGCGCGGCGACCCGGGCTAGCGGTGCATGCACGGTCGATGCTCGTGCGGTGGACGATATCCTCTGTGATCTCGTTCGCGGCGGCGGCGGCGACAACTTCGACAGGCGTCGGCGGCGGGTCCGCGGTGCCGGTGTCCGCTTTCAGCTCTGCGGCGAGTGCATCCGCGCGTGCCCGGCGAATCGCAGCCAGTGATACAAGCTCCCCGAGCGTGTCATCATCCGTGAGTGAATACCCGGATTCGTCGGTATCGCTCTCTGCTGACCTCGGCGTGTTGGGATTGCTCACTGTCGGGCTGGTTACGTCCGTGCCCTTGGCATTTGCCGCCCTGTTCAGCGCAAAGCCAAGTGAGCGGCGCACAGTGGAGCCGACGAGCCTGAAAAACCCAAGCTTACCGCGACCCGAGTGGCCACGATCGTCAGTGTCTTCATCTCCAGCGGCAGATGCGGAGGGTTCGATCGGAGTCGATTGCTTGCTCGGGGTACCGCGGCGGCGGCGGCGCGTAGGCTTGACTGGCGAAGGTGACCAGGATCTTCGTCTGCGATGCCTGGAGCTGAACCTGTGCCCCTCGCTGAGGGACACATCGTCGTCATCACCGCCGGTAGGTCCTCCGAGAAGAAATCGTTCGAGCGTTGCGATACGAGACTCGGCACGTGCCCGTGCCTCCTCGGCGGCTCTCTTCTCCTCCCGAATGCGAGCAATCTCCTCCGCGGTGCCAAAATACTCGCCTCCGTTGGTGTTTCCAGTGGCGAGCGCGATGATTCGCTGAAGCTCAGCAATTTCAGCCCGATACCGTCGGATTAGAGCCTTATCATCAATAACCTCGTTGACCGTGGCGCGGTTTCTCACCCGCTTGGCCTGCGCCGCGAAAAAGAGAGCCGCCCTCGTTGCCTCCAGCGCGGATGCCGCCGCGGAGATGCAGGTTATAACCGCCGTCCTCGCGTTACCACCGAGAGAACTCGCGAGTATGCGAGTGAGCTTCGAGTCTCGATACGGCACGTGCTCATCCGAGCCGCGTTCGCCCTTTTCGCTCAGGCTTCGAATCACCTTCCCGAGTGTCAGGAGTGATCGATTGATGTGGCATCCCTCTGTCAGTCGCGCGCCCGAGGACTGCGCTCGACTGGCGCGCTCGGACCCCGCGAGATCCACAAAGTTGAGTGTAGCGGTCAGAGCGGGACCTCGCTCTTCCACGTCGACAGCGGGTTCATCGCTCGATCCCGCTACTCTGCTCTCGATGGTCAGGCGCACGATCATGTGAGACCTGGACGATTCGGCATTCATGCCGGTGGCGCCAACCTGTCGGCGGGCCTCAACCTCGCGAAGCAAAGCCTCGAGCGCCTCGCTCGAGTCCACCGGCGTGGAAACCAGGCGCTCAATCACGGTACCGCGTTCCGGATCATCGAGAAGCCTGAGTGGCTCGGACACTCCGGGCGCGAGATGGCTCGTCGTCGGCTCGTTACCCTGGTGACCAGCCGCGTCGTCCTTGACCATCCAACCGCCTCGGTCATCCCGCCCGTGTTTCCCGGCCATGTTGGAGAAGTTGTTGGAGTACGCCGCGGCGGTCCACGGCGCGGGCGCATCCACGAGAAGATCCCTGACGATCTCGTTATAAATCTCCACGGCGGAGAAGTGCATGAGGTACTTCCGCTCGTCATCTCCCTGGACCGCGCCGAAGAGATCTCCGACGGCGCCCCGGGTGATGGCGCGCATGGTGTGGGTCTTGCCCCCGCCCGTCTGACCGTACGCGAACACGGTCCCGTTCACACCTCGAAGCGCACCCCGCACGATATCTCGCGCGGCTTGGGCATATACCTCATCGTTCGCGGCTTCTGGGCCGAACACCCGATCGGCCGTGTACCTAGTTCGTTGACTCGACTTGGCGTTTGCGGAATCCTTCCCGGGACTCGCCGCATTCTGGGGAGATGCGTGCGCAGTTGGCCCCGTGGGGGATGTCAGACGAAGCTCGCGATCGTCCTCGGACACGTCCCATACCTGAGCCTCCCTCGCGTGTCGCTCCTTATCGCTCGGAGGCCTGATCCTCACCCCAACCCATATCGCCTGCTCGGCGGATCCTCCCTCGGAAACTTCGGAACGCGCGGCGGGAGGCTCAGCTGCTGACTTTTACTGCGCCGATTGGAACTCGCGACACTCGTTGCACTCGTCCATGGGTCCGCCACGGGTCGACTTCGACGGAGAAAGATGCGATATATGGTCAGTATCGCCGCGATATACGCGCAGCACGCCCGCGGATCCCCTCGCGGCACCAAATGGGGACGGTCGGGGAAGAGACGGCACCCACCAAATGGATTGTGGTCGAAACTTTTTTTAAGCCAGGTTGGCGATTTCGAGCAGCGAGCGTTACTGACGCCCGCACAACTTCTCGAGGAGGCACCGATCGCAGGCACCGCGTCGCAGAGACTCGAGCGCGATGAACGACCTAAGGAACCCGGCGCTCGTCGGCCTTTGCGACGATGAGCTGGACACCCGGATCAAGTTCCATCGCGGGGTCTACTCCAAGTACTGCGGCACGGCTCTTCCGCACAACACGCTCTTCCACATCACCCCCGCGCGTTTTTTCCACAGCCGGCTGCCCATCGGCGACGTCGGCATCCAGGCGTACGTCTCCGAGGACTTCCACCACGTCGGCGCTGTGGAGGCGTTCTTCACCCCGGAGAAACTTCTCGATTGGGCCAACAAGCACATGGCCGAGCAGGAGGGGTACTTCTACGTCATGCAGCTGAACCCCGAGGAGATGGGGGAAAAGCAACACTACGCCGCGGAGGAGGATGCGAAGGAGACTGGGAGGGTGCTGATCGTGGGACCGGTCGGGGTGGAGGCGATTTCGAGGGTGTACGTCGCGTCAAGGGAGCTGAACAACTCGAGAACGGGTAAATTCACGGACGTCGCTCCGCCGGCAGTCTTGTCGGGCTTGCGGCCACGCGACACGGCGGGGGACGACGAGGCCGGTCATGAGAAGAAGTGACGAGAAGTTGTCGTCTCGGTTTTCACGAATCTCGAGGCGCACTCCGAGTGCGCCGACTGAGAATAGCTACATCACATCACGCTTTTTATGCCCTTGATTTCTATGTCCCTGACGACTCCCTCTTTATCGTAGATGTGGAACCCGTCGAACAACTCCGCGATGCAGCACCGGACGCTCCCGCCGCCCACGTCCTCAATCGTCGTCAGGTCCACGTGATGGATTCCGTCAAAGTGCTCCCGCAAAACCACCAGCTGGTCCTCTCTCAGGCTCCTGTACGCGCGCGTGGACATGACGAGCGCGGGAAAGAACTTCCAATTTCTCACCTCCAAGCAGTTGCACGCAAAACACTCCATCTGCTCCATGGTTATCTCCACCACGACGCGCGTCGGTCCGCTGGTCTTTACGAGCGACGAGGACACCTTCTCCCAGTCCTCCGCGCTCAGCGAGTCCTTGCACACGAGCGCCGCCTCCGTGCCGACGCTCATCATCACGTTCGTGTGATATATGGGATCACCGTGTCGGTCCTGGGCGTCGAAGGACACAATCTCGTAGTTGTTCAGTTCCCCCCAGAGCTTCGCTAGCCCCAGGTTCGACCGTTCGGAGACGGCCACGTACGCCACCCGGTTCACGCGGTCCAGCACGAGCGACCCGGTTCCCTCGAGATACCGCGGCGGATCATCCTCCTCTTCGGTGCTCAGGTCGATGGTGCACTTGGACTGGCGGTCCAGGTAGGCCACCAGGTCTTTCCTGCGCTCTTTCCGTCGGTTCTCGTTTTTCATCGGGTAGAAGTTGAGGACGTCCGGGGCGGTGGAGAACCAGTTGTTTGGGAACACCGCGTCGGGCGTGCCGTGGCTCTCCTTGTGATCGAAGAGGTGGACGGTCATCTGCAGCGGTCCTTTCAGGTTGCCGAGCAGGTCGACCAGATTCTCGTGCTCTCGCATCACCCTCCTCCGAACGTTCGCCAGCTCGCCCTCGTCCACCTCGTGCATGAAGCGGTTGTCCTTCGCCGCCTCCGGGTTGTAGCCAAACGCGGTCGGGGAGATCAGCAGCACCTGGTCGGTGCTCTGCACGGGTGCGTACTCGATGGGCTCCTCGTCGGGCTTGACGGCGCCGAAGTATTTCTTCTCTTCCTTCATGATATCGTCCTCCACCCTAAACTCGCCGCTATTAAAGCCGAGCGGATCATCCTTCGCTGGACTTGGCCCCCGCCGCGGCTCCATACCGGGGAGGGGGGAACCCTACCAGCAGAGCAAACAAACAATGGCGGAGCCAAACTTCGCATTCTCGGTTTCGGCAAATGGAGTCCTCGCTGCCGTTGGGAAGTTTCGCAGGGTTCGGCACCCCTGTGAAAATCAGCCAATCACGTGCGCGCATCCATCGTATCTTTACAGCTGGAAAAGACGTTTTCTGGCTACCGTTCCGCGTCGGGTGCGCCCAGCGGGCTACCATTCGAAGGCGCACGCCCGCGTCCGCCTTTGTTCCGTCCCGACACTCGCCTTAAGGTGCGAACCGCCCCGTCCGCGAGATTGAACCCGCGCCCGCGCCCCTCCCGCGGGGGCGCGTCCCTTCGTCATTTCTTATCTCTGGCCAGTCAGCACTGTGGCGCCAACCGCAGGACCGACAGATTTCCCGCGTCTCCATCCTCTCAACGTTCACCCGTCCCCTTCCCGTTCCCAGAGACCTTACACTCCCGAGGAACCGTCGAGCGCATCGCAAACATGACCGGTGTCTCGAGCGCGCTGTGCGGAACCCCGCTGGCGGCGCGGACCCGACCCACCGCGTCGCTCAGATCGTCCCGACGCGTCAAAAACAACAACGCGAGGCGCGTCGTGCGCTGCGCGGTGCAGGAGCCCGAGGAGGACATCCTCGCCCTCGCCGAGCGCGCCGCGCGCGGGTGCGACCCCTCGAACAAGGAGGAGTGCATCATCACCCCGCGTCAGATTGTGAACGGCCTCGAGCTCCCCTCCTTCGAGGACGTCTCCACCGCGCACTTCCGCATCCGTTCCGGCGTGGTGCGCACCAGGTGCACGCAAAGCCGAACCCTCAGCGTGCTCACGGGCATGAACATCTACCTCAAGCACGAGTGGGAGCAGGCCACCGGATCGTTCAAGGAACGCGGCGCGCGCAACGCCCTCCTCGCCCTCAGCGACGAGCAGAAGAGGCTCGGCGTGGTGGCGGCATCCGCCGGTAACCACGCCCTCGCGCTCGCGTACCACGGCCGCGAGCTCGGTATCCCCGTCACCGTGCTCATGCCCTCCATCGCGCCCCTGACCAAGATCACCAAGTGCCGCGCGCTCGAAGCCAACGTCGTGCTCGAGGGAGACACCATCGCGGACGCCGCGCTCGCCGCCAAGTCCTACGTCGATAACGACGGCATGAAGTACATCAACGGCTTCGACGACTTCAACATCATCGCGGGCGCCGGCTCGGTCGGACTCGAGATCCTCGAGGACGCCAAGGATATCGACGCCATCGTCGTGCCCGTGGGTGGAGGCGGTCTCATCGCGGGTCTCGCGCTCGCGGTCAAGACCATCAACCCCAAGGTTCAGATCATCGGCGTCGAGCCCGATCGGTGCCCTTCGATGGCGGCGGCGATGGCGGCGGGCGAGGTGGTCAAGGTCCCGACGTCCCCGACGCTCGCCGACGGCCTCGCCGTGCCCACAGTCGGCCCACGCTCGTTCGAGGTGCTCAGGCCCAGGGTCGACAAGCTCGTCACCGTGTCCGAGCAGGACATCTCTGTCGCGCTGCTTCGCCTGGTTGAGACCGAGAAGCTCGTCCAGGAGGGAGCGGGCGCCGCGGGGATCGCCGCGTGCCTCGCCGGTAAGCTGCCCGAGCTCGAGGGCAAGAACGTCGCCGTCCTACTCTGCGGAGGCAACATCGATACCTCCACCCTCGGGAACGTGCTCGAGCGCGGTCTGGTCAACGATGGCCGACTCATCCGCTTCTCCGCGGTTGTGCCCGACCGACCGGGCGGCATCGCCGGCCTGTGCGCCGTCATCGCCTTCGTCGGGGCGTCCATCAAGCAGATCGTTCACGAGCGCGCGTGGCTCCAGGAGGACTCACACGCCGTGCAGGTCGACGTCACCTGCGAGCTCACGGGCCTGGAGATGAAAGAGACGCTGTACAAGGCCCTCTCCGAGAAGTACGCGGTGGACTTCAGCCTGTCCAAGAGCAACCTCAACATGAACATGGTGGGCAAGGATTCCGCCGGGATGATGGCCGCCGAGTCCAAGAACGGTGCCGACGCAAAGACCTACAGCTTCGACGCAAAGACCGAGACTAAGCCCGGGAGACTGCCCGCGCCCGTGCTGTATGATTACGACACCATCATCAACAACGTCAAGCCCAGCGCCGAGCTCGTGGGTGCCGTGGAGGATGCCTTCTCCCAGCTCGCCAACGGCAGGGTGGACGTGCCCCTCCCCATGCACATCGGTGTCGCCGAGACCCCCGAAGCTGGACCCGGTGACTGCCACATCAAGGGCGGGTACATCGAGGGTGCGCCTACGTGGACTGTGAAGCTGGCCAACGTGAGCTTCTACAACAACGTGAAGAAGGGTCTGCCGGCGGGATCGGGCGTGTTTGTGGTGTGCGACGCGACGAACGGCGGGCCGAAGGCTGTGCTGCACGAGAACAGGTACCTGACGGATCTCAGAACCGGTTCGGCCGGCGCCGTCTGCGTGAAGCATCTCGCGCCCAACGCCAAGAGCGTAGCGTTCATTGGCACCGGTGTCATCGCCGAGGCTATGGCGCGAGCAACCGCCACCGTGCACGGCTTTGAGGAGGCATTTGCCTTCGCCAGGTCCCCCCAAAAGTCCTCCAGCTTCTGCAAGAAGATGTCCAAGGAGCTCGACTACCCCTTCTACGCTTGTGCTACCGCTGAGGATGCCGTGCGAAACGCGGATGTCGTGTTCACCCAGACCCCGGGCGGAGAGTGGGTGCTCGAGGAGGACTGGCTCCGCCCGGGCGCCACCATCATCGCGTCCGGGTCGGATCAGCCCACCAAGAACGAACTGCCTCCCTCCGTGATGGCCAAGGCTAAGTTCGTCACCGACATCACGGCTCAGTGCTCAAGGGTTGGTGAGCTTCGCAGCGCCATTGAAGCCGGCCTCATGACTGCCGACGGCGTGCACGCGGAGATTGGACAGATCATCAACGGCGAAAAGCCGGGCAGGATCGGTAATGAGCTCATCGTGTGCGATCTCACCGGCACCGGCGCTCAGGACGCCGCTATCGGATCCTACGTCATGAAGGTACTCGATGGCGTGGTTCCAGGTGCCATGCCGCCCGTGTTTGACGCCAACAAGCCGAGGCTTCCCGCGCCCAAGCTGTACGATTACGACACCATCATCAACAACGTGGCGCCAAGCCGGGAGCTGACCGAAGCTGTGGAGGATGCCTTCTCCCAGCTCGCCAACGGCAGGGTGGACGTGCCCCTCCCCATGCACATCGGTATCGCCGAGACCCCCGAAGCTGGACCCGGTGACTGCCACATCAAGGGCGGGTACATCGAGGGTGCGCCTACGTGGACTGTGAAGCTGGCCAACGTGAGCTTCTACAACAACGTGAAGAAGGGTCTGCCGGCGGGATCGGGCGTGTTTGTGGTGTGCGACGCAACGAACGGCGGTCCGAAGGCTGTGCTGCACGAGAACAGGTACCTGACGGATCTCAGGACCGGAGCCGCGGGAGCGGTTGCGGTGAAGCACCTCGCCGTTAAGGGTGCCAAGAGCGTTGCGTTCATCGGCACGGGTGTCATCGCCGAGTCCATGGCGCGCAGCACCGCCACCGTGTACGGCTTCGAGCAGGGTTACGGCTACTCCCGTGACATGTCCAAGAACAGCGCGTTTTGCGACAAGATGTCCGCTGAGCTCGGGTACGCCTTCACCCCGTGCTCCAGCGCCGAGGATGCCGTGCGAAACGCGGATGTCGTGTTCACCCAGACCCCGGGCGGAGAGTGGGTGCTCGACCTGAAGTGGCTGAAGCCCCACGCGCTCATCATCGCATCCGGGTCGGATCAGCCCACCAAGAACGAGATCCCCCCGGCGGTGATGAAGAAGGCCAGGGTTGTGACCGACATCACGGCTCAGTGCCTCCGCGTGGGTGAGCTGAGGAGCGCGGTTGAGGCTGGCGTGATGAAGGAGACGGACGTTCACGCCCAGCTCGGGGAGGTGATCAACGGCTCGAAAAAGGGACGCACCGGGAAGGAACTCATCGTGTGTGATCTCACCGGCACCGGCGCGCAGGACGCCGCCATCGGCTCCTACGTCATGAAGGTGCTCGATTAAAGAGGCAAGACCGTGAAGAACTAGAAATTTTTTGTTGTAACTTTCACAATCGTCAAAAGAGCCCCACACCCGCCGCCGAGCGGCTGTCGTCTGCGGGCAGCGGTCTCATTGCCCGCGCCTAATCTCTGGGTAGGACCCGATCCCCCGTCCCCGCGCGGCGGTACCTTATTTTCTCTCGCAAGGGCGCCAGTTTCCGGCTTGGAAACCGGTTCCTCCCCGTTTCGGGGGTGATGACTGCTTTAGTAAAAGGTCTGAGCGTTGCATGGCGTCGCGGGCGCGGCGCGAAACGAAGTTGCCTCGGGGTGGGGTATATGCGACAATCGTGGGATCAGTCTCGGCAAGGTAGCCCGTTATCCCAGCCCGCCCCTCATCCATGGGTGCGGCGCTGCGCAAAGGCGGGCGACACCTAACTCAATTATCGTCGTGGGCCAAATTAAAAGGCGGGTCCCCGTCCGAGTCGTGGCGGGGGCACAGAATGGCCCACGCTCAGCAGCCACCGGACGGATCCTGCGATTGAACCCTTTAACACCTCGAACGGTAGCGTCTGCGTGTCCCCTGCGAGCACACGTCATCTTCAGCAGTGACCAATAAAGGCGAATCTGACCCGACGGAGAGCGAACGATTTATCTAACCCGATCGCCCCACCTCCTCCATTCGTCCCACCTCCTCCATTCGTCCCGTCCTAACCTCTTCCCACCCTTCGACCAGGCGAGATGTCCGTCGACATAGATGCCATACTAAATATGTGGAACATGGAGGATGCCGAGGAGGTCGACAACCCTCCGCCGGTGTCCATCAGCATGCAAGGCCACCTGTCCCGCCCGTGGCACGGTGACGAAGACCCCGTCAGCGGATGGGAACCGTCGTTCCAGGCGCTCGCCGCCGCGCTCGATCGCTCGCACGGCAACGATCAGTGGAAACTCGCGTTCGCTCATTTGAGGGCCGCGCCACGTCGCAACCTCGCGTTCGTGCGCGCGTCGGATTACTCCAGGTTTGTCGAGGTGCTGGACGACCTCACGGACGTCGAGCTGTTCGAGCAGGAGGAGCGAGACCTCCTCGTGGACGTGTTCAGGCAGAGGATGGCGGCGCACGAGACGGATCACGTGCCGATGATTCTCGACGTGACCTTCAGGAGTAAACCGGTGGCGGACAAGCAGCGGAACAAGGAGGACGCGGGTAAGGAGTCGGAGCTGATGGATCCGCCGACGAGGGCTGAGACGTTCCAGGCTCTGCGTCTGCTGCGTGGACTGTGGCTGCACTCGCCGAGGAGTTGCGAGGCTGCGGGGAAGGCGGGGGCCGTGGAGGCTCTGCTTAACAGTTTCATCAAGGGCGTTCCTGATCCCACGGAGGGAACGGTCGCCTGGAAGATGGCGAGGGCGCTTGAGGATTGGAAGCGACAGGTGGAGGAGGCGGAGCGGGACGGGACACTCGAGGACATCAAGAAGAATGCAAAGGAGAAGAAACCGGGACCGCCGTTCAGGATATCGTGTCCCGGCGGTTTCGACGAGGACGGCAAGCCGTTGGGCGAGGTGATGACGTTCGCGATGGACGTGGACGATCCCGAGGTGGAGTACGGCCAGCCCGATGAGGACGAAGTGCGACTGGAGACTCTGGAGGCGCTCCTCGCTTTGCTGTCGGGCCCGGACCAAGAGTGCCGAAGGCAGTTCATGAAGCTGGACGGCGTCGCGTCCGTAGCAGATTTCCTCGTGCCGTGGCTATCGGAGAATGGCGGTGAGGATGAACCCAGTGAGCTGGTGCAGAGGTGTATAGTCTTTGTGGGTGTTCTGATCAGGCACGCGCTTCCCGGGGGTGGTGACAAGACCGACGGGGATGACAAGGATGAAGGTATACGGATGGCAGAACAGGCGGAGGCGACGCTGCACGAAATCATCGGACCCGACGCGACGGAGGAAATTCTCGACGCCGCCGAGGAGCTCTATCCCGGCTTTGGCACAACCTTTGGGGAGGATTCGCCTCGCGCGGGTGTTGACGTATCGGAACTGGAGTCTGAGGCGTTTGGGGAGACGATGATGGAGCAGGGTCTCGAGGCGATGAAGGCTTCTGGGATTGACACAGGGGCGATGGAAGAGCTCATCGCGGGTATCAAGCTGCAAAAGGCATCCGAGGGCGGCGATGGGACGGCTTAAGAAAACAACGAGTAGCAATAACATAGGCTAAGTCAGTCCTTGGTCTTCTTCTTCCTCATTCGCGAGGTCCACAGAGTATCGCCCAACCCCGCCTCGGCCCTCTTCAAGCTCTCCTCTCTGGTTCGAGCCTTCGCCCAGATAGTCTTGAGACTCTCGGCGCGGTTCTGCAACTCCGTGCGCCAGAGTAGAGTTCCCGAGATGATCACGAGAATGTCCATCCCGATGTCTGGCACCGCCTGCGGGTTCCAGGTGGGCCACGCCTCCACTCCCGCCTGGATGACGCTCACCATCTGCGCCGCGGCCACAGACGAGGCGAGCGCGTAGGATCCCAGCCTGTATCGACGCAACGGCTTGGACTTTCTCTCAGCCTCGATGATCGCCGGCGGCACACCCTCCGCGCCCACCACGTTCTCCCCCTTGCCGGTGTCTGCGAGCGGCATCGACATGAGCTGCTGCAGCTCGGCGCCGCGCAGCATGCCGATGTCCTCCTCGTCCATGCTCATGCTGCCACCGGTGGAGTCGGGGCTACCGACAGAACCATCGATATCGACTTCGATGTCCCCAGAGTCCGTCACCCGCGTCTGGTACACCGGCAGAGGCGCCGGCCCTTTGCCAATTTTCCCGACCAGCGGCAGGTCTGGCAGATTAGGGCACCACTCTCCAACCTGCTCGCCGCTGTCCAGCTTGAACTGGGACCCGTGTGCTGGGCAGACGATGCACCCGTCATCCGTCATCTTGGCGCTCAACAACGCGGTCTTACCCTGCATGGACAGGTTCAGGTGCGGGCACTTGTTCGACACGGCGTAAACGTCGCCCATGAAGTCCTGGATGAGAATCTTTTTGCCGTCGAGGTTTGCCACCAATCGCCCTCCGTTGTCCTGGAGGTCCTGGGTGGAAAACCCGGACTTGACGTAACTCGCGGTCGTCATCACCTGTGACCTACGCGAGTAGTGCGAGAGCGCCCTGCGAGGAGCATCTCGAACCCTCGTCCCGGCGAACCCAGACGCCAGGCTCGGGGAGCGCCCACAGCGTCGGGGGCCGCCAAACCCAGAACCTGAATGGCGCGTCGCCGATGACGCGTGACCCCCGCCCGTCGCCGCGCAGGTCGCCGCCCGCGCGCCTTCCCCGATGTGAGCGACACTCACCGCCGCAGATCCGATCGCTAGTGAAGCCATCTTCGACTGGTTCGCCTCCGTCCGTCCGAGGAGGCGCTCCAGTCCAGTGAAAAGCGACGTGGATGGCGCCTGACGTTGCCGCCGATCGGAGATCACAGCAAGCAGGGATACGAAAAGGGGAAAAAGCGGCCTGGCCAGCCAGACCCGACAGGAGGGTGAAGGATCCTTACGATGAGCGTCCCGGCCGGTGATACATTCGCGTCTCTATCGGGGGAGTCGAGGGTAGCGCTCGGCGTAGTCGCGGCCATATGGGTCATCATCATCGTCGGGAAGGTCTTCTCTTGGACTTGGTCCGCGGCCAGCTGGATCTACAACTTGTTTGGCTTTGGATACGACGAGGATGAGATGCTGGGCATCAAACACCACAAGAAGGGTGGGAAGAAGTCGAAATCGAAGTCGAAGTCGTCGAAGTCTAAGTCAAAGTCGGGAAAGGGTGGTAAGGGGAACAAAGCCGCGGGGGACGACAGCGCATCCGACACCTCGGAGATGCCTCCCTTGGGGGTTGTCCAACACAGAGCACCCGCACCCTCGATCGTCGCGTCAAAGAAACCCTCAAAGCCCCACAAGAAACCCCATCACGCGGCAGAGAAGAACCACCCACTGCACGTCAACACGCTGAAGGGACACACGGATGCGGTGAACATGGTGAGTTTCAGCGGCAACGGTACCACAGTGGTCACCGCGTGCGACGACGCGACGGTGAGAGTCTTCAGGTTGGACTCGGCCGGCGCGACGTGCAAGGCGCCCAGGACCTTGCGAGTTCCCCTCGGTCGAGATATGGCGACCGGCGCGTGCTTCGCCAATGTGGCGGCACTGGATGACCCGGCAGCGACGGACGGTTTGGTCGCCATGGGCACGTCGGGGATTGGTGAGACCCGACTGGTTCGTTTCGCCGTCTCAGACGCGGCGGGCAAACCTCCGGAGGTGCGTTGGGAGAAGAAGCGCGCGATGGACGGGGAAACGGCAATTTCTCTGTCGTGTGGAGGTGGCGGCGAGGGTCTCGGGGTTGGGGGTGCGCCGACGCGGATTCCTCCCGTCGTTGTGTGCTCATCGGACCAGACGAGTGTGCGCGTTTGGGCCGTGGACTCGGGAGTTGAGATAGGGCGCATCGATACCCTCCAGTTCAAGAACCATAACGCCGCCATCTCCCCGGACGGTAACCTCATCGCAGTGTCCACATTCACGGCCGAGGTGAAAGTTTGGCTAGTACTGCGCTCGAGGCAGGGCGCGCCGATGGGGGTCGATTCCAAGCGCGCGGCGATGACTCTTAAAGGACACAGGTCCGCGGTGCACTGGGTGGAGTTCTCACCCTGCAGCACGAGGGCCGTGACGGTGTCCAAGGATAAGACGCTGAAACTGTGGAATCTTGCCGTGAGGTACGAAGCTGGCGAGGACCCTAAAGTACTCGCGAGCGTGGACCTATCGGACGAGTGTGGCGCGGGTCGAATGCCAACTCGGGTCGCGCTGAGCGCCGCCGGCGTCGCCGCCGTCATGATTGGAAATTCGCTGATATTTTACAAACTTTCGCATGGGTTGGCGGGAACAAGCGTCAAGTTGGAGAGGATAGACGCGCCGCATGGATCTTCCGCGGCCTTGAAATGGATGGTATGGTCCCCGACGCCTCACGCGATCGATGGTGACGCAGTCGAAGTTCTAGCGACGGCGGGGAGCGACAAAAGAGTTTCGCTCTGGAGGAGCCCGCGTCTCAATTGATACCTAGCAGCAAGCGTCGAACTCGGCGCAGCTTGTTGGCCATCGGTCGCTTCAGGTGCGGGGCCTCCACCACACCGGGCCACAAAGTGTTAGCCTCCCGCCCGGGCTCGTTCCCGGGCCACACGAGCTTATCGTCCTCCGAAAGCTGGGCGAAGTTCTGCGATTCGTGAGCCGCGACGCGAACCTTGCAGTGGTCCCCTTCCTTGGCGCCGCAGCACGCCGGCTGCAGCCCATAGAAGAAGTCGTTCCCGTACGCCTTACCGTCCCCGGGCGGCTGCCTGGCGTACTGCGCGATCAAGGCGTGCTCGAAGCCTCCGTCGAGCATCTCGCCGACGCGAACCTTCAACGTTTTGGCGTGCTCCAGGTGGCTCATCTCGTAGTGGTCAAACACCGCCTGCTCGCTCATCTTGTCTATCCTTCGCAGAAACGGCTCCAACCCGGGCGGCAGCGCCGTGCCGACGAACCTCCCGGGTGCGTGGCACCTGTAGTCCACCATCACCTCCGGCGCGGACGCGTCGGATATCTCACCCGGGCAGTTTTGCTCGTCGGGCCCCGGCAGGTTCCCGCAGCACACCGCGTTGTAACCGATGCGGTACACCTCGTACTTCTGCCCGCCGGGGATGAGCATCGAGTTGATGGGACCAAACGCCCCCTCGTTGTCGATGATGTGCAGGCTGCCGGTCTCGCTCACGAACACGTTCTGCCCGTGCCTATCCTGCTCGCTGAACAGCAGGTCAAACACCGCCGCCCTGACCACGTCCTCGTGGGGGATCTTCTTCGTCAGCGCCATTGTGCGCGGGTCGATGATGCCGCCGTACAGAGCCTCGATGGATGCGCCCTCCGCAACCTCGTAGAACTGCATGCGGGTGTCAACCTTAACCCCGGCAGCCTCGTCACCCTTCTGCCAGGGGATGAACGACTTGACGTGCTCGGTCCACGTCCTGGGCGTGGCGGCGGTCAGGTTGGCATCCTCTGCCAGCTTGTCTAGTGCGTTGAGGAACTTGAAGTTGCACTCGCTCCAGCCGAAGATCCCACCCTTCAACTGGCAGGGCCTCCGCTGACTTGAGGGGATGTTCTCGCCGTCGTGCTCGCATTTAGAAGGTAACGGGTGGTTCCTGGGTGTCTGTCGATAATTTCCATTGAGACCGCACCACGCCTTGACGAAGACGTTGCCTCGCTCCGCAGTCACGCCCTTCATGACCGCCGCGCCCGATGCTCCGGAGAAAACTTTCACGTCTTTTCCCAATGCTTTCATCGGCTGCGACTCCTTCATCCGCGTCAAGATCACGCTGCACCCGAGACATTTCTTACAGTGCACGACACCCGGGTCCTGCCCGGGTCCTCCCCCCTTCGGTCTCGGCGGCTTGACCCCCGCGGGTAGAGGGTCCAAGATGCACTGCTCGCACGTGTCGCAGGTCTCCCAGGTGCCCAGTCCTTCTTCGTCGATCTTCCACTCGGGCGACGCGGCCTGTGCATCCGGATGTTTCGCAGAGGTGATATCCTTGCTCGTCAGGGCATTTACACCCTCGCAAGATACCACCGCCGCGGCGCAGAGGCACAGCGCTAACGCGATCCGCGCCGTGGACCGCATCTCGCGTGCGCGATAAGATCTGATTTTGGCAGGACGATCCTGTGGAACTAATAACACACGCCAAAATTTGAGGCTAGCTAGTCTAGTCACTTCATCACAGGCGCCCCAGATGTCGTCGCATCGCCTCTACGCGCTGCACCACATCTTTGAACCTCGGCCTCGAATCCGGTTCCTCTTTCCAACACTCCAATACCAGATCCCTTAGCTCCTCGGTCACGCCGCAGCTCTCGGATGCATCCGGCAGCGGGAGACGACTGCCCTCGACAGCCACCGCGAAAATAACCTGCAGGTGGTTGGCCATCCACTCCCATGGCACGCGTCCGGTGACGCACTCCCACAGCATCACGCCGTATGAATACGCATCGCACGTCTCGTCCATTCCCGCGTCGGGTAATCCGCGGAAAAGTTCGGGGGCCATGTACGCCGGAGTGCCCTGCCCGCCGGCATTTTTTGTCGCCCCCGCCGTGGTCATCAGCGTTTGCCCACAGGCCTTTGCAATGCCAAAGTCCGCCACCTTGGCCCAGGTAGGCTCACCGTCTCCACCCCGCCACTCTGAGGTCCACGCGCGAGACGTCAGGAGCACGTTTTGACTCTTTAGGTCGCGATGGATGATTCCCTTGGTGGACAAGAATGCCATGGCGCCAGCGACGTCCCTCGCGACTCGTAAGGTTTCTTCGTACGTGAGTCTCCTTCCGACGCGGCACGACCCATCGCCGTGTATAAAGCCCCACAACGACCCACCTTGCATGAGCTCCTCAACGATGCATACGTGCGGCAGCCGCAGGCACGCTCCGAGGAGCCGTACGATACCTTTATGATCGAGTCGGCTCAAAACCGCCACCTCTCTTGTGAAGGCGCGCATCTCCTGGCGTGAAACACACGTCATCGCGTGAAGCGTCTTGACGGCCACGAGAACTGCAGTGTCCTTCTCGTCCTTCTTCCACTCACCACGGTGCACAGTGCCATACGCACCCTGACCGAGCATCTCACCGAGACAAACATCCTTGAGTTTGATCTCATGCAGCTCGTCGGGCAGGAGTTTGGACGAAAGGGCCAACAGCGATGGCGCGCCTGAACCGGGAAAGGTCATAGGCCCGGAAGCTATATCACCCTCGTCGTCATCCTCGCCGACGTTCACGGCGCCGACACGCGCGTTGGCGACGGTCCGCGTCGACGTCCCGGCGCCTCGAACCACCGAACCGTTCTGATCGACGAACAACGTCGCGGGAGTCTGACCGGGGAGCAGAAGCGTGCGCTTACGATGCGATGATCCGGCTTCAATACGGCCTGATCGGCTATCGTCATCCTCTGACGTTTGTCCCGCGCCCTGACATTTCGCGAGTGCAGTCGCGCAGCATCCGACGATGGCAAACGCGCCCACGGCGAGGATCGATTCCAGCCTCTCGTACCACACCGCTCTTTCGGAGAGATCCGGATTTAGCGATGGTGGTGACGTCGGCGGTGCACGCAACACGATCACCTCCGATCGGTTCACAGGTGGCGGAGACGACGGAGACGTGGGAAGTGGTGGATTCGCCGGCTGCGGCGACGGGGAAGGAGGCGGTGACGAAAGCAGTACGCCGCAGCAGTACCTCCAGTGTCTGCTGGCGGGAGCCGGGCACTCGTTACCATGGTCCCCTGTCGTCCCCATTGTGGATGCGTCCATAGCCTCGCATACGACGCCGTTCAGCCTGACCGAACGCACAGGCTCAGGGTCTGTCTTCGTCTCTCGGATCCCGGTGAACGAAAAGTTCCGTTGCCCCCCACCCGCGGGTATCATCCCCGCACCGAATGCGTTGACCACCCGCGCTGGCTGCCCCCCCGGACCCCCCGGCGATATGAGCACGGCGGTGTCCCCCCTCAGGGCTGACATCCACCCGCCGTCTTCCCCCCTGGCTATTGTCTCTCCAGGCTCAAACGCCCACGATAACTGCCAACTGGATAACGTGCCACCCTCCGTCTCATCCCCTGGCGCACGTCGGTTCACCAGCGACAGCGATGCTTCGAAACTCACCGAGGCGTCGAGGATTCGCATCACATCGGCGCGATACTCAACCTCCAGCTCGCATCTCGCCGGGCAATCGTTGCCGCACCAGCTCAGACCCTCGGAAAAGCAACCTGAAAGCGACGGGTTGTTTTGGGTGCCGCTAGTGCTACTCGTCACGCCCTGGCCGGCCACCTCCCCGCTGACGACGCCCACGGCCAGCGCGACGACGACCATGCATAAGACGCGCGCCATGCAGCGCCAGACGCGCGCTCAAAGCTGTGTGGGCGCTCCTCGCGACCGAGAGAAGTCCTCTGAGAACCGGAGAGAAGTCAGTATCAGTTCGGATTTTGGCCTCAGCTGCCTCGATTGCATCGCCCGTTTGCCGTTGCGGACCGTTGACGAAAATTTTCTTAGGATTTCAAATCTGGTCGCCGCCCGGGCAAAGTGCAGGCGCTCGCGGAGGGGTGAGAGCCACTGTTGACCTCGCGTCGCGCGCCGAAGAGCACGCGGACGTCGTTGCGAAGTCGCTTCGCTGATATTACGAGAGAACAGTCGAGGTAGAGCAAAGGGTCGGGAGAGATGGTTCAGGTCTACGTGGAGCCCATCTCCAGGCGGCACTACGCCCCGTTTCTCTCCGTGGCTGCCCTGTACAGGCCGTTCTGCATAAGTGAGTGCCGGCGTATCTCGCCGTAGACCCCCACCCCAGCGCTCGACGTGGACGCGATACTCATCGACGCGGTTTCTCGCCCGAGGAATCGATCCTCGACGCGCGCTCGCGCTCGCACCCGGCGCGCGGTCGGGCTCTTTTTTTGAAAATGTCACCCCGAATCGCGGCTCGATTCCGCTTTTTCCCGTCTCCCCTGACGTCGCTGACCGCTTCCCGACCCCGCCCTAACCCCGCAGTCGCGTCGCTGATTATCGCCTTCAGCATCGCGCTGACCTCCGGGGGTCTCTGGGTCAAGACGCACACCTACGTCACCCAGCCCTCGGTCAGGTTCAAGTACGACATGCTGCTCGTGTTTGAGACCGCGAACGGGCCCGGCGCCGAGCGGGTGTGGAGCACCTTCGACAGCGTCAACTACCTGATGGGTAACAAGCTCGCGGCCGTGGACATCTCCGCGTCCGAGCAGGACGTCAACTCCGACGGTAAGGTGGACCTGATCGACATCAAGGCTGTCGTCAGGGGCGTGGGCGACGTCCAAGGCGTGAAGGCGCTCATGGCTTTTGACTACTCGTTGGGCGGCCGCGTCGACATGGTGATGAACGGCATGGCCTACGCCGCGCACTCGTCGCCGCTGGCGGGCAGCGGGCTGTACGTCGACGGATACCTCCGCCTCGATCAGCGGGACGCCATCCCCGCGGGTTTCACGCGCCACGACTACAACTACAGCGTCTTTCCGTTTGCGGAGCACGGCGAGGAGAAGGGCGACACACGCGAGGCGGCGACGCTGCGCCTGCCCGTGGTGCTCAACCAGTACAACTTCCGCAACGAGTCGACGTACCTCGACGCGAAGACGCCGGTTTGGGAAGCGGGAGCCTCCCCGGACTTTACCTTCCAGGCGCGCGTGAGGATCCCCACCAGCCAGCAGGTGCTGTACAGGCCCACCACGCTGGAGCTGTGGAAGTTCGCGTGGGTGCAGATCCTCGCAATCTACATCATCTTCTGGTGGATCTTCTCGAAGTTCGAGTACGTGGTGTTCCACCACCGCATCGTCGACACCCGCGTCGTGTCCGACCTGAAGGAAAAGTCCCACAGGTTCTGAGGGCCGAGTCCGCGGTGTGTGGAAGAGAACCGAAACATAAAATCGTTAGTCCTGATCTGTTAATATCTACCGGGCGTGTATTCGTATCCGAGCTCCCAGCGTCTTTGCCGTGCGCAGGTACAGCAGGTCGTAGGGCGGGTTTGTCGCGTCCCCCTTCTCCGGTCGTTTGAGAAATCGAAATTACAAGTTACAGGGAATAGGCTATCTCTACCATGGCGGGGCCCGACGGGAGCGTCCACCTCACGAGAAAGCAGACTTGGCGCCCATGATGACAACGCCCCAAGCACCGAGGATGGTGAACACAAGCTGCGAAAAGGAGAGCGGGGAAAGGGTCAGCTCGGGCCACGCGGGTCGGAACCCTAGTCGAGACACGGCTCGATCGCCGAAATATCGGGGCGGTCGGGGGGGGCGTGGACCGGGTTTACTCACGTGCTCCTCCTTCCAGTTCCCGGGGTTCGACGGGTCCAACCAGGGGTAAGCCACCTTGGGAGGGGCGTTGGGGTCGGCTGCGGGAGGACGACGGAGGGGAAGGTCAGCGTCGGAGCGAGGCGGACGAGTTGACAAATCCAACCCCGGATGCTCGTGGCGCGGGTCGGGAAACAGCAGGACGTTCGGGCGACTCACATGCCATGCCGCGGGTCTGCTGGGCGATGGGGCCCTTGGGCACCGCGTTGAGGCGGCGGGCCAGAGGGGCAGAGGCGCGGAGAATACCGGACATGGTTTGGCTGCGGAGGATCGTTCCCGCGAGTGTGACCCAAGGGGGGCGAAGTCCCCGGGTTCATGAGGACTCGAGGACTCAAGAGTTCAGGGTTCAACTGTTCAATCGCTCGACTCCCCTCCGCCTCTCGCGCGTGCCAAATCATCGCAGGAGACAGGATAAATCCACACGGGAAAATTCCGTTGTCAAGGTGCGGCAGACAGTCCTGTTGGAGCCGTCTCTCCTCGACACACCCGGCGATTCGATCAGATCTTGACTGAGACACACTCGCCATGCAGTCCAGCATCGCGACGCGCGCTCGCGTCTCCTCTATCAGCGGGTGAGTGACCTGGAGACGAGGAGGAAATTTCACAGTTCTCCCGCGAAACCCCTAAACTGGCTGGCCCCGCGCTCCGACCCGGAGGGGCGGTTGCGTCCCGAAAGCATCGTTTCGACCCGAGCCATCGCCTTGTGACCGATGCATGGTCACCACACACGCGTCTGAAGCCTTGGATGTCTCGACACGAGGCGCACCATTGCTCGCATTCCGTTCATCCACTGACGACCCGCCCAACCACAACACAATTCTCCGATAATCTTTCAGGAAGTCGCTCTCTGCCAAGGTTCAGATGCGCGGCATGGCGGTGGCGACTCGCCCCGCCGTTCGTGTCCAGCGCTCGGTACGTGCTCGCGGCGCTAGCGCGTCCGCCAGCGTGTACACCGTGCAGAGGAACGATAACCTTTGGAACATCGCGAACAAGTACGGCGTGAGCCTTGACGACCTCAAGCGCGTCAACTCCACCACGCTCGGAGGCAACTACGACGTCATCTTTCCCGGCACGCAGCTGGTGATCCCCGGCGCTATGAGGAAGAGCTCGCCCATCCCGTCGTTCGCGAGGCCGGCCTCGAGCAGCTCCTACAGCAACTACTCCGCCTCGGTCGCGCCGGCGGCCAAGCCCGCCGTCAGGTCCTCCAGCAAGACTGGCATCGGGCTCGTCACCGCGGGTGCGTTCTTCATCGCGCTGGCTGTCGGCATCATGGTCTTCAAGGACGACGACGGGGCCCAGGATGATGCGGATGGGCGCTACGACGACCAGGGCAACTGGATCCCCACTGGATACGAGGGCCAGGGATACTACGACCCGGCGGGTAACTGGGTGTGGGTTCAAGAGCAACAGAGCCAAGGCTGGGGGCAAGTTTCTCAGGGATACGCGGACGAACAGCAGGGCTGGGGTCAGGATCCGCAGCAGCAGCAGGGCGGCGGCCAGTGGAATCAGAGGTATTGAGTTTAGGTATTGAGAACTCTTAGAATCGTCGGAGCGACTGTAAATACTTAATTTGAACGCGGCTAGAACTATTGAGGGGGAGGAGGCGGGACAGCCACCATGCCAGGGGGCGGCATCATGCCGGGTGGCGGCATCCCCATAGGCGGCGGCATCATACCGGGCGGTGGCATCATTCCAGGAGGCGGTGCCCCCATCATACCCGGGGGCGGCGGCATTCCCATTCCCGGCGGCGGCATTACCATGCCGGGCGGCGGCGGCATTCCCATTCCCGGCGGCGGCATCCCCGGCGCCCCAGCGACCGGCGGTGCACCCGCGGGTCCCGCCGCGAACATGGTGTGCGGCCGATGCGTGGAAGCCTTCTTCTCCATGTTTGCCGCGAGCAACCGCTCCGCCGGCGTTCCGTGCCTCTCCCCGTTTGTGTCCTTCTTGTACGCGTACGTCACCGAGATGGGCCGGTTGCACAGGAACTGACCGTTCATCGCCTCGATCGCCGCATCGGACGCCTCGAACGAGTCATAGGCCACGAACCCGAACCCTCGGCTGTTCCCCGTGTCGGGGTCCCTCATGATCTTGGGCGTCTGGATCACGACGCCAAACGCGCTGAAGGTATCGTACAGGAGCTTCTCGTCCAGCTCCGGATCCAGATTGCCGACGAAGAGGTTGGCGCCGACGTCGTTAGACTTCTTATCGACGGAAGCCTTGTTCGTGCGGATCGGCTTACCGAACAGCTTGATCATGTTCAGCACCTTGATGGCGTAGTCCGCGTCATCTTCTCCCCTGTACTCCACGAAGGCGTAACCCTGATGCGCGTTGCTCACGCGATCCTTCGGCATGTACACGTTCACCACCGGTCCCGCTTGGACAAACGCCTCCCACAACATCTCCTCGGTAACCTGTGCGAAGGTGCGGGACGGATCGGTCAGCAGGGAACGGGGAGGCGACGCGATAGATCCCGAGGGTTTCTCAAATCCGGGGCGCGATTTCGGGTTCAGATTGGCGACGCACCTGAGGATCTAGGTTACCCACGTACACCGTCGCCTCCTGGTTGCGATCGGCGGCGTGCTGGCCCAGCAGGTTAGAACCCGCCGAGGCTGAGATTCGCCCGCCGGCGAGGGACGTCGACGCCATTGCTCAAGGCGCGAAGAAATGAATGCTCCTCCGGGCGCAGTTCGATTTTCATCATCATCTGAGAACCTCGCCGCGCGCTGGTGCTGGTTCTCAAGTTTCACTCCAGCCGCCGCCGCCGACACAAAGGCAAGCGCTAACTAGCCGCGCCCACACTCGAGCCGCTCGCGGATTGAAACATAGGCAACTCGCGGTGGTCACGAGGTATCCCTCGCGACACTCTTTAGGCGGTCTCGGCGTCACATCAGCGCGCGTCCGCGTCCAAGTAATCGAAGGCGGCGGACCCCTGCACAGCTTGTCATCATGCGTCCTCTCGAGGAATCCGAGATTCAGCAGGTGTTCGAGAAGCTCTTCAAGTTCGTGGGAAAGAACCTGAAGAACATCGTGGACAGGGCCGATCAGCCGCACTGCTTCAGACTGCACAAGAAGGTGCGCCGCGATTCCGTCCGTCCGCCTCGACGTCGTTCCGCCCCCTTTTTTCTCTCTCTTGGGGGAAAAGTACCCTCATCCGTGCTCCTCAGTTGCAATCCGGTGTCGGCGATGATGAAGGAAATATCCGCGCTTCTGATACCCC
>Ga0302116_1000069_pt1 | contig 51178 bp, 31 predicted proteins | sample AG5_SCM_MG_FD_203124 | JGI IMG/M metagenome (GOLD analysis project Ga0302116, IMG submission 203124) | Marine microbial communities from Western Arctic Ocean, Canada - AG5_SCM | ecosystem: Environmental > Aquatic > Marine > Oceanic | place: Canada: Western Arctic Ocean | collected 2017-10-01 | reverse complement strand
CGGGTCCAGCCTGCCGGGCCCGGATGAGTTCATGCGCCGAGCGCGCGTGGAGCTGGCGCGCCGGCGTTCCCCGAACCGACCGATGACCGGCAAGGAGAGGTTCACCGCGGGGGGCGTCTCCGCGCTGATGGCCGGGGGCGCCTCCCCCACAGAACCACCGAACCAGGCGAGGACGAAGGACAACGAGGGCGGCGACGACGAGTTCCAGCAGGCGCAGTCCTCCCCGCCGCGGCCCGCGTCGCCGTCAACCTCGGATATCGCCCTCTCGCCGAGACAAGCGATGGAATTGATGACAAAGGAGCTCGCGATCGAGGACGCGGTGACGGAGGGCGTCGTCTCGACGTTGGTCGACGAGGCCCTGGCGGACATGATCTCCCCGACGGGTAAGAACCACCCGCCGCTATCGCCGGTGAAGACGCGGCTGGGTGATCCAAACGCCACGTCCACGGCGAGGCTGACGATCCCCGAGGCGGATTTGGCGATGCACGACGCGAGGGTGAAACTCTCCGAGGCGCTCCACGCCATCGCCGAGTCCCTCTCCGTCCGTCACTGGCCCGATCTCAACGTCGGCGCGCTCGAGACGAAGCCAAAGGACGACGCCCCGCTATCCCCCGAGGAGCACATGGAGCGCGAGGCTGCGGGGGTGACGGGCGCCATCGTCAACGTGTGGCAGGCTTGCGACGCCGCCTCCGCCGCGCTCACCGCCGCGCTCGAGCGGAAGGAGAGCGGCGGGAGCGCGATGGCGTCACCCCGGTCCACGACGAGCTCCATCGGGTTGAACCCGGTCCCGCCCACCTCCCCGACGCGGGGACGGAACACCCCACCGCGACCCAGGCAGGAGCGAGCGCAGCTGGAAGAGGCGGTGTTCGCCGCGTGGATGGAGTCGGGCAACAACGCCGCCAACCTTATGTTCTCCGAGACGCCCCTGCCGACGTCCGCGACGTGGCCGTTGAGCCCCGGGTCGGGCGCGACGACGACCGGGTCGGGCGCGACGACGACCGTCACGTCCCCGACCACCGGCCTCCCCAACATCGACCTGGGCGGCGTGTCATCGCCGGGGAAGTGGAGGGCGGTCGTCGCGCAGCTCGCCAAGGCTTCCCTCGAACGCATCGCCGAGTCCGCCTTCCGCGAGGCTGCCGAGAACGGCGGCGGGTCCTCCTTCGGCGGGCCCGTCTCCCCGCCCGGCCCGGGGTCCCCTTCCAGCCCGTTCGGTGACGCGTCCCCCGCGACCGAGCCCAAGTCCAGGGCGGCTGTTCGAAGCGAGTCGAGGTCGGCGCAGGAGTGGGAGGATCTGACGCTGATCGCCGACTACATGTCCACGACCCGCGTGCTGTCGTCCGCGCTGGACGTGTGGCGGGGTTGGAGCGAGGAGAGCAAGGTGGCGAGGCGGGCGGCGAGGGAACGGGAGATGGCGATGGCCGTCGTGGAGCGGGAGATTGCCCGGATGGAGTTCATGCAGCTGTGCCTCCGAGCCTGGAAAACGCACTGCAGGGAGGCGGACAGGGAACGGCGGGCGAGGTACAGGCTCGTGTCCAGGAACTCCATTCGCAAGCTCACGCGGACGCCGTCATCGGCGTCCCCAAAGACGAGGAGCCCTCTGGACGGTCGGAAGTCCCCGTCCCTGTACGACCTGAGCACCAAGGCTCGCGAGATGTCCGCCGCGGCGACGGCCAAGCTGGGCGGCGGCGCCGGGCGTGTGCCCCTCGACGTGGCCACCGCGTTCCACAGGTCGTCGGTCATCACTCCCACCGGTATGGTCTCCACGCCGATCGAGAAGCAGGATTCCGTTCGATTTGAAGGTCGATCCATGGGGTTAGACCGCGGAGTCGGCGCGTCGGGAAGAAGTTGGCGGGAAACTTCGCCATTCGCGGCGACTGTCGACGCTTGGCGGGTCCCGGACGATTCGATGCCGCGGGAGCCCACGTCCCCGCCGGGGTCCGCGGGTAAGTTCGCGGTGCCGCCGAGTCTGACGGACGCCATCTACGGGGAGTTGCCGAGCCCGCTGGAGCGTCGCGGGAGGAGGCAGTACTAGCAGCTTCAATCTCAATTCGACTAATAAGTTTTGGCTATTTTTTCCCCTTTGAAGTTTGCTTCCCCTTGCCCTTCTTCTCCGGTGTCTTTGGGGCGTCCTCCTCCTTTTCCTCTTCCTCCAGGCCGGCCGCCAGACGCGCTTGCCTCTCCTCGTACTGTTTTTTCTTCTCAATCTTGGCCGCCGCCTCCGCCTCCCTCTTCTGCGCCGTTCGCTTGATCTGGTCCGTCTTGGCCAGCTGCCACGCGAGCTCCTCTTCTTGCTGGATCGCGTCGATGATGCTCGTGCGGAGCGCGTGCTTCGGAGTGAGCTGGCGCGTGGCCGGCAGCCCCTGCGCCTCCCGTTCCCTCGCCGTCCTGTCCTCCTCCGACGCCATCTCCTCCACGATCTTGAGCGCCACGTCCTCGGGGACCCTGCTGCGATTCATAATCTTGAGCTGCCTCCGCGCGAAGTTCCGGACGTAGTGCGGTTCGGCGCTCGCGAGGTCGATGGGCTGGAACCGTTCGGTGGGGTTGCGTTTATAGTACGCGCGGATGAGCTTATCCTCCGGGTACACGATCCGCTCCGGCTTCATGGCGCTCATCTGCGCGGTGGGCGGCACAGCCTTGAGCGCCTCGAACCACTTGGGCACCTCCACGTGACCCGATCGGAGGATCTTCTCCGTCTCCCCGAGCAGGCCCTTCCTGCGCCCGATGCGGGTCTGGCTCCTGAACTGGCTCATGGCGAGCTTGGCCACCTCCCGGCCGCCGCGCCTGGCCATGGCGCGTGAGGTACGAAACGGGTTCCGAACCGAGCGCGCGCGCCAAAGTGGAAGACGCCAATCGCGCGAACCCTAAGAATCAGTGAACCCGGTTTCAGCGCAGACGAATAAAATGAAGAGGCTGATTTGTTACGCACGCGTTCTCTCGTGTGAATTAGATGCAAGCTAAGCTGGGTTTCAGGGGCCTCACAGGTCCGTGAACACCTCTTTCGCGATGAGTTCGTGCCACAGCGGGTCAGTGCCCGGCGGGTCGATACGGACGTTACTCTTGGTGGTGTAGAGACCCGCGAGTGGTCCGCGGTCGGGGTGCTCGCCCAACCGGAACAGCCGGGGCTCCCACTTCTTTCGCCCCTCCTTGATCTCCTTCATCAGCCGTCTCTGCGCCACCTCCAGGCGTTTCTTAGCGACGTTGGCCTTCTTCCACTCCTTGTTGACGATGGCGCGGATCAGGTCGCCCCACACCAGGTGCGATTCAGTCTCCAAGTCGAGCGGCACCGTCTGCGCGATTGGCATCTGCCGTTTTCGTCTCGCCGCGTGCCAGAACGGTTTACTGGGATCCCCGTCCGCGTACAGGGTATCGTTCCAGTGCCCCTTGATGGTCATCACGATCTTCGCGTCCCCCAACGTCGTCGCGCCCACGGGGGGACGCACGCACCACCTCGCAGCCTTCGACGCGACGTCTTCCTCGACGTGCCCAAAGTTCTGTAGGTACCCGTACCCCATGCCGCCCCCCGCGCCGCACCCGCCGTGTGAGGACGCCGGCGCCTCGTACACGCACCCTTCCATCCTGTTCGCCTTACTCTTCCACCCGGCGCTGCCCCGTGGTTTGAAGTGGAGGTCCGCCCAGAGCTTGCGGTCGTCGCCCGTGCGCCCGGGACAGACGCGTTCGAACCGAATCTTACCAACCGTCTCGTTGTAGGACCCGCCGAGGCCGAAGAAACGAATGTGCAGGTCCGGCACGGACGCCGAGTACACCTCCCCGGTCGCCTCGAGCTCGATCATGAGCGTCGCCCTCAACGCAATCTGGACGGACGTGCCGTGAAACACGGGCTTGGGCGCGAGGTTCCCCGTCATGCGCACGCCGGCGCCCTCGTGCTCCAGCTCCCAGCACGTGATCGGCGGGTGGTGACTCACCTGCTCCGCGAGCATCTCTATGTCCCCGACGCGCACCCTGTGCGTCTCGCCGATGACGCTGTTGATCGGTTTCTTCATGCTGGGAAGAGGGAACGAGCTCTTGGTGCCCCCGCTGGTGCCCTCCTCCGAGCGCACCGATTCCATGTCGATGTAGAGCTGCATGATGCGGAGGAACCTCTGCACGGTGGGCACTCCCACGTCGCTCATCGACCTCCACGTCTCGAGGTCCCGCTCGGTGCCGCAGATGATCGTGAGGACGTCCTCGGTGGCCTGGATCGCGGAGAAGGGCGTCAAGAACGTGGCCGGCAGCTCAAACTTGGATATGTCCTGCCCCATCTTGAGCGTCCCCATGAGAGACTTGGCCTGCGCGGCGACGTCCTCGGTGTCCGAGCTCGTGTCGTTCTTCAACGTCGCGCGCGCCCTAACCCTGGCGGCCGCGCGATCCACCCCTTTCTCCCGCGCCACCCGGTCCTTCGTCGCCGCGAGCAGGCGCTGGATCCGATCCGTGTGCCGCCCCTGGTTCCACGCGTACCCGCAGAGCTCGAACGGGACGCCGCCCTCCTTGACCACGCTCGCCACCTGCTCCTGCGGGGTCAGCTCCAGGAACTCCGCGGGGGCGCTCGTGCTGGCCCTCGGAGAGGTTCCCGACGTGCTCTGCCGCGGGGTTCCGAGCGCGTCGAACCCGTCCTCGAGGGTGTCGAGGCAGTCGAAAAAGTCTTCCGGCTCGTCGAACAGCTCGATGCCTTGCGGCGAGTGGCCGTTCGACCGTCTGTGGTCCACCAGGGGCTGCGTCCGGCCGGGGCTATCCCCTCCATTCGGCTTGCTGCGAGATAACACGGGATAACATGGGACGTGCGGTCAGGTTGATGCACGATCGAGGGCGCGTAAAGGCGGGCGCCGACAAGACAAAGACGACGCAAAGACCGAACGGGCGGGTGCGGAAGAATTAAGCACACGTGTACGGTTTGGGAAGGAGGGGCCGGGGTCCTCACCTAATGCAGCACCCCATCCCCAGAAGCCGGTCCCCGCGACGGCACAGGTCGCGGTCTCACCAAAAACGCCACGAACCCCCCTTCTCCGGCTCGCCCGAGTATGGGACTCGCGTGATCAGGTTCCGGACGTGTCGTTGAATTTCTCTTTTGGCACGCGGACTTGCAAAAAAGCGCATCGCCCAAATCCATTGAAAACCCGAAAGGGTGCCCCGCGTCAAAAGTCGTCGAACCTATTAAAACCATACGAGTACGACGAAGAGTTTACGGTTTGCGAAACGTATGCAAATCAGTTAAGTCATAATTGTTAATTATATATCCACCCCGGGTCCCCCAGACGCGCGTCCCGACCCGCCCAGCGCCCTAAACGCGCTCACGCGTACACCCTGGAGTTGATCATCGCGCGGTACAGCGTCGCACCCTCATCACCCGCGGCGATGGCGGTAGCGTCGCCAGCCGCGGCGAACAGCACCGATCCCCTCTTCGCCTCTGCATCGCCGACGACGCCGCCGCCCTTCATCACGAGGTACACGCACGGCCCAGGCGACGGCGACACGGTGTACGACTCGTTCGTACCCACGGTCACGATCTCGAGCATGAACTCGTCGAACGGCGGCACGTACCGCGTGGTGTTCGCATCCACGGACTCGCCGTCCAGCACCACGGGCGCACCCGCGTTGTACGTCAGCATGTCGCACAGGATGGCGGTATCCCGTAGCTTTGGTGTGAGTCCCGCGCGTACCACGTTGTCGCTCGTGGCCATGCACTCCACGCACTCGCCCGCGAGGTACGCGTGCGGTTCGTTCGCGGCGAGGTAGATGCACTGGCCTGGTTTCAAGGTGAGGTAGTTTAGCACGTACGCGCACAGCACGCCGACGTCCTGCGGGTACTGCTCGTTGAGACGTTGCGCGAGGTGGTCCACGGGCGTCTTGGTCTTGTCATCCTTGGCCTTGAGTCTAGCCGCGAGTGTGTCCACCTGCGCGGCGACGGCGTCGGAATCGGCGGTCATGAGCGCGGTGAACACCTTGGCGAGTTCGTCTTTGTTTCCCGTCGAGTTCTCAAAGTCAGCCGCGACGACGTCTCCGACGACGGCGCGAAGCTCGGGGACCGCGCGTAGGTTGGCGGCGAGTTCGTCCCCGGCGACGAAGCCGCACAGGGCTTCGAACTCGGTCACCGCGAGGGTCATCTCGGGTTTGTGGTTGGCGTCCTTGTACACGTTGGGTCGATCGGCGTGGAGCTGCGCGGCGAGGGTCTTGTCGGGGTGCGCCTGGATGGAGAGCGCCTTGGCGACGGATAGGACCTTGGTGAGGAAAGGGAGGTCATCGCCGAAGCGCTCGACGGTCTTCGCGCCGAGGTGCGCGGCCGGGTCCGCCGCGATGGTCTCCTTGAGCCCAACGCCGGTGGCTGACACGACGGAAGGGCCCGAGGGGTGGGTGCCCATCCACAGCTCCGCGTACGGCTTGGAGGGATCCGAGTCGACGCCGGTGTTGAGCTCGCCGAGCGCGGACACCTCGCATCCGCCCTTAATGCCCCAGTCGTAGTTCTGCACCGCGCAAGTCAGGCTGAGCACCATCTCGATCGATGACGTCTCTGAGCGTGCGTGCCCCTTCCGTGGAGTCCGGAATGATGCGAGATCCCGCACACGCGAGCAAAGGAAAGTCCCCTTTTTGTCGTCTGTTTGGGCCTTGGTTGGACGTGTGTAACCACCAAATGGTTTTTTTTGGTTTCGGTCGGACACACGGTCTATTTGGCGAGTAAATTACTCGTGCTTTTGCCTATTTCAACCGACCATTTCATCCCCGTATAAATGACTCAAGGAAATAGACTAAAGATTCTTTTTGTGGCATCCAAGCAAGAGGACGCGGATCCGCATCGTGACGAACAGAGCGTGAGAGCGCGGCGTCTGAGAACGACACCGCGCTATCGCCGACCCCTCATGGAGGAATCCAAGGGGACTTTCAAGCACTCGGCCAAGTACGACGCCATGAAGGCCAAGTACGGGGCCGGCGGGGAGCGCAGGGAGCGCCCGTCGCGACGCGAGTCGCCCGCCGCGACGCCTCAGGGAGGAAGGCCCTCGCGAGCGTCCGGGACCGCGACGGGACGCGCGCCGGGGGAGAAGAGCAAGCTTCTGGAGAGGGACGCCAGGCGAGGAAAGAGGGACTCCAAGGGTGGTTCCAGAGGGACATTCAACTTCTGCAAGGTGAGCGACGCGCGTGTGTACAACCCGACGTGCGACGATCGATGAGATGCCGCGTGAGGAACTCGACATCCGACCCCCGCGACCCGCGTATCGTCCGTCCGATCCTGACCGCGTCCGTCCCCGTCTCGTGTATCACAGTTTCTGATTTACGCCGTGTTGGCCGCGGCGCTGCTCGCGGGAGGATGGATGCTGTACGTGAAGGTTGGACAGAGCGGGACGCCGCAGTGGGATACTCCCGACGTGCACATGCCCGCCTGGAAATGGCCAAACTGGAAGGCTCCCGACTGGAAGGCTCCCGACGTGCACATGCCGAGCTGGAGCTGGCCCAGCTGGGCCAGCTGGGGCGGGAACTCGCCGGGACCTTCACCAGGCCCCACACCGGCGCCCGGACCCAACCCGTACTACAACGCACCGACGACGCACAAGAAGGAGGTGGAGCATCACGCGCCGGAGCACAAGCACGAGGAACATCATCACGCGCCGGAGCACAAGCACGAGGAACATCATCACGCGCCGGAGCACAAACACGAGGAACATCATCACGCGCCGCAGCACAAGCACGAGGAACATCATCATCACGCGCCGGCACCGAAACCTGCGCCGGCACCGAACCCGCCGGCGCCGATGACGGAGGAGGAGAAGGAACAGTTCTGGTTCGACTCGCACTCCGAGGAGTGGAAAGAGAACTATCTCGCGGTGCAGAACGCGACGGCGGACAACTCCACGGCGGTGAACGGCACGGTGGTTTCAGACAACTCCACGGCGGTGAACGGCACGGACGTGAACGGCACGGCGGTGAACGGCACAGAGACAAACGCCACCTCGCCGCCGCCGACCTCGCCGCCGCCCGGCAAGGCGACCCCACCCGGGACGTCACCGCCCCCCGCTGGAACGACGCCGCCTCCCCCCGGAACGACGCCGCCTCCCCCCGGAACGACGCCGCCTCCCGCTGCGTCCCCGCCTCCGGGCGCCTCGCCTCCGCCCGCTCCCGCCTCTCACTCCGCGTCGCACTCGTCCTCTAAGGCGTCCTCTAAGGCGTCCTCCAAGGCGTCCTCCGCGGACGCAGACTTGGCGCATAGGGACCATCATCACCACCATCACAACCACGCCGAGCTGACGAAGGAGGATGACAAGAAAGTGACGGAGAAGAAAGCGGAGACAAAGGCGGCGAATGTTGAGGAGGTTAGCGGAAAGGAGTTGAAGAAGGCGGTCAAGGAGCCCGAGATCGTGGAGGAGCCCGTGGTCGTGGTGAAGGAGCCCAAGGTGGAGCTGGAGACGACCGCGCACCACGCGAGCCACCACCACTCACACTCCGAGAAGGAGGAGCCTGCGGTGAAGTCGACCAAGAAGGAGGTTGAGACGGTGCTGGACGCCGCGGTTAAGGAGAAGGCGGAGACGGTGGAGTCAAAGACGGTGGAGGTGCCCGTGGTGGAGGAGTCCACTCACTCCTCCCCGTCGACCCACCACAGCGGTAACCACCACCTCACCACCGAGGAGGAGGAGTTGGCCGCGGAGGAGTTGGTCGCGGAGGAGGCGGTGGCCGAGCCGCTCCACCACCACCACCACATCGCCAGCCTCGGCGAGGCGGAGGAGTCCTCCCTCGGGAGCTTCGTGGGCCTCTCCAAGCCCGGAGATGCGGACTACGCCGACACCTTCGAGGCGGCGGCGACGGCGCTGCGCGAGGGCACCGCGCCCAAGACGCGCTACGACTCCAAGATGCAGAACATCGCGTCGGCCATCGTCGCGCTCGAGGATGAGCTCAGGGTGTCTTCCTACCAGCCCCTGCTGAGGGCGTTCAGTACTGGGTCCGGCGCGGGTAACGGTTTGGGCGTGAGCCGGCTGGGCAGGGCTCGGTCGAGGACCCCGCTGTTGGACGAGTGGGTGGAGATGGCTCGGCGGCGACCGGACCGCGACGCGGCGCTCAGCACACTTCGCGCCGCGTTCGGGACCGGACCCAAGGCGCGACGGGCGATGAGGATCATGGTAAACGACATCCGCAAGGCTCGCTAATTCTTTCTGTAACATCGCAAGCTAATCTATCACGGTCAACACACGTCGTCACGCATCGGGTACATCGAATAATAAGGGTAGTGCTAAGTAATAGTATCAGTTCCAGGACGCGATGTTCCTGTTGATCAGCGGCACGAGCACCGCCTCCGCAGCCTCCCTGCCCGCCTCGTTAGCCGCGGCGAGTAACTCCCTCTCCTGGCAAAGGGATCCCACGCCCTTCGGGGACACCGGCGGCGCGATCGGGTAGACGTGAGCGCCGCCCGGGAACGTCTTCGCCTCCGTCGCCGCGCTCGGGTCGTCTCGCGCGAGGAGCAAGGCATCGTCCAGGGACTGCATTTCGCCACCCTCGGACTCGTCGTGGAGCCTGCGGTGCAAGTCATAGGTGGCCCACGCGTCCTTCATGTGCGGCGGCGTCAACAGAGCGCCGCGGACGACCTGGTACAACATTCCGCCCAGCGCCTTGACGATGAAGTTCTTCCGTTTCTTCTTCTCGCTCGTATTCTCGGACGCCTCCACCATCGCCACGTCGCCCTCCCCGCCAGCCGCGGACGGCGCGGGACCGCGTCTGCGTCTGCGGTCCAGGAAGCCGCCCACCCTCGAGAAGAACATGCCGCCGTCGGGCCTGGAGCTTCCTCCGTTCCCGGCGGCGGCGGGCACGAGCGAGTCCGCCGTGATCGACGAGGGAGGCACGGCGGGGTCGTCGGCGGTGGACGCGGGCATCTTCTCCCCGAGGGGCGGTAACGAGCGCGTGCACAACACCAGGACGTGCGTGCACCCGTCGGCGATGGCGGCGTGGACCGGCACGGGTTCCATCACCGCGGCGTCCACCAGCCGTTGGCCCCGCCACGTCACCGGCTCGGGCCCCGCGAAGATGGGCACCGCGGCGGACGCCTTGAGGCACTGCTTCAGGTCCTCCACGCCCTTCCACGGTCCCTCCAGCACCACCGGCGTGAGGGTATCGAGCGAGGTGGCGACAACCTTGAGGGGCACGCGCGAGTTGATCAGCGCGTCCCAGTTCAGCGGGCGGGTTGGCGAGTGGTCCATCACGCCATCCACCAGGTAACTCACGTCCATCGCGGGACGCACCTGGTCATCACCCACGTCGTCCTTCTTGTCCACGTCCTCATCCATTGACTCGCCTTTCTTCCCTTTCCGGGGCCCTATACGTTGGAGCGCGGGGAGCCTCCTCAGGTCCAGAAAGCCGCCGTCCACCAGATCCTCCTCGTACGCCGCGATGCCCTCGGGTTGGTTCGCCAGGTAGTAGGTCAGGTTCATCGCCCCCGCGCTGCTCCCGTACACCGCATCGAAGCAGTCAGCGAACCCACACCGGAGCATCTCGCCGCACATACCCGCGGAGATGACCCCCTTCATGCCGCCGCCCTCCACGGCGAGACCGATTCGCATCCCGTCGCTTCTGTCCCCAGGCTTTGAGCCGCTCCGTTTACGCGCCAGTATCGCCTCCAACACGGGGTGACCTTCAGTGTCTACATCGACATCGTCCTCGAGCTCGACGCTCCCGCGGATAAACTCCAGCGCGTTGGACCACAGTGAAGTCTTCCGTGTCTTCTTCGACTCTTCCGCTTGGCTCGATTGGAGTTCTTTTATAGACGCACCCCACGCGCCGTCCTCGTCGTGGCTGCTCGCGTCCCCCATGCGCCAGTACTGCGCGAACGCCCGTACGCCCCTCGTGTGGTCTGGACGGGCACTCGGCGAGCACTTGAGCGTCCCTCCCTCCCGCTCCACCGCGTTCTTCAGGATCCCCAGCCACGCGTCCTTCTCCTCAACGCGGGCCGCGGGCGGGATCGAGGGAGCTGAGGTGGCAACGCGTGCGGACGTCCTCGGGTCGCCCGCGATCGCCGCGCGAATTTCCCGCCTCGCATCACCCCTCCCCCGACGCCCAACGCCCTTAGGTCGCGATGCATTCACGGAGAAGCTCGTGAGCTTGGAGAACATCGCCGTATTGCTCAGCGTCTCCACGTCTTCCCCACCGAGAAAAGGCGGGTCGGAGAAGGGCTTTAGATGGCAAGATCACCCGATGCGGCCTTCGCCCTCGCGATGACTCCACCCGTCGACTACTTAGCCGAACTGATAACCCTCGAGGGAAGCTTCCTCGATGCCTTCCGCGCGCGCGACGGGTAATGAACCGCGTGTCCGCGCCTCGGAAGTGGCAAGGCGACAGAACGGTCAGTTTAAAAAAGGTAGTTCCATTGGGCCACCTGGACGGAAAAAACCACGTGTGGCAATTTTGGCGAATTGCCAATCCAGCAGACTGCCCACGTGTGATGGACGTCGCCGTGTTTTTTCAACCGCGCGCGAACCAAAAAGGACGGTCTAAAATCTCCTCGGACGGGACGAGGCTCGGATAAATTTCTCACTTGCGGTGGAGACGGGCGCTCGTATTTTTCCTGGACCCTTCGCCGGTTGGGGAGACTCTCGACTTTCTCCGAGCTCTCGCTCGTTCTTTGAGTTTATTACAGAAAGAAATATTTCTTCTAAGGTGTATCGCACGCGTGCCGCGTCACCGCGCCCGGGGCGGAGGGCTCCTCCCTCCATCGCGTCCCCGGAGCGGACGTCGCGGCCAAAACAATATAATAGGAGCCTGCGCCGGCTCTCGCTAGGCAAAGTGTGTGGCTGCTGACCGTCTAGAAGGTCTTGCCCACGATCTTCGCCGGGGAGATGCGCAGCAGGTTACCCCTCTTACCCGGCACGGAACCCTTCACGATGATGCAGTCGTCCTCGACCTTCACCACCTTGAGCTTGCGGGCGGTCACCGCCTCGTTACCCATCTGCGAGTGCATCCTCTTACCGGGGTAGATGCGGCCGGGGGTGGTACCGGCGCCGACGGAACCGTGCTGACGGTGGCTCTTGGAACCGTGCGTCATGAGACCGCGCGAGAAGCCGTACTTCTTCACCGCACCCTGCCAGCCCTTACCGATGGACGTGCCCCTGACGTCCACCAGGTCACCCGCGTTGAAGATCTCAGACGGGTTGAGACGCTGGCCGAGTTCGTGCGCGGGGGTCTCCGCCAGGCGGAACTCCTCGAGGTGGCGCATGGGCGCGACACCAGCCTTGGCGCAGTGGCCAACCTCGGGCTTGGTGATCTTGTAGTCAGCCACCTCGTCGTAGGCAACCTGAACCGCGTTGTAGCCGTCGGTGTCGACGGTCTTCACCTGGAAGGGTAGGAGAGGGGAGACGAATGATGGTGAGTTTAAGTTCAGATAAGCCTGCCGGAAACCTAAACCCTGAGGGGTAAAATGCCGGCGAGTCGGCGCTCGTGGGACGCGCGCCATCGTCGACGCGTCGCCCTGATGAACCGCACGACGTCGCCGACGTGTCCGTATACGTGTTGACTGATTACGTGCGGGGTTAAGATGCTCACCTGAGTCACGACGTTGCCCTTCTGGACGGCGATGACGGACACGGGGATGCACAAGCCTTCGTCCGTGAAAATCTGCGTCATGCCGGCCTTGTTGCCGAAAACCCCCACACCCGCGTCGAAGCGAGCCTCGACCTTAAGGGCAGACGCGCCAGCCGCGCGCGCAACACCGGCGCGGACGGGAGTGGCGAGAGAGGCGCCCATGAAGCTGGAGGATGCGGAAGCCCTGAAGCCCTTGGCACCCATGCTGCGCTTCGCGCACGCCGGCGCGACAGCAGCCAATTGGAAGGAGGCGATAGCGGCCATCTTCGCGGAGAGGTTGCGACGTGCGAGACGAGGCTAACCTAGACGGGGACTGGGAACAGTCTCCTAAACGCAACGGTGAGTCGCGCGGGTGAAGATTCTACGGGGCGTCGCGTGTGCGGCGTCGAGTAGAGTGACCGCCGGCTTCCGCAGACCGGCTTTTTGGATAAAACTTCTAAAGCGACGTGTACTTTTCGCATGAGAGCATTTAGGGCTTGAGTCCGGTTGTTTCGATACCAAGACCCAAATCGGAAATATCTCGCGATCGTGCCGGTTCGTGAAGCAAGAAAGCCGCCCGTTTGCGACGAAGGGTCCACAGCAGGCGCGCCGGGAGGACGCGCGTGAAGGGGCGAGAAGCGGGGTTTGGGCGACGAGCGAGTGGCGGTCGTTGATTCCCAGAGATGAGCACCGCGGCGCCGAGCTCCGACCGCGTGCCCGTCTTCGGGACGCTCGAGACGTCGGGGAGAATCGAGGAAAATGATGGCGCCTCTCGTGACGACATGGGATCGCCTCGTAGCGTCGGGGGGGTGCCCGTGTACGTGATGCTCCCGCTCGATACGGTCTCGAGGGACGGGCAGCTCCAGCGGCCGGACGAGCTCGCCGAGCGCATGTCCAGATTAAGGCGCGTAGGGGTCGAGGGGGTGATGGTGGACGTCTGGTGGGGCATCGTCGAACGGGACGGCCCGTTGCGGTACGATTGGAAGGCGTACCTCGACTTGGCGCGGTTGGCGTCACGGATCGGCCTGAGACTGCACGCGGTGCTCTCTTTCCACTCATGCGGTGCGAACAGGGACGACGACTACCACGTCCCGCTGCCACGGTGGGTCACCGACGCGGTGGCGCGTGACCCCGATGGGCTCTTATTCGCCGATCGGGCGGGAACCAAGAGCGACGAGTACCTCTCTTTGTGGGCCGACGAGTCCCCGATGATGATCATGGACGGACCGGGATCATTCCCATCAGCGCAGATGGACCATGCCGCACCGCGCACGCCGCTGGAGTGCTACCGCGACTTCATGGTCTCGTTCAAGGAGGCGTTTGAACAGTGTCTGGGCTCTGTGGTGACCGAAGTTCTCGTGGGGTGCGGGCCGTGCGGTGAGTTGCGGTACCCGGCGTACGCGGCGTCCCGGGGTTGGCAGTTCCCCGGGGTTGGCGAGTTCCAGTGCTACGACAGACGGGCGCTGGAGTCCTTAAGGGCGGCGGCGTGTAACGCGGGTCGGCCCGAGTGGGGCGCGGCTGGACCCCACGACGCCGGATCCTACAACTCGCACCCCGACGACACCGGCTTCTTCGCCAACGGGAAAGGTCGGGTCCGTTTACAGCACGCCAAGTCCGAGGCTGCGGTGCTGACGAATCACAGGTGGAGCGGGACGGACTCGCCGGGGGGAAGCATGGACAACGTGAACGCGTTCGGCGGGAATGGAAACACGAGCGGCGACTGGGACAAGGCCGCAAACTCTTCAAGGCCGGCGGTGTCCGTGTTTCCGAGAGGCGCCAGATCGTTGGACGACCTTCGCGAGATCGGCGGGGAGTACCCGGGGGCTTCTAGGCCGAACGGGCGGTGGGACAGCGACTACGGGCGGTTCTTCCTCGGGTGGTACTCGGGCGAGCTGGTGGCGCACGGCGATAGGGTGATGGGCGCGGCGGCGACGGTTTTCAACGGCACGGGCGCGAGGCTGGCGCTGAAATGCGCCGGCATTCACTGGTGGTACCGCACCCGGTCGCACGCCGCCGAGCTCACCACCGGGTACTACAACGTCCTCGGCGGGTCCGACTTGGACCAGCTCGGGGAGTCGTTTTCCCAGCTGGGCTCGTCGCATTCCTTGAGCCGCGTGGACAGCAGCGCGGGCGGGCGGTGGAGCGTGGACCTCGGTAGGCGCCCCGAGCCGTCCATGGGGCCACTCTCCATGGGAGCGAGGAACCCGCACAGTCGGCGGTCCGCGGAGTGGCCCCCGGGCGCCTACCCGTCCACTGACTCTATGCGTGACTCACCCACGGGCACGTCGCCGACGGGGTTGACCAAGTCCGGTGGTCTCGGGTCCAAGAAGTGGTCCAACGGGTCTTTGGAGGGTGAAGGATCGCCCGGGTCGTCGTCGGGCCGGGGCGGGTTGGACCGCGTGCCCGGGTACGACGGCGTCATGGCCATGTGCCGGCGACACGGCGTCGGCGTCACGTTTACGTGCGCGGAGATGAGCGACGGCGAACACCCGCCGGAGATGAGGTGCGGGCCCGAGGGGCTGTTGCGCCAGGTGGTGGCCACCGCGGACAGGCACGGAGTTGAGATATCGGCGGAGAACGCCCTGTATCGCTGCGACGCCGGGGCGTACAAGCAGATGGTTCGGAATAGCATGGGGCTCTCCGGCGACGGCGGCGGCGGGATGCACTCGTTCACGTTCCTTCGACTGTGCGAGTCGCTGATGGAGCACGATAACTTCGCCCAGTTCGAGACGTTCGTCAGGGACATGAGCGGAGATAGCGCCGGGGGCAGGTGAGGGAACGAGATGAAAACGACGAAAGATGAAATAAACCGCACTCGCCGCCGCGTTAACCCCCCTTCGGGGTCCACTTCACCATGAGCACCTCCGTCTTTGCCTTTTTCTTACCGAACGGAAGCCGCCACGGAAGTCCGCCTGTATCTTCCGAAGTCCGTGATGGATCCGAATCGTCACCCTCGCTCCATCCCACGTACGTGAACCCGGCGCCCGCGTACAACTTACGGGCGCCGGTGTTGTTTTTATCCACGTGCAGCGCCACACACGCGGGCGCCGGTTCGATCTTACCCGCCATTGCCTCGCACCGATGTAACAAGGCCTGTCCTATGCCGCGTCGCCTGTACGTCGCGGGCACGACCATACCGGTGAGGTAGAGGAAGTGGGTGTCTTCCGGGAGGTTTAGTTCCGTCGGCACGTCCGCCACCAGGCCCTCCCTCGATCGCTTGGGTCCACCCGCGGGCAGGAGCGTGAGGTCGCACGCGCCGACGAGCGCCGAGCCGTCCTCGCCGTCGTCCGCTACGAGGCACAGGAAGTTACCGCCGCTCCACCGCACCTGTTGACGATGGAACGAAAGGAGGTCAGGGGAAGGGGAAGGCGAAGGGTGAGCGATGGGAAGGAGAGGGCACGTCGTCGCACCTTCTGCACGAGCCCGTTGAGTAGGTCCCTGCTCGTGCTGCCGCTCTTGTTGAAACCCTCCGCGAGCAGCTCGGCCACCTCCCTGAGCTGGTCGAGGAGCACCTTGCCGTCGCCGTACACCTGCCGGACCCTCCACTGCGAGTCACGCTCGTCGCCGCTCTCCCGTATCTGGTTGAGAGAGCCCAAGCATCGCGTTTGCCACGTGGCTTCCAACTGCCAACGCCCGGGCGATTGGGGAGCGACGCGTGCGCATCGGGCGCTTCGACGCGGTGCCGGCACGCGAGCCACGGTGTGGCTGAGTGCCGCGGACCGCGCGATTGCGCTCCCGGATGAGTTCGCCATCGCGGCTCGACGCGCAGGACTTGTGTGGTTTGATTGAACATTCCGCCGGTCCCTTTGGCGCGCGATAACACCAAAGAATTGTTCGGCCTTCACGGGGTGTTATAGGGCGTCGCGCACCGCACGCGTGTCGGTCGAAGTGCGATGACGAACGAAAACGCCGACGGGGGAGGTACTAAGGCGTCCGAAGAGCCCAGGAGAGACGACATGAAGGGCAAGACCGTCTCCGAGCTGTGGGCCGAGGAGAACAGCAAAGACTCTCATAAGGATGACGACGACGACAAGGCGGGCGTGACCGGGTACGAGTATTGCTGCGGTGGAGCCAAGGACGTGGCGGATGTGGAGGATGCGGCCGAGCAAGAGGAGGAGGAGGAGCTCATAGAGATCGTCGACCCGGAGCGTCAGGCGCGGGACCTGCAGAAGGTCATCAAGCAGATGGAGATAACGGCGCGGTACGAGCGGGTGCGGGCCAACACGAAGCCGCTGCCGGAGGTGCGCGCGGGGGACGTGGAAGAACCCGAGTACTACTCGCACGCGGCGGGGGATGAACGGTTCTGGGACGACGACGAGTTCTCCGTCGAGGCTGATCCCGCCGGGTCCGAGTTTGGGGACGAGGACGAGGAGAGGTACGCGGTGCTCGGGGACTTTGAGTCGGCACACGACATGAACACGCCGTGGCACGACCGGCCGAAGGTCATCGCGCGCAAGATGGTGAGGCTCATCGTGAACACCGCGCTGGACGAGGTGTTCCCGCCACAGCCGACCAAGCCGAAATCGTGGTGGGAGATGCTGTGTGGTGCGAGCGCGGCTCGGTTGGAAGGAGAGGCCGAGGAGGAGGAGATTCGCCGCAACACTCGAATGTGAATGTAACATGTAGCCTAGTTCACAAACCTCAGGTCCGCGACCATGGGAAGGTGATCCGAAGGGAACTCCGAGTTTGGCAGCGCCGTCTCCGCGGTGACCGCCTCCAGCGGCGGCATGGGCATCGATGCCGTGGACACTAAACCCGACGAGTCGAACCACACGTAGTCCAGACACCCGACGAACCCTCCGACGAAATTCGTAAACTCCGGGAACCCACACGCGGACTGGAGCGCCAGCGGGTGCCTCAGATGCATGGCGGACGGACCGACGGCGACGGCGAGCCAATCCGTGTACGCCGCGTCGGCTCGGGCGATGGCTTCATCCTCCAGCGCGGCCGCGTTCTCCCGCATGCGTTCCAGACCTTCCCTGTGTTTTTCCAACTCTTTTTTCGTCGCGGCGGTCGCGGCGAGTGCGTCGTCGCTCGGGGTCACTCCCAAGGTCACTCCGCCTTCGTCCCCGCGCGTCCACTCCGGCCCGTTACCACTCTTAGCCTCGGCCCCGTCGGCCTCGCGCTCCCTCTCCTCCGCGGACTCCGCGCCCGGCCATCTCAATCCCGACAGACCGGCCACGGTCACCCCCGGAGACATGCCCGCGTCTCGTCGGAGGGTGTACGCCGCGACCGTGGCGCACGTCTTGAACGTGCACCCGCTCCCCGCGTGTACCTGCGCCACGTGCAGCGGCGTGTCACCGTCCGCGCTGAACCCGTCACCGTCCGCGCTGACCCCGCACGGCGACCTGGCTCCACGCTCCACCTCGGACACGATCCGCCACGACCCCGCCATGCGACCCAGTCGCTGTTGCCTCTCGTCCAGCTCAGCCGCGTCGTCGGGTGCGGGTTCATCGATCCGCGTGACCGACTCGGTGCTCGGCGTGAGCGCGCGGAGCTCCTTCGCCGCCGCCCTGCTGCTGGTACCGCCCCACCTGAACACGCTACCCAGCGCCCAGTCCGTATCGCCCGCGCCCAACGCGCCTTCGCGGATGAATCGAATCACGCCGTCAAACGGTTCACCGTTGAAATCACCGCACACCACCAGCCCAGCCTGTTTACCCGCACCCTCGCCCTCGATCCACCTGCGCCTCATGCCCTCCGCGTGCCGTAACAACCACCTCGCCTGCATCACCCGTAGGTGGACGGCGCCGGGGTGGAAGAACAGGTGCGTGTTGGCGACCACGACTGAGGAACTCCCAGCCGCTGAGGAACTACCAGCCGCTGAGGAGCTCCCGGGCACCGACTCCAACACCGCGAGTTGCGCCACCGTGTTGACCTTGGACAGCGCGTTGGCCAGGTGGGGCTGACGCGACTGAACCCAGTCCGACGTGTCACGCTCCTCGGGCATCGGCCCCGGGGTGTTCAGACCCACCTCCTCGGTCCGAACCGGTACCCAAGCGTCACCGCGGCAGAACATGGCGCATCCCTCGCGGGTCAGACCGGTCTTTTCCGTGAGTCCACCCACCGGAACGTACCCCGCGGCGCGCATCTGCGGCGCCCAGAACGTTTCGTACCACTTCTTGTCAACCTCTTGCAGCGCCACGACGTCCGGGGAGGCCATGCGGATGTCCTCCATGGCCAGAGGGAGCCTGTACTCCGCATCCGCGGCTTCTGGAGACAGGTACGGATAGAGCTCCGGCCACGTGTGACTGTACGCGTCGGCGAGGACGTTGTAAGTCATGACCCGCAGCGTACCTTCAGCTCGATCATGAAGTCCACTCGCACGTCCACGCGCGGCGGGTCGCGGTGGCGCCGGGGCCACCGCGCGGGGACACGCAAACTCAGCCGGCGGGCAACACGGCGCATTCGATGCATCCACAGCAGCCGCCCGCACCGACAGAGTCATGCCAACGTCAGCCTCCGTCGGGGTGTACGTCCTGCCCGACCCGACGATCCTATCGTCCACCGACCAGGTCCACTCCAGGTCGTCGTCTGTACAGAACCGACGCCCTGATCCCAGCGCCACGGATGGGTACCCCACCATGGGGTGACCGGCGACGTAAGCGGATGCGACGTAGGGCGCGTCCACTCGTACCCTGAACTTCAGTCCGGCGATGCAACCCGGGCCGTCCAGCGATAAGATCCTTCCGTGAATCCACGCGTCGGAGTTTGGCACGTGCTCGGCCACGGCGGTGCCGTCGGGTTCCTCCAGCCTCACCGTCGGTTCACCGGCGGAAGCGGCGTCTTCGCCCTTTTTCCCTTTGCCCTTTTTCCGTAACCCCTTCTCCACCGTGGCCTTCATCCTGCCGAGGCACTTGCCCAGGGGCTCGTCCGCGGGTCTCTGCAGCAGCTTGGGGCCGATGGGTGCCGGGAACGGGACATCGAGGGTCAAACCGATCGCCTCGCCTGGCGCGAACCGCGCGTCGACAACCAAGTCCGACATCGCCAGCACGGGTGGGCACCGCGACCTGCGTGGACGAGGTCGATGGGCGCGCCGGGTCGAGGGGAAGCGATGCGGCGAACGACACGACGTCAATATCCGCGTGATACCGCTCAGCATGCGTGACGCCGGCGGGTCACCAACGGCGCCAGTGAGACCTACGCGCGGGGAGCTTGTGGTGTCGGGACCAACAAATGCCGTCTGACCAGCTGTGCTGTGACATCACGGTCGAGTCTGAAGTCACCTCTCAAAGAAAAGGTCCCGCCCTCTCGGCCGAGCTCAGTTCCGGGACACCGACGACGCCTAAGTGGATCGACCGACGTCGTTCCAGCAACACGCAAGCACGCGCAGAAGAAGCGCGCGCTCGTGGGCCCGATACAGGCGAACCGCACGCGGAACCCGCGCGCGACCCAGACGGATCTTCCGTTTTTGGGACTAATTAGAAGAATCGAGGGGAACCCCGAAGATGGTGAGGGACGATAGGCCGCCGATGGGCCTGGAGGGCACCTCGCCCCCGCCCGAGATGGCGGATGACGGCTACGGGTACGTGAGCTCCCCCGGGAAGCCCCAACCCAGGATGGGAGGGTCCCGCCCCGGCCCGAGGGGTCTCGCCCTCTCCTCCGCCGCGGCGCAGACCGCCACCCTCAGGGGCAGCCGCATGACCCCGCCGGGCTCCCCGGGAGGAGGAGGCGGCGGCGGCGGCGAGCACACCAACGGGTACTACGAGGTGTACCCGCGCGGTGGCGGTCGCAAGCCCGCGTTGCTGGTCCAGCTGGAGAGCCTGCTGTCGGAGCAGCTGCGGCTGAGCGAGAAGCTGGCGAGCGTCAAGGGCGGGATCCACGGCTCCGACTACAGGGACGAGAGCGGCGCGCTGGCGCTGGAGGCTCACCGCGCCGTGTTCGACGCGTTCATCAACGCGTTCACCACCTATCGCCCGCTGCTGACCAAGGTGAAGGAGCACTACGACCGGTCCCTGGACCGGGCGCTGCGGAGCGAACACGAGAATGTGCAGATGCGATCCGAGCTCAAGGCGATGGAGCTGCGGAAGGGACGGGAGGTGGAGACGGCGCGCGCGGAGGCGATCGCGACCGCGGCGACCTTCCGCGGGGACGTGCAGCAGCGACTGGCCAAGCAGACGGCGCGCGCGGAGGAGGCGGAGAAGGAACGCGACGAGGCCAGGGCGCAGATTGAGCGTTTAGTGGCGGAGCTCGAGGCGGCCAAGGCGACGTGCGGCGAGGCTGTCGAGCAGGCGAGGGTCCTGAAGGAGGCTGCGCTGAAGGAGTCGAGCTGGGCGCAGGATCCCGCGATGGAGTCGATGATGGCGCTGTCCGTGGGACCCGTGCCCAAGAACTTCGCCAGGGCGGATGCCACGCTCATCGACGGAGAGGGCGGCTTGACGGTTCCGAAGGAGGAGGGCGAAGAGCCTCCCGCGGGTGAGGGGGAAGAGCCTGAACCCGCGGGTGAGGAGCCGGAGGCCACGCCGGAGACCGAGGCCGAGGCTGATGCCAAGGATGAGTGAGTTAGCAGCGACACTTGTCGTTCGTATTAATAAATTTAAAAGCCGGGAAGCTCGGTGAAGTCCACGATGCCCTTCGGGAGGGTCGCTATCGCGTTGAGGAGCGACATGCGGTTGCGCCTGAGCTCGGGCTCCTCGGCCATGACGAACACCTTATCGAAGAACGCCTCCGACGCCTCCGACAGGCTGGCCGCCGCCGACAGCAGGTCACCCACACTCGCCTCGGCGCCGACCTTCTCCCTCGCGGCGACGTACGCCTCGTACAGCGCCACCTCCTCCGCCTCGACCAGGCTCTCCTTTTTGACCTCGAGATCGTCAGGGAGCTCCTTACCCCGCACCAGCCTGGTGGGCCGCGCGAGCACGGTCATCGCCGCCTTGAGCTCCTTCGATCCACCGGCGACCGCCGCGTCGAGCGCCTTGGCCGTCTCCGCCGCCACCGCCGGATCCCCGCCGCGCTCCGCGAGCACCGCCCTGACCGCCTCGACGCCGCACCCGCTGTCCACCAGGTACTGCTCCAAACGCCGGGTCATGTACTCGAGGCACTCGTCCACCACTTTCATATCGCACGTCACCGGCTGGAGCGCCGCAGCCTCAACGAGCGCCGCCCGCAGGTCACACCGCGAGCTGGTCGCCACCAGCGCCTGCACCGCACCGTACGCGGCGCGGCGGAGGCCGAACGGGTCCGCCGTCGCCTTGGGCGCGCCGACAACCGCAAAGAGACCCACCAGGGTGTCGAGCCTGTCCGCGACGGCCACCGCGATACCCGCGGGGGTGGAGGGCAGGACATCCCCGGAGGACCTGGGAAGGGCCGCCTCGAAGATCGCCTCGCAGAGGGGCGCGTCGAGTCCCTCGCGGGTGGCGTAGTGCTTGCCCATGACGCCCGCGAGGGAGGTGAACTCCTGCACGAGCTGGGTGGCGAGGTCCGCGCGGGCCAGCGCGGCAGCCTCGGTCGCCACCTTGGCGTCAGCCTCGGAGAAGCCGAGGGACGTCGCGAGCTTGGGCGCGAGCTTCTCCACGCGCTCCGTCTTCTCGAGCATGGTTCCGAGCTCGGTCTGGAAGGTGATACCCGCGAGTTCCGGCTTGAAGTCGGCGAGCTTCTTGCGGGTGTCAGCCTCGTAGAAGAACTTGGCATCCTCGTACCTCGCCTTGAGCACGGACTCGTTCCCCGCGCGGACGACGTCGGGGTCGACGGATCCGTTGGCGACGGTGATGAAGTGCGGGAGGAGGTCGCCGGTGGACGCATCCTCCACGGGGAAGTACCTCTGGTGCTTGCGCATGACCATCACCAACACCTCCTTGGGAAGCTCGAGGAACGCGGGGTCGAACCCTCCGATGATGGGGGTGGGCGACTCGATCAAGTTCACGACCTCGTCGATGAGACCGCCGGACTCGCCGGCGGACGCGGGGACGACGCCGTCGACACTAGCCGCGAGCTTCTCGGCGGCGGACCAGATGGCGTCGCGGCGCGCGTCGAAGCTGATCTCGATCGTGTCGCCCTCGAGGAGACTGGAGTGGTGCGCGGAGCTGGTGACCTCGGCCGTGGGCGTGGGGCTGTTGCGGAGGAGGCGCGTGGTGGAGCCGGACGCGACGCCGACTGCGACGAAGGGAAGGTGGTACTCACCGTGCATGGCGAGGAGCCAACGGAGGGGCCGGCTGAAGGTGGCGTCGCCGTTCCACCTCATCGTCTTGGGGAAGTTGACGCCGCCGACGATGCCGGGGAGGGCGTCGGCGAGGACCTCGTGCGCGGCGCGACCGACCGTGCGGACGTTGGCCCACACGTACTCGCCGTCCTTCTCCAACGCCGCCGGGTCGATCCCGTTCTTCTTCGCGAAACCCATCGCAGCCTTGGTCGGGGTGACGCCGTCCTCCTCAAAGGCGCGGGAGAGCGGGGGACCCCTGTTGCGCTCCTCCTTGCTCTCCTGCGCGGCGACGAGGTCCTTGACCTTGATGACCATGCGGCGAGGGGTGGCGCCCACGACAACCCCGCCGTGGGTGAGACCCGCGGCGTCAAGGCACGCCTCGACCGCCTTGGCGAGCTGCTCGGATCCCGACGCCACGTCCGCCGGGGGAAGCTCCTCGGTGCCAACCTCGAGGAAGAAATCAGCCGCGCCGGTCGGAGCCGCACCTTTTGGCTCCACCGGGTCCGGCGTGGGCGTGGGCTCCCAGACGCCGAGGGGAAATCCGAGCTCCTCGCGCCTCGCCACCCAGAGCACGGCGGACTCGCGCGCGAGCTTCCTCATGCTCGCGAAGAGCTTCTGGCGTTCGGTGACTCCCACGGCGCCCCTCGCGTCCAAGATGTTAAACGCGTGCGAAGCCTTGAGGAGCTGGTCGAACGCGGGGAGGGGCAGCCTGGCGTCGAGCATGCGGTTGGCCTCCTTGTCGGCGAGCTCGAACCTGAGCTGGTGCGCGGGGACGTCCGCTTGTTCCATGTTGAACACGGACATCTCGTACTCGTTCTGAAGGAACATCTCTCCGTACGTCATGGTGTCGTTGTACCTGATGTCCTTGAAGTGCTTCACGCCCTGAAGGGACATCATGATGCGCTCGAGGCCGTAGGTGATCTCCACCGCGGTGGGCGCCACCTTGAGAGAGCCGCACTGCTGGAAGTAGGTGAACTGGGTCACCTCCATGCCGTCCAGCCAAACCTCCCACCCAAGACCCCACGCGCCCAGCACGGGTGACTCCCAGTTATCCTCGACGAACCGTAGGTCGTGCGCCTTGGTGTCGATACCGAGCGCCTCGAGGGAGCCGAGGTACAGCTCCTGCGCGTTCCCTGGGTCCGGCTTGAGGATAACCTGGAACTGCGTGTGGCGCTGCACCCTGTTGGGGTTGTCGCCGTAGCGGCTGTCGTCCGGCCTGATTGAGGGCTCGGGGTAGCACACGCTCCAGGGCTCGGGACCGAGCGAGCGGAGAAATGTGGCGGGGTTCATCGTCCCCGCGCCCACCTCGGTGTTGTGAGGAAGCGAGAGGGCGCAACCGCGCTCGGCCCAGTACTGCTGCAGCCTGAGAATCGCATCCTGAAAGGTTGGGACGGTGGCGGACGCGCCGGATCCAGCGTCGGACGCCGCGGCACTGCTGGTCGCGGGAGCGTCCGTGGAGATGGCGCGCGCCACGCGAACGGTGCGACGGGCGGAAGCGATGCGCTGAACCCCGAGGTTGGAGGTTCGCACCCGCGCCACGGGAGCGCCGACGTTCGCGGGTCCGCACCACGACATCACCGCCTGGGGCGACGTGGCCATGCCCCGGGTCCCCGCCACCTTGCCGCGGGCGAGGCGCGCGCCGGGGACGGCGAGGCCGTAGCAACGCACCGAAGCAGCGATCACGCGCTGCATATTGACCGGCGCAAGTCTCCTGGGAGAAGATCGCACAGAGCGTGGACGTGGCCGCGCTCAAGTGTGTGGTCCGGCGGTTCGTGAAAAGCGAGATAAGGCCAAGCCGCCTTTTCCGCTCGAGCGAAAGTGCCGAGCACAATAATTCGCGCGCGCGACCGTGCAGGAGGAGAGGGCGCTCCTCGATGGCGCTCCTCGAGGCCGGGACGGCGGTGACGGTGAACGGGCTAAAGGCCCGGCCCGATCTTAACGGCAAGACGGCCAACATCGTGGCCTACGTCCCGGAGAGGGAGAGGTATCACCTGACCATGGACGAGGGAGAACAGGAGGAGCTGTACCTGAAGCCGGCAAACGTCGAGGCGATCTCGGGCGGAGACGAGGCGCCCGTGGTGGAGGCTCCGGCACCCGAGGCGCCCGTGGAGACTCCCGCGGCACCGGTGGACGAGCCCGCGGCTGCGGCTGCTCCACCTCCTGAACCCGCCGTTCCCGAGCTCATGGAGCCAGGGACCGTGGTCGAGGTGAACGGGCTCAAGGCTCGGCCGGATCTGAACGGGAAGCACGGGACGGTCGTGGCGTACGCCGCGGACAGGGAACGGTATCACGTCAACATCGTCGGCACCGAGGAGGAGACCTACCTCAAACCGGCGAACATCTCGATCGTCAAGGAACCCGAACCAGCGCGGGAGCCCGAACCGCCGGTCCCGAGCGAGGAGGGAGCGGCTGAGAGGGACGCCATCCTTCGCGAGGCGAGCAACGGCGTAGTGGCGCCGGCGGCGTCGGCACCCACGCCCGCCGTCGAGGAGCTCAAGGACGACGAGACCCTGTTGAAGGAATTCTTCGCGGACGTCTCCGACGCCTCGAGGGACGCCGAGGTTGAACGCATCCTGGCGTGTTTCAAGCTCAACCCGTACGAACACCTCAACGTTCGGTTCGACGCCGGGGAAGACGCGGTTAAGAGAGCGTTCCGTAAGGTGTCTCTGTTGGTTCACCCCGATAAGTGCAAGCACCCGAACGCCAAAACCGCGTTCGACGCCATCGGGCAGGCGCAGACGCTGCTCGGGAAGGAGGAGGTGAAGAGGGAGCTGGACTTCAACCTGACCCGAGCGCGAGAGTCTGTGATTAAGAATTGGAAAAAAGAGACGCGCAACGACGTGATCCTGCGCGTGAGGTACAACGGGGACAGGGACGCGCAGTTGGCTGACTTTTTGGAGAGCGACGAGTTCCACGAGCGATGGAAGCTCGAGGGTAGGAAAAACATCGTAGACTTAGAGTGGAGGCGGCGCAAGCTCACCCTTCGCATCGCGGCGGAGGAGGAGCGCGTGGAGAAGGAGGAGAAGGAGGAGGCGGCGGAGCGCAAGAAGCAGAGCAAGGCTCAGAAGAACTGGGACGAGGAGAAAGCGCGGGAGGGTCGCGTCGGCGGCTGGAGGGACTTCGCAAACAAGAAGAAGACCAAGCGACAGAAAGTAGCCGGCGAGTTCAAGATGCCCACGCTCAAAAAGGAACAACGAGCCAAGGAGGAGGAGCACCACGGACTGGACAAAAACGCCAACCGCGTGCTTCGGCCCGACGAGGTGAGCAAGGCGTGGTGATGAATTAGACTAGAATCAAGAACACAACGCTACTCATTTTGTTCCGTCTCCCCCACGGCGACCCAGTTACCGGTCGGCTTCGAGGTGGGCTTGTGCTCAACCTCTCCGCCCTCCGGCGTCGGCTCCGTCGCAACCTCAACGTTTGGCTCAGCGTTCAAGCCAGTCAACGCGTTTCTCTGCGCCGTGGTGAGACCCTCCCGCTCGACGGTGAGACCCTCCCGCTCGACCGTGAGACCCTCCGGCTCGACAGGCTCGTCCTGCTTCAACCGCTTACCCAGGTCGTCGTCGCCTGCATCCACGAGCGGACGCTTGCTGCCGACGAGACCCACCTCGTACTCCGCCGCCATCGGGATGAATTGCGCCGACAGCGACGGCGGGCTCGGGCCAACCAGGGGCCCGTCCACCGGCGGGCCGGGCGCCGGTCCCGCCGCCTCCTCCTCCTCGTCATCCGTGTTGAAGTAATCCTCCTCGCTCTGATCCATGGACCCGTCCCTCCGCCGCCGGTGCGCCTCCATCGCCTGCTGCGCGGCGGCGGTCTCCCGGCTGAACCCGGCTCCGAAGAAGCCCCCGTTTGCGCCAACCGCCCCCCCCGCGTTGGCGTTCATCATGAGCGACCCGCCCGGTGCACCCGCCACCGTCTTGGGATGTTGCGCCTGCTGGTACCTCAGCTTCAACAGCCTGAACGTGTCGACGTACTCCACCCCGGAGAATAGCTCGTCGTAGGTAACCACGAGGTACTCGATGAGACCCTTGATGTTCTCCCTGCGGACAAAATCCACGAGCTCCAGCACCGAGCTGTTGAGCAGGTTGTATCGCGCCCCGTTCTCCCCAAACGCCTTCATGACCGGTCCGAACAGGTTGTTCTTGATGATGTACCTGTTGTAGAACTCATCCTTCAGGCCGACGCACGACCGCAGGAACCTGATCGCCGCCACCACCAGGTACTTCTCCCGGCGTTTGGTCAGGTTGAGAACCTTCTCTACCACGTTGTTGCGGAGCACGTAGTACTTGATCCTGAAGCTGTGGTGCTGCACGCAGAAGCACAGCAGCTCGATCGTCTTGACCAGGTTCCACGCGGGCACGAACGAATCGAGCGGCCTCAGACTAGCCTGCGTCGGTTCCGCCCCGGCGTCCTCCTCCTTGGTCGCCCCCGCGCCCACTGACGCCACCAGCTTGTCGACGTAGTGATCGTAAAACAGCTCGAGGAACCCGCTCTTCTCCACCGGCTGGTCCATCGTCTCCGGGTCCAGCATCAACTTCAGGAGCTCGAACAGCTGCGCCTGGAGGCCCTCTTCGCCCTGGACGAACAGCTCCACGATACGCTCGAACAGCGCGTGCTCCTCCTGCTTGACGAGGAACGCCCTCAACGCGCTGGGATCGTTGTGCAGCGTCGACATGAGCACGTCCGCCCCCTTGAGCTGCGACGTCTCGCTCTCCGTCTTGAGCACGTCCGTCAGCACGTAGAACAGCCCGTGCTGGATGAGCGACGCGAACAACGACCCGCGCTGCTGAACCTGGAGGTGCTTCGCGAGCGAGCACAGCTCCTGGAGGAAGCCCACGAGATCGTCCCAGCCCGGGTCCGCCCTCGGCGTCTTCTGTAACCGGGTGAAGAGCTCCTTGAGGAAAGCTGGATCCTGCTGCAGCGCGAGCACCACCTCCACGTTGTTGAAGAGCATGATGGACGTGAGGGTGCCGAACGTAGCGTCGTCCAGCACCCTGGGCAGGATGACGTCCTTGAGGTACCCGATGCGGTACGTCTGGTGGATCTTGGCGCGAATAGCCGGATCCTGAATGGGGACAACCTCCTTGAACACGACGCTGTCCTTGAGGAACGTGCGATGCTGCACCTTCTGCTGCGCGCCGTCGTCCTCCGACTCCCCCGCGACGCCGTCACCCTCCCCTTCCGCCTTCTCCGGCTCGCTATACTCCGGGTCGTACTCGAGCGCTCCCACCACGTCAAAGACGTTCTCGTCCCGGAGCAGCTCGTCAAACAGGTTGGCGTCGTTTAGCAGCACCAAGCCCCGCACCAGGGTGTACATCATGTGCAGCGACTCCCTGTCGTCCAGATCCTCGCAAGTCTTGAACAGGTCCAGGAGTTGACGCAGGTAACCCTTCTTGAGCACCAGGTTGGCCACCTTCTCGCGCGCAAACGGCGAGCACTCGGTGACAACCTTGACCAGCTCTGCCAAACTGCCGAGCTCCGCCGGCGGCAGCTCCGAGGGTCCCGCGCGTCCGGAATCCTGATAGAACCCGTCATCCGGCGCACTTCCGAACTCGTACTCGTCTACAGCACCCCTTCGCATGCGCCCGCCCATATCCCCAGCCGCCATGTCGCTCTTCTTGTACGTGTGCTGCACGGAGCTGATCTGTTCCCAGATGTAGTTGCACCCCATCGCCTCCTGGAAACTAAGCGCGATATCGGTGTGGATGTCCGGATCCGTCCACGTGATGATCGTGTCCCCCCCTTGGCGCTGGTAGATATCTTCCCTCGAGATGCGGTGCACCAGCAACGGCTGCTGGTCCTCCTCCGAGACGACCACGAGGCCGACGGAATCGGATTGCTGCGATGGAAAAACATTTATGCCCATGTCAGTTTGGTCAAATGCGACGAATGTGGGGAAGAATGGCGGGCGCGTTTCGAAAACAAACCGGTCACGCGAGCTATGGGATGATCAACGCGGCGCCGGGACACGAACGGGCCCGGTATCTCCAACCGCGCGGCGAGATCCTGACGAGTCCGTGGAGAGAACCCTAAAACAACGAAAAAAATGTTGTTTGGCCACGACGCTTCGAACCGATCGCGAGTCGCGGGTCGAACGCGATTAAAGCCGGTTTCGACCACAATCGGCGCGTGCCGACTGTTTCAAACGACGTCAACGCACCTCCATGTACTCGCACGACACGTGACCCGTCCCCTTGTCGTCCCAGTGTCCGCTCTCATTGAGTCTGTAGACTTTTACTCTTTGAAGATTGGTGAAGTCCGCAGCGGCTGGGGCCTCCCCGCCTAACGGCTGCGGGTCGACCGCGGTCATGCCGCCGTCCGCCTGCATGTTCCCCTCCCCGTCCATACGGACGCGCGGACTCGCGCTACCTGGATCGGATGCGATCACAGGTGCCGAGACCCACTGGGAGACCGGGCGGTGCCTTCTTGGTCCTTGAAGCGGTGGATTTTGGTCCACGAAAGGCGGGAAAACTCCGACGAGTTGTGATTGGCAATCTGCTCGATTAATCAAATGGCAAAAACGAGATTCTCTGACTATTTGCCCATAGGATGATAAAAAAAGGAAATGTTGCGCTAACAGGTCTTTATATTCCTTGCTTTCGGGCAAAATGCAGAATCAGACTGTTTACACGTACAGGGAACACGTACGACACTTTGGCCGAGCTGGTCTAAGGCGCAGGATTTAGGTTCCTGTTCGAAAGAGCGTGGGTTCGAATCCCACAGGTGTCACTTTTTATTTGCTTTGTGAGCACATAGGACGACGCCACATGGCATCAGCTACGCCCTGGCCAAGTTTCACATCGATCCGTGCAGTGTGGAGGCGTCGGGGGGGGCTGAAGGCGAGTACGAGCTTCTCCAAAAACTTTTTTTCCACCCCCAAAACTAACTACGGCCGCCCATCCTTTCCCCAGGCATCACCCGATCATTAAAGTCCATCCTCCGCAACGCATCGTGCACAAACACACGAGAACTTGAACTGTCCCTCGAGACACCTCCTCCTCTCCTCCAGGGTCATCGTCGTGGGAACGTAGCTCACCGTGATTTCTTCACCCGCTCGCACACGCCGAAGCGAGCGCACCACGAGGGAAGTTCCGACGTTGGAGAACTCGGCACTCGGAACGCACGAGTGGTTGAAGGCGGACCCCTGAACGTACACCGCGATCCCGACCGGCACGAGCGACGAACGGTCGTGTGCGTAGAGCGTGTGGGAGTTGCAATTGACGCCACACGTCAGCCGCGTCAACTCAGCCTCGCGGTAACGTTCACCGCCGGAAATTCCAACGAGCCTCACGCCATCCTCCACCGATTCGTCCATCAGCCTGAGCGTGTTGCGCGATATTCCCGCCAATCGACGATGTTCCTCCGTGTTCGGTTCAGGCACGTGCGCCCGCAGCGTCCGCACCCGCTCGAGCTTGGGACCGTCCATGGCACACCCGGGTGCCCGCCACCCGCCGGCTTGGGACACGACGCGCAGCAGGAACCTTGTCGGGACGTCCCCAAACTCGAACCCGGTCGTGGCCTCCGCCTCCATCCCAGCCTCGAAGGCGACGCATTCCCCCTCGCTCGAGTGATACGATCGCCGAGCCTCGTCCATGCACGCCGCCGAGCAGTAGCACTCCATCTTGCATCCGTCGCACCTGAACTTCTGTACAGGGTCCTCCTTGAGGGTTCCGAGACAGAAGCTGCAGCACGGCGGGTCCGCGTTCCGATAAACCATCGCTGCCGCGCATGGTTCGGACAATAACACCTCTCCTGCGTTGTGAAGCAAGCGGGGGTCGGGTAAGTTGACGGTCGCGTTTGGCGAATGGCAGGGGCAAAATAACAACCCACCTGGTTCGATGTCCCTCGTCGCTTCGACGTATCGACCTCTCGCGTCGTCGATACCTACTTGCACGCCTTCGTGCCAGCTCATTGACAAATACCACCCCGTCTTCGACGGCTATCTCATCTCGCTCCTCGGGCGTCGCGCCGTTCCGGTCTGAGACGCCTTTTTCTCGGTTGTGACATTTATCACCGTCACTTTCGAGTGCACCGTGCGGTCGAGGGCGGTTGTCGCTGCGCGAACGAAGGGTTTCGCACCGTCGGCACGAATACCGTACTCAAGCACGCATACGCCGTCGTGTCGTCGCGGGCGATATGAGTCGCGAGGGTAGGGATGCGGGGCCGTCGAAGATGCAGACCTTCGAGTGTTCCCTGTGCGGTATCGAGGTGTCGTTCGACTACAAGGGACGAACCCCTCCATACGAGAAGGGCATCGTGTACGTTCCCGCCCGACACATTGACGACTATATCCACCCCCGTGTGTGCGGTCCGATACCCGTTCCGCGATACACGCATCGCTTCAGCCGAGCACTGACGATTTCCCTTTTCAGTTTCCTTGAGGACGGGTACTTTCGCCAGGATCCATTCGCGGACCGGCGAAGGCCTCTGTTCATAGGCGCGGATTGTAGTTTATGTTCCAGGCCGGTGTGTGGACAGCCAACGTGCTCGCTGTTTTACACGCGTCGGTTCTGCGCGCGTTGTGCGAAGAAGAACGTGGTGAGTCTTTACATGTCCAAGTGTGCCATCGTCGTATCCGTGTCTTACGCCGTCGACGCCACAGGGTGAGTTCCCGATAGAGATGAAGCGTGACTTGGATAAACTTAGCTCGTAGCACACGTAAGATCATAGGATGTATCGTTATTGTTCGTTCACATTACAAGCGCATCTCGCGTTCTTCTCCACCCGTCGCGTGTTGTGAGCCTCGAAAGAATATATGTTGTATCACGGCGCGGGTAGCGCCTCGGCTTTGGTCATCTCCGGCGCGTACTTATCGATCATTTTCGTGAGCAGGACGTCGAAGGTCACGTTGCTGTGGTCGGGAATGTCCCTCTTCGCAGCCCTGAACCGGTTCTTGATCTGGCCGAGGGTTCGACCTGGGACCAGCCCCTCCCACGCAACCTTGTGCTCGTCGTCCGCGTCGACTTGCTTCAGGATGCCCTCGAGCATGATCTTGTCGTCCCCTTTCGCCCACTGCCCAGTCTCCTCCGCGCTCGGGGCGATGCGGTACCACTTCTGCATGCACATGTTTTCGCTTCGGGTTCCAATCTTGCTCGATATGGCCTTCCAGTTGATGTTGTCGCGCAGCGGCAGGTGCTCGTTGCCCTCGCCCGCGCCTCGGCCGGGCGCGGCGTTGTTCTGGGCAAAGTACTCGTTGACCAGCTCCCTGAGGCGCGCCACCTCGTCCGGGGACCAGTCCCCGCTCTTCGGGTTGTTCCTCATCATCCTCCACTTGTCCCTGCACGCGTGCCCCGGGCGGCCGAGGTTCTTGCCCACCTCCTTCCAGCGCTCCCCGAACTCCGCCACGAGATCGGTCAGCTTCTTCTTCTCCTCCTCGGTCCACTTCCCCTTGTAGTTGTCGGAGTCGTAATGCCTCGACACGTACCCGTAGATCTGCTTCGGGTTCCGCGTTGGAAAATCGGTGGCGATTTCGAGGAAAGCCTTCCTCTCGCTGTCCGGGAGCTTCGCGCCGCGGCCGCCTTGTTTCTGCCTCCTCTGCATGAGGAAATCGAACTTCTTGTTGTTGTAGTCGTCGATCTTCCCGTGCGCCATCGCCCACTCCTTGATGCGTCTGTCGAGCTCATCCTTCTCGTCCTTGCTCCACTCCCCGAACTTCTGTCCCTCAATCTTCGGGTTCCAGGCCTCGTCCTTCGCCTTCCTCTCCGCGGCGACGAGGCCGCCAGCCCCCTCGTGAACCGTCACCATCTCCCTGCCGTTCTTCTGCTTCTTGGGAGGGCGCACGACGGCGTTGTTTGGGCGATTTTCCCCGTCGAGCGATCCGGTGACGCGCTTGTGAGCGTCATTCTTGTCCTTCTTATCGCTCTTGCCCTTCTTATCCCCGCCTTCGGTGGCCTTCTTCTTCGAGATCTCCCTGTCCTTCTCCTTCGACTTTTTTCCATCCTTTCCCATCGCGTGTCTCAACGCTTTTCCGATGGCGAAGGGGCGACGATACCGGGTCGTTCGCGCGTCGCGGCCGTCTCGGATGGGCCGCGTGTGGTCCCCTGTCGATGTGGGAAGAAGTACCTACCGCGATATCCGCCCGCGCGGCAGCCTCGCGCCTCGTCTCGGCCTACTGTGGTCAGCAGTCCGGGCGGTAACCACCAAAATACCCGGGTGTAGAGGCTACGCTGTACTCTGTACTCGTACTCCTCCATTCAAAAGACACGCGGGTGTTGTCGTTGGGTGTTCATCGATCGGGGCTTCCAGGAACAGAGCGGTAGTCTGCAAGTTGTGAATTCATTAAAAACTAGACTAGCGAGCTGTTCTCACCGTGCACTTCGAAATACCTTCGCCGATACCAGTCAAAAAGGCCGGTCGAGAATGCTTTTTGCGACGTGTCTTTTGCGACGGATAGCGCATGGTCCGGCACCGGCATTCGAACCCTCACCGGCTTACGAACAAGATGGCCGCCTACATGGTGTCTTCGTCTCTCAGCGCGCGCCAGGGCTACGCGCCCTCCGTGCGTATCGCCGCGCGCGCGGGCGCCTCGCCCGTCGCCGTCCGCGCTCCCCTCCTCGTCGTCGCGAAGGAGTCCCGCATCGGCAAGCACCCCGTGCAGGTCCCCAAGGGCGTCACCTACACCCTCAAGGACAACCACCTCAGCGTGAAGGTGAGCTCCCAACATTTAGTACACCTTTCGAGGAACCCACGAAGCGCCGCTCCAGGCGCGGGCGACGCTCGGGAGCGTCCGAGGCGCCCGCGTTGCGGAGGCTCGCCGGATAGGTTTTTTTCAGGGTTTTAGGGTTCAGGCGACAGCACGCTGAACATCCCCCTCCTCTCCTCTCCTCTCAGGGTCCCAAGGGCGAGCTCAACATGCAGTTCCCCGAAATCGTGGTCATTACTGAGGTACGCGCGCGCGCTTTATGGCCCATCACGCCCTCCCGTCGTCCACAGTCGCGCCCGCTCGAGGGCAATTTTGTGGATAAAGAAGTCTCCCCCTGCGTTTCTCGGAAAATGTGGCAATTTCTCACCGACGCGTCCCTCTCTTTCTCTGCTCAGGGTGATGACGGGATCAAGTTCACGAGGGCTGACGACTCCAGGAAGGCTAGGGAGGGTCACGGTCTCTACAGGACCCTGGCCAACAACATGATGGTGGGTGTGGCGACTGGCTTTGAGAAGAAGCTCAAGCTCGTCGGCGTCGGCTACAAGGCGGCGATGGAGGGCAGCAAGGCCGTCAACCTGTCCCTCGGCTACGCTCACCCGGTCATCCTCGAGATCCCCGAGGGTCTCCAGGTGAAGTGCGACAGCCCCACGGAGATCACGGTGTCTGGCTACGACAAGGTTGAGGTTGGCAACTTTGCTGCCATCATTCGCTCCAAGCGCAAGCCGGAGCCGTACAAGGGCAAGGGTGTGCGCTACGCTGACGAGGTCGTCCTCATCAAGGAGGGTAAGAGGAAGTAATGGACGTGATACTAGCCCAACGTTGTTTATTCTTTGGCAAGCGCTAACCCTTGTAACTCAGTCCTAAGCTATGGATATCAGTCGGTGCTACCTCGTTGTTCTACTCTTAACGCTTTGGCTTTCGCTTGAATCCCAGCGCCTCTAAATCCTGCGTCGCGTTGTTCGCCCTGCCGCGCAGCTGCGGCGGAAGCAGCGTGTTGACTGGCTTTCCGCTGACGTTCCTCTGCTGCCCGGCGCGACCGCTCTTCTGCGGGACACTCCGCAACGGGAACTGCCCACCAGGAGCCCGCCGCTTGACGCCAGTCACCGCCGCGCCAATCTGAGCCTGCCCACCAGGAGGCCCGGGCATGCTGTAGTGCTGCGTCATGCTCCCGACGCCTCCACTTCCCGTGGCTCCGAGCAAATCGGACGCGCTCGGAAGGCTCGTGGACGGCCGGGGATTGCTCGCACGCGGAACCCCCGCGCCCGTCCTCCCGGGGGCGCCCTTCACGCCCGCCTTCTCGGCCCCATCGCCGGCTTCACCCCCACGCTTTGGCGCCTCAGCCGCGACGGTGGGAGCCTCCGCCACCGTCTTATCCTCGTCGTCCTCATCGGACGAGCTGTAATCCAGACCCAGCATGGCGCTGCCGTGCGACGCGGAGTGGCTCCCCTCGTTGTGCCAACAATGCCGGAATGCTTCGAAACTCTGCCAACCAGTTTGGCAGTCAAGTCAGTCTGTGTGGGCAAATGGTCTAAACTTCCCGCTTTGGGTACTGATGATTCTTCCAGCTGGAACCCCACTTACCCTAACGCAGAGGCACGCGTAAGTAGCGTCGCGAGACTGCAAACATGGCTACTGGTACTGTTGGTGGTGCCCTCACAGAGCAAAGCAACGAGCTCGTCCAGTGTACGTGGCACGACCTCCGAGAGTCGCAAAGCTGTCCCCGCAATTCTTCCATTTGTTTCCAACGGGCGTCTTCCCGGGCATCGGTCGCCTTCGACCCTCCCTCCCTCGATCCCTTTCGGCCCACGCGAGGGCGACCCGGAAGGTTAGCATGACTATCTCGTACATCGAGTCGTCGTCGGTGTCGCTGCCGTCGCGTGACCTCGGCGTCCGAGCCAGCGTTGGTCTCCCCGAGGCGATAAAATCTCACCGTCCCAATCCTTCTCACGCGTCTCGCAGGCATCGAGGAACTTCGCACCAAGCGCGAGGAGATCGACAATCAGATTACCGAAGAGGAGGACGAGAAGGCTAAGGTTCAGAGCGATCTCCAAGTGCTCTCCAAGCGCCTCACCACCCTGAACGAGTCCATCGCTCGCAAGCTCGCCGCGAGGAACGACTACGACAAAACCATCCAGGAGACGGAGGCTGCGTACTTGAAGATTCTGGAGAGCAGCCAGACGCTGCTCACCGTGCTTAAGCGCGAAACGAAGGGACTGGAGAAGAAGAGCACCGGTCCCGGTGCCGTGTAGGCGACGCGCGCTGTAAATTGGTGTGGAGGCGGGCGCTCTCTCATTAGGCAATAGTCAGTTTGACAATACAGCTAGGTCAGGCAACTCGTTTGCAGAACGCGTCAAAGCTCCTCCTTGCCCGGTGCCGTCAACATGGCTGCATACTCCTCAGAGATTTTTGTGGCCATGTCCAAGGGCGACAATCCTTCACTGTTTTTCACGGCTGGGTCCCCTCCCGACTTGACAATCGCCGTGATCGCCCGCTCATCCCGCTTCTTCACCGCGAGATGAAGCAAGGTGTCTCCGTTTCGCCCGGGCACGTTGGGGCTGGCGCCCAATTCGAGAAGGAGCTCTAGCATCTCGTGCCACGATGATTCGAGCGCCTTGTGCGACGGTAGGGATCCCCCGGCATCGAGAGCATCAACCTTAGCACCGCCCTCCTGAACCAGCACCTTCGCCGTCGCCATGTGCCGGGGAGATCGACCCCACACCGTCCTGTGCAGCGGAGTGTATCCATCTTTGTGTTTCTCGTCGACGTTGATCCCGTGCTTGACGAGCGCAAGGGCGGCCTGCTCCCGCCCCTGAAAGGCGACCCCGTGAGGTGGAGTATAACCGTCTTTCTCGGGGATAGACGGATTCGCCCCGAGCCTGAGCAGCTTATCGACAACCTCGGCTTGGCCCGCCAAGCACGCAGCCATTAGCGGAGTCTGACCCGATCCCGACTCTCGCTCGTCGAGGCCTTCCTGGCCGCTCGTGAAGAAGTCAACATCGCCTGCCCTCGCTCTATCATGCAACACGCTCGCATGCGCTCCAACGCATGATATTGCCACGAGAAGCACGAGCAGCCTCTTTACATTCATGGCTCTCATTCACAGCGCGCTGTTCAGTCTGTCGGTTCGGTGTCATTTTCTCGCCTCGACTAGATCGACCTTTCCCGCGGGGTGTTCACTTCTTCGTGCAAGGCGCACGACGTTCGTGCGACCATGAGTAGGCTCTTAACGCTGGGTACGTCGGTTCCATCCCATTTCTATCTCCGATACAGTTATCCTCTAGTCTGCATAGCGGGCGCATGGGTTCCTACCGGCTTCGTCGTCACCGTCACCGGTCGCTGATGGGTTCGTCCTCCTTTCTCTCCGCAGGCTCGGTCGTGGCCGGTTTCTTAGCAGTCTGGGTAAGGATTGCGAAAGTATCTGAATACTATAACCCTCTTCGCGCGACGTACCTTGCTTACACGGGCGTTGAAAATGTCTGACGCGTGTTCCCTTCATCCCGATCCTATGTACAGGTGTGCATGATGCAGAGTGGGCTCGGGGAGGCGGAGCTCCAAGCCGTCCAACTGGTAACAACCTTACGTTGAGCAAGCGACTGATTCTTTATCTGCGAAACCGTCGTCCCGATGAACTTCAACTGACATTCCTTACCTCTCTCATCGCAGCTTCCGCTCTGGGCGTTGGTATCCTTCGGTATGTATTCCATAGCGGTAATCGGTTGGAGCTTGGCACACTTTCCCACGTGCCCGAAGGATGCGGAGATTCTTCAAGGCGAGATGAAGGAGGCACAGCGCGAGCTCTGTGCGCGAGGCGTGCTTAGTGCTGAGGAGATCGAGTGAGGACCCGTACGCATGTGTCATTGCTTTCACGATGCTAAAATTAGTACCGAATCTATGGTATTCTAGCTAGCTAGCCTAAGAGTTATATCACCCGTCGTTTAGGGTTGCTCTTGTTGTCCATCAGCGACGCGGGACAGGATGGAGTGCACGCGAAGCAAGATGGGTCCAACCTCGGGGTCATTCAGGTAGTCGTGCGCCGAGGATGGATCCTCAATCATGGCTTGAAAAGCCTGAAGCACACGCTCACTCTGCATCCCCTGCTGAATGGCCGGATGGGTCAGAATATTTCCGAGAAGCGCCTGCATACTCTCCGGGGCACCCGGCCCGTCATTGACCTGGCCATCTTGCGCCTGTTGCACCCCTGCGCCACCCCTCTCCCCTAGTAACCATGTGCACGCGGCGTCGTAATCGTTGTTCGTCGCGGCCAAGGCGGACAACACCTCCTCGCGAGCAAAGCCCATATCCACGAGTCGCTGTATGACCGTCTCGTCAGGCCCCTGCGTTCCGCTCGATGCCTCTTGCCTCATCCTAAGAAGTGGGTGCACTGTCGACGCATTCATGATGTGTCTAATCTGCACATCGGTGAGCTCCGCGTCGGCCTCAGGGCTATCTCCCACCTCGAGTAGCCATTCCATCGCAGCAGGGCGGTGGTTCAGGTGGAGGAGAAGTGCCTTGCGTGCCCTCGCCTCTGGGAAACCCATCTCCACGAGCTGCTCGACAGCTCGGGCGTCCGGCTCTGGCAGGGTGATCCCAAGGCTCCGTCCACTGGCTTGTGCGACACTCTGCTGGTCTCCACCAACCTGCGCAGAGTCCACGCCGTCGGAGACGTTCCTACCTTGCAGGTCCTTCTCCACCGGATCTGTGGAAGTTTGGGGAGCGACGACTGAGCCGGCCCGCGCCATCAGCTTATCGATCCTCTTCGAATACGACATTCCCCTCCAAAACTCCTCCGGGGAGCTCCTTGGCAAGGGTTTGTCCTGCTTCATGGCCCTTCGCTTCACGACAGCGATCACGTGCCCGTCACGAACTCCCAAGGCTCTCAGGTTCCTATTTTTATCAAGCCCATGTTCGGTGAGCTCTCTGCCGGCGTGAATCAGTCGCTGTTGGGAAGGCTCCACGTCGATCAAGCTCGCTTCAAACAACTTTTGCTTCAGTGTATCGATCGAGGTCTCCTTGTCGTCCACATCTAGTTCCGTCGCCCCGGACTTCAGGCTCAGCACGTGTAGCTTCATCGTGCCCCACGCACAATGGCCCAAAGTGAACTCTTTGCCCGAGAGAAAGTTGAAAAAAATGGTCGAAATCAAAATTTCCAAAAAGCCACCAAGCAAGTGCGACTTGAACGACGAGAGCTGGTTTGGTTCATCACGCACGAGATGACCGTGATTTACGGATTTGAAGCCAAAACTGCCGCGCGGATTGATCGGTTAATCGGGAAAAGAGAACCGACACAGCTGGCAAACACGACCTTGGACGAGTTCACCGCGAATAATTTTGGGTATAATCGCACCGGCTGCCGTAATAAGGAGGATTGCAATGCAACATCTGAAGGAAAAATGACTGCGTTCACGGACGCAGATGTAGTCAGGTCAGTAAGTAGATGACGAGGGCAATGAAACGGAAACATCGCTGACTATTCAATATCGAAACGCCTGCAAGCATCTCGGGAAAAGAGCGGATCGGTGCTACAAGTGAGGCAAGCGTAAAATGTGACAATCGCATCAGGCAACACGAAACGAAGGATTCAGTCTGTAACGGAGTGAGTCAAGCACTAGCAGATTGCCAGATCCAGGCAACGAACAATACAAAAGAACGCGTAAAGTCGTTAAACGGCAGCTAATGTACCAACAATTCACATGTTTGCAAGCTACGCGCAAAAGTAGCTTGGGATGTCTTCTCAAACGAGAAAAACTAAAATGAAGCGATTGTATAAAGGAAAAGAATGATTGAATTCATGATGCTTGCAAGAGATTCCTGTGCATTTTATGCGTTTCGTATTATTACCGCCCTAAACGCGCAGTTTCCGGTTCGTTAAAGAACATATTGTTTGCGATCGCATCGAAGAGCTACGATGCAGATTATCTTGCGCGAATAGGGCCATTCGAGGCCGTTAGCGCAATGAAAACGATGCACATTTCGCATAAATACATCACAAACGAGCAACTGTAGTTTAGGCTTGCTGTCAAACCCGCTTTCTTCAACGGCATCTCGCTTGCAATCAATAAAGAGACGACGTTATCATGCTATAAAGGGCGCTTCGCGCCAATACAAGTACCGTGTTCATTGCGCCTCTCAATCGCTGTTCAAAAGCTTATCGCTCTGCAAGTATGAACAACATCTGAGCTTGAGGTGGAAAGAATAGCATGTCACATGTATCTCGTAAGATAATTAGCGATACGCTTCTGTGTGGACAGGAGGCCTGTCGATGTTTTCACGCCTAAGACGACCGTGAGAACGCAGCGAAGTAATGCACAGCACAGTTGGACACCTATCGCACGATAAGCTGCGCGCTGCGACAAATTCTCGGCTGGTAGTCATCTGACTGTCTTGATGTTCATAGAATGAGTTTTCTCACATTGTAGTTCCGAGTAAGCGCGTTTCCCGCTTCGACATCGACAGATGCGATTGCAGGATCCGCCAGCTCGCAAAGTGCGGATTCTTTTTCAAGGCGCTTGCGCGTCAGAGTGGTGTTTCTCTCTTTTTCTGCATGAAAGGAACAAACCATTTCAAGCACTGAAAAGTTTACGGAAAACATAATTTCGCGACCTTAGCCCGCACGGACACTTTTTCTTCTTCGCGTTTCACACGGGAATGGTCTATGCACATTTGTTCACCATGCGCAAACATAGCGTCGAAAATCACACTCCTCTTCGGAATGCAGTTTCTCTTTCAGCGAAGATCTTTTCGTTCCGGTATATGTTGCCGATTCCACTACGTTGTCGTGTGTCTTCCGAGAGGACATAGACTATATATATTGTCTTTTGATATCGTCCACCGTCAATGGCTCACAGCTAACTCCATTAATTAATCGATTCGCGATACAAACGTCTCTGTTTCCTACTCGAAAATGGTCTGTTTTACTCCGGTTTTCCATCATCTTTGGGAAAGAGGTCCGTCCCGTCTCGCATTCTGTGATGAAGAAACTCCGTTCTTGATGTTTGGTCTCCCCTTGTATCGAGTTTTAGTACGAAAATCTTGAAAATACAGCTTTTCTGCGACCAAATCCAATCAGTCGCATGGTGAGGTTGCTTCCGGAAATGCTATTTCAGCCGTCCCTCACTGCGTAAACAGTCTTGTTGTTGGTTTCTCTCGTTTTCCGGCTGGGCGAAATTTTTGATTTCGGCACATTCCGAATCTCGTCAGTTTTGGTCCAGCCCAGTTCCGACCAGTTCAACGGCTTTCACGAAAGCCCGTTCGCCTGGAGTTGACAAGCAAAGTATATCGCGCCGCCGTATCGCACCCCAATCCGAAGGGTGCGAGCGGACAGCATGAGCCAGGATGTGGATCAGAGCGATACGGCTTCGGGTGCGGTGGGGGCGATGATGCGCGAGAGGGTAAGCAAGGTTCCTGTGTCCCGTGGCGAAAACTCGGCACGAAATTCCACGTCCTCGGTGGCGACCTACCGAAGCTTCTCCACCTGACCGATTAACATCTCCCGCGTTCGCTCTTACCGCGCAGGTGGATATGTTTGCTGAGGAGCTAAAGAGTGCGAGGGAATACAGTGATGCCATCAACAGACTGTTGCAGGTGAGGGACCTGACACAACCGGACGTCGCGTTTTCTTCAGACAGATCCTTCGAGATTCCCCCGACCTCGGGGGGTTCCCCTGCCTACTCTAACCATTCTTCGCATCGTATTCATCTCTTAGACTCAGCTCAACACGCTTGAAGACGACGGCGGGGAGTCGCAAAACAAGAAGAAGAGCAAGGATCGACCGAAGAAACCAGCTCCGGAGGGGAAAGCCAAACGGAAGGCACAGAGCTCTGTTCGCGGTGCCAGCAGCAGGAAAGCTCTCGGAGATGTGGAGCTCAACGAAAGGCAACGGCGAGCACACCCAACTGAAAAGCCGTCGACCACAAGCGACACATCCACATCCGTCAAGGGGGTGTCCATGCGCGAAGAGAAAGCCATGGCCCTGGAGGCTGGTATACAACGCCTCCAAAAAGACGTCGAGCGACACCGCGCAACTGAAGCAAGTTTGCGCGCAGCCCTCGACGCAGAGACTGAGGTTTGGAAGTTTGACTGTTCAGTCAGCGACGAAGACGAGCTCCACGAAAAGCTCGCAGCTTCGCTAGATGCACAAGCACAGATGCAGGAAGAGTTGGCCCGGGAATTGACCCTGAGGATAACTGTGGAGGAAGCATGTGAGCAGGCCAAAAAACAGTGCTCCTCCTTGCAACGTGACTTTGACAACCTCAAGGGGGACGTTGCACAACGCGCAGCTACGTCGAAAGAGCGAGACGACCTGTTGGAGGAGCTTCGTCGCGAAAACGAAGCCAGACATACTGCTGAGATGGCTTGCGAGGCGGCGCAGAAACGCGTTCAGACTCTGGAGAATACGCTCGCGGAGCAGAGCAGTGAGCTGCGCTCGCGCACGAATGAGAACTCCCAAGAAATCATGTCCAGCCTGAAAACTGCGAAGGCAGAAGCGGCGCAAGCTCGAGTTCGAGTCGAAGAAACTCTAGCAGCCATAACGAGATCTAAGCAAGCCGAACGTGGCGCTCGAAAGTCTGAGGCGGCTACCGTAAACGCTGCCCGTGCAGAGCTGGAAGAGTTGAAGAGGAGGCTAGCGGAGGAGTCGGAGAAACGGCAAAAAGCTGAGGCCGAGGCACAAACAAAGGAACTGGAGTTGAAACAACACATCAACAGGGAAAAATCTCACGATTCCGGCGAGATGGATGATGCCATTCAGTCGAAAGAGATGGCGGAAGCGCAAGCCTCCATGCTTCGATCGTGCCTCGAAGACACTGAGGAAATGCTTGAAGAGTCCAGAGCTACCGCTCGCACCTTGGAGACAAAACTGAAGGAAATGCAGGCCACGCAGAAGAGTGATCCTTCTGTGGATGAAACATTGCAAACACTCCGTTCACGAGCAAAAGAAGCCGAGCAAAACGCCGCTGCAGCTCGCTTGACAACTGAGCAAGCAGAGGAAGAACTGACGACCGCAAGGCAAGGTGCTGAAGATGCGGCGCGAGACCTCAAAAATTTAGTCGCTGAGCATGAAGCAGCCATTTCGCGTCTGCATGCCGAATCAAAGGAGAAGGATGAGTCAATCGAGACTCTAAGACGTGCACATGATGAAACACTTAACAAATCGAAGGTGCTTGATGAGATGCTTCTCCGGGCTGAACAGACAAAGCGCCAGCTCAACGAACAATTGTCAAAGGCCAACGCTGAAGTAAAAACCTTGATTGAGGCGGGCAATCAGTCTAATGACATTGATGTTCAGGAGCAACTCTCATCCATGCAGCAAAAACTGACATCTGCCGAGGATGCTAAAAGTGGTGCAGAAGCCAATCTGGGGCAGGTGCAGGAGGAAATGAAGCTTTTGAAGGTGAAACTTGCAGAAAAGGAGGCTAAGGACGCTGGAACAACCGAACTCGTACCTGTCGAGGTGACACCAACTGATGACATGGTTGTGCAGACTGACCCGCCTCCCCAGCTCATGGACATTTGCACACAAGTGGATGCAGGCATCGATGTCCGCGTGCAGTTAAGCGCTGTTGTTGAAGAAAAGACAAAGGAGCTGGAGGAAGTGCACGCAAGATGCATCGCGGCTGAAGCAAAACACGCTGCCGACTTTACAGCGATGAGGCAACTTTGCGATGAGCTGAAATCTGAGGCTGAGAGCTCTGCACATTCTGCAAATGAACTTGAGTCCAAGCTTGTACGGACTGTGCAGAGATCTTTAGATCTAGAATCCGAGATCGCGTCACTACGGGATGAAGCAACGTTATCATTGGACATCAAGGTTAAGGAAGTCGTTGTCGCCACCCAGGCTGCAAGAGACGCTCTGGTGAGCAAGTCAGCTGCTGAGACAGAGATTCAGCAGCTGAAGCTTATGCTCTCCAAATACGAAGAGGCGGCATCTTCCAATGATGCGATGAAAATTGACGTCGTGGAGCTTCGAGAAGCCCTCTCAAATGCAGCCGTGACAATTAGGAACCAGGAAGCATCGTTGTCTGAGCTGACCATCCAGCTTGAAGCTGCGGACGCCGCATCCGCTGATGCCGAAGCCCGACACACTTCGCAGCGAGGTGAGTTGGCGGCAAAGTTGGAGCAAGCGGAGGAGAGTTTGCAGACGACACGGGCGGAGAACTCAAAACATGAGTGGACCATATCAGAGTTGAAGTCTCGCCTTGAGATGTCCGAGCTCAATTGTCATGGCATGCGGGATGAGGTAGAGAATCTGAAGAGCTCTCTTATGGATACCTCTGAGGAAAATACTAGATTGGGCAGTGCTGCAAGCGAGCATACAGCGGAATCACAGGCAAAAGTATCAGAGTTACAACGTTCCTTGAGTGATGCCTTGCGCGAAATAGAAGGATTACGTCTTCTTGTCAAGCGCTTCACGGCTGACTTGAACGATTCGGAAGATCGCTTTACTCGACTTCAGGGCAAATCGGAAGCTTCGGCGAGGACTGCCTCCGAGCTAAAATACCGGTGTGATGCTGCAGAGAAGCGAGCATTGGAAATTGATGCCGCGTTTACTGCTTTCAGGACAAATGCCAAAGCTACGCTAGAGTCGCAAGGGAATCAGCTTATGGAAGCGCAACGTGCTGTCACAGATGCTGCGACGAAAACAAAGGCAGCTGACGAAGAGGTTCAGCGGTTGAGGCTTGTCACACAACGAATGGAAGCGACATCATCAATCGACGAGGCGCTGAAAGTTGAGGTACTTGAGCTCCGAGAGGCTCTGCGTGAAGCACAAGAAGCTCATGAAGTCCAGGAAGCATCGTTGTCTGTGCTGACCGTCCGGCTTGAAGCTGCTGAAGCCGCGTCCGCTGATGGCGAAGCAGAGAACGCTCTGCAGGTGGATGAGTTGGCGGCAAAGTTGGAGAAGGTTGAGGAGAGCCTGAAGACGACCCGAGCTGATAATGCGAAGCACGAATGGGCAATTTCAGTGCTTACATCTGATTTAGACATGGAAAAGTCTCGGACTGCTGCTAAAGAGCGCGAGATTCTTGAGATCAATGAGGCGCTTGTGGTGGTTCGCGCGGAAGTTCTGAGTGCATCCAGTGAAGCTGACGCGAAGCTTTCCAGCACGGCCAGCGAACTTTCGGAAGCCCGGCAAGCAATTGAGCAATACCGTCACGAGCTCGATGAAGCACGCCAGCTCTCTGATCGTCTCGCAAGCGAGCTTGATGTTTCGAAGCAAGAACTCTTGACCGCTGCAGCTGACGCTGCCGAGTTCAAGAAAAATATTGAAGCGAAGTGCGTTGAGGCTGAGACGCAAGCAAATGAAGCGGCCGCTGCGCTTTTGTCCTTCAAGCAGGACGCACATGCAACCTTAAAACAGAAAACGGACGAGCTGGTAGCATTATCGGGTGTTGCAACTGATGCCAAGGCGGCCAAGGATTCTGCTGAGACTGAACTTCGTCGACTGAGACAGGTTGTTGCCCAGCATGAAGCCAACGTATCAATGGATGAAGCGATGAGAAGCGAGGTGATTGAGCTTCGTGAGGCTCTCAGTGACGCACTGGAAGCTCACAAGAATCAACAGATGTCATTGACCGAGCTGACCATTCGGCTTGAAGCTGCTGAAGCCGCATCCGCTGATGGCGAAGCCCAGAATGTTTTTCAGCGGGATGGGCTCGCAGCAAAGTTGGAGCAAGCGGAAGGTAGCCTTCAGACGATGCGCACAGAGAATGCGAAGCACGAGTGGATCATATCGGAGTTGAAGTCTCAAATTCAAGTTGGCGAAGTCAAGCTAACGGATGCGAGTGTAAGAATCACTGGCACTTCAGCTAAACTAGCCGAAGCTGAAGATTCCCTTGCTGTTTCAATCCGTGAGCTGACTGAGTCAAGAAGACGAGCAAATCAGTTCGCCGCTGATCTTGAGCGTGTCCAACACAAACATGAGAAATCAGTTGAGGCAAGCTATCAAACCGAAACGAAACTCGCTGCTGCCGAGCAGCGTGCAGCTTGGGCTGAAGCAGCCTTGTTAGCTTTCAAGCAGGAAAGATTGCATGACTTGGAGGTGAAGAGCCAAGAAGTGAAATCTGTTGCGACATCTCATGCCGACAATACTCTCGAGGAGTTCAAACAAATTGCAAACGTTTCCTTGGAGAGAAGGACCACAGAAATGTTATTGGCCACCCGTGTTGCGTCTGAAGCTTCGGCTGCGAAGGAAGCTGCTGAAGCGGAGATTCTGCGAATGAAGCAGGCCCTAGAGGATGTCCAAGCGAAGACAGCTGCGGATGTTCATCTCCAAAGTGATGTGCGTGATCTGCAAGCGATTTTGGTCCAGTCTACTAAGATGCTTCATCAAAGACTTGAAGCTGTGGACGAAGCTGTTGCAACCAAGGAAGCCGGAAACAAGTTGGTATCTCAATTGGCGTCCATTGAAAATCTGGCCGCTCAAGAAGCTGCTCGTGCGGAAATGAAGCGATTGACAAGCCTTGTCGCCGAGGCAGAAAAAGAGAGCGGCGCGTCAAAAGAGAAAATTGGGCAGCTTGAAGCTGAGGTTCACAATCTTCAATCCGCTTTGGCCGAAACGCAACAGGCCCGCGATTCGGCACGTGACTTACAAGATAAATTGCGATCTCAGCTCGATGCCCTTCAACTCTCCTTTGATGGTCGCGAGAGGGAGCATGAAGAGGCAGCTGCCAAGCTTCGACATCAATTTGATGAGAAGCTTGAATCCTCCATGCGCGAACTCATAGATACCACCGACCGTGCGGCGAAGGCGATGGCATCGAAGGAACTCGCCGACGCGGAAGTTGCTCGCCTCGCAGCTCTTTGTGCTGAACTTGAAAAAGGTGACGAAGCGGCGATCGAAGATGCAGTCAAGGCGAAGACGGCAGAACTCACCAAAAGAATCACAGGTTTGCAAAAGGACCATGATGAGGCGCTCAGCATGTGTGATTCACTGCGATTGCAGCTTGATACGGTGGCCGCTGCCGCAGAGAAAGCAAATGAGCTTAACGATCGATGCATCCAAGAAGCCGAGGTCGATGCTTCAGCGGCCAGTATTGTCATGCATGAGATGAACGACCAGCTAGCGCAACTGAAGTCAGAGGTCACCGCTGCAAAGTCAAATATTGCTTCGTTGAGTGCTGTCCGGGAATCTCTCGAAGATGAGTTGGTGTCCATGGAAGTCGAAATCAAGGTTGCTCTCGAAGAAAGAACACATGCGATGCAGGAAGTCAGCGAGCTCAAGAAAAGTATTTCTGGACTCGGTAAGGTTCGTGACGATCTGGTTGTTGCTCATTCCGAGATGCGGAAACTCAAAGAAGCTGAAGAACGAGAGGTTGAGTTGCGATTGCGAGCTGAGAGCGCAGAGCAACGCGAGCGCGAATTGCACACCAAAATAATCAGTACGCAGAGTACATTACGCGAATTAAGATTGGAGAATGGATCGATGGAGGCTAAGTTAGCCTGCGGAACTGCTGAACTTTCTTCAGCAAAGGAAGAGGCTGTCCATCTTAGGGGAGAAGTGAAAAAGGTTCAGCTCGCGGCGTTCGATGCATCAGCTTCTGACGTTAACGTCAAATCAAAAATATTCGCAGCTGAAGAAGCTCTGAAGGATTCCAAGGCAGAGTTAGAAATCGCACGGCTCGCACGTGAAGCCGCGGAAGCACGTGTCTCTGCTCTTGAACAACGTTTAGGTCTCCTCGGCACCACTGCTGGAGAGCCGGCTCGAGAACTTGATGAGGGCTCGAACGAAGAGATCGTCCAGTTGCTCGATGTGGCACAGGAGGAAGTGGAGCGGTCAAGAGCAGAGTGTCAGATGGCCAAGAAGGAACTGAGATTCTCAAAATCGCGTGTCCGACAACTCGAGGATGAGGTGTTGCGGCTTCAGAAGCACGAACACGCTCTGCATGAATTGCTCGGTGGTAACGTTTAGTCCGACATAGAATAACTAGTTTACGAACACGATGTGTCTTCGTCACGTGATCAAAATGCTACAAAACTTAGTACTCCACGCCCTCGGAGGGAGGCATAAGAAGCGTACTCGAGCTCCATCCCTCCGTGCTGCAAACCTGAGGCTCTCGCCTGGCTGCGACCCACATATCCTCCATTCGCGGCTTTATGTCACGCACCGCCAACCACTTCGGATCCAGTTGTTTTCCGACCATCCGCTTCGCTTTCGTTGGCACATCCGCCTTAGGAATCTGTGCGAGACCTTCAAAACGCCGACCGTTACGTGGGAAGGCGAGGTTCATGTTCGACGCTGCCATCGCCCGGACATGTGTATCTGCAACTTTCGCAGCCTCCTCGCGTCCAGAAATTCCAAGCGGCGCCATGTGATGCTGCAACTCGGTGTCCCTGTCGTACACAGCGAACGGAATGAGTGCGTTGCGATGAAGTATGGGTCGTGAGGACATGAGTGTGGGTTTTGCGAGGATGGTTTCGGCGCCTTCCACGCCTCCGAGCACATCATTGGGATCCCCCTGATTTTCTGCATCATCATCCTCGTACTCATCGTCATCCGAAATCACAGGAGCATCCGCCATAATATCCGACGCCATCTCGGCCGCCAAACGCGTGGCACGTTCCGCAGGGGATACACGCGACTCGGTGAGGTATTTTCCAGAGCGCCTGAACGCCGGACGTAACACCGGCTTGGGGGCCTCCGGGGTGGGATCCATCATTTTTTTCGCCGGAATAGGCGGCGGGTGATCACGAGGATCGCTCTCGTCGTCAGATCCCGTGGGGCTGACGATACGAATACCATTTCCGTCTCTACCCCCTGCAGGGCCAAGAAGACCGTGCCCAAGAGGCTGCGGGGGCATGTCCCCGCCTAGACCTCGGTCACGAAGGGGAGCAGAGACAGCCGGAACCAATCTGCCCTCCATCAGCCGAGGTGAACCCGCGGCGCTGCACACCAGAACCAAGTCCACGATGAGCTCGGAACGAGAGTACATGCACGCCACCACATGGCTGGAATATGGCTGAGAGGCGACGACGGTCCAGTGCTCGGTTTCGAATAGGCGGACCTCTCCCCCGCCTAGTTGTCTCGAGTCGCGGCTTCCAGCAATCAGAGCCGCGCCGTCGCCTCGGAAAGAGAGCTCCGCAACCTCCTTACCCTGCAGGTGATGCGACACTGTGGTGGGCACCCATCGCATCTCGCCCTCCACGCTAACTAACGAATTCGCTTTCCAGGCGTAGACGGTTCCATCGTCCCCACCTGCTGCCAGGAACTGGTGCGCTTCCCCCTCCTGTCCCCACGCGGCAATCGCGGTGAGCGGAGCGTCTCCCGCGGCCATCCTGTGCAACATTCGCAGCCTCGGGTCCGCGCTGACTTGCCAGATGCGAACCGTGTTGTCGGCTCCAGCCGAAACCACGCAGGTCGGCGAGAGAAACGCGACCGCCCGCACTCCACCTTCGTGCGCCCCGCTGATGGCGCCAATCTTCTTGCCGTCCGAGATTTTCCACACAGCCAGGCTGCCGTCCTGCGCGCCGGCGACGACGACCGACCCGCTGGCGTCTATCGCGAAAGAGTTCACAGCGGCGGAGCAAGATCCGAACAGAAACACCATGCTTCCAGTCTTGCTGCCCTTGGTCGGAATTGTGCTGAACAGCAGGTTGGGCGAGCCCGTCTGCGTGAAGACGAAGGCTCCCTCCTGCCGAGGGATGAACTCGAACTGGCGCCAGCTTCTGCTCACCGGCTTGAGGTCGCCGTCATCAGCCTCCGTGTGCAGCTGGAACCGCTCGATGCCGCTTCCATCACGCCCACCGACGCGCATCGAACGGAAGATGCCTCGTCTCTCGACGGCGCAGGCGTGGTTATGGTCGTTCGGGTCCGGCCTCGCGCAGTCGAGTCGTTGCTCGGCCACGACGGTGATTGGCTTTTCGGCCACCACACCGCCTCGAAGGCCGTTCAGCAGGGCCGCATCGTCGATGCGGGAGATATCATCGAGCTTCGGCGGTAGCCTGACAAACCACGTGTGACTCATGGTCGCACGATACGACCAGCTCTCACGAGCTGTGCGTCGAGTTGTGGAGCTCGCTGTGCATTTGGCTTCGTTTATTTCGAAAAACGTCCAACGGACCGAAAGGACGGTGAGAAAATTGCCGATTTCGACGGCACCCTTTTCCGAACTTCTGAAGGGTGAGATAAGAACGACGCGGAAGGACACCCCGCGTCCACACTATCCGAGACGTTCAGGCACCGGGACCTGCCCTTTCAGACAGAGCATTTGAGCTAGTCGAGTCGGGTCGCGCGTACTTGCAGTTCCGGATCCACGAAACCACCGGCGATCCTTCAACTCCGTTTCCGATCGGGAAAGTTTGAAAACAGAACGTCGCTAGATCTCCCGAAAGATAACACCATGGCTTGCGTGAGCAACCTCCCCGTCGTCGGGACGCATCGCGGGGCATCGGCGTTCGGTGCCCGCCGGCGTAACGCGCGTGTCGCGAACAGCACAAAGCACGCGAGGCTCGTGTCCACCGGATCGAAGTTTGTCTGCGGCGGTGTCGGTGTAGTCGACCGCGACGCGGTGACCGCCGAGGCGACCGCTGCTTCCCAGTACGTCGCCGCGACCTGGGCGGAGACGAAATCCCCGATGCGGCATTGCATCGTCGACACCCGCGGCGTGCACTTCATGTATCAGTTCAGCGAGAACAAGCCCGATGGGTTCCGCCTCGCGGCCTTCGAGGCTGCTGGCGTCTGCGTGTACATGTCTCGCCTGGCAAAGAAACTCGAGGTCGCCGTCGTCCGCGAGAAGGAGGAGGCCGTCGCCACGACCGAAACCGTTCCCGAGCCCATTGAATCGGTCGCCGAACCCGTCCCTGAGGTTGCACCGCCTGCGCCACCCTCCCCCGTGCTGGAGCCTGAGATGCCGAGCGCACAGGACATCACCTCGAAGCCACCGATGGCGTCTTACGGTGAAAACGCCGGCAGGAGTGGCGCCGCGGTGTTTGAGCGCGGCGGCGGTATCGCGTCTTGGCACGGTTGGACCGAGGGCTACGAGGTCGACCTTGTTCTCGAGGTCGATGTTCCTGTGGAGGGCTCCACCGATCCCATCGCCGTGGGAGTATCGTCCGTATCCCGCGGGCGCCAGGCCTTGAAGAGCGGAGCCGCTGTGTTTGGTGACGGCGTCGGCACAGTCACGTTCAGCGAGGCCGAGTTGCAGACGCCCGCGCCCGAAACCGAAACCGAAGCTCCCGAGAAGCCGATGTTGACCGTAGGTGAGGCTCGATCTGTCAGCAGCGGCGGTGTTGCGTTCGAGGGAGGAGCCGGGGTTGGAGGTGCACGCTGGAACTCTCCCAAGGAGGCGGAGGCTGCGTCTGATGAACCCGCAGCCGGCGCCGCGGACTCTGCCCAGGAGCGGAAGGTTGACGTGCAGACCGTCGTCGTCTGGGGATTGTGCGCGGCGATCTTTGCGTACAAGATATTCTTTGCCCGCGTGTAGATGATTAGACATCCAATATGTCTCGAGAGTAATATGATACATGTAGTAAGACTGTGCACGTCCGTTCGCCACGCCATTGTTCCCAGGCTTTTGAAATAACATCAATCATCTTTCGGATCTGGGAGCCAGTCGCGACGACACCGTCGCCCCCCGATCGATGTCCGGTGCGCTTCCGACGGCTACAGCGTTTCGTCTGCTCCGCCGCCAGGTCAATTTCTCCCCTAGATCCAGCTCATTCGGATCGAGGTCTCCTCCCTTGAGTGCGCAGCAACCTAGCGCATCCTTCAACACCGCTTCACTCAAGTGGAACCGCGTCACCGATACTCGCGGCGCTTTGCGACTGAACGGCACCGTATCAGCGGTTGCTTCCTTCACTTCGCTTTCCTTCTCTGGCGCGTCGTCTTCACCGACGTTCAGCGGACACAGGACGCACTTCCAGCTTCAGATCCAGCGAAAGCACCGTCG
>Ga0302116_1000068_pt1 | contig 51526 bp, 58 predicted proteins | sample AG5_SCM_MG_FD_203124 | JGI IMG/M metagenome (GOLD analysis project Ga0302116, IMG submission 203124) | Marine microbial communities from Western Arctic Ocean, Canada - AG5_SCM | ecosystem: Environmental > Aquatic > Marine > Oceanic | place: Canada: Western Arctic Ocean | collected 2017-10-01 | reverse complement strand
CGTTTCGAGGTTCACGCTTCTCCGATACAGATTCACTGGATATTGGTTAGCGCCATGCATAAACGAGCGAGCTAGGCCGTCTCTTCCATCCGGGAGGGGCGGCCTCTCTTCTTCTCAATACGCATTTGCAATGCATGGCCTTGGCTAGACAACTTCAATGAACAGCAACAGCGACCCACCTATGCGTCAACAGGCATAGATCGGGATCACACCTTACCTGAGAAGCACTCACTCAAGAAGAACCAAGAGAGAGAATCGATACAACAACCAGCTATATAAAAAGCGATACGAAACCATCGGATTCCTTAGGCCATGGTCAAACCATCTGAACTTGATTCAATGGAATTGTTTGTTGGCATCTGCATCATCCCCTTCCTGAGCGCTCTTTTTATCCAGGCAGGCCAAAACGATGATTCCGGTGATCATGATTTCCTTTAGGTCATCAATGCACATGATCAATCGCCATACCCGAGAGAAGCTCGTCTCACCCACATCACCTGCATCCCAAAAGCAACTCACTGATCAGCAACAATGGGATTAATTATTTTCTCATCAATCAATCTCTCATTGATCATTTTTCACATACTGATTAGTAAACGATTAATCAATTAATCAATTGATTAATCTTCATTATTAAGTGTTTCATCACCTTCCTCTACTCCCCAACCTCCACCACCAGGCGTTGCAATCCATAGACAATCACCGGCTTGAACCCTCTGTTCAAAATGGTTTTTCAATGGGAGTGGTTGTCTAGCTAATCGCTTCAATGCTCTCTACACTTCATTCAAAAGCGACTCAGGTACTAATGAGTGATAACAGGGAACAAAGCTTGTAACCAACAAGCGTTAGGGCAAATGGCAACATGCGTTGAGCCATTAAAAAGAACGGTCATATTCACTAACCAACCGTTCAAAGCAGGATGCTTCCCAACATCCTGACCCTCACCAATACAAGCGTGTGAGTGGGTCAATGTCCGTAGAGATACGTACTCATCTCTTTTGAAGGACATAAAAAAACCCCGTAAGGCAGTAGCCGTGCGGAGTAGGTGATGGGGAATTTGTATCTTATGTAACTCTATGAGTTTTATTGCCACTCACTCATCAAATTCTCAGCAGAACAGCTCTTGAAGCACCTGTTTCTCATCAAATTCTCAGCAGAGCAACTCTGGAAGCACCTACTACACAACGAAAAGTGGGTAAAAGCATCTGGCAGACCAAGGCAGACCTCCGAAAGAAGCTCCTAGAGAGTCCTAAATCTGGATTGTTGGTTGCTCTTTACTTGTTGCTGCTTGCTTTCCAACTAACTAATCGCTTCGATTGCAGCTCTTACTTTCTCTAAGTCAACTGAGCCGTAGGTGCTTGTCATTGTTGACCCTTTGAAATGACCTAAGGCTGAACCAATGATGAAATCACTAAACCCTACATCTTTCATTGAGGTAGCAGCATGGTGTCTTAGTGAATGAGCATTCGAGCCAGCAATCCTTCTCCAGTTGTTGCCACAAGTTCATCTGCTGTGTTGTGGCTTGTAGAAGCAAAGGAATGGTCTGACACCAGCTGCTTTTAATCGCTTCAAGAGAGAGACAAGTTTCGGATGGATTGGAACCTGACGTCTGTAGACCTTAGTCTTAAGTGGACTGTCAGAGTGATCTACTAGATCAATGATCATCGTATCTAAGTTAATGCCATTGAGTTCAATCCCAGCAGCTTTAGCTACCCGCATCCCAGTAAACCTGACTAACCAATAGAGATCTTGGTGATACTGACCAATCTTCTGGATCTTCACATTCGACTCAGGGTCGAATCTCTTCTATTGGATCTCTGACTTTGGCGAGACAAGTCTTTTAGTGATGCCTTTGAAGGGATAAAGATTTAATAGGTCTTCCTCTACGCCCAACTCAAAGAGACCGGCTACACATCCGATCCGAACTTTTGTTCTTGAGACCTTTACTTTGTCTAGTAGGTGATCTCTGAACCTCTGTGCATCTTCTTTAGTGACTTGGTTCATGTTGTGATGACCTAGAAAGTCAACCAACTCACCTAGGAACCTTCTCCAGTTGACGGCTGTCTGATCTGAACGGTCTTTCTGAAGACGTTCTTTAAGGCTTAGCAGGTCTTCGTCTGTGACCAGCCTGGAACCTGACAAGTGAACAGGAGAAAGTTCAGAGATTTCCTCTGCCTCTTCATGTGTTCCGTAGAAGTGATCGCTGAGAAAGATTTCCGATGCCGGAGAACCGGCGGGGAGAGCTTTGGAAAGCGATCTGGGTTGAGTAACAGGGTTGAGGTGTGGATTCTTCCCGCTTCTCACCTGTTCAATGATTTCGTCTGTGTCAGCAATGGCCTGTGGGAGCGCCCTACGAGCCTCAAAGTGGTTGTCTGCGAGCTTTCCCTCTCCATTGAGTCCTCCTACCCACCTGTTCCTTGATGTCCAAGGGAACACGACGCAGGAAGAAATTGCCATTGGGCCGTCATCGGTTCACGGCCCTGCCTCACCCCATGCCGCATCGTCCACCCACAACCAAAGTTTTGGGTGACGCCTTAGCAAGCTGGCAGGCACCTCTGGATCACCATCAAGCTCCAAAGCCTTGCGCAGGATCCCCGCCTTAGGCGCACCCGTAACGATCAGGTGCAGTTCCTTCGCCGCCAGGATCTCTTGCAGCCCCAGGGTGATCGCTTGCTCCGGAACCAACCCTGGACTGCCCTGGAATGCAGAAGCATTTTGCGATCGTGTAGCGGGGCTGAGTTTGACTACACGACAGCGCACATCTGGACCACATGGGGGCTCGTTGAATCCCACATGACCATTGCTGCCCAATCCCAATAACTGAGAGCCAATCCCCCCAGCGCTGAGTATCTCGGCTGCAAAGCGATCAGCCGCCGCCTCAGGGTGGGCAGCACCTCCATCTGGCAACAACACCTGCGCAGCATTTAGCCCTAAAGGCCGCACCAGGTGATGCCCCATAAAGGCAGAGAACGAGCTGGGATGCTCCGGTGCCAAACCCACATATTCATCAAGATTGAAACTGCGCCAGAGCTGACGCAACAGCTGCAGACGATCCGTAGGCCAAGCCCTTAGACGCGAGACCAATGCGGCATAAAGCGGCTCCATGGTGCGTCCCGTCGCCAAACCCAGGGGCCGAAATGCCTGATGCTCAAGAGATTCCAGCAATCCTTGCTCAAGCTGGTCAACAACAGCCTCCATGAGCTGCAGCGGATTGGGCCTGCGCACGATGGTGATCGTGTCTGAAATCTTGAGCACGATGAACTGCCACTGACATCAACCCCACCAGGCTGACTCTGAACGGAACCGAAGCGCCACAGCTGGGTCATCACTGGTGCGGTAGGGGCGAATTTCTGCACCGCGGTAGTAGTGCAAAAGAATCTCACGAAAGCCAGCACCCTGAAGCGCCAGTCCATGGGCTCCCCACTGACTCATCCCAACCCCATGTCCAAATCCTTGACCACGCGCTTCGAGAACCATCTCACCCACCCTGAAATTAGGACGTGGCTTGTTGAAAACTGACCGGTTGAGACGGGGGAGCGGCGGAGGGGGCAGCAGAGACGCCAGTCGCCCTGAGCTACTGGATGTGATATCAGGACCGCTTGCGGAGTCTTGCCACAAACCGATCAAAGGAGGGGCTGCCTGAGTTGATGCTTCAGGGACAGTCTGAGCAGTTGCGATTGCAGATGCAGTTGATGCATCGGGGGAGTCATTGATGAGCTCGAATTGAACCATCGTGCTTTTGAGGCCCAGACGCTTGCGAAGCTCCCTTCCCGTCAGCACTAAAGAGCCACGTGGGCCCTGCACTCGCGCCGTACGCACCCGACCGGTTGAGCTTGTCTTAAGGACCTGCAAGCGCTTGACGCCTCCAGTTTCACGGAAGAGATCACGCAGCGCATCATCATCAAAACGTTTGTTCCAGCGATGCGCCGGACTGTGCTGATCGTGATCCGCAACGCTGACCAGGTAGGGAAGTTGATTGCGCCAAACCTCACCACTGGGTTCCGTTGCACCACCAGAGCTGCTGTGAAACACAGCATTGATCAGCAGTCCAGCGTGGACTAAGACCAAAGATCGCGTGCTTTCCACGGCTTCAATCGTGCTGGGGGTTTCGGATTCAACCCCGCGGTACACCTGGCTGGACACCGTGGCCTTCACATCGAAGTCACCAGCCTTCCCGCGCTGTCTAAGGGCATAGGTGCGCGCCGCGACGGCCTGAGCTTGCAAGGCCGGCAACGGCCAACGATGGGGCATTTCACTCCCCACAACACTGGCCAGATAGGTCTCAATCCCAAGGTGATTTACCACCTGCACCTGGCCGCGCCGCACTAAAAACTGCAACCGGCCGCGGTAACGCCGGGAGCCGAGCCAAATCCCGCGGGGATCATCGCTTTGCACCTCGATCGCAGAACGAGCTGCCAATGAGCGAGACGACCCATCGCTCAGTTGACCACTGATCCTGAGGCGCCCCTCTCGCAGACTCACCTCCATCGAGCGCATGCCTTGATCGCCACCGCCGAGACCTCGCACCAGGAATGGCTGATCTCCATCAGCGCGAAGCCGCACGGCCGAGGATTGTGACAGCAGCACCCGCATCGACGGCTCCTGTGCTGCATGCACAACCCGCTGATCAAAACTGACCGCCATCACAGCGATCGGCATCGTCAAAGCAGCAGTCAGCACAGGGAAGAATGCTGACGTACGAGTAAGCACTACGAGCCGAACCAGGCAGCTCAGTGTGACCTGATGATTCGGACGCGGCTAGGTCCACGTGGCAGATTTGATTGTTGAGCGCGTTGAGACGTGCAGGTCACCTTTCTTGGAACCAGTTCAGGCGTGCCCACCCGTGGTCGCAATGTTTCGTCTGTGGCGCTGCGTTTGCCACAGCGGTCGGAGCTGTGGCTGTTCGACTGCGGAGAAGGGACCCAGCATCAATTTTTACGCTGCGACTTGCGCCTTTCCCAACTGAGAAGGGTGTTCATCACCCATATGCACGGTGACCATGTCTTTGGCCTGCCCGGGCTATTGGCGAGTTTGGGACTGGGCGGCACAAGCAATGGAGTGGACCTCTACGGCCCTGACCCCTTGGATGCGTATCTCCAAGGGGTTTTGCGTACGAGTTCGACCCGCATCGGCTATCCGCTTGCGATCCATCGCGTGCGCGAAGCAGCTGAACAGAACACCGTTGTGTTCGAAGACGACGATCTGATTGTGACCGCGGCCCCCCTCAACCATCGCGTTCCGGCCTACGCCTATCGAGCGGAACAAAAACCGAGAGCAGGTCGCTTTGACATCGACAAGGCCCGAGAACTACAGATACCACCAGGACCTGTCTATGCAGCTCTGAAGCGAGGCGAATCGGTCACGCTCGACGACGGTCGCACCATCGATGGCCGGACCTTATGCGGGCCAGAACAACCTGGGGTGAGCGTTGTGTATTGCACCGATACCGTCTTCTGCGAAGCAGCGGTGAAGTTGGCTCAGGGAGCCGACCTGCTGATCCATGAATCGACCTTCTCCCATGCGGAAGCCGACATGGCTTTCAAGAGGCAACATTCCACAAGCACCATGGCGGCACAGACCGCTGCAGAGGCCGGCGTCAAGCAGTTAGCACTAACCCACCTCAGCCCTCGCTACGCCCCTGGAAACGCAGTCACCGCCGACGATTTAGTCGCCGAGGCTCGTACCATCTTCCCGAATACGTTTTTGGCTAAGGATTTCCTCAATGTGGACGTGAATCCCTCTTCATGAGCGGCACGTGCTGCAACAGTTCGTGATCACTAGGCCCTTTAGTGGCTCATCCGCATCCCACCCCGTGATACAAGGACTTGGTGCGCTGTCTACGTCAGTCTCTGACATCTTTCATGGCCTCTTTTTTCTCCACATTGCGTCGATCCTTGAATCGACTACTGATCGCACTGCCAGTGCTACTTGGGCTGTTGATCAGTGCCCCCGCCCAGGCCGCCCAGTGGGATGCCGAGACCCTCACGGTGCCAGCTGACGGCGATGGCGCCCTTGTCACCTTCAGTGAGCAGGAAATCAAGACAGGACGGAAGGTGTTCAACGTGAGCTGCGGCACCTGCCACGCCGGCGGCATCACCAAAACCAACCAGAATGTTGGCCTGGACACTGAAACGCTTGCGTTGGCCACTCCGGTCCGTGACAACGTTGCGGCACTCGTGGATTACATCCAAGACCCCACGTCCTATGACGGGGAATACAGCATCGCCGATCTGCATCCCAGCATGCGCAGCCGCGATCTTTATCCCGCTATGCGTGATCTCACCGATGAAGATCTTCGCCTGATGTCTGGGTACATCCTGGTGGCTCCCAAAGTCTTGGGTGTCGAATGGGGCGGTGGAAAAATCTACTTCTAATCCTTTGATTAGATAATCACTTTACGCAAAGTAAAAACAAAGGGCCTCAGGTTTTCCTGAGGCCCTTTGTTTTTGCATAGAAGACGTATCAGTCCCAGCGATGAAACGTGCCGAGAAACGAAGGCTAAATCTCCTTAAGACGAGAGTCAGCAAAGACCTAAGAAACAACACAACAAACGTCTATTAACTTAATTTAAATAAGATGATGGCACCTTGCGAAACAAAAAATTTCGAGCATACCTTCTAATATTTTCAATCAAATCAAGATATATTTTACTGAAATAAATCTAGAGTCTCTTCAACAATGCTCTCCTCCACATCAGTCATCACAAGCTTTGGCGGCGAACGCGAAGCCAAACCCTCTACGTCATACAAGAGTGCACAGAATAAATCTTCTCAGCTTGCAGCGCTATGCAATAGCGAGTTCAAGCGAAGACAATGCGAAGGAATGAAAACAGCCATCGGTCCTCGCCTTCATGATCAATGCGGGAGGAAAGTCACTTTCGAGGAATATCCAGATATATCGTCGGAGGCACTAGAGAGGGCCCTAAGCAGTGCCTATAAGCACGTCTACGGGAATGCACATGTCATGGATAGTGAGAGGTCTACTTCTCTTGAAGCACAATTAAAAGATGGGCGTATTTCAATTCAAGATTTCATACGAGGACTCGCAAAATCTGATTTCTATAAGAAAAATTTTTATGATAAATGCTCTCCGGAAAGAACCATTGAGCTTGATATTAAACATATTTTAGGGAGGACACCTCATGATCAAGGCGAGATCACAAAATACATTGAGATCCAAGCATTAAATGGGCATCATGCTGTAATTGATTCAATGGTTGACTCAGCGGAATATTCAGAAACATTCGGACGATATACAGTTCCTTTCATGCGGTCTTGGCTTTCCCAAGCAGGATCAGCTCAATCAGCATTCAATAGAACGGCTGCAATTTGCCTTGGATATGCATATAGCGACAAAGCTATCGGAATAAACTCAAAGCTAAGTCAAGGCTTAAAAACAGGACAAGCAGACAGGATTGTCTTCCCGCATGCATCCAAACTGAATTTCTCAGGAGTAAACCTGATCCTGAAGAAGGGAAAGCCAGCAGCATGGATCAGGAAATCAGCAACTGTTCTAACAATCGCCGGCACAATCGAAATAACCCGAATCATTCTCACAATTGCATATAGCGCCTTGGCTTCTTGACGAAGCCATTCAGACCAACATATCCTGCCCAAAAAATTCAGGATACGTTCGTCTCCAGGCAAGAACATCTCTCGACAAAAAAAGGGGAGAGGCATGAAATGCTCAGCTCCGCAAGGTACGCCTGTAGGAACTGAGCATTTCATGCTGTTCTAAGCTTTAAATTCATGACAAAAGGCTATTGGGTTGTGACTGGCAATATTCACACCCCCTTAGGAATGGTTCCTTACATCAACAAATTCATGGCATGGCTTCCAACAGTCGGAGCACGTTTACTGATACGTGACATGCAAGGTGATATACGGGAAGGGAGTCCTGGTTCCGTCAATATTATTGTTGAATTTGATTCAAAAGAGAAAGCAGTCACTGCGTACGAATCAACAGAATACCAAGAATTAATAAACCTCAGACTTAAGCATTCAGACCTCAGCCTCACCATCACACAAGAATTAATCAACTAAAATACCAACAGAGAATCTTTCTGCAAGCAAAGCCTGGCTTCTAGTCTTTACTTCAAAGCGGATTTTCCTACAACCGCCATGCCTCCAAAAATCTACCTTGCTGCAAGTTAGTGCAACTTGAAAACATTTTAAATGGCCAATTCTTCGCCTCTTAAAGAATGTCACCTTTGCCAATGCTAGAAGAAATGAATAGCCCAGGCAGATCACAAACAAGACAAGGCAAAACTGATCTCTCCTGACAAGATCGATCTGAGGGAGTAAGCCGGCCTATCAGAACACTTTCATCGCTTGTCTTCAACAAATGACACCGAAGGCGTGTGATTCAAAGCAACCATTGATTTCGGTTGGCGGCTGTACCACCATTCCTGCAACTCAGGCGTCAAACGCATCGAAAAAAGCGTTAAGAGCGTGACCGTAGGGCGAGAACCAGGCTGGAGCAGCTCAACGGAATACGAAGGACAGCGCCTAGAAGCCAGATCTGGCACAAACCGGCGACCTACCCGGCGCCAACTCGGCTCCTTGCTACGCCAAGCCAAGCGACAGCATGGCCAGGGCAGCTCCTCACGGTCAAACAATCGACAACAGGGCCCAATCACCCGAAAGCTGTACTGTCCGCCTGGACTGGCATGCACTGATCCATGCTCCAGCAATACCTGAACATCAGAACGCAGAGCAGGAACAGGTGTCACGGTGACGATCAAGCACTTAAGAGTGTCATCACATTAAAAAGCCACCCGTAAGGGTGGCAGAACGATCGCTTGGGTGCGACCTCAGCTCGAGGCTGAAGGGCTCAATACAGCTCTTCTTCAGCGTGAGTTTTGATGGTGCAATCTGAGGTGGGGTATGCCACACAGGTCAGAACGAAACCAGCTTCGATCTGGTCGTCGTCAAGGAAGCTCTGGTCGGACTGATCAACGGTACCGGCAGTGATTTTGCCTGCGCAAGTGGAACAAGCGCCTGCACGGCAGGAATAGGGAAGATCGATGCCTTGCTCCTCAGCAGCATCAAGGATGTACTGATCGTCAGGAACTTCGATGGTCTTGTTGAGGCCTTCGCTTTCGCTGACCAGGGTGACCTTATAAGAAGCCATGGATGGATGTAATGCGCAGAGATCGAATCGATCTGAACCTGCTGGACGGAACCCTTCTACATCGGACAGACACCTTGATACGGGATTCATCAGGGTTTTCTGTTCAAGCCCAATCAAAGAAGGGGCATTAATAAGAAGGGCTTATCAAAAAATGTGCTTAATTTCGAGCAGACCCCAGCGACCTTGTTCCCCGATTGGCCTTGCCTGCCAGCCACATTCAGCTAAGACCTCGATCAGCCGAGGCGCCTGATCCACCAAAAGACCACTCAGGAGTCCGCGACCCGTGGACTTCAGCACAGAATCGAACTGCGGGGCTAGAGCTTCGATCACCGGAGCCAGGATGTTGCATAGGAGCAAATCCGCTTCCTCTCCGTTCAACCAGGTTGCAAGCGTGTCGATCGATCCATGGCCAACGCGAAGTTGCTCGGCCTTCAAACCGTTAAGAGCAGAGTTATCTGTCGTCGCACGAACCGCCAATGAGTCGGTATCGGCTGCCAATACTTCACTGGCACCAAGGGCCAAAGAAGCCAAGCCCAAGACCCCACTCCCGCAGCCCAAATCGGCTACCCGCTGATCGTGTGGAGGCATCTCTTCCAGAGCTTCCAGACAGAGGCGAGTGGTGGGATGACTACCGGTCCCAAAAGCACTTCCCGGGTCCATCTTCAAAACCAAGCGGTGGGCGTGCTCCTCAGGGACCTCCAGCCAGGCCGGAAGGATCAACAAGCGCTGACCCACGGGATCTGGTTGCCAGTGCTTTTTCCAACTAAGACTCCAGTCTTCATCAGCCAACTCCTCCCACAGCGGCTCTGCCAAGGCAAGTCCAAAGGTGTCGGCCATCGGGCGAAGGCTGTTCAGCAACTGATCCCGTTGATCCTGCGGCCACTCCGACGCTGGAAGCCATGCGAGCAACGTGCGCTGATCTGGCGACTCTGGGGCATGTTGAACAGCCAAGCGATGCAGCCCTAGGGACTCCAACTTCCAGAGAAGGGACTCCTCAAGGACAAGAGGCAGGGGCAAAGAAAGACGCCACCACATCACAACGTGACTGGGTGGGCTTCCTGAATGCCATTAATGCTGTGAATGGTGGTCAACAAAGCGGGAGGAATCGGGTCATCAATACTGAGAACCATCACGGCATCACCACGGACGATGCGACGCCCCACCTGCATTGATGCGATGTTGACATTGTGCTCTCCGAGAAGAGAGCCAAGGTGGCCAATGATGCCTGGCATGTCGCGGTGCCTGGTGAACAGCATGTGACGGCTGGGCGGCACATTCACCGGAAATTCATCAATACTGGTGACACGCAAATCACCGTCTGCGAACACCGCACCGGTCACGCTGTGACCTCCCTGACCACCGCGAGTGGTGAGCTGAAGCGATCCACCTGCAAAATCGCGACTGGCATCGTCTTTGATTTCCAAAACATTAATGCCACGGCCCTTGGCCTCGAGCGATGCATTCACGTAGTTGATTCGATCTCCCAGCGCAGTGCTGAGCAAGCCCTTAAGAGCAGCCACCACAAGGGGTTGTGAGGGGTGGCTGGCGAATTCACCTTGCAAACGCACCTCCAACTCCTGAATCTGACCACCACTGAGTTGGCTCACCAGCAAACCGAGGGTTTCCGCCAGCTGGAGATGGGGCTTGAGGCGCTCCATGATCTCGGCACTGAGCCCTGGAATATTCACGGCACTGCGGGCAGGCAGCCCCAGCAACACATCACGAATTTGTTCGGCGACATCAACCGCCACATTTTCTTGAGCCTCTTCCGTTGATGCTCCGAGATGAGGGGTTAAAACAAGTCCTCTCTCCACGGCGCGCAGAGGGGAGTCCTGAGCTAACGGTTCAGACGCAAACACATCCAGACCGGCCCCGGCGATCACCCCGGATTCAATCGCTTCTGCGATCGCAGCCTCATCAACAATTCCACCTCGTGCACAATTCACAATCCGTGCCGTACTTTTCATCGTGCGCAACAGCTCGGCATTCACCAGATTTTCCGTATCAGGTGTGCGGGGAATGTGCAGGGTGATGTAATCGGACTGCTGGAACAGCGCTTCGAGAGTGGTGAGCCGCACCTGCATCTGCTGGGCGCGTTCTGCAGAGATGAACGGATCAAACGCGATCACATCCATGCCCATCGCTTTCGCAACGCGAGCGACATGAGAGCCAATTTTGCCTAACCCCACCACGCCGAGAATTTTTTTATAGAGCTCATTCCCCACATATTTTTTGCGATCCCACGCCCCAGACCGCATCGAACCATGGGCTTGCGGCACGTGACGAGACACCGACAGCAACATCGCAAGCGCATGCTCTGCCGCTGCGATCGTGTTGCCCTCGGGTGAGTTCACCACCAACACCCCGCGTTGAGTAGCCGCAGGTACATCCACGTTGTCGACACCCACGCCGGCACGGCCGATGATCCGCAACCGATCAGCAGCCTCAATCACATCGGCTGTGACCTGGGTCCCAGAACGGATCATTAGGGCGTCGTACTCACCAATGATCGATTTGAGTTCTTCCGGAGACAACCCAATGCGCTCATCGACTTGAGCCACTTGGCCAAGGATGTCGAGCCCCGCCTGATCAATGGGGTCTGAAACAAGAACTTTTGTCATCCAGCGGCGGGAGAGAGCCACCATTAACTGTAGGGAGCAGCCCGAAGATTCTCCTCTAAGTGTCTTCCAGCCCAAACAGTTCCAAGAGAATCGGCTCCAAGGGCAACAGTTCCGAGAGAGAATGATTACTCGGCTGCTGTTTTTTCATGCCCGTTTGCGTTCTGGTTCTCAATGAGCGCATTGCTGCCGACCGTCTTCGCCTCTCACTCCAAGACTTGGGCACGCCATTGCTTCGCGTCGCCCTCGTCGCCCCCGCCTCTGTGAAGGGGGCCAAACCACAGGAAGAAGACATCTCTGATCCTGATTTGCCCGCTGAGGCGATGGACGATATCGACCTGCTCAACCCCAGCCTGGCGCGCCGTCGACGTCAAAAGTCAATGGCGCGCTGGTTGATGCCCTTCGGTTTTTTTGCTGGCGGCACCTTCACCCAGATCACTACGCTCGACACTTTTGCAAGCTTTGGTCCCTGGGGATCAGCCTTTATTGGAGGATTGCTGGGCATGGGTTCAGGCCTTATGGGCAGCTATGCAGCCGCCGCCAGCGTGCCGTCTGAAAACGAGGATGGTGTCAGGATCCTGCGCAATCGAAACCTCGAAGGCTGCTGGCTACTGCTCTTGGAAACGAGGCCCGGGATGGAGTTGCCTTGGCAAACCGTCCAGAAGGCACGTCCCCAGCAAGTGGTTCGCCTCAGCGAACTGTGAGCCTTCCTCGGGAAGCGCTGCTTCGGTCCTGCAGGCATCCCACAACGATGGGCGCCTTGATCGACCTTGCGGAAGACGTTCTGCGGACCCGGCAACCGCGATGGAGTCCCTTTCTCTCTGCCTTGATGCTGGAAGATGCCAACCAGCTTGAGTCACTGGCAGAACTAAAGATCAGCCGAGATGGCGGCTACCAAGGAGCAGAGCGCAAACGGTTGCTGATACAGCACGCAACCTCCTTAGAACCTGATCCCGCTTGCCCTCTAGTTGGTCTCAATGTGGAAGGCAACTTCCTATTCGATCCAACCTCGCCCGACGAGATGCGTCTGGCCCTGCAACGCATCGGGATCGATGACGAGTCCCTCGGCGATCTATGGATTCGTGGAGACAGAGGTGCCCAGGCCATTTGCACACCGGGAGCCGCAGCCCTGCTGCAGGGACAACGAGGCAGCCTTCGCGAGGTGATCATCGCCTGCGAATCCTTGCCACTCGAGGCACTGCAATGGCCTGTTCAGAGAGTCGCTCGCCGGTTGAGCAGCGTTGAAGCCTCATGCCGTCTTGATGCCATTGCCTCTGCAGGTTTTGGCATTTCCCGATCCAAAGTCGTCAAACAAATCAAAGAAGGGCGCTTGCGGCTCAACTGGGAACCCGTACGTCTGGCAAGTCGCGATTTAAAAATTGGAGACCGCCTGCAACTTCAAGAGAGAGGCAGCATCGAGGTCCTGAACATCGAACGTACGAAACGCGAGCGGTGGCGTGTTGAGATCCTCCGCCAGTGAGAGGAGTGGATTAAGACGTCACTCCAACTGCTAACTTCATTCTCTGGTTGACCCATTCATCAACCACCCATCTCAAAGGACAAATTTGAGTACTGGGGGCGATTAGCTCAGAGGTAGAGCACTACCTTGACACGGTAGGGGTCACTGGTTCGATTCCAGTATCGCCCACTTCCCTTTAGGGAGAGGAGTAAAACAATGGCATGCAGCTTGATCGTGGGGCTTGGTCGCTCCGGGGTCGGCGCAGCGCGCCTCCTTCATGCCCAGGGCCATAACGTCGTAGTGCTCGAAAGGGACGATGGACCCGAACAACAATCCAAGGCACAACAACTAAGAGACCAAGGCATCCAAACCGAGTTGGGGTGCCCTCTGGAGTTCTCCAGCTTTCAAAGCTGGTTAGATCAAGTTGAGCAAGTCGTGATCAGCCCAGGGATCCCCTGGGACCATCCCACCTTGATGAAGCTGCGTGATCACGGCGTCACCGTGAGAGGTGAAATGGCCGTGGCATGGCAAGCCCTCCGCGAGTGCCCTTGGATTGGGATCACAGGCACAAACGGCAAAACCACCGTGACGCATTTGCTGCATCACGTGTTCAACCAAGCGGGACTTCATGCGCCGATGGCCGGAAATGTGGGCCATTCCGCCGCCGAATTAGCGCTGCAATGCATGGATCCAGCCCTGACCAAACCGGATTGGATCGTGATGGAGATGAGTAGTTACCAAATTGAATCAGCCAATGAAGTAAGACCAACCATCGGCATTTGGACCACTCTGACTCCCGACCATTTGGAGCGCCATGGCTCCATGGATGCCTACAGAGACATCAAACAAGGCCTGCTTCGACGCTCCAAGCATGTTGTTCTCAATGCAGACGACGCCGACCTTCAGAGCAGGCACACTGACTGGCCAAATGCCCAGTGGGTTAGCGCTTCACAAAAGAAATATGAGCCATTAACTCTTGAACTTTGGATCAATCAAGAAGGTTTGGTGTGCAGCAAACTGGGTGCTCTCTTTCCAGCCAATGCTCTAGCGATGCCAGGCGAACATAATCGCCAAAACATGCTTCTCGTCACCGCAGCAGCGTTGCAAGCTGGATTAGGGCCACAATCGATCGAGCGTGGGATGCGCAGCTTCCCGGGAGTGCCACATCGCCTAGAGAATTTGGGATCACTCCACGGAATGCACGTGTTCAACGACAGCAAAGCCACGAATTACGACGCGGCTGCAGTTGCACTTCAAGCAGTACCGGGCCCGATCGCTTTACTTGCCGGTGGATTATCTAAGCAAGGTGATGCCAGTGGATGGCTGCAACTTCTCCACGACAGGGTTTGCTTGATCGCTCTCTTTGGAAGCGATCGAGAGGTTTTATTAGACCTTATTCGTAGCTCTGGCTATACAGGAAATTTGACATCTCACCCAACCATGGCGGATGCCGTAACAGCAGCGATCGCGCAGGGGAAGAACGAGAATGCCTCCTCTCTACTGTTATCACCAGCCTGTGCAAGCTTCGATCAATACAAAGACTTTGAAGCCCGCGGAAATCATTTCAGGGACATGATTCAGCAACATGCCCGCAATCAATCGATACGACCAGACTAAGCAGCTGCAAACAATTACCTTAGAGAATCGAGAGACCTCAGATTTAAACCAATCTCCCTCAGCACAAGCATTAACAAGCAACTATTAATCCATATTTACATGATAAGGATTAGGACAAGACCATCAGCCAAAACCCCGAGCCAGCGATCCTCAACAGCAAACTATTGGCCTCAAGAAATGTTTCTATCGCATGGTCAATTATCACCTTAAACCTCCAAGCGAACACCAGACTAAGTGAACATCAGGCAATATGCCCTAAATTCATTACATGAAAACTTCAATAAAGCTTCTACCTCTCACCCTCATTACCCTCTTAGCGTCTTGCGACTCCCAAAGGGCTAGAGATCAACAGACATGCGCTCTTTACAACGCTGACAAAATTGACGCTGTTGAAGCACTCGAACGCTTAGGGCTTCAGCCAAATGAAAATGGGCAGAGATTCGAACCAGTCGAAACCACCTGCGCCAAGCCCAGATAATCTCCTTAAAAGAGCCAAAACTTTTCCATTGATTGAAACATGGCTGTCTTTCCCAACAAGACAAATCAAATTACGACGAAAGACGAAGTTATGATTACCCACCTACTAGGAAAACCTAAAACTGTCCTTAAATACTTCATTATAAGCATTTAATTCCTTCAAATCACTTGACATGACTGACATCTCATATTGGCTCATGAAAAGCGAGCCCAATGTTTACGGCATTGAACACTTAAGAAACGAGAAAGTCACCTTATGGGATGGAATTAGAAATTACCAGGCCCGAAACTTCATGCGAAAGATGAAGGCCGGAGATCAAGCATTTTTCTATCACTCTAATTGTAAGCCGCCGGGAATTGTTGGTCTGATGGAGGTCACAGAAACTGGCCTCGTCGATCCAACGCAGTTCGATACCAGCTCTAAGTATCACGATCCAGCCTCAAAGCAGGACTCACCACGCTGGGATTGCGTGAAACTTGCCTATCGCGGTCAATTTTCGGACATGCTGACCCTTGATGATCTTCGCGAGTCGTACCAAGCAGAGCAACTAACTGTTGTTCGTCGTGGGAATCGACTATCCATTCTTCCGGTTGACACAGAAATCGCGATGGATTTATTAAAGAGACTTGGACCACTTCAATGATCCGCTCGCAGACATTTCTGCTGAGCAACTGCCGATTGCCACCATTATTCCAAGGGCCTGGATCGGCTTCAGGAAAGCACCCTGGTCATTCATCGGGCTCACAGCATTGATGCTGACCTGCCTGATGGGCTTAGGTGTAGTCGCACGAGACCTCCAACTCAGCAGCAATCGCTTCCTTCAATACACCGGCGATCTTGCGCTCGTCATGGCAGCACTTGTTCCTTTAGCCCCCCTGTTGGCTCTGCTGCAGCTAGCAGACGAACACCTGCCGGGGGGATTGGATCGAGACCCAGAACATCCCGTTGCAAGACGCCGATTTCTTTGGCTACTGAAGCAGACCTGTGGCCTTGTCGTTTTAGAGGTCCTCATCGGCGTTGGCGGAATCAGTTCGATTCGTCTTTTGAGTCAATTTTTGGCACCCCACAGCGGGGTTCTTGCCAGCTTGATTGTCGTATTGGGTGGAATCGGCATCGCCGTCTGGTTGGTTGGCCAACTCCTCTCCGTTCCATTGCTGATTCATCACGGCTATCGCCCACTCCGAGCGATGGAGCACAGTCGCAAACTTGTTCAAGCCAATCGCCTCAAAGTATTGGCCTTGCTTGGGCTTCTTCTAGGAATCAACTTGCTTGGCCTCATGGCTGCGAGCCTCGGACTGCTTTTCAGTGTTCCGTTCAGTGCCCTGCTGTTGATGGCCAGTTGCCGGACTCAAACACCGTGGCGAAGAGAGTCGCGACGGAACATGTTGCCGACGTAAAGGCGGGTGAGCTCTCTGGAGTCCGCACCGTTCTGAACAAGAAATCCTGCCAAAGCAGCCTGAACGAGTCGGTACTGATCCCAATTCGGGCAACGCTCAATAAAGTCCGCCATCGCCTGGTGCAGAGGCAAAGGCATCTCCGCTTGAAAACTAACGATGTCCTTGTCCTGGCCCTGGACGAGCTCAGACGTTTCTTGGCCTACAACAAAAGTTTCTGAATCAACAACCTGATCGGTCAACAATTGGCCTTGAACCACTCCAAACTCCTTCATCATCACGGCCTGAATCTATGGCCTGTTCTCCACAAGCACAAGGGGCCTCCAGTAGAGGTCGACCAGCCGAACGCCAACCACCCAGCCGATGGAATTCAGGCCATAAACGCTGTTCATGCCTGGGGTTATCCCTTACCAAGGGATGCTATGCACCGCACTCGGTTAATACCACACAAGCCCCAAAACTTATGCTTTTCCACAGAGTGAAGCCCGCAACTCAAAAAGGACGCGTCAGCCTGTGGAAAAGCTGTGCATTCTGCCTGCGCAAACGTGGAGAAATCAATAAAACCGGATTGATTAGACCAACTAATCCAATGTTCAATCCAAGACCGTTCTCAAAGCAGCAAAAAATGCTTGAGCCGCTGGAGCAGGCCAAGCGCCCTCCAGTCCTCGGCATTGCATCTCATTGCCTTGAAGCACAACCTGCAGCCCCCAGCGATCACGGGTGCCATCAAGGCACCCCCACCACTCCTGCTGTTCCAACTCCAAGGTGATGTATTCCTCCTCCATCAACTGATCACGGATCAGCGAGTGTTGGTAATCAAGCTCTACGAGAAGGACATGCAGCCCCTTCCCCTCCATCTCTGTGAGCTCGACAGCCCAAAAATCCCCTCCGATGAGGAAGGGAAAGCCGTTACGGCTCAAGTCATGGGCGAGACGCCAGCCAGGCCCCTCCTGTTGGATCATCCAGGCAGGAGATCAGGCTGATCCTGCTCATCGGAGAGTTCAACGATTGCGCGGTGGACCGGCTTCACACTGGATTCCTCTAAGAGTCCATCAAAGTCATCAAAACGACGTTGCTTCGCACGAAAAGCGATCTTGACTGTGGTCAGATAACGGTTTGTGGACTGACGAATCAAGCTCTCGCCCCGCCTCGCGAGATCCTTTGACTCCACACCTGCAGAAATCATCTCTGTCTAATCATCGACTCTTAATCCTAAGTGAGCAAATCGCTTTGAAACGGAACCTGCATCGGATAAGCGCGCTGGGGGCGACCCGGCACTCGCAAAACGATCTGGCGGCCTAAGCCCAACGGAAGAAGAGGACGTCTCAGATGCGTCATCAAACCACTCACCCGTTCAAGTTGTGGGCCATCTATGCAATCAATATGAATACATCCCCAACTACGGGACATGCGGCAATCACGCAACGGTTCCAACTCAGCCTCAATCTCTGGATCCTCCCTGTAGAAGGAAAACACCAGGCGTCTCAACCGATCCATCGCTAGGCCCCGTAGCCTTCACTCCTTAACAAGATGGCCATGGCTGAGGTTCAGCCCCCAAAGGACGAACAAAACCTTCATGTTTCCGCTCAGGGAACTCTTGCCATCGACCTTGGGAGCACAAACACGGTGGTGGCCTTTCAGGATGGCAGCGCGTCTCCCCCTCAACTTCTAGACCTCCCACCGATTAGTCAACGCGTAGGGGAAGTCCCGAGCCTCATATGGAGCAATGCTCGTGCCAACCATCAACCGCTTGTAGGCCGGCAAGTCCTGGATAGCGGACTCTCCGATGGATCTTCCCTAGAGCTTCATCGTGACTTCAAACGCTGGATCGGAGTTTCAGACAAATCAGACCTGCCATCCCATCCCCTCAGCCCTGAGCAAGCTGGCGAAATTCTTTTACATCAGATCTGGAAATGCCTGCCAAAGACTGTGTCGGTGAAGCGGCTGGTGCTCACAGCTCCGGTTGATCAGGCGATTGGTTATCGCCAATGGCTGTTGCAGGCCTGTACGAGCCTTCCGGTTGAGGAGGTGGCGCTCGTGGATGAGCCAACAGCTGCAGCTATGGGCGCAGGACTGCCAGCAGGCTCCAAGTTGTTGGTGGTGGATCTGGGCGGGGGCACGCTGGACCTCTCTCTTGTCGCTTTAGAAGGAGGCGAGGGAAGAGCAGCTCCACTGGCGCAGCTGCTGCGCTTTCGGGGTCTTGACCTCAAAAACAGCAAGCAAACCCTGCGCTCGGCAAGGGTCTTAGGAAAAGCCGGCATCGCCCTTGGCGGAAGGGATTTGGATCACTGGATCCTGGATCACCTTCTCCCCAACGATCCCGACCTAATTCTGATGAGTAAGACGAGCCTTTTAAATGCGGCTGAACGCTTGAAATGCCGCCTCAGCAACCTCGATGTAGGGGAGGAAGAGACCCTCAGTGAGTTAGCCAGCGGCATCGACCTCGCCCAACCCATCACCTTGTCGCTCAATCGCAACCAACTCCACGCGCTTCTTGAGCGCCGTGGATTGCTCAAGGTTCTTGAAGGACTGCTCGATCGCACGTTGGCCTCTGCCCGCCAGCAGGGCTGCAGACCAGAAGACCTCAACGCCGTCGTCGCAGTTGGTGGTGGAGCCCATCTTCCGCTGATGCGCCAATGGTTATCAGAGACGATGAAGCCGGTGCCTTTGCTGACCCCACCACCTGTTCAAGCCGTGGCCACCGGTGCGCTCAATCTCACCCCTGGGGTAAGGATCAGAGATCTCCTTCAAAAAGGTGTGTATTTGCGCTGCTGGGATCGTCGGAGTAATGCCCTTCACTGGCATCCCTTATTTCTAAGCGGCCAGCCATGGCCCTCTCTTCAACCTTTGATGCTGAAGCTCAGCGCAAGCCGCCGCAATCAGCAGGATCTTGAACTCGTGCTCGGGGAACCCCAAGGCGAACGGCGACACGAAGTGGTGTTCGTCAGAGGGCTCCCCACCGTCATAGACAACAGCAATGTTCCAGACACCATTCGGCCTATCTCTAGCCAGACCATTCGCCTGGAGCTCAATCCACTTGGCCAACCAGGAGAAGACTGCCTGCGCCTCGCTTTTCACCTTAATGACGACGCTCAACTCATCATGAGCGGAGAAGATTTAAGAACTGGTTTGGCCATCGAACCATGCACGCTGATAACTGTGCAGTGAACGGTCCGTCCACACACTGTTGAGAGTCCTTTCTCGCCTCCATAGAAAGGAGTTCATACAAAGAGGCTTTGGAATTTGGCGCCGCGTCGCCATCTGCCCCATTTTTGGATCACCGCGACCCTTGGAGGAGTTGCAGCACTTTGTGCTGGAGTTTATTTATGGGAGCAACAGCTGCCGCGGAAATTGAGTCGAGCGCTCTCCACGGATGACCTGCCAGCCTGCCTGCGCTACGGAGAGCAACTAGCTGCATTGCGTTGGCTCGGGCAGAAGGCGCCTGAAGAGCTAGCCATTTGTCGACGAAAGCTGGCTCAACAAACCTGGGATCAAGCTGATCCAGGTCAAGCTCTGCTCCTTCAAGAGCAGCTCGTGAATTCAGGCGTTGGCTCTCCACGGCAAAAAGAGCAAGATCAAAGGCAGCTGAAACTCTGGCGTAATGAGCTGCGCGATCAGGCACTCTCTCAATTTCGCGCTGGATATCTAAACGAGGCATTGACCATGCTTCGACCGCTGGAGAAGCACGATGGTCGACCCGGAAGCCGCTTGAGTGACAGCCTCAAGGAAAGCTGGAATCGCAATCGCCTTGAGCTTGAAAAGCTGAGAGAGCATGTGAATCAAGATCAGTGGTGGGAAGCACTCAGCGCCCTCAACCAGCTCGATCATCCCTGGTGGCAACGCCAAGCAGAACCCATCCGTCAGGCAGTAGAGCAGGCCATTGACGACTTAAGGGACCAGAAAGAACACCACAGCCATGGAGCATTGCCGGCTCACACTGTGGCGAGAGATCTGTTGAACGACGTAGTGGAAGCACACATCCGCGAAGGAATGCCTCCTTGGGAAGCATTCATGGCCGGTTGCAGCGATCTAGGCGGCACCATCATTGAGGACGGCCCTGAGACGCTGTGTCAGGCCAAGAAGTAAAGAGTCTTGAGCTGACTCTCCGTGAGATAATCGCCTGACTTGAACGGACGTCCATGCAGCCGGGTGACAAGGTTGTCGTCTCCACCAGTGTTGTTGTTTTCAACCACCCCCAACATCGTGGAGAAAGTTTCGATATGGAAGGAACTGAGGGAGAGATTTTCAAGGTGCTCGACGAATGGAAGGGACGTCCAATCAGCCCAACGCTTCCGGTCGTTGTGGCTTTTGGCCGTTACAAGGCCCACTTCCGAGCTGACGAGCTGAACCCGGCTAGTTAAGGCAAGCCTGTTGATTCAGGGTTGTTTTCATTAGCGCGTCGAAGGAAAACGCCCTCCTCCCCATCCAAGCTAAGCAGGCGCAGTTCAATACTTTCCGATCGACGCGTCGGCACAACCCTGCCGCAAAAATCCGGCTGAATTGGCAATTCCCGATGGCCTCGGTCCACCATGACCAGCAAAGAAACTCTGCGTGGTCTACCCCAGGCTTGGATCGCCTCCAACGCTGCTCTCACAGTTCGACCCGTAAAGACAACGTCATCCACGAGCACAACATCCCTTCCCTCCACGCTCACGGGGAGGTCGGTGGCCTGGACCATGCGCACACCCACTCGACCTAAATCGTCGCGGTGGAAGGTGGGGTCGAGAGTGCCAGTGGCAACAGCGTGACCGCTCTGATCTTTCAATGAGCTAGCAATGACACCAGCCAATTGAACACCGCGGGTTGGGATCCCCAGAAGCACCAGAGATTCAACGGTTGGCACAGACTCCAAAACCTGAGACGCCAAGCGGGTCACAGTTTTTCGCAACTCATCTGCAGTGAGAATTTCAATCCGATCATCCCCAACCTCTTGATCTGCCATCGCTTCCTTATTAAGGCGATCAGTTTATGAACGATTTTCCCCAACACGATCAGCTTTTGCAAACCTGAAAGGTGCTAATCAAAACCTTTTGGGCATCAAGGAAGTAACTTGCAACTGCAGAGGGACTTAAGAACTGAGATTGACGGAGTGAACGTACCGAACAACCTCGAAGGAAATCTTCCCCGCAACTCTTCCATTGCACCAGTGGTTCTTGCGATCCTGGATGGTTGGGGAATTTGTGACTCGACTGAGCACAACGCCATCCGAAGCGCTTCCACTCCTGTCATCGATGCGCTCTGGCATGCCTATCCCCACGCCCTTATTGAAGCGAGTGGATCCCATGTGGGTCTACCCGACGGTCAGATGGGGAATTCAGAAGTTGGCCACCTCACAATTGGAGCCGGTCGGATCATCCGTCAAGAATTGGTTCGTATTAGTGAAACCGTTCGCGAGCAGCGGCTTGGCAGCACCTCAGCTCTTCAATCGGTCGCCGAACGTCTACGCAGCACTGGTGGCACCCTCCATATGCTCGGTCTCTGCTCCGATGGTGGCGTACACAGCCATGTAGATCACGTTTGTGGACTACTCGAATGGGCAGCAAAAGAGGGGCTCAAGAATGTGGCCATCCACGCGATCACAGACGGACGAGACACGCCGACCCAAAGCGCACCAACACACCTGAGCAAAATCCAAGCCGCGATCAGCAGTCATGGGATTGGCCGCATTTCCAGTCTCTGTGGGCGCTACTGGGCGATGGATCGCGACCATCGCTGGGAGAGAACAGAGCGGGCTTATGCCCTACTGACCGATCCTGATTTAGAGCTCCAGAAGGATGAACCCTCGTCCGTATTGGCCAGCAGCTACGCCAACGGCATCACCGACGAATTCTTAGAGCCCGTTCGCCTCTGCGACGATCCACTTCGAGATGGTGATGCGTTGCTGATGTTTAACTTCCGTCCAGATCGGGCCAGACAGATTGTTCAGGCTCTTTCATTGCCGGAGTTTGAAGGCTTCAAGCGCGTTCATCGGCCAAAACTCGACTTGGTGACGTTTACCCAATATGAAACGGACCTCCCTGTCTCAGTGGTCTTTCCACCCGAATCACTCGATCAGCTTTTGGGGCAGGTGGTCTCTGATGCAGGCCTGAAGCAGTACCGCACTGCAGAAACAGAGAAATATCCCCATGTCACGTATTTCATGAATGGGGGAATCGAACAACCCCTTCCAGGAGAAAAGAGGCACCTCGTTCCATCTCCCCGTGTCGCTACCTACGACCAAGCTCCAGAGATGTCAGCCGACACTCTCACCGAAAGCTGTGTTGCTGCAATCCAGCAGGGCGAACACTCCCTGATTGTGATCAACTATGCCAACCCCGACATGGTGGGACATACCGGCATGATGGAAGCGGCGAAGCAAGCGATTGAAACTGTTGATCGGTGCATCGGCAAACTTCTAGATGCCGTAGGTCGAATGGGTGGCACGTTGCTTATCACTGCAGACCACGGAAATGCCGAACGTATGCAAGGTCCTGATGGTCAAGCCTGGACCGCACATACAACCAATCCTGTACCCGTCATTTTGATCGAGGGAGAAAAACGCAAGGTCCCAGGATTAGGGAATTCAATTCGCCTCCGTGAGAATGGTGGGCTTGCCGATATTGCGCCAACGCTTCTTCAGCTGCTCAATTTAGATAAACCCAAGGCCATGACTGGCATTTCCTTGATTGAACCGATCGAAGCCTCAGCTCCCTCCAAGACCAAGTTGCCTCAACCCGTTTAAGTAAGATCAAACCATGCTTACGACTGTTCTCTCTTGGGTTTGGATCGGCAGTGGTGCCGTTCTGATTCTTCTTGTTCTCTTGCATAGTCCAAAAGGGGATGGAATGGGAGGGATTGCGGCAAGTGGAAGCTCATCGTTCACTAGCTCTAGCAGTGCAGAAGCAACCCTGAATCGCATTACCTGGACAACACTTTCATTTTTCTTGGCACTAGCTGTGATTCTGAGCGCTGGCTGGCTGAGTTAAATCGAATTCATTTAACTAATTATTTTCCACAAACGCTTGAATTGAGCCATAGAGGTCAAAATAGAATGAACAAAATTAGAATGAGTTAAGCAATATTTAGGCACGCTTTTTATTATTTTACGCAACATTGTTGATTGGAAAGTTGATGTCTACGGCAAATGCCATGGACATCAACATTCAACATATCCCAAAACAGCCCTTATACCAATTTCATTGGAACTGAGGAGACCCAACCCGTTCAGCGTAGGCCTCTTCTCCATGCTCATCTATGTCAATTCCCAGGTTTTCAGCCTCCTCTGTCACCCTCAATCGCAGGCCCAGGCACCTCAACACAAACGCAATCAAGAACGTGCCTATAGCTGCCAAGCCATAGGCAACCAACACGGCTTGAAGTTGTCCAACCATCAGAGCACCCCTTCCCTGTTCGATCAGAACTTTGGCAGCCGGATGCCCAGCAATCAATTCAGAACTGGCAAAAACCCCCGTTAACAGCGCGCCAATCGTGCCACCTACGCCATGGACCGCATAGGTATCAAGAGAATCATCAAAACGAAGCCTCACTTTGATCTGCACTGAGGCAAAGCAAAACAGCGAAGTAATCGCACCGATTGCCATCCCCGCACCAGGGGTTACGAACCCGGCAGCCGGGGTCACACCAACCAAGCCAGCGACAGCCCCTATGGCCATACCAACAACGGTGGGTTTGCCACTCCTCCAGGTCTCAATCAAAGACCACGCCACCAAGCCCGCAACCGCCGAAATATGAGTTGTCGTAAACGGCAACTCTGCACCAGCTACCGCCAGCTGACTTCCACCGTTGAAACCGAACCAACCAAACCAGAGCAGACCTGTTCCCAAAAGAATCTGACTGACATCGTGCGGAGGACGCACGGAGTGAGGCCACTGACGGCGCGAGCCCACTAGCCCGGCAAGTACCAAGGCAGAAACACCAGAACTGATATGAACCACCGTTCCACCGGCGAAATCAAGATCTTTACCAAGGAAACCCCCACCCCAAACCATATGAGCAAGTGGGGCATAAACCAGTAACAACCAAATCGGGCTAAACACACACCAAAACTTGAAACTGATCCGCTCCACCAGAGCGCCCGAAATCAAAGCGGGAGTGATGATCGCGAACATGCCCTGAAAGAGAGCAAAGGTGAGACCTGGGAGCGCAAGCCCATCCCAAACAGGCGGCACATTTTCCAATAAAGCAAAGGAGAAAGGATTACCCACAACGGACTGAAAGGCTCCCCCATCGGAAAACGCAAGGATGAACCCAAAGGTGACCCACACCAGAATGGCAATCCCCATCATCACGAAGCTCATCGCCATCGTGTTGAGGACATTCCGTGACTGAAAAAACCCTCCATAGAAAAATGCCAAGCCAGGCGTCATCAACAACACCAAAGCCGAGGACGTCAGGATCAGGGTGTTGTCTGCCGCCAGAAGTGCAGTATCACCTGCATAGGCAGGAAGGAAAGCAGCACTTATTAGCTGAAGCGCTGGCACCACCAATAAGGCGATGAGAAATCGAAGAAGGCGGGACGGGACAAGGCTTTTGTGTATTCATCGATACCGTTGCAAACCAAAGCCCCCTAAAGCTTTTCATAGCGAACATTTTAAGAAAGTTTTGTTGGATCAATCGACTCTGATGCTCAGGCCTGTCCAAGCAGCACAGCGCATCACGATCCCAATGAATGACCTTGATCTGGCTTCATCCTCTGAGGGAATCACAATGCTTAATCGATTGAACTAGCTCGAGACCAGTCGCTGAGATGGGTTCATCACGTTCAGAGAAAACAGATGAATGGATGGATTGCCATCCATTAAAAAAGCCCCCGAATCAACGGAGGCTGAAAACATGGTCGTAAACCAGCGTTTAGTAATCGAAGTCGCCGCCCATTCCACCACCAGCAGCAGCTTCTTTCTTCTCAGGCATATCAGCCACGATGCATTCGGTGGTTAGCACCATGCCGGCAATAGAAGCAGCATTTTGCAATCCAGAGCGGGTCACCTTGGCAGGATCAACAATGCCAGCAGCAAGCATGTCGACATACTCACCATTAGCAGCGTTGTAGCCCTCGTTAAACGACTTGGACTTGACGTTTTCAGCAACGACAGCACCATTCACGCCCGCATTTTCAGCGATGCGCATCAGGGGAGCAGTCAGCGCTGAGGCCACGATGTTTGCACCGATCAACTCTTCGCCGGACAGGTTGGCTGCTGCCCACTCTTCCAAGGCTGGTGCCAAGTGAGCCAAGGTCGTACCGCCACCAGGAACGATGCCCTCCTCGACAGCTGCCTTAGTGGCGTTGATGGCATCTTCCAGACGAAGTTTCTTGTCCTTCATCTCTGTTTCGGTTGCTGCTCCCACCTTCACAACAGCAACGCCACCGGCCAACTTGGCCAAGCGCTCTTGGAGCTTTTCCTTGTCGTAGGTGGAATCTGTTTCGTCCATCTGCTTCTTGATTTGCTCGCAGCGCGTCTTCACAGCCACCTCATTGCCTTCGGCAACAATCGTGGTGGTGTCTTTGTTGATGGTGACGCGACGGGCAGTACCCAACATCTCCAGCTTGGCGTTTTCAAGCTTCAGACCTTGGTCTTCCGTAATCAACTGGCCGTTGGTCAAAACCGCCATGTCTTCGATCATCGCTTTACGACGATCACCGAAACCAGGAGCCTTTACTGCCGCCACGTTGAGCACGCCGCGCAAGCGGTTCACCACCAAGGTGGCGAGAGCTTCTTTCTCAATGTCCTCGGCGATAATCAGAAGAGGCTTACCTGTGCGAGCAATTTGCTCAAGGACAGGAACCAAATCTTGTACTAAGCCGATTTTCTTATCGGTTAAGAGGATATAGGGCTCGTCCAGAACCGCTTCCATCCGCTCAGTGTCTGTTGCAAAATAAGGAGAGATATAGCCCTTATCGAAACGCATACCCTCGGTGACCTCAAGCTCGGTCTCCATTGATTTCCCTTCCTCAAGAGAAATCACACCTTCTTTGCCAACTTTATCCATCGCGTCGGCGATCATTTTGCCAACTTCTTCATCATTACCGGCAGAGATTGTGCCAACTTGAGTGATGGCGTTGCTATCTGCAATCGGCTTTGCATATTCTTTGATCTTTTCAACCAAGAAATCAGAAGCCTTATCAATACCCTTTTTCAAAGTGATTGCATTGGCGCCGGCTGCCACATTCCGAAGACCTGCTTTCACCATTGCATGAGCCAAAACGGTTGCCGTTGTGGTGCCATCACCAGCAGCATCGTTGGTTTTGGATGCGGCCTGACGAATCAGCGCAACACCAGTGTTTTCAATATGATCCTCAAGCTCAATCTCTTTGGCAATTGTGACCCCATCATTAATAATCTGAGGAGCGCCAAATTTCTTCTCAAGAACCACGTTGCGGCCTTTGGGGCCAAGGGTTACTGCAACGGCTTCAGCGAGAATGTCGATGCCTTTTTCGAGAGCACGGCGAGCGTTCTCGTTATAAATAATGCGCTTAGCCATAAGAGGCAATTAATAAAGTTGTAAAAGGAAAATTCAGTCTTTTCTGAGATAAAACTCAGAAGGATTGCGGTTAGCCCACAACAGCGAGGATGTCTTTCTCAGAAAGAAGGACGTACTCGTCGCTACCAAGCTTGATGTCTGTACCGGCGTACTTGCTGTACAGAACTTTGTCGCCAATACCAACTTCAGGGGCTTGTCGACTTCCATCGTCATTGGACTTACCAGGACCAATCTGGACAACTTCACCCACTTGTGGCTTTTCTTTGGCTGTATCTGGAAGAAGGATGCCGCCTGAAGTCTTCTCCTCGGATTCAGAGATTTTTACGAAGACGCGGTCTCCAAGAGGCTTAACAGTGGAGACGCTGAGGGAAACAGCTGCCATGAGTATTTGAAGAGCAGGGACAGGGCGCTCGGCGCCACACAAACGACGCGAGTTAGCACTCGAAGTCGTTGAGTGCCAAACCTAAGTCCGTTCCTGGGTTAATCACCAGCCGTGACGTGTGCGGGTGACCGAACAGACGTTTTACTTCAAGTCGGTGGTAAGGTTCTGCCGCTCAGGAAGGGTTCGTCCTGTTGCGCGTCCCTCTCTCTTCTCCTTACTTATGGCCGCTGCTGCTCCCGCCTCCACCGGTTCCAAGGGCGTTGTTCGTCAGGTAATCGGACCGGTTCTGGACGTGGAATTCCCAGCCGGCAAACTTCCAAAAATTCTGAATGCATTGCGGATCGCAGGCACTAACCCTGCTGGAGAGACGATTGGCCTAACCGCCGAAGTTCAGCAACTCCTCGGCGATCACAGAGTTCGTGCCGTGGCCATGAGTGGCACCGACGGTCTCGTGCGCGGAATGGAAGCCCTAGATACGGGCTCACCGATTTCAGTTCCAGTTGGCGAAGCCACGTTGGGCCGAATTTTCAACGTGCTCGGTGAACCAGTTGACGAGCAAGGCCCCGTCAAAACAGATCTCACTGCACCTATTCACCGAGATGCTCCAAAGCTCACTGAGCTAATGACCAAGCCAAAGGTGTTCGAGACGGGCATCAAGGTGATTGATCTCTTGGCTCCGTATCGCGAGGGAGGAAAAATTGGCCTCTTCGGTGGTGCTGGGGTTGGCAAAACAGTGTTGATTCAGGAGCTGATCAACAACATCGCTAAAGAGCATGGCGGCGTGTCCGTCTTCGGCGGTGTGGGAGAGCGCACCCGTGAGGGCAATGACCTTTACGAAGAATTCAAAGAATCAGGCGTGATCAATGCTGATGATCTTTCGAAGTCAAAAGTGGCCCTCTGTTATGGGCAGATGAATGAGCCCCCTGGCGCACGTATGCGAGTTGGCCTCTCAGCTCTAACCATGGCCGAGCACTTCCGCGATGTGAACAAGCAGGACGTTTTGCTGTTCGTGGACAACATCTTCCGGTTTGTCCAAGCCGGATCAGAGGTTTCAGCTCTGCTGGGCCGCATGCCATCAGCTGTTGGCTACCAGCCCACCCTGGGCACGGATGTGGGAACCCTTCAAGAAAGAGTTGCCTCCACACTGGAAGGATCGATTACCTCGATTCAGGCCGTATATGTCCCTGCTGACGACCTAACCGACCCAGCTCCAGCGACGACCTTTGCTCACCTCGATGCCACCACGGTGTTGAACAGGGCACTGGCTTCCAAGGGCATCTATCCAGCCGTAGATCCTCTCGATTCCACAAGCACCATGCTCCAACCGGCAGTTGTTGGTGATGAGCACTACCGCACAGCACGCGCTGTTCAATCAACGCTTCAGCGTTATAAAGAACTTCAAGACATCATCGCCATTCTTGGTTTGGATGAACTGTCTGAAGACGACCGCCAGACAGTGGACCGTGCTCGCAAAATCGAGAAATTCCTTTCTCAGCCCTTCTTTGTGGCCCAAATCTTCACCGGGATGCCTGGCAAGTACGTGAAGCTTGAGGACACCATCAGCGGCTTCAATCAAATTCTCGCCGGCGAACTCGACAGCCTTCCAGAGCAATCCTTCTATCTGGTCGGTAACATCGACGAAGTCAAAGCCAAAGCCGAGAAGATCGCGGCTGAAGCTAACTGATCTTCATCGGAGCGCAAGCGCTCCGATCATGACCAGCAATTCGCTTTCCCATTCTTCGCAGCCTCCCTTTCATGTCACTCACCCTCCGCGTTCTGGCACCAGACCAGAGTGTGTTCGATGGCTCGGCTGATGAGGTTATCCTCCCCAGCACAACCGGCCAAGTCGGCATCCTTCCAGGTCATGTCTCTCTGCTTGCTGCTCTCGACGTTGGGGTTCTCAGAGTGCGTACTGATAGCGATTGGCAATCCATTGCCTTGATGGGTGGTTTCGCGGAGATCGAATCCGATGATGTCACCGTTTTGGTGAATTCAGCTGAACTCGGCGTCAATATTGATTACACATCAGCGGAAAGTGATCTTTCAGCTGCACGCACTGCCGTCACTAAGTTAGATGGCCAGCCTTCCTCTCCTGAAAAAGTGAAGGCGCAGCAACTTTTCGAACGAGCAAGAGCGCGTGCCCAAGCGAGTCAGCCAACTTGAGTTGTAAAAAAGCATCGATCAATTTCAATCAAGCACCCCTTTTAAGGGTGCTTTTTTATGGATTAGATTTTACTTCTGGAACCTGATTGCAACATGCGATATCAAAAACAACATTAAAAAGCCCCGTCGAAACGGGGCTAATAGCTTGATCAATTCTCAACAAAGACATTCGCTGGATCAGGCAGTACCGCAGAAAGTAACGTCTGGGAACTTGAGCTTCGCTTCATCAAGACTCTTGCCTTTGCCTTCTTCCTGCCAGTAATTAATAACTTCGGTGGCTTTATTCAAAACTTCAACGCGCTCGTTATCGGTGATCCAGCTTTTTGTTTCCAACTCACCCTTGAGCGTCTCCCAAGCATCTTCACGAGGCCAGAAGAAATAAGCCGTCAGAGGACTTGGGCCACCACCAACAATCTGATCGACAGCCAAAGCCACGTTGTCGGGAAGCCAGAGGATCTTCAACAAGAATCGTCCTTCATCGGCTTTTGGGGTGTAGCCAGAGGGAACTCCATCAGCATCAATGGTGGCAGAAGCCAGCGCTGCACTGCCGCCGCGCATCACTGGACGGCCTTCTTTCGGCTCTTGCTGCTGCTCGGAAACTTCACCCTTTGGTGTTGCATCTTCAACCTGGGGAGCTGCATCACCCTGGGATGTTGCGTCGGCCTGGGGTGTTGCATCAGCCTGGGGTGTTGCATCAGCCTGGGGTGTTGCATCAGCTGCTGCTGCCTCTGTTGCGACCTCCTGGTCGACGGCAGCGCCTTCGGAAACCGTCATGATGTCAGGGCTCAAGGATGAAGGACAAAGAACTAACTTACCAGTTGCTTATGCCAAATCCCTCTGCAATCCTCAGGATCAAAGCCACAAGCAATCCTGCTTTTCGACATTGATGGCGTCATTAGGGACGTAGCAAGCAGTTACCGCCGTGCTCTCCAGGCCACCGTTCATCACTACTGCGGGTGGGAACCTGGTCACGAGACGGTTGATGCACTGAAAGGAGAAGGCCGCTGGAACAATGACTGGGACGCAAGCCTTGAACTGATCCGTCGGCACTCACTGGTTGATCCCCCAACGCCCCCTTCCTCAAATTCAGCTGTCCTACCAAGTCGCGCTGATCTGATCGATATTTTCAGCCGCTTTTACTTCGGATCCGATCCAGAGGGAGATCCCTTTGCTTGGGATGGTTTCATTTGCGATGAACCCCTCCTAGTCGATCCAAACTTTTTTGCTGCCTTAGATGATCGAGACATCCTTTGGGGATTTGTGAGTGGTGCAGAGCCTCCATCCGCGCGCTTTCTTCTCGAGCAACGTCTCGGCTTGCAGAACCCTCCCCTGATTGCGATGGGGGATGCACCAGACAAGCCAGATCCCGAAGGACTTATCAGGCTGGCAAGCACCCTTATGGATTGCAGCCTCGGTTCTGACGCCCCACTGATTGCCTATCTCGGTGACACCGTGGCGGACGTCAACACAGTGATGCGAGCCCGGGAGCAGGTCCCTCAGCAGCGTTGGATGAGCTTGGCTGTTGTTCCGCCCCACCTACAAAGCTCAGAGCAATCTGAGGCGCGAGCCCACTACGAAGAAAACTTACGAGCCGCAGGAGCAGAGGTGATTTTCAGCGATATCAAGGAAGCACTCAACTGGGATCCGGATCAAATTTGATTCGCAAAGAATGGCCCTTGCTTCTTGGAGCGGTCGTCCTGATCGGCCTTCAAACCACCCATCTTCTGGGTTGGCTCTTACTGCAATCGGCAACGCTGGTTCTAGGAGGATTAGGGGCGCTCAGCCTCTTGATTTTGCTGTTGGCAAGGCGCATTGCAAGCCAAGCCGATCAACTCGCAGAAAAGCTCGGTGAACCGATTGGCACACTTGTGCTGACAGGTTCCGTAATCCTGATCGAGCTGGCTCTCGTCACCAGCACCATGTTGAGCGGTGAAAGCAATCCCACGTTGGCGAGGGATTCAATGTTCTCGGTGTTGATGATTGTTCTCACCGGGGTTAAGGGAATCACCTTGATCTTGGCGTCACGATTTCAGACATCGGGAATCACGGAACCCTTCCGGCCAGAAGACATGGCCACCGTTAACCAGAGCGGTGCCTCCACTTACATCAACTTGATCACGACAATGAGCGTGCTTGTGTTGGTTCTCCCCAATTTCAGCTCTGATAGCTCGGAAGCCAACTTTTCCCTTCCGATCAACTGGCTTGTCACCGTTGTGGCCATTGGGCTCTATACAGCTTTCCTGCGCTTCCAAACCGGCTCCTACCGCAATCTGTTTCTTGAAGCCTCCAAGCAGCTTGAGTTACCGGAAAACCAGGCATCAGAAGGGTTGCACGAAACATCAGAGGGCGGCAACGACTCATTGATGCGTAGCGGCATTCTCATGGCGATCGGCTTGTTGGTCTTGGTCCTGATTGCAGAATCGATGGGAAGCCTGATCGAAGTTGGTATAACCGACCTTGGACTCCCAAGCTCCCTAGGTGGTGTGCTGGTTGGCCTCCTCGTCGTAGCTCCGGAAGCTCTCAATGCGTTCCAGGCCGCCAATCGAGGAGAGGTGCAACGGTCTCTCAATACGCTCTATGGATCGTCCTTATCAACCCTTTGCCTCACCGTTCCAGCCGTGCTCTTCATTGGAGAACTGACCAACACCAACGTGATTCTCGGGCTCAATCCAATGGAATCCGTGTTGCTTATTCTCACCCTGATCCTGGTCCGGCCCCTCAGTAGCCGGGTCAGCGAACTCGATGGCCTGATGCTCTTGTCCGTCGGCTTGGTCTGGATCTCCCTCCAAGTGGTGAGCTGAACGTCAGCAACGCTCCATCGAGGCAACATCCTTCAAAGCCGTAGCCGTTAAAACCTCATAGCCATCCTTGAGAACGGCCACATCATCTTCAATGCGAATACCAATTCCTTTCCAACGTTCATCGACTTCAGGCTGACCATCTGGAACCGGTAGCCGGTCGCTGATATAGAGACCAGGTTCCACCGTGAGCACCATCCCTGGATCAAGCTCCACGTGATGCTCTCCAAGCCTGTAGGCACCAACGTCGTGCACATCCAAACCAAGCCAGTGCCCGGTGCGGTGCATATAAAGATGGCGATAGGCACCCTGCTCGATGATGCCGTCTGCTTCCCCAGCCAAAAGTCCGAGATGCAGCAAACCATCCACAAGACGTCGTAAAGCGGTTTGATGCACCTCCTCAGCCGTTCCTCCAGGCCTGACGGTGGCAATGGCCGACTCCTGAGCACTCAGAACAAGTTCATAGAGAGCTCGCTGTTCACCGCTGAAGCGCCCATTCACGGGAAAAGTGCGGGTGATATCTCCGTTGTAATAATCACCGATTGAGCACCCGGCATCAATCAGCAACAGATCACCGTCATTGAGCAAGTCTTGATTATTGATGTAATGCAAGACGCAAGCGTTATCACCTCCTGCAACGATTGAGCCATAGGCCGGTCCACGGGTCCCTTGATCTAGAAAGTGAAACTCGATGAGGGCCTGCACCTGCCGCTCGCTCATCCCCGGCTTCACAGCGGCACGTGCCAACTCATGTGCCTCGGCTGAGATGCGACACGCTTCACGCATCCGATCCAGCTCCGCTGGATCTTTGCGCAAGCGAAGTTCATGCAACACCGGGCAGGGCGCGACCAAACCAAGCGCCGCAGCTCCCCGTCGCGAGGCGCGATCCAACTGTTCAGACCAAACCTCAAGCACCACAGACTCCACCGCCGGATGATGACCGGTGCGGAAGGCGATGCCTTCAGCATTTTTTAAGTACCCACGCAGGCGATCGGCCAACTCAGAACGGGGATGGGCAAGATCAGCACCGAACTTCTCAACAGCACCTTCCGTGCCCCAACGTCGTCCTGTCCAAACCTCGGCCGCTGGCTCACGTGGGTTCACAAACAACACGTATTGCTCTCCCTTCGGTCTGTGCGGCAAAAACAGAGCAACGGCATCGGGCTCATCGAACCCTGTGAGATACCAAAAGTCGCTGTTCTGGCGAAAGGGCCACTCGCAGTCGGCATGGTGTGTCACCAGCGTTGATGCTGGGATTACAGCGGCAGCACCGCCAAGATGGGTCATGAACCGCTGACGCCGCTCGGCGTAGCCATGAGCATCAATTGGAAGCGAACTATGAACCACGACGGAGACAGTGCACCAGATAAACGTCAGGATGGCAGGCAAAGCATCCAGGCATGACTCACGACCTGCTGATCCTGATTCTGCTGGTGGTCGTGGTGCTCACCGGATCCGCCTTGTGTTCAGGCGTTGAGGCGGCTCTGCTCTCCGTCAACCCTGTTCACGTTCTTGAACTCGCGGGTCGATCAAAACCGGTTGCCGGTGCGCGGAGATTGGCCCAGCTCCGTCAGCGACTCGGCCGAACCCTATCGGTGCTGGTGATTGCAAATAACGGCTTCAATATTTTCGGCAGTTTGATGCTGGGTGGCTACGCCGCTTGGCTATTCGAAGAACAGGGGATCAGCGCTGTGGCTCTCCCCCTGTTCTCGATTGGTCTCACCGTGCTGGTGATTCTTTTGGGGGAGATCCTCCCTAAGGCGATCGGCACCCGACTAGCGCTTTCTGTCTCCCTCGCTAGTGCACCGGTCTTGCACCTGCTTGGCGTTCTGATGCGTCCGCTCGTCCTTCTGCTGGAGAGACTGCTGCCGGCCATTACTCAGGAAAGCGAACTCAATACTGACGAAGAGGAGATTCGACTGCTGGCCCGGATGGGATCCCAAACCGGCCAAATCGAAGCGGATGAAGCGGCGATGATCGCCAAGGTGTTTCAGCTCAACGACCTCACCGCAAGGGATTTGATGACACCAAGGGTTGCTGCTCCAACACTGGACGGCGCGAGCACGTTGATGAAGCTGAAGTCTGCCCTACTCGAAAACGAAGCCCAATGGTGGGTCGTCCTAGGTGATGCTGTGGATAAGGTCTTGGGTGTCGCAAGTCGAGATCGATTGTTGGCGGCACTCGTCCAAAATCAAGGCCAACTCACCCCAGCAGATCTGAGCGAGCCCGTCGAATTTGTGCCTGAAATGATTCGTGCCGATCGACTTCTAACGGCGTTTCGTCGCGACAACAGCGGGGTCAGGGTTGTGGTCGATGAATTCGGAGGGTTTGTCGGCGTCATTGGCCCTGATGCGGTTCTGGCCGTGCTCGCTGGCTGGTGGCGCAAATCAGCAGGAGCCAATGGGGCGTCATGACGGCGTCCTCGGCTCCATCTACTACGGAGCGGTGCCTCTCACTGCTGAAAACCTGGCGATCTCAGCTCCAGCTCAATCGCCGAGAACAAACCGTTTTATCTGGTGCGCTCAAGAGCTTGGACCAGCAATTGGACCGCTTATCGAATCGCAACCTGCGCGTCGCAGTGTTCGGCCGCGTGGGAGTGGGGAAATCAAGCCTCGTCAATGCCCTGATCGGCCAAGACCTCCTAGCCACTGATGTAGCTCATGGCTGCACCAGACAGCAACAAGCTTTGCTATGGACGATTTCCATTCCTGGGCTCAACACAATCGAACTCGTCGACACGCCAGGAATCGATGAAGTTGCAGCAGCGGCGCGTGCGCGACTGGCAGCGCGGGTAGCGCTGCAATCCGATCTAGTGCTTCTCGTGTTGGATGCCGACATCAGCAGGGTTGAACTGGATGCCCTGGAAACATTGATGAACAGTGGCAAACCCGTGCTTCCCGTACTGAACCGCAGTGATTGTTGTCCTCCAGAGCAGCTCGCCAGCCTCCTGCAAAGCATCAGCGAAAGGATCCAAGAGCGGTGTTACCGCAACCATCGCGCGAGGATTCCTCAACCGATTGCCGTTTCAGCCGCCCCTCGAAAAGCCATCCAACGATCCGATGGCCGAATTCGCAGCGAACGACAACCAGCTGTTGTGAATCCACTAAGCACGGCTGTGATCCATCTGCTGCAAGAGCAAGGCCAAGCCCTCTTGGCCTTGAATGCGCTCCGCCAAGCAGAACGGCTTCAACAACAACTGGAACTCGGTCGACTGGAACGTCGACGACAAGACGCGCAAGGCCTCATCGGCCGCTACGCAGCGCTAAAGGCCACAGGGGTTGCAGCCAATCCTCTGGTGCTACTCGATCTAGCCGGAGGCATGGCCTGCGATACAGCCCTAGTGGTGCAGCTATGCAAGCTCTATGACCTACCGATGGGAGGTCCAGCAGCACGACGGCTTTTGCAACGGCTATCAGGGCATAACGCCATGTTGGGAGGCGTCCAACTTGGTCTTCAGCTGGCGCTTTCGGGCCTTCGACAGCTGTTACTTATCGCCGCGCCCTTTTCCGGCGGCTTAAGCCTCGGTCCAGCTGCGCCCGTTGCCGTGGCCCAAGCGGCTCTCGCTGTTCACACAACGCGCAGGACTGGCCGGCTCACAGCCCGCTGGCTGGTCGATCAAAGCGGTCGAGGGCGGCGTGGCAATCCAGCACCGACGACCCTCATGCGGCGCCTTGTCCGCAGCGATATAAACATGCAACGCCTGCTTGCAGAGTGGCCACAGCCGCCAAGTCGGCGCCGGCGCGACGGGCTCCTGCCATGACCGCAACCGTCGCCCTGCTCGGCACCAGCGCTGATCCACCAACGCTTGGGCATCAGTCACTCCTCGAGGGCCTTTTAGATCACTTTCAAAGTGTCTCAACTTGGGCTAGCGACAACCCAATGAAACGCCACGATGCCTGCCTAGAGCTCCGCAGCGAGCTGCTCCAGGCCTTGGTCATGGCCATCGATAACCCACGCTTGAGCATCGACCAAACACTCAGCAGCCCGTACACCATCAACACACTTGAACGAGCAGCACATCTATGGCCCCATCACGAGCTCTGCTTTGTTGTGGGCAGTGATCTAGCCGCTCAGATCCCCCATTGGAAGCAAAGCGAACTTTGGCTCAAGCGCTGCCGGCTGGGAGTGGTACCGCGAAAGGGTTGGCCACTAGAGCCCGAACACCTTGAAGGACTCCGCTATCTCGGAGCACAGATCACCGTGCTGCCATTGCAGATTCCTGAAACAGCCAGCTCAAGCATTCGCAAGACGAGTGCGTCGGATCAAATCCCAAAACCACTCTGGCCCCTCCTCTTGCAGCACAATCTTTACGGACTCCAAGACGCTCTCTCCTGAACTGCCATGCGCATCGCCCTGGCCCAGACCAATCCTCTGGTGGGCGATCTGTCCGGGAACGCCAAACGGCTCCTAGAGGCTGGTCTCAAAATCAGCCAGCAGGCGCAAGGCACTCCCCCCGCGTTAGTGGTGAGCCCAGAACTATCCCTTTGGGGCTACCCACCTCGAGACCTGCTGTTAAGTCCTGACCATCTTCAGCAGCAAAGCGAAGCACTCAATCAGCTGCAAAAGGGGCTGAGCCATGCCCTGCCGCAAACGGCCCTGCTGGTGGGGGTTGTGGAGCCTGCCCCGGACCAGCAGCATCCACGACTCTTCAATGCGATAGCCCTGGTGGAGGCAAATGGTTGGCGCGTTGTAGCCCGCAAACAGCTCCTTCCCACCTACGACGTCTTTGATGAATCGCGGTATTTCAGACCGGCCAAACAACCGAGTGTTCTGAACTTTGAAATCGAAGGACAGAATTGGCGCCTAGGACTCACTATCTGCGAAGACCTCTGGGTTGAGGACGCGCTGCAAACACAACGCCTGATGGGACCGGATCCAATCGCCAACCTCATACCAGAGCAAGTGGATGTATTGCTGAACCTCTCCGCGTCCCCTTTTGGCAGAACCAAAGCATCGATCCGGCATGAGCTCGCCGCCCGCGCCGCCAAACGTCTTAATTGCCCAGTGATTTATGTGAACCAGGTGGGCGGCAACGACGAGTTGGTGTTCGATGGCGGCAGTTTCGCGATGGCAGCCACAGGCGAGGTGGAATTGCAGCTTCCTACCTTCCGTGAAGCCATCGATTGCTGGGACAGCAGCGACAGGAGTTCTGCAACTACGGCAGGTACGACGTACCCCTCGGAAAGCGCAGATCTCGAGCAACTATTCCAGGCCCTTGTGCTCGGCGTGCATGACTACGCCGATAAATGCGGTTTTCAACGCGCCCTGCTGGGTCTTAGTGGCGGCATCGACTCAGCGCTTGTAGCTGTGATTGCGGCAGCGGCGCTCGGAGCAGACCGCGTACAGGCGTTGCTGATGCCCTCTCCTTGGAGCTCCGATGGGTCCATTGATGATGCAAATGCGCTTGCGAAACGCCTGGGGACTTTCACTAGAACAGTGCCGATTCAAGGCTTGATGAAGGGCTTTGAGGCCACCCTCACCCCAGCACTAGATCAAGCCCCGGCGGGCGTTACGGCGGAAAATCTGCAGTCACGCATTCGAGGCACCTTGCTCATGGCCGTTGCCAATCAACAAGGGCAGCTATTGCTTGCGACGGGCAACAAATCAGAACTTGCTGTGGGGTACTGCACCCTTTACGGCGACATGAATGGCGGGCTGGCGGTCATCGGTGATCTTTACAAGTCAACGGTGTTTTCCCTCTGCCGCTGGTTAGACAGCCCTGATGCCATGGCATGTCGCAAAGAGCTTGGACTTCCAGAGCACAGCGACTTGATTGGACCTGAGATCCTGAACAAGCCGCCTAGCGCAGAGCTACGTCCTGACCAACAGGACAGCGACTCGCTTCCCGACTACGCAACACTCGATCCACTTCTGAATGATTTGATCGAAAAGCACAGCTCTGGCGCTCAATTGATCACAGCTGGTCATGACCCGGCTGACGTGAAACGGATTGAAAAACTCTTTCGACGCGCAGAATTCAAACGCCGCCAAGCTCCTCCAGTCTTGAAAGTGAGCCGACAGGCCTTTGGGACTGGTTGGAGGCTCCCGATTGCCGCCCGCTGATTTCAAGACACTTAGACCAGTGGCCAATCCGGCCAAGCAGGGTCAGATTAAAGAATCGTCTTCGGCAGCCATGGCCCAATCCGTACTGACGGCTCCGATGGCAACCATCGGAGTCCCCAAAGAAATCAAGGTTGATGAGCAACGCGTCGCGCTCACACCCGATGCCGTCAAAGAGCTCGTGACCCACGGACTGGAGGTGAGGATCCAGAGCGGTGCAGGTTCCGGCGCAGGAATTGATGACGAGGCCTTCGCCGCTGCAGGCGCACAGATCGTGGATCAAAAACAAGCTTGGGGCGCTCACCTGGTCGTGAAGGTGAAAGAACCGCAGCCCGATGAATTCCGCTTTTTACGGAATGACATGGTTTTGTTCACTTACCTGCACCTAGCGGCATACCCAGAGGTGGGCGAGGCCCTTCTCGCAGCTGGCACCACGGGCGTTGCCTACGAAACAGTGCAACTTGAAAACGGAACCCTGCCACTGCTGGCGCCAATGAGCGAAATCGCTGGCAGGCTTGCAGCACAAGTAGGGGCTCGCTTGCTCGAGCGTCCGCAAGGAGGCCGAGGTGTGCTGATCGGAGGCTGCACTGGTGTGCAACCAGCCCGCGTGGTGGTTCTTGGCGCTGGCACCGTGGGTTGGAATGCGGCACGTCTGGCGGCTGCCATGGACGCGGAAGTGATGCTTCTGGATCGCTCTCCCGAACGGTTACGCAGCCTGGAGGCCTATCGGAGCGGACGACTGATGAGCGTTGTGAGCAGCCGCGGGCTCCTCGAGAGACTGATACCTACTGCTGATCTTCTGATTGGAGCCGTTTTAACACCTGGTGGCAGGGCACCAACGCTGGTGGATGAAGACATGGTGAAAGGGATGAAACCAGGTTCAGCGATCGTTGATGTCGCCATCGATCAAGGCGGCTGCATTGCCACAAGCCGAGAGACAACGCATACAAACCCAACCGTGACCATCCACGGTGTGCAGCATTACGCCGTGGGCAACATGCCCGGCGCAGTTCCGTTCACCTCCACCGAAGCCCTCGTGAGCGTGACCTTGCCTTACATCGTTGGCATCGCAGGGCGCGGACTGGAGGAAGCGGTCACAGAACGGCCTGAATTGCTTTCTGGTCTGAATACGGTGCAAGGCTCTGTCTGTCATCCGGGCGTTGCCAAAGCACTGGATGTGCCCCCCCGTCATCCCATGGCCTGCTTGCGCTGATAGGGATGTGTTCATGCAGAACAAGAAGAACTTCAGAAAGCACCCAAACAGCGCAAACCAAGCGCAAACAGAGATTAAAAACGAATAACTTCCAACGCATAACTCCTGCAAACAACTACTAACGGATATCGTCCTGCAGGAAGCTTCAAATCAAGATCCAAAAGAACACAAACATGCCTCGATACATATTTCGCGAAGGAGTAAATGTCAGCGAAGATGGAAACGACATTATTATCACTACCCCCTATGCCACACGATCAAATCCTAATCGGCAGACGCTGAATCTAAAAGATGTTAAAGCTCCTCTGAAAAAGTTTCTCAAAGAGCTTTCCCAAGAAGGAATCGTAAGTAGTCAAGACTCAGCGGACCCAGAAAAAATAGCATCTGCAGCGGCAGAATTAGAGTCTAATCTCAAACTAGAGTTGCTTTACAAGAACGGATTACTGATTCAGGAAATCAATGGGTGCAATGGCATCGCCATGCGCCTCCTACCGATCAGTCCAGGACTCAAACAAGAATCCTGCCCAGTAGGAAAGAAGTTCAAACTGTCAATATTTATAAGCATTCAACCCTGCCTAGTTGGCCTCGATATCACAACACCCTTATCACCTACAACGCTGCGCGTGCAGGATCACCGTCTCTACCCACTGATACAGAAGCTCGTATCGCCTTGCACAACGGATAAAATAAGAACCTTCCTACCTAAAGACCTGCGCAATCAATATCGAGACATTATTGCAGTCTTATTATCATCTGGCGTAATCGGAATCCATAACAACAATAACAACGTAGAGATCGACCAGGAAGCCATCACAGCAGGCTGGAACAGGCAAGATCTGAGCTTTCATGAGTACACACGTGGGCAGTTCATTGATTTGCAGAAAGAAGAGTTGTTACCAAAAGCAATCTACAAGAAGTCCCCACCAGCTAAGCATCAAAGAATCATTCTGAGCAAAATTTCACTACCCAAACCATCATTCAACAATACAAACTCAAATTTCTACCAAATCATTCAAAAGCGGAAAACCATTCGCAACTACAACTCAGATCCTGTTACTGCTGGAGCATTAGGAAGTCTGCTCTGGTATTCGATGCGTACCCGAGAAGAAATCATCTGCGATCCAGCCTTACCTCGATCTTATGAAGGTTTACTGAGGCCTGTCGCAAGCGCAGGAGGTATCCATTCTATCGAGCTTTATCTATGCATTAAACAGTGCATCGGCATAAGCCCCGGCTTTTATCATTACGACACTTTTGATCACACACTTGGGAAGATGAGTGGTCTCAACAAACAATGCCAAAATATGCTGGAGATGGCAGTTAATACAACATGTCGAGCACCTCAGTCGGCTTCAATATCACCTGGACAAGGCCAGCAGCCTGATGTCTTAATCGTAATGGCCACCCGCTACGAAAGGAGTGCAAGCCTTCATGCTGAAACCGGTCTTGCCTATGCCCTGATCCTAAAAGATGCAGGAGCAGTTTATCAGCAACTGTATCTTGTCGCTACAGCTCTTGGGCTCGCACCATGCGGGCTGAGCTTTGGAAGCAGTGAATTATTCGAACAAGTTTCCGGCATATCCAGCAAGATCGAATGTTCCGTAGGTGAGTTCATGATTGGCAATCCTAAATAAATACTAATTTCCCTACAAAACAAGAAGCAGACGGAATATTGGCTTCAGAAACCAAATTAAATACCTACAACTCGCACCGAACAGAACTTCGCCTTACATCAGGCGAAAAGATGCTAAGGGAAGCAAATAAAAGGGCACTAGGCACCCTGAGAAACACAAAAAACACTAAGGCCAAGAGAATGATCAGTCGATCAGAACATTTCTGTCGCGCTCCTCTTCACTGTGCACCGCTTATCACCGGAAGGGGAAAGCTCTGCTTGATTGGCAGGGCTTAGCGCTGGTCTCTTGCGAAAAGCACAGCCACAACCCAGTCAGTGGAACGCTTCATCTGCAAAAGAACAGGAGACCTGGCAACGGCCGCGCCTTAACCAGCAACAGTCTGTTACAATATGTTCAACAAACTTAACGACCCATGAACGACTCCAAATTTGGCTTCTCATCCTTCGCTGAGCAGTGGAACGGAAGGCTAGCAATGATGGGATTCGTAATCGGTCTCGGCACAGAACTTCTTACTGGACAAGGAATTCTCACCCAGATTGGTCTTGGTTGAGACCAGACAAGTAATCCAACGCATTATTGATAAATAAAGAGCTGGAATATCCAGCTCTTTTTTTTGGCTTAAAAGGTTTTCCATACTTGAAATTGCAAGATATTTTACATTTTCTCTGAGCCACTCGAGGACATATAGACGAGAGCGGATTTAATTTAAGCGAAATCCTCAAAGACTTAGACAATATCAACCAAAACATAAAACATAGGCGATATAATATGCAGTGCTTAACAAGCCAAACATAACAATCTTCGTTATCAGTAAAAAGGATTTACCTGATTCTAAAAAATTCACTTTGAGGTGACATTGTTAATATTCAGCAATTCCATCAAAGCAGACGAAGGAACTTCATCAAAAGGTCAATGACATCAAAAGCAAAGAGGTAAGTGGTGTCCTCTAGTCCCTCATTCTCATAAGGCTGATCGATGTATTGGGAGGATTAGATCTGATTCATCATTGCAGCACTAAAGGATTGACTACTGAAGAAAATGGACTTGACGACATTAACTGCGACCCTAAGTAGTTCACGATGCCATGAGCCTCAGGGGAATAGCCTATTGAGTGCAGATCACACCTACTTAGAGTTTTTAAACCGTAGCAAAAGAATTGGAAGGGATTCCATCATGCAGTCAGGGATGCATGGAGAGCGATACCTACTCTTGATCTTGTTCTGATTTATCCAAGCCCCATCATTGGGGCCATCCATTCCGCATGAATTGCTGCAAGCATAGACATGTCAAAGGCATGAACAGCTGGATTGGTTTTATCGGCAACCCACAAGACTCCAAACGGAGCATTAATGGCAATCTGCAACCGCCATCGCCAAGTCACGATTTTCCAAAGCTTGTGGAGGAGCGGCTTTGGCCCTACAGCTGGATCTGTCATCATCAACACCCAATGGATTTCTAATATGGCGCATCTGTAAGCGGAGTTGTGTGTCCGCCGAAGGAGTGGGGGGGGGATTACCACTCTCAACCTCAATCGGACCTTGATTCTCGTCCGAACGAACCCACGAAGGCATTCCCTTCGCTTAAACATTGATGAAGGGGAGGAGTTGTGAATCTTGGCTAATTCTGAGATCAAGCACTGAGGCCATCGATGAGGATGGTGGAGATTTGCTTTGAGAATTACCTCATCAAGTTAAGGATTAAATTTTGAAAACCTTCTTATTCATCATCGCAATTTCAAGAAAATATCAAATGTTTTCATTCAAATTTAAGAATTGTGGTGATCAGATAAGCCCTCTTTCGCAGCTCTTCATTTGATTCAATTACTAAATCCTGAGCATTCTTAGCATAAAGAGAATACAATTTTTGCCTAGTGAATTTCTCCTTGAAGATCCTTGAAACTGACTTGGTGGTGATGACCAAAGGCAGACATTTTCATGTATTAGTTGAATAGATGGGAGCCCCACAGCTAGAGAGATTTCCAGTAAATAATTAGCCAGAGACTGCAGTGATGCTGTAGGGAGCTTCAGGCCAGCTTGTGCGCAATGGATCAAGATTGCCATCTGCCAACGCTTCAGCGCGCAAGTACATCTGACTTGAGGTAGATCCAGCAGCTTCAATTGCTCTGGCGATGGTGTCCCAGTCGCGAATTTCGGTAAAAAATTTATCAAATTACTCATATATAAATTATCACTAGACCATTAATCCAACTGTGAACATGAAAACTGCACACCAACCGAATACGCAAAACGAGATAATAATAGATAAGAATCGTTCAAACCCAGCCAGATGGCGGCCATTACTACTACAGAAAATTCAAACCACCAAATTCGTAGCTAATAATGCGCGACAGTTTATTTAGTCACTCTGAACCTATCCGAAATCAACAATTGGTCCACGATTACTAAAAGTATGGAGTCTGCCGGCAATACCGAAAGCTGGTTTTATCTACGAGCTCGAGCTGTTGCTGATTACAATCCTAACCCAATATCTAATGAAGCCGAGCTATTACAAAGCGCGCAATGCAAACTCAAGGAACCTAGGCAGGAGCCATACAATTCGAATTATGTATTAATCACAGTTAGCTTCTATATACTTGCCGTAACTGCAGAAATACAACCCCTAACGCTTGCCTAAGAGCACAAAAAAACTATCCCAAAAAGAATAGATACATAAACCCTCAAAGGCGAAATAAAAATCTTTTAGTTTTTGCCTACCGGTCTTTGAGCTCTGTAATCATCAGCCACTACATCAATTAATCCCAGCACATACTTGTCAGAAGCTTTTATGCTTAGCTGGAGATTCAATATTGTAGACCTCACTATAGCATCATTTATTTCCCCTTCTAGCTCATCTTTTGATGGTGTCCACTCAACAAGATCACGACTAATATCGCTAGAAATTTTATCGAAAATGCTGATTGTATTAACAGCAGTGACTTGAGAGTGGTTGAGTCTTTTAAGGGAAGGGGATTTCTTTTTCACATCAACATCATCAGCAAGATTTCAAAACTACTTCTGATCAGCCCTTCTGTTGAATAAACCAGAGGGAAACAGTCAAGGAATAAACATAGAAAGTTGAGAGTACAGAGCTCGCCCTAAGCAATCATGAATTCTGATCCCTACAAAGGCTTGATATACAACCAGTTCTCCTTCAGATTCCCACCCCTCCTTTGGAAGAGCGACGTTTCGGTCATCACATTGCGTTGACCACCTACCCCAAATGCTGCTTCAAACGTCACCGTGCCTTCAAGATCATCTAATCCGCCAGCCTCCACGGCCTTGATCTTCAGTCCCAACCAACGCGCCTCACAACAATTCTTACGTAGGTCTTTGCGGCGTTGCAGCAAAGGTGTCAATGAATCCGGATGAGTTGCGATTAAGTAATCAACTTCAGCAAACACAAAAGCTGAGTATCTCGAACGCATCAACTGCTCAGCGGTAGCCGCCCTTTGCTTCTCGCGATGCAGAGGTTCGCAACAGCTTTTGTAGCTCATTCCGCTCAAGCAAGGGCATGGCTCACTGCTTTTTGATGATCCGAAACCAGCAGCTCTTGCCATTAATCCAGCTCCTTCAAAACAGGTAAGGGGCGCCTCAATGCGGCCAAGGCAACACCTTCGCGTAAAGCCAGCACCAATCCAGCCGCCTCGGCATAAGAACCTGCTTGCAACACCTCAGATTCCACGCCAAGAACTGTTGAAGTGACCTGCAACACGGACGGATTGGCCACACTGATCACAGGAACTTTGCGCTCAAGACAAGCCAATACCGCTTCTCCACCCAGAGCGCCCTCTGGGACGACCAACACTCCCAAATCATCAGCCATAAGATCACTTGGTTTTGCAGCTGAACTCTGGACCAACGCTGGTGCCTGACTTAAGCCCACCAAAACGCACGCCAAAAACGTGTAACCCAACTCTTCCCCTGCAGCACGAGGATCCAGCTGCGGATCCAGCGGCAACGCCGATAAGGCCGGGGCATGGGCGCAGGGAATCTGCAAGTGGCGCACCAGTAGATGGCTGATCACTGCTTCGGCTCCCGCCAAGGCATCCACACCGCTGCCATGGCGGTAGGCCTCCAAAGCATCACTGCCCTGATCGTCGGGGAAGCGAGCAACCACCGCAATCGCCGTTGCACCGTTGGCTTTTAAGCGTTCACCCGCCCGCAATAAGGCATCGGGGCGATCAAGAGTGCCCCAACTCGCACCACTCTGGCCCAACCCCAAATGAACCCCTAAGGGCACATCGCTAGTCACCACAGGACCAATTTCAATGCCCAGCGTTGCCCTACAACCATCGGCTACCTGCAGGTGGCGTTGACGCAGCTCCGGTTCAATACCAGCATCCAAAAGCAAACCAATCCGCTGCTGACGAACAGATCGCAGCGCCCAATCTCCAGCGGCAAAGCGGTCGAGACCATACCCCTCCACATAGCGAATGCGATGGTCTTTCCAATACAAGGAAGCTCCATTCATCACGTTGGGATGGGTGATCAAACACCCGGAAGCCGCAGCCAAAAGCCTTGCACTCGGAAGCGCATCGCCGGCATACCCGCCGATCGCACAACCAATCCCCGTTGGGACCACCATCAACGTGGGCAGGGGAGATCCCAAATCCAACCCCTCACTCACTCGATCAACACCGCTTCAATCTGCAAGACAGCACCATGATCCTGCGCTGAATGATTGACAGCGGTAACAGCCCAACGCAACGGGTCACCATGAATGCGCAATTGATCTTTCACCCAACCACGCAAATCAAACGCCTCTAGATCTTTAGGCCAAGGCAATGTCAAAGTTTTCGACGTCAACCTCATTTCTGGTACTGACCAAACTGAGCCTCGTAGAGCGCATCCTCTTGACCCGCTAGAAGCCGAAGATCGGAACAAGGAAGCGCAACACACAGCAAAGTAAAACCATCAGCGCGTAGGTCTTCTCTTACCCCCATCGCATCAGATTGCTCCACCGATCCACTTTTGAGACGGGCTGCACAGGTGGTGCAAACCCCAGAACAGCAAGAACTGGGAAGCATCACCCCTGCCGCTTCCGCAGCCGCCAAAACGGTCTGATCAGAACGACAGGGAAAGCTGTGTTCAACAGCATCCACTTCGATGCTGATGCTGTATGTGACAGCAGCACTGGCGAGATCGCTCATCCTGAAAAGGAAGCCTTGGTCGTTCATCTTCTCAGGGCAACAGGCCTTATGACGAAAGATCTGAGCATGGACTCCATTGCGAAGGATGGGGCGCTAGATATTCCGGTGGGTTGCCGTGCTCAGGAGCCGTGATCACAAAGTCGAAACTGATCGAGCAGCGGAGCGATTCAGGATCACCATTCGCTAACACGCTGTGATCAAGTCTGGAAGGAAACAGCACTAGCAAGCCAACCTCAGGAGCAAGATCCCAACTTTCAGCATTAAAAGGGTGATCAAAAGCGATCGGCCCGCCATGACCTGCGGCGAGTCCTGGCACGAGCTCATTACTTTGATGAGGGGCATGCACGCGAAGCACACCCTCCTCCCCTGAACCATCTCCGGTGAGATAAAGCACCGCACTGAGATGGGCATTGGGATGGTGATGGCGGCCAACGAGCTGATCCCAATCGCTCAGCACAGGCCAGCAGCGCTGAAGATGCAAAGCCACTTGGCTGTGATCAAAGCCAACAGCCTCCAGGTAACCCATGGCCTGCTCTGACACCCTGTGGGCCAAGGGAGCAAATTCGGCTTGGTGATGCAACTGCCAAACACCATTGATATCGCCAGTCCAAGCGCATCCCTCACGGGGGTTGCCAACAGCCCCACCCCTAAGAGCCAGCAACGTTTGCAAATGCCCAGCAAGATCAAGCGGATCGATGACCAGCTTGGTTGTCGCCACAACCGTTGGGAAAAGCTGGCGAAGAGTGAAAGTCATCACTCCATTAAAAAAGCCGGCCCTCTCGACCGGCTTTTTTAATGGTCAACAGAGAGCTAGCCGCCTGAAGCCGCCGAGCCACCAACAACTTCCAGAATTTCCTGAGTAATCGCTGCCTGACGCGCCTTGTTGTAATCAAGAGTGAGCGTTTTTGCTAATTCCTTAGCATTATCACTGGCATTATTCATCGCAGTCATACGACTTGCCAACTCAGATGCAGCAGATTCCTGCAACGAACGCAAGAGTTGATTCTGTAAATACAGAGGCAACAACGCATTCAGAAGCTGATCAGGACTTTGCTCAAAGACAATATCTGAAGGCAGAGCAGGCTGAGAATTAGCGGGAGCATCACCTGTTTCAACAGTCAGACGACCTTCCTTAGTTGTGAGCCGGAAGATTTCATCTTCTGCCTCAGCAATCCCTTGGGGATCAAGGGGCAAAAGCGTCTGAACTACGGGCTTACAGCTCACCAAATTAATAAACTTGGTGTAAACGATCTCAACACGATCTGATGTTTCAGAAAGAAACTCGGCAAAGATTTCGCTAGCGATTGAACCAGCTTCATCAGCAGTAGGTACTTGCTCCAAGCCCGTGAAAGTAGCTTGAATGGGGTAACTACGATTGGTGAAATAGCTAATCGCTTTGCGTCCAATCAACACAAGAGTCACTTTGTAACCCTGGCGTTGAAGCTCAGCGAAACGTTTCTCGGTGCGTCTGATGATATTGGAGTTGTAGCCGCCGCAAAGACCACGATCGCCAGTGACGACCATCAAGGTGATGGTTTCAACAGGACGCTGCTCTAGCAAAGGAGCATCAGCATCTTCAAAGCGCATACGCGATTGAAGATTCTCTAATAGACGCGCGAGTCGGTCAGCAAACGGACGACTTCGCAAGACTTGTTCTTGGGCTCGACGAACTTTGGCCGCAGCAACAAGGCGCATGGCCTCTGTGATCTTGCGGGTGTTCTTGACGGATTTGATCCGGTCACGGATTGCTTTTAGATTTGCCATGGCTTAAGCCCTCAGTTGGCGGAGGCCATCATGGTGGACACAACTTCAGCAATCGCCTCTTTCAGGGTGGTCTCAGCTTCAGAACTCAAGACCTTCTCTGTTTGGATTTTGCTAATGAACTCAGGCTTATTGCTCTTGAGATACTCGCGCAATTCGCGTGAGAACTGAACAACCTCTTCAACCGGCACATCGTCAATCAGGCCTTTAACGCCTGCATAAACAATCGCCACCTGCTCAGCCAAAATCAGAGGGCTGAACTGAGACTGCTTGAGAAGCTCACGGAGACGCTTACCTCGGCTGAGCTGCTGCTGTGTGGCTGCATCAAGGTCAGAAGCAAACTGTGAGAAAGCGGCCAGTTCGTCAAACTGCGCCAATTCAAGCTTCAGGGTTCCAGCAATCTTCTTAATCGCCTTGGTCTGGGCTGCACCACCAACACGACTCACAGAAATACCCACGTTGATCGCAGGGCGTAGGCCGGAGTTGAACAGGTCAGAACTGAGGAAAACCTGGCCATCCGTGATCGAAATCACGTTTGTAGGGATGTAAGCAGAAACATCACCAGCCTGGGTCTCAATGATCGGCAGGGCGGTCATCGAACCTTTGCCCATAGCATCGGAAAGCTTGGCAGCACGCTCAAGCAAACGGCTATGGCAATAGAACACGTCACCGGGATATGCCTCACGACCGGGCGGGCGACGCAGAAGTAGAGACATCTGGCGGTAAGCCTGAGCCTGCTTTGTTAGATCGTCATAGATGACCAAGGTGGCCTTGCCTTTGTACATGAAGTACTCAGCAATCGAAGCCCCGGTGTAGGGAGCCAAATACTGAAGTGCAGCAGGATCTGATGCGTTTGCAGCCACCACCACGGTGTAATCCAGAGCACCACGCTCGCGCAGCAATTCGGTGATCTGGGCAACAGAAGCTGCTTTCTGTCCGATTGCCACATAGACACAGACGACGTCCTGATCCGCCTGGTTCAGGATCGTGTCGATACAGATAGCTGTCTTGCCTGTCTGACGGTCACCAATGATCAGCTCGCGCTGGCCACGGCCGATTGGGATCATCGCGTCGATAGCGGTAATACCCGTCTGCATCGGCTCATGCACAGACTTGCGCTGAATAATTCCTGGAGCTGGAGACTCAATCAGACGCGTTTCATTAGAGGGAAGATCACCCTTGCCATCAATGGCTTCACCAAGAGGGTTCACAACCCGTCCGATCAGGGCATCACCCACAGGAACTGAGGCGATCTTGCCGGTCGCACGCACAGTGCTTCCTTCCCGAATGCCAATGCCCTGACCCATCAGCACAATGCCAACGTTGTCATCTTCGAGGTTGAGGGCAATCCCTTCAGTACCGTCTTCAAACTCAACCAGCTCACCAGCCATCACCTGTTGCAGGCCGTAAACACGGGCGATTCCGTCGCCTACTTGTAGGACTGAGCCGACGTTGCTGACAGATACGGACTTGTCATAGTTCTCGATCTGCTCCTTGAGAATGGCGCTGATCTCGTCGGGTCTGATGGAAACCATGTCGGGAAAACCCAGGGGCGGGTGGTGAGTGGAGGGGCGAGATGAAGGTGGGGCTTAGCTCAGCTCGCCTTGGCGAGGGCAAGACCTAGGCGTCGAACCTGACCAGAAAGGCTGGCATCGATCACCTGAGAACCGAGGTTGACAACGAAACCACCAATCAAGGAAGGATCGACCTCTAGATCGATTTCGACGTCATTGGTTCCAGCCATTGACTGGACTTTGGTGGTTAGTGCGGCCTGCTGCTCATCGGATAGAGGTTGAGCAGAGCGAACATGCGCCAAAGCAATATTTCGGGACTCTCGATAAAGCTCGAGGTAGCGAAGGAGCACTGCTTCAAGAGCCGGAAGGCGCTGGCGATCAGCCAAAACCTTGAGCAAATTCATCAACGAAGGCGTGATTTGCTCAGCAAGAAGGCTTGTTAAAGCTTTTTTCTTTGCATCAGGCTCAAGCACAGGACAGGTCATCGCGTCGCGAAGCGGTTCAGAACTCTCCCAAGCAATAAGAAGCGTTTTGCACTGAACTGCGACTTCATCCGACTCTTTGCGAGCGTCGGTGATCTGAAGTAAGGCGTCTGCGTAAGGGGTGGCTAGAGAATTAAGAAGAGGCATCAGGAATCCCCCAGATTTTGAATGGAGGAATCAATGAGCCGGCCTTGCGCCTTGCTGTCAAGACGATTCGGCAATTCAGTCATCGCCTGATCGATAGCAGCTAACGCTGCTTGTCGTCGTAGCTGTTCTGTCAGGCGTGCACCTTCGGCATTGAGATCAGCCAAAGCGTCTTGCTTCAGAGCAGCCATGGCCTTAATCGTGCGCTTCTCGCCATCTAAGCGAATGGCTTGTGCACGAGCAACGCCGTCAACTCGAATCTTGTCAGCTTTTTGCTGAGCGACTGAAAGCTCTTGTTGGGCTTCCGCCAGTTCAGTAGTAGCAGACTTGAGCCGGCTCTCGGCATCTTCGAGATCTCGAAGAATGGTCTCGCGTCGGCGCTGAAGCATGCCGCCAAGAAATCCTTTTAGGAACCAATACAGAACCCCGATCACAATGACCAGGTTGATCAGATTGGTTTCAAACAGATTGAGGTTGATTCCAAAACCACCCTCAGCAGCCATCAAGGGGAAGAAAACAGTCATCAAGCAGCCATCAATCGTTGGATGATTTGGGAGCTGAGCTGATCGACCTGACTCATCAAGCTGGCTTGAGCAGCATCACGCTGAGATTCGATCTCTCTGCGGGCTTGCTCGCGAGTGCGATTAGCCTCAGTTTCCGCTTCAGCTAATGCCTCGCGGTAGAGAGCGTCAACTTCCGATTCAGCTTCAACAATCGCTGACTGGGCAGCTTGTCGGGCGCCACGGAGTTGATCTTGAAGGTCAGCTTCGAGTCGCTTAATTTGCTCAAGCTTTTGCTTGGCATCAGCACGACTCGTAGAGATGTAACCCTCACGATCTTCTACAACCTTGCCAACTGGCCGGAAGAACAGAGAATTAAGCAGGAAAGTAAGGAGAACCACCTGAACCGCCATAAGCGGAAGGGTGGCATCGAGGTCAAAAAGACCTCCCTCCGGAACAGCTGCTTCAGCGAGCAGAAGCCAGGTCATGGAAGGGTGCGCTGGGGTAAATCAAATCGATCGGATTGCAACTCACAGAAAAGCCTCCAAG